>ENA-OREN01000890-OREN01000890.1-marine-metagenome-genome-assembly--contig:-NODE-890-length-38673-cov-5.545497_pt1 | contig 38673 bp, 38 predicted proteins | sample MGYA00248624_ERZ508555 | MGnify/ENA primary metagenome ERZ508555 (study PRJEB26222, sample SAMN06267773) | marine metagenome | isolation source: Saanich Inlet, British Columbia, Canada | place... | reverse complement strand
CTTAGTCAGGAACAAATTCAGGCTAATATGAATACCGAACTAAGTGGTAATGAAACGGGTCTTGTTGGCTACTGGAACTTCAACGAAGGCACTGGAACTACCCTTACAGATCAAACATCAAACGGAAATGACGGCACCATCTACGGTGCCACCTGGAGCACGGATGTGCCGCCAACATCTGGGGGGAATAATGCACTCAGCTTTGATGGGACGTTAGATGATTGGGTTTCCATTGATAACGCGGTCATTCCAAGCTCAGGTGATGTCACTGTCCAAGCATGGGCAATGGCTCCAGAAAATAGTGGATATAAAGAAATACTTGCCCAAGGAGATGGTAATGCATGTACGGCTTATTTTATTGGGTATACGTCAGATGGCCTTATGCGTGTTTCTTGTTCTTGGCAAGATATTGAGGTCAACTATCCATTTGGTGAATGGGTCCACACAACAGTCGTAAAAAATGATAATGGGACTAAACTTTATTTGAATGGTGAATTGGTTGCAGAAACCAGCTCAACAGAATTGCCATCTGATAATACTTTTTATATTGGTACGCAGTGGAATAATAATAATAATGAGCATTGGAATGGAAAGATTGATGAGGTTCGGGTATGGAATATTGCTTTAACAGAAGCCGAGATTCAGTCCAATTATAATATTGAATTAAGTGGTGATGAATCTGGTTTAATCGGCTACTGGAATTTCAACGAGGGCACTGGCACTACGTTAACCGACCAAACTTCAAACGATAATGATGGTACAATCACTGGTGCATCATGGACAGGAAATGGAGCACCGGTAACGGAAGCAACGACAGTAACCAATACACACTCCCTCAGCTTTGATGGGGTGGATGATTATGCAAATATCGTTGATTTATCTTCATCTGTAGATAATTCAAATCTTACATTGATGGGTTGGTTTAAATCTACAAGCAATGGTGAACCTAATTTATATTATGAAGGAATAATGGGATTCAGAAATTATCCTAGTGGAGATGGAAATTTCTTTTCAACTATAAGCTGGACAGGATGGGACAATCCGACATTAGAAATTTATGGTGGTACTCCTGCAAATATTGTTTTAACACCGGATGATCAAACATGGTATCATTTAGCATATTCACATGATGGAACAAATTTTTCATCATACCTAAATGGAGACTTAATAAGTCAAAACACAGTTAATAATGATCCAATAATACCATCAATTGATCTTTTACTAGGAAATAATATTGAAAATGGAAATCACTTTTATCAAGGGTATTTAGATGAAATTTCTCTTTGGTCCACAGCATTATCAGAAGAGCAAATCCAATCCTATATGTCATCATCACTAGCAGGCAGTGAACCTGGTTTAGTTGGCTACTGGAACTTCAACGAAGGCACAGGAACTACTGCATCTGATGCCACAAGCAACAGCAATGATGGTACCATCTACGGTGCTACCTGGAGCACGGATGTACCCTTTAGTGGTACAACTACCACCACATCTGCACTTACATGGAGTGTGCAGGCACAAGCATCACTTGGCAGTTATAATGATAATGATAACTACCTGGGTGTAGCCAGCGATGCTACTAATACGTTTGACGCAAGTTATGATGAAGTAGAGTCCCCTGCTTCTCCCGGAAGCAGTGTTAGTCTTTCTTTTCCCCATGAAGAATGGGATAACATACTTGGAGATAATTTTTCATCCGATATTCGACCTGAAGTCACCTTGACAGATACCATGCAGGTCTGGGATTTTGAAGTCAGTTCCACTGATGCGGGTGAAGCAACGCTCACATTTGCATTCACTGATGTGCCGGATGTGCCTGTGATATTGGAGAACACTGCCACCGGTGCAAGACAAACACTGAGCAATAATGCTACTTACACTTTTACGGCTGTAGCGGATAGCGCTCATCCATTCAGGGTCAGCATTGGTGACACCACATCTCCATCTTTAACACTTGGAAGTTCCTGTAGTGGACCAGCTATACTTATTTCTGATTCCACCCACAGCCTAGGCTGGACAGCCACAGATGGCTTTGAAGTGGATTCTGTACTGGTTTCATTCTCATCTGACAGTGGTACAACCTATACTCTGCAGGCAGCTTTGGGAACAGCAAGCGGATACGATTGGACAGTCCCGGATACAACCATCATTTATGAAGGTATTTTAAAGATTAAAGCAATGGATTATGCGGGAAATGAGACTGAATCTGAAAGTAATTATATTTTTGCTGTAGTAGGTGACAGTTTAACAACGTCAGTCACTGCAGGATGGACACTATGGGGAGCCCCGATTGATCCTGCCAATGACAGCATGACCACGAACTTAAGTGATGATTTTAGTGATTACTGGGACACCTTTGACTATGTTAATAACGGCTATACTTATGATGGAATTTTATTGGAAGGCGAAGGGTACTGGCTGGGTGCAGCCCAGAGTGCCACTATTGACGTTCTAGGGACACCAATCGTATCAGATTTCACTATGAGCTTATCTCAGGGCTGGGAACTGATTAGTAATCCATTGGTACTTGATGTTAGTGTGGACAGTCTGACCTTTACTAAGGATGCCACCACCAAAACACACGCCGAAGCTGTAACAGCAGGCTGGGTAAATAGTATTTATGGATACAGTGGTACAGGTTATTCAGTTGCGAGCACATTTTCACCCTGGAATGGCTACTGGATGGCTGTACTAGAAACAGGAGTAGATATGACCTTTCCAATCCATCGGCATGATGGCAGCAGCAATACCCGCACCCGGGAAGAAAGCTGGATGATTGCCTTTAATGCTGAAGTAGAGGGTGCCAATGATGAAATGATGATGGTCGGCTATGCTGAAACTGCCACAGATGGTTTTGATGCTGAACACGATGCAGTTAATCCGCCCCATCCACCTGGACCAGCATATATCTCTTTATTTACGGCTCATCCGGAGTGGGATTATCTTCTAGGGGATAAGTTTACCAAAGATGTAAGAGCGGAAGTTCCTGCAGATGGATACCAGGAATGGATATTATCCATGGAATCCAGCGAGTCTGAAGCACAAATCAGCTGGACCTTTGAAAATGTGCCTGATGAGTATGATATAGGATACAGTATTAATGATGGTGTGTATTTTGATGATATGCGTAGTGTAAACACTACTACACTATCTGTTAGTACTGAGATAATAGTACGTGTTGGTACGCAAGTACTGAGTATTGATGCAGAACCGATTCCGGAAGTTTATGCACTGCGACAAAACTACCCGAACCCATTTAATCCAGTTACCACTCTCCGCTACGATTTACCAGAAGAAGCACTGGTTAATATAACTATTTACGATATGATGGGACGTGTAGTTAAGACAATGGTAAACAGCCAACAGAATGCCGGTTATAAATCAATCCAATGGAACGCCACAACCGATGAAGGTAAACCAGTATCTGCAGGATTATATTTATATACGATACAGGCTGGCGAGTTTAGGCAAACCAAGAAGATGGTTCTACTGAAATAGTATAATTCATAAATAATAAAAAAGGGGCAATTGCTCCTTTTTTATTATCGTATAATTGTCACTTTTTGATTAGATGATTTTTCCTGTCCTGTAATCTTTATGAAATATATTCCACTGGCCACATTTTGACCGCCCATGTTTTTCCCATTCCATAAAAATTGGTTAGAAGTAGGTTCATTATAATCATTTGTAAAGGATTGAATATTTTGTCCTAATAGATCAAAAATGTCTATTCGTATGGTTTGGGGTGTAATAACCAATATATCCATATTCATTGACCCAGTTTCGCTACTAGAACCATAAAACGGATTAGGTGAAAGTTGGGAAACGCTATAATCTTCTGAATAACCTTCTGATAAAACAAAATCAAACGTATAAGATGATTGTGCATCTGTCGTGGCTGTCACAACAGCGGTAATCCAATCAATGCCTAAATCGGGGTCAATATTTACCGAAACACCATTTCGAACAACCACATCCCCATTATCAAGAGAAAGGATAACATTCAAATCTAAATCTAGATTTGAAAATGATTCGCCCATAATCATTAAATCCATGGGATCGTTGGTATGAACCGAAAAATATCGACTACCATAATCATACACTGGGTTGGGGTGTTCAATACTTGTTTCTCCAGTGAAATAAAAGGTTCCTGATGTTGGAGGAGCTGAAACAGGATAATCTGATGCTTCTTGGTAGGTATAAGGATCAGATTCTTCGGAAGGCGTTAATAGTCTGTTGGCAACAGCCATACTGGATAATGTATATTGAAATGTAGATGAATGTTCTACAAGCGCATCCTGGATGGCGGCAAAATCTTTTGGTGAATCTTGATTCCCATATGATTTTGAATGATTCCAAATATTTTTAATAGTTTCATGCCCACCCACATGTTCGCTAATATATTGGAAAAAGATGAATGAACCGTAACAATGGGTACATCCATTGGTTTCATCATTTAGTGACTTTTCGGGACGAATAAACCACGAATTCATATATCGGTATAAATCATTTATATGATCATAAACAATGTCTTCAATCCAAACGGCAGTAGCTTCCATCATCCATATTTCTTCGTAACAATTATATCCAAATTGAATTGCATGATAAAATTCATGTGCTGCAGTCACTTGAATATTTTCCAACTCGGTTTTGTCTTGAAACCAGGATGCATCATAATTATTTCGAATTTCAATATAACTGGCACAGGCATTTTCTTCTGTGGCACCTGTTGTTGTATAGGCTAATCCATAATATTGAGAAGGAAGATTGGCTACGTAAATATCATATAGTCCTGAACCGCCTTGTAAACCATCTTCTGGCGGAGCATTATAGCCAAGTGAGTCAATTTCAACTGACCATACATATTCAAATACAGAAGCTACTTGATTGATATAATCCGGGATTCCATCTACATTGATATCTTCTCCATTGACTGCATGGGTTCCTGTAAGATCATAATGAATAGCAAAATGCGTTGTTTCATAAACTAGATTTGAAGAATCTTTTCGGATGTGGGAAACATTTTGAGATTCAAAATTAAACCCAAATTCTATTAGTTCATTTTTTATGTGAAGCGGAAGTGTATTCCCATGCCGAAGTATCTCTAACGCATGAGCCGTTCCATCTATGGGGCCGAAATCTAATTTTTCATATCCAAGTAGGATATTAGCTGAAGATTGGACTTTTGGCTGATTAGCTAATAATGGAAGGACAAGAAATACGCATAATCCTTTGCAAATTAATTTCAATGGAATAGTTATCGTTTGCGTTTAAAGAACCGATAATACAAACCCATGAGAATAAGTCCCAAGGCGTAAAAAAGGGCGAAGTAAAAGAAATATTCTTTCATAGTATAACAATGTTACAAATGGAATGGGCGTTATGTCAATTGACTAAAAAACATGGTCAAAAATATAAGTAGAGAGAAGAATGATAATGCCGGACTTTAATTCTTTATTTGGAGTATCAGGATCTTGGTCCTGTTGTATCAGTCCTGTAACGGTAAGAGCTGTTCCTAAAAAATATCCAATTGTTTTTACACGTTTCATGGAAAAAGATAATTCAGGTTCTTCAGGTGGTGTTTGTATAATTATTTCTTCTCCTACCTTTTTTACAATTTCAGGTTGTGTGTTATTGTCAGCAATGAAAGGGACTTTTTCCACAGGATATCGTAGTGAGACTAAAATCTCTGGCGGGGTATCTGATAAATAGAATTCATATTGGTCTACATTTTTTGCTAGTTTAATTCCTAATTGAGAAGACTCATCCATTGTTATAGTCTGAAAGTCTCTAACGGGGTAGGAATATGCAGTCATGGCTAATCGATTAGAATCAGAAATTACATCATACAAGGTAACATAAAACCATCCATTAGTTGCATTCCACCCCGTAATATTATCTTGTGGAATCGATTGATCCAGTCGAATGGTCATTACGAGTCCATTCTCTCGTGTTTCAATCCCAACAGAACGTACTTCTGCTTGAGCAACCAATAATTGGGTGAAAAGAAGCCAGAAAATATATTTTGAAAAACGAATCATAATGGTTGAAAATAAATACAATATTCACATTAAATTGTTTCAACGAAAGTTAAGGGGGAACAACCATAATAAAACATTTTTTTGTTGGTACTTAATTAGGAATAAGCGTTTGTTGTCTTCTCACGTGATGACGTAATTTCTGTTCTCTAAATATAAGGAATTTCATGGCAGGACATAGTAAGTGGGCTAATATTAAACATCGTAAAGGGGCTCAAGACGCAAAACGCGGAAAAATATTTACAAAGATTATTAAAGAAATAACAGTTGCGGCTAGATTAGGCGGTGGTGACTCTGATTCGAATCCCCGATTACGCAAAGCAATATCTAATGGTCGTGCCAATAATTTACCCGTTGACAACATAAAACGAGCTATCCAAAAGGGGACAGGTGAACTGCCGGGCGTTTCTTATGAGGAAGCAACTTACGAAGGATATGGACCGGCAGGTGTAGCCATCATGATGGAAATTATTACAGATAATAAAAACCGTACTGTAGCCGAGATTCGTCATCTTATGAGTAAGAATAATGGGAATTTAGGCGAAAATGGAAGTGTTGCATGGATGTTTGATCGTAAAGGGCAAATTGTTATGGAAGCATCTGTTGGCGAAGAAGATGTTGTTTTTGAAGATGCCTTAGAAGTTGGTGCTGATGATTTCGAATCTGAAGGTGGTTTTTATACCATTTCAACAGAACCAACGAATCTTATGGATGTTCGCGATGGATTGGAAGAAAAAGGGTATGAAATCAAAAGTGCAGAATTAGATCTTATCCCGAAAAATCTTCAAAAAGTTGAATCTGACGATGTTCCGAAAATATTAAAATTAATGGATGCTTTGGAAGACAATGATGATATTAGTCATGTATATGCTAATTTCGATATTGACGAATCCGATATACCTGTGGAATAATCGTGATTCGTGTAATAGGGATTGACCCAGGGATTGGAATTACAGGATTTGGTATTTTAGATGGAAAAAATGGAAAAACACGACTACATAGTTATGGAACAATTACACCTCCTAAAAATCAACCCATACATGATAGGCTTAAATATTTATACAATGAAGCGCAAAAATTGATTCAAACATATAAACCAACTGTAATGGCTATTGAAGATTCATTCTATAGCAAAAATGTGAAGTCAGCTCTGACCTTAGGTCAAGCACGCGGTGCACTTATGTTAGCGGCAGCTAATGAAGGGATTGATGTAAAACAGTATGCACCAAGAAAAGTGAAGCAATCGATTACTGGAAATGGTGCAGCAACTAAGGAACAAATCCAATTTATGGTAACTACCATTTTGAAAATGAAAGAGCCTCCATCTCCACTAGATATATCTGACGCTATTGCTGTGGCACTTACTTATTATAATCAAGCTAGATTTGAGAATTTATGATTGAAACTCTTTCAGGCATTATTCAGAAAAAAACGCCACATTTTATTGTTATAAATGTTGGTGGCATTGGACTCAGATGTGCGTGTAGCATTACAACGCTTCAAAACCTTCCCAAAGAAGGAGAAAAATGTAATATTTCCACCTACCTTCACGTGAGGGAAGATGTTCTTGATCTATATGGCTTTGTGCTAGAAGAAGAGCGGCAAGCATTTTTACTCCTTATTGGGATTAGTGGTATAGGTCCAAAGTTAGCATTAACAATTTTATCTGGCATGGATACTATACGCTTAAAAGACAAAATTGTATCAGGAGATGTGAGCGCTTTAACATCCATTCCTGGAGTAGGGCCGAAAACAGCCAAAAGAATTATTATTGAATTAAAAGATAAATTTATCAAAATGGATTCTGATTCTTTAGGATTTGAAGAATCCAATGAATCAGAATCAAGACTTGTTAAGGATGCAATTCAGGCACTTGTATCGCTTGGGTATAAACAACAAATTGCGAGTCGAGTGCTACGGCAAATGGAAAAAGAAGGCAAGGTAGAAGGGGATTTAGCAACTATGATTAAACAAGCATTAGCTAAAATAGGATAAAAATTGAAATTAGCAAATCAATTGGAACAGCTTGGAACAGAAACAGCCTTTTCAGTCTCTTTATTAGCAAAATTATGGGCAGAAAAAGGGAATCATGTCTATCCATTCCATTTAGGAGATATGAATCTTCCCACTCCTGAAAATATAATCGAAGCAACAATTAAAGCCATTCGGGATGGGTATACTGGATATGCACCTGCTCAGGGTATTTTGCCACTGAGGCAAGCATTAGCCGACAATGTGGGCTCTTCAAGGGGTGTGACATATACTCCTGAAAATATTGCCATTCAGCCAGGAGGTAAGCCCACCGTTTGGAAATTCATTGCCGTTATCATGAATCCGGGTGATGAAGTTCTATACCCAAATCCAGGGTATCCTATTTATGAATCACAAATTGAATATCAAGGTGGTATTGCTGTTCCCTATGGGTACACAGAAACATCTTCCGGATTTGCGATAGATTTAGAAAAATTAAAAGCATCCATTACGCCTAAAACGAAGGCGATCATTTATAATAACTACCAAAATCCAATTAGTGCATCTTCCACAAAAGAAGAAATGGAAGCTATAGCTGCATTAGCGATTAAGCATGATCTTTGGGTCATGGCAGATGATGCTTATTTTGAAATTCGGTATTCTGACTCGGATCCATTATCGATTGTTTCAATTCCTGGCATGAAAGAACGAACAGTCATTTTATATACTTTTTCTAAAAAATATGCTATGACTGGATGGCGTCTCGGCGCAACAATTGGTCCAAAACCTTTCATTGAGATGGTGGCGAAACTCAATGTGAATGATGAATCGTGTTCTAACCATTTTATTCAACATGCTATGGTAGAAGGTGTCACCGGAGATCAATCAGGGTTTCAAGCCATATTACATGAATTAAAATGTAGGAGAGATGCAGCTGTGGGAGCATTAAATACTATTGATGGCATTTCAATTCCAACCCCGGAAAGTACATTTTATCTATTTCCGAATGTGACAGAAATAATGAATAGGAAAGGGTTTGCAAATATTGGGCAACTACAAGAAGGTTCTTTGGAAAATACAGGTGTATCCTTTTGTACTAGGAACCATTTTGGACGTCCAGTTGATGGTGAAAAAGATTTCTTTATTCGATTTGCATATTCCGGTATTTCTGTTGAAGATATTCAAGAAGGATTAGCCTTATTGAAAAATTACTTTGAACAATCTTGAATTAAAGCAATCACCCCTTCATAGTCGGCACATAGCTTTTGGAGCCAAAATGATCCCATTTGCTGGATTTTCTATGCCAGTTCAATATAATGGAATTGTTAGTGAACATGAATCGGTAAGAAATGCTTCGGGACTCTTTGATGTAAGCCATATGGGAGAAATAAGCATTTCTGGATCTGGTGCTGAGTCATTTCTTAATCTATTAACAATTAATGATGTATCAAGTCTAGAAATTGGATACGCTCAATACACAGCAATGTGTATGAATGATGGTGGTATTATTGATGATATTATAATTTATAAATATGAAGATTATTTTATGTTGGTAACCAATGCAGCTAATCATGAAAAAGATCTAGAGTGGCTCAAATCTCATCAATCCCAAGATGTGTTTATAAATGATATAAGCCATACGATTGGGCTAATTGCTATTCAAGGTCCTAAGTCACGTGAAATTTTGCAAAAGTGTACATCTGAAGATTTAAGCCAAATAGAATTTTATAATTTTATTGAAGGTGAAATATTAGGACATAGGGGAACAATATCACGTACGGGCTATACGGGTGAATTAGGGTTTGAATTATATTTTAATCCAGAGAGTATAACCAACATTTGGGATGAAGTAATGAACGCTGGTTCATCATTTGGAATTCAACCTGCTGGTCTTGGGGCTAGAGATACCCTTCGAATGGAAATGATGTATTGTTTGTATGGAAATGATATCAATGAAGATACCCATCCTTTAGAAGCAGGATTAGGATGGATAACAAAAATGAAGAAAACCCAATTTATTGGACAAGATTCACTTGCCATAAAGAAAGCAAACTTAACACGGCGACTCCTATCATTTGAAATGACGGAACGAGCCATTCCGAGGAAAGGTAATTTAATTTATAGTAATAATGAACAAATTGGAATTGTAACAAGTGGCACCCAGTCTCCGTCATTAAAGAAGGGGATTGGGCTTGGATATATTGATAAACCACATGACAAAATTGGTCAATCTATTGAGCTTGATATTCGCGGAAAGAGAAAAGAAGCTATAATCGTCAAACCGCCATTTTATAAAAATGGTACTGGTTTGAATTAGTAATATGATATTAATAGCTATCCAATTGACTATAAACCCTATATTTCAAACAAAATTAAAATTTGTCTTATGAAAAAGAGCCGTGTAATTTCCAAGGCTCTAAACCTATTGAAAAACAATGTTTGACCAAATAACAGATAAATTTGATTCTGTTTTCCGAAATCTTCGTGGACTAGGAAAAATTACAGATCGAAATATAAACGATACTACACGAGAAGTACGTCGTGTCCTACTGGATGCAGATGTCAATTTTCGTGTCGCTCGTGATTTTATCAATAGAGTACAGGAACGAGCTCAAGGTGCTAAAGTAACAAAGTCTGTAAAACCTGGTCAACAGTTTATAAAAATTATTCATGATGAAATGATTCAATTATTAGGTGGCTCAGCGCAAGAATTGGAATTGACTCAAAGTCCATCCGTAATACTGATGGCAGGTTTACAAGGTTCAGGGAAAACAACATCTACTGCGAAACTTGGTCATTTATTAAAGAAGCAAGGGAAAAAAGTTTTACTCGTTGCTGCAGATGTATATCGTCCAGCAGCTATTGACCAATTAAAGAAAATGGGAGAAGTGGCAAACTTGCCAGTCTATGATGAAGGTACTGGTAACCCTATTAAAATTTGTAAGAATGCTATTTCTCATGCGAAAGCAAATAATATAGATGTTGTCATTCTAGATACAGCTGGTCGTTTACACATCGATGGTGAAATGATGATTGAGATTCAAGCAATTGCTGAAGATTCAAGCCCGGAAGAAGTTTTATTTGTGGCTGATGGAATGACAGGTCAGGATGCTGTTAACTCGGCAAAAATATTTAACGAAGCATTATCATTATCTGGTGTTATTTTAACTAAAATGGATGGTGATGCACGTGGTGGAGCTGCAGTTTCTATTCGTGAAGTCACAGGGAAGCCAATAAAATTTATAGGTGTATCTGAAAAAATAGATGGATTGCAACTTTTTGATCCTAAGCGTATTGCTGATCGTATTCTAGGATTTGGCGATGTTGTTTCATTGGTGGAGAAAGCCCAAACACTTGTTGATGAAAAGGATGCAGAAGTTCTTCGAAAAAAAATGATGAAAAATACTTTTGATTTGGAAGATTTTCGAAATCAAATGCACCAGTTAAAAAAAATGGGTTCTATGAAACAATTGATGGGTATGATGCCTGGTGTTAATAGAAAAATGTTGAAGGGAATGAATTTAGATGATAAGCAAATGGATTGGACAGAAGCAATTATTAATTCCATGACATTAGATGAGCGTTCAAACCCTAAAATAATTAATGGCAGCCGCAGGATGAGAATCAGTAAAGGTTCTGGACGACCTGTTCATGAAATTAATGCACTTATAAAACAATTTGCAGAAATGCAGAAAATGATGAAAAAATTTGGTAATATGAAATCACCAAAATTCCCAGGAATGGGATCTTTTGTAGGAATTAACTAAGGAGAAACGCGTTGGCGACTAAAATTAGATTTAAACGTATTGGAAGACGAAACAGACCATTTTATAGAATGGTTGCGATTGATTCCCGGAAACGCCGGGATGGGGCAGCGATTGAAGAATTAGGATGGCTTAACCCTATTGATAAAGAAAAATCTTATTCTTTAAAGGAAGATAGAATCCTTTATTGGTTAAGTGAAGGAGCAACTCCATCAGATGCAGCTCATGCATTATTAAAAAGAGTTGGCATTGCTTATAAATGGCATTTAATCAGCCAAGGTTTGGATAAAGCAACTATTGAAAAAGAAATGATGAAATGGTCCATGAATCGTGAAGATGTGTTAAAAGGCAGAGAAGAAAGAGCAGAAAAGAAAGCTACTGAAGTTGTTACTGAAGCTCCAGCTGAAGAAGAAGCTCCAGCTAAAGAAGAAGCTCCAGCTGAAGAAGAAGCTCCAGCTAAAGAAGAAGCTCCAGCTGAAGAAGAAGCTCCAACTGAAGAAGAAGCTCCAGCTGAAGAAGAAGCTCCGGCTGAAGAAGAAGCTCCAGCTGAAGATAAAGAATAAACTGGTTTTATTTCTAGTTGAGATTGAATGTTTAACTGATTGGAGGATACCATGCAGGAATTCATTGAAAAAGCAGTAAAATTGTTAGTAGATAAGCCGGATGAAGTCAATGTGAATATTGTCGAGACTGAACAAAGGATAATCTATGAATTAACCGTTGGTGAAGGAGATTTTGGTAAAGTCATCGGTAAGCAAGGTAGAAATATTTCCGCATTGCGTACAATTGTATTCGCGATTAATGCCAAAGAAGGTGGCAAACGAGCTCGGCTAGATATTATAGACTAAATATTTTATGTCACGGATTCACCCTATAGCAAAGATTACAACAACTTCAGGTTTAAAAGGAGAAGTCCGCTTGCGTCCGCTCTCAAGATACTTTGAAGAATATGTAAAAGATAAATCATTAATGATTGGCTTTTCGCCTGATACATCTACTGATGTATCTGTTGAAAAAACAGTTGGTAAGGGGAAAAAAGTTCGTTTCAAATTTGAAGGCATTAATTCAATTGATGAAGCTGAAAGACTTATTGGTCAAACAATTTTTGTTGAAGCATCTGATTTTGATGCAATCAATATGATATCAGGTGATTTAATTGGTTCAACTGTTATTACAGATGATAGTAAAATGGTTGGAGTGCTTCAAGATGTTATTTGGTTGCCGAATAACGATGTATATGTGATTAATGACGGTGAAAAGGAACGTTTGATTCCGGTCATTCCTGAAGTGGTGAAAGGAATTGACCATGATGAAAAAGTTATTTTAATCACACCTATGGACGGTTTGCTCGATTGAAACAGATTGCCCTGATTACACCAGTCCCGGGCACCATAGAAACGCTTATTGAAAATAGTATCTTGCGTAAGGCAAGGTTAGAAGAGATAGTTCAATTTCATATTATTGATCTTCGTGAATTCGGTAAAGGAAATTATCGCCAAATTGATGATAAACCTTTTGGTGGTGGTGAAGGAATGGTCTTGATGGCCGAACCGTTACAACAAGCCATAGAAGATGCGATCCAAAAAGTAGGTGGTTTAGATGGGACTAAAATTATTTATCCATCTCCCAGCGGAAAAAAATGGTCGCAGGACTTTGCTAATGAATGCAGTCAAAATAATCGATTTATTTTCATTTGTGGTCATTACAAAGGGATTGATGAACGTATCATTGACAAATATGTGACACATGAATATTCTATTGGAGATTTTGTCCTTACAAGTGGTGAAATACCTGCAATGCTAATGGCAGACAGTATTGTTCGATTAGTCCCGGGTGTATTGAATTCCATAGAATCTGCACATTCTGATACATTCCCAAGTGGATTGTTAGATCACCCGCATTATACTCAGCCACGAGCTGTGGACGGAATGGAAGTGCCTGATGTGTTGGTGAGTGGGCATCATGCAAAGATACAAAAATGGAAAATTGAAAAAAGAGAAGATAGGACGAAAAAATATCGACCAGATCTTTGGGAAAAATATTTAAAAGAAAAAAATGAAAATGGAGAATAGGAATGGATAAATTATTTGAAGCAACAAAAGATCAGTTGAAAACAGATCTACCTGATTTTAGTTCAGGAGATACTGTCATTGTAGATGTACGTGTCCGAGAAGGCAATAAAGAAAGAATTCAGCAGTTTCAAGGTGTTGTTATAGGTCGTCGGGGTAAAAAAACCATTGATGCTACTTTTACAGTACGGAAAATTTCAAATGGTATTGGTGTGGAAAGAATTTTCCCTCTTCATTCACCAATGGTTGCAGATATACACGTAAAACGTCGCGGTAAAGTTCGTCGTGCTAAATTGAATTACCTCAGAAGTTTGACAGGTAAAGCAACTCGAATTGCTGAAAAAAGATAATCAAATTCAGCTTTAATTATTAGCCCCTCTATGTTAACATAGCAGGGGCTTTTTTATTTATGAATACAAATGAAAAAATTATACTTAGTATAACTGGGTTATCTCACCTAGCTGTACACGTTATCATGTTGATATTTCCAGCATTATTTATTGTTTTACAATCTGAATTTGATTTGGGGATGGACCAACTAGGGCTCATGGCATCGATTAGTGCTTTTATGTTTGGTGTTGGCGCTATCCCTGCAGGTTATTTTGAATCAAAATATGGTGGTCGGTCACTTTTACTTATTTATCTTTTTGGTACGGGCCTTTTCTCTCTCTGCATGTTTTGGGTTAATTCCATTTTTATGCTTTATGTATTTTTGGGCTTTATTGGACTTTTATCAAGTATTTACCATCCTGCTGGATTAACGTTAATATCGCGTCGCGTAAAACATTTAAGCAAGGGGATGGCCTATCATGGTATTGCTGGTTCAGTTGGGTTAGCAATCGGACCATTATTTGCATCAATTATATCAGAATCATTTTTTTGGCAAATGCCATATATGGTAATGGGTATTTTAAATACAATGTTAGGATTACTTGTATTAATTAAAATTCCAATATCCAAGTCAAACCCCATTGATGAAAACTTAGATGAACATCCTGGAACAAACAAAAAAGGTCTATTATATTATTACGGTTTTTCTATGACAATGGGCTTTGTATTTGGCGGTTTTGCAACTTTTATGCCAACTCATTTCAGTCAACATACACAAGAGTTACTTCCTTTTTTATCTCCTGTCATTAAAGGAGGATTATTCACATCTTTAGTTTTTACTGTTGGTGCATTAGGGCAAATTATAGGTGGACACGCAGGTTCACGTTTTCCTAAACCCACTATTTTAATGTGGGTAGCAATTCTAAATATTCCAGTACTGTTTTTGATGGGATTAACAACAGGATATACACTTATTTTTGTTAGCTTATTTTTAGGTATTATTTATTTTGTTAGCCAACCCATTGGGAATGCACTTGTAGCTGATTTAACACATCATGGGCATCGTGGATTAGGGTATGGTATTAGCTTTTTCCTTAGTTTTGGTATTGGTGGTGTGTCAGCAGCTTTTGGTGGCTGGTTGGCCGAAACTATAAATATTTCTTCTGTATTTATAGTTATGGGATTTGCTCTTTTTCCTGCAGTATACTTCACTATAAAATTATCAAAAAAAGTCAATCCTTGAATTGATGAAAAATAGGTCAGAATTTCACATCCTATATGAGTAATAAAGAGCTAAAAAAAATCCCGCAAGTAAGTGAAGTAATACTTGAAGTAAGAAGGAATAAAACTATACATATAGACTATATAACAAAATTAGCACAGAATGAAATAAAGAAAATCCGAGCTCAAATAATAAAACATAATATATCTGCTACTCGTAAAGATTATTTAAACAAAATTACTAATAATGTTATAAATGAGATTGATTATTCAATTAGAAATGTAATTAACGGTACTGGTGTTGTCTTACATACAGGGTTGGGTCGTGCTCCGTTTCAGGGAAAACTTTTGAAAAAAATTGCTAAAAAATTAGATGGATATGTCAATTTAGAATTAAACCTAAAAACGGGAAAACGTGGCGAAAGGCAATCTCATGTGACCCCAATGTTATCTGCAATAACAGGGACAGAATCTTCTCTTGTTGTTAATAATAACGCAGCAGCAGTATTACTTACTTTAAATACAATGGCCGAAGGGAAAGAAGTTATTATTTCTAGAGGACAATTAGTTGAAATTGGAGGCTCTTTTCGAATTCCTGATATTATTAAAAAGAGTGGATGTATTTTAAAAGAAGTTGGATCCACAAATCGAACACATTTAAAAGATTATAAAAAAGCGATTACAACAAACACGGGTTTAATTTTGTGGGTTCATACGAGTAACTATGTTGTAGACGGTTTTACGAAAGATATTTCATTGAAAGAACTTGTTTCACTCGGGGAAAAAACGAAAATACCTGTATTTGCTGATCTTGGGAGTGGAGCGTTAATCGATATGGATTCTATGGGCCTTCCTTCAGAATTACCTGTAAAAGAAGTGGTCGAGAATGGTCCAACAATTACAACATTTTCCGGCGATAAATTATTAGGTGGTCCTCAATCTGGAATTATTGTTGGAAAAAAAGAATGGATTAAGCAGATACATTCAAATCCAATTTATCGCGCTGTCCGGTCTGATAAAATAACACTGTCTCTTTTAGATGAAACATTGCGACAATATCAGAAAAATTCGGTCCATAAAAACAATATTGCATTAAACTTATTATCAACAAAGAAAACAACCTTAAAAAATCGTGGCGAAAAAATTCTTTCAATGATTCCTAAAAAGCAAATTAAATCATTAAATATCACATTAATTGATTCTTGGGTTGAAGCAGGTAGTGGATCATTACCCGTTCAAACAATTGAAAGCGTAGCGCTAAAATTCGAATGTAAAACAAAGAAGCCAAACGATTTAGCCGCCCTATTTAGAATGGCAGGACATCCTGTTTTGGGATATATTAATCGTGGCCATTATTATATCGATTTAAAAGCCGTTTTACCAACACAAATAGATACGTTAGCAACCATAATATCTGACATTTAATGATGCAACAAATTGTGGTTGGAACAGCAGGTCATATCGATCATGGAAAAACTTCTCTTGTTAAGGCATTAACAGGAACTGATACAGATTCACTCCCACAAGAAAAAGCTAGAGGAATGACCATAGACCTTGGTTTTGCTTATTTAAATGAATCAGTAACTATAATTGATGTTCCCGGGCACGAAAAATTTATTAGAAATATGGCAGCTGGTGCTGCTTCGATTCATGTGGGATTAATGGTGGTAGCTGCAGATGATGGAATCATGCCACAAACACGAGAACATTTAGAAATTTTGAATATTATGGGTATCCAAAAGGGGATTATTGCTATTACTAAAATAGATTTAGTGGATGATCCTGAATGGATTGATTTAGTTGAACTAGATATACTTTCATTAATAGAAGGGTCTGTCCTTGAAGGTGCATCCATTTGTAGAGTTTCTTCAGAAACAAAACTTGGGATAGATTCATTAAAAGAATTATTAGAAACAATTGTTAATAATGTTCAACCAGAAACGAAATCTCGATTATTTAAAATGAATGTTGATCGAGTATTTACTAAACAAGGATTTGGCGTAATCGTTACAGGAACTGTAGGGTCTGGCGCTATTCATAAAAATGATTCACTTGAATGTTTACCTGGAAATATTCCTTGTAATGTTCGAGGGATTCAAACTCACGGGGGAGATGTCAGCGAATCAGAGGTGGGGGATAGAGCTGCGTTGAATTTAACCCATATTGAGAAAAAGGATATCCGGCGTGGAAGTGTATTAGCATCAAAAGGTGCGTTAAAGACAACAAGCATAATTATAGCGCAAATTCATATGTTGAAAGACACACGATGGATTATAAAAAATAAGCAACGTCTTCGATTGAATATTGGTACAAATGAAATATTAGCTCGAATTAATATTGTTGGTGATCCCATGAAAAAAGGAGAAATCAAAAATACATTTTTAACATTTGAAGAACCAATTGCTGTTGCATCTGATGAATCATTTGTTATACGATCATATTCTCCCATGGAAACAATTGCTGGTGGTGTTGTACTTGATAGTAATCCGTATCATTGGCGTATCGAAAAAAATCGAATTCATTTACTTCCCAGACTTCCAAAAGAACGATTCAAATATTGGGTTAATACACAATGGCAATCTCCAAAATCATTGAAAGATTGGTCTTTAATATTTTTTGTATCTTCATCACACATTTCAGAATGGATGAATGAATATGGTATTTTGCCTGATGACAAAACGGGAATAGTTTATAGCGTAGAGATGGAAGAAGTCACTCAAAATGCTATTATAAAATCATTGGAAAATTTCTATGAAAAAAATCCATTAAGAAATGTTATTCCTGGAGATTCGATTTTAGATGATTGTGAAATTACTAGTCTTTGGGGTAACGAAATATTATATCGAATGGTAAAAAAATTAATGTTAGAAAAGCTTGGGAAAGGATATTCAATTTCGGGTTATGAGTATACTCTTAATAAGACAGATCAATTAGACATGGGTAAGATTAAAAGATTATTCCAGTCAAACACTTTTGATCTATTATCTGTTAAGGAAATGCAAGAATCAAGTAACCTTCCACCCAAGCGATTAAGTGATATGCTTCACTTATTAAAAGAAAATGGTGACCTATTTTCAATTGGAGACAATCTTTGGATTCCTAACGATATTAAGCAAAACTTGTTCGATATTTTATCAAATTATTTTATTACTCATCAATCATTGTCTGTGGGACAATTTAAATCATTAACAAATCAGTCTCGAAAAGGTGCAATTCCGTTACTTGAATATTGTGATAAAATTGGGTGGACAAAAAGAAATGGGAATGACAGAATAAAAGGAAGTGAAATCCATGAGTAGTTCACTGAAACCTGCTACCCCATTAATGAAACAATTTCTAGAGATTAAAAATAAATATCCAGATACTTTACTGCTATTTCGAATGGGAGACTTTTATGAAACATTCGATGAAGATGCAAAATTAACCGCAAAAATACTAGGAATTGTATTAACAAAAAGATCAAATGGTAAGGCGTCAGATGTCCCATTAGCAGGATTTCCTTATCATGCGATTGATAATTATTTACCCAAACTTGTAAAAGCAGGGCACAGGATTGCTATATGTGAACAAATAGAAGATCCTAAATCGGCAAAAGGTATAGTTAAAAGAGATGTTGTAGAAATTGTAACGCCAGGTACCCTTATTTCCGATCAAGCATTGAACCAAAAATCCAATAAATATATTGCTTCGCTATACTTCAATACAAAAAATGATCAAGTAGGTTATGCTGTTTTAGACCAATCAACTGGTGAATTTTTCCTAGGTGAAACTATCGCTGATAATATTGTTGACTCCTTAAGAAAATTTGGCCCAAGTGAAGTATTAGTCAGCAAAGATGTCGTTTATTCGTTTTCTGATTGGTATAAAGAATTACGCCCTTTTATTACACAATTAGATCCATATGATTTTTATTATGATCAAGGTTACCAATTACTCATAAACCATTTTAAGGTAAAATCACTCAAAGGTTTTGGGTGTGAAAAAATGGTTGATGGCGTTTCAGCGGCTGGAGCACTTTTTTACCATGTAACACAAAATTTAAGCTCTACTTTAAACCATGTTTCAAAAATTCTAAAGGTTCAAAATGAAGATTTAATGGGATTAGATGGTTTTACAATTAAAAATTTGGAAGTATTCCATTCATTAGCAACCCAGGGGACGCATGGAACATTAATTGAAACAATTGATGGTACAATTACATCTGGTGGAGGGCGTCTTTTAAAAAGGTGGTTATTTCAACCGCTGACAGATATAAAGATTTTGAATAAACGTTTAAACATAGTTGAATCATTTATTGCAGAAAAACAATTATTGAAGAATATTCAAATTCGACTTAAAGATACAACAGATATTGAACGTGTATTGGGGAAATTAAATAAATCAAAATGTTCTCCAAGAGAGATGGTTGGGCTATCTCAAACATTATCCATTATTTCTGAATTAAAAACTACTTTGAAAGAAACGCCTAATGCGACTTTAAATCGTTTTTCATCTTCCTTTGTAGATGGGAAAGATTTAACAAAAAAAATAGGCACAACACTTAATGCAAATGCACCAATTAATGTAAAAGATGGCGGTGTAATTCAAGAAGGAATTAATCCTGATCTTGATGAATTACGTGAATTATTAAAAGGGGGAAAAGATTGGATAAAATCGTTCGAAGTAGAAGAAAAAGAACGCCTTAATATTTCTTCACTAAAAGTGCGTTTCAATAAAGTGTTTGGGTACTATATTGAAGTAACAAAGGTCCATGCTGAAAAAGTTCCTGATTCCTATATTCGCAAACAAACTCTAGTTAATAGTGAACGGTATATCACAGAAGAATTAAAACAGTATGAAGATAAAGTTCTAAATGCTGAAGAAAAAATCTTAAAAATTGAATCAAAACTGTTTACAGAATTAAGTGCATTCGTATTGTCCAAATCATCTATGATTCAATCAAATGCTTATAGCTTGAATAGATGTGACTTATTGGCCAGTTTTGCCCATCTTGCGCTCAATAAAAAATATTGTCGCCCTGAACTATCACTTGGACCTGAGTTAGATATTAAAGGGGGAAGACATCCTGTTGTAGAAGAATTGTTACCATCTACAGATAAATTCATCCCCAATGATTTAATTTTAAATGGTATATCAAGTCAAATTCATTTGATCACAGGTCCAAATATGGCTGGGAAATCAACTTTTCTTCGCCAGACTGGGCTCATTGTGCTCTTGGCGCAGATTGGCTCTTTTGTTCCAGCAATAGAGGCTAAAATTGGGATTGTGGATCAACTATTTACCCGTGTAGGTGCAAGTGATAATCTTGCTGGTGGGGAAAGTACATTTCTAGTGGAAATGAATGAAGCAGCAAATATTTTAAATAATGCCACTTCCAATAGTTTAGTTTTGCTTGACGAAATTGGAAGGGGAACAGCCACATTTGATGGTTTATCTCTTGCGTGGGCCATTACAGAATATCTTCATAATGAACCATCTATCAATGCACGAACCATATTTGCTACCCATTACCATGAATTATCTGATTTAGAAAATACATTGGATCGATTAGAGAATTATCATGTTGAAGTACAAGAGTTCGGTGATAAAATTGTATTTTTGAGAAAAATATCAAAAGGATCCGGAGATAAAAGTTATGGAATTCATGTCGCAAAAATGGCTGGGTTACCTTTAAAAGTTTTAAATCGAGCTAAAGAGATTTTACATTATCATATATCGGGACAATCTTTAGAAAATGGAAACAAAGTAACAATTCCTGCGTCTAACCAAGTATCATTATTCGATAAACAAGAATCAAAATTAAAAGATGCTTTATCCTCATTAGATATCAACAAAATGACTCCCTTGGAAGCATTAGACAAATTAGATGAAATAAAAAAAGACCATGGTCTATAAAAAATTATTAATTCTAATCATTCTTTTTAGTAGTGGATTTGGAAAAAGCGATTGGGTGAAATATGGTTGGGAATTATTTAATACTGGTGGAGCAGCTCCTTCGATTGCCTTAGGAAATGCATTAACTGCTTATCACGGAGATTATGTAGGATCATATTTAGTCAATCCTGCGCACCCCATCTCTCAAGGCAAATCATGGACATTTTCTCATCAAAGTCGTTTTGCTGGAATGATTAATCGAGAATTAATTAGCTTTCCTTTAAAAATAAATAAACATGTAGTTCAATCAATTCTTATTTACGAAGGCATTGGTCAAATCCCAGATACGAGAAATATGTTACTAGATTGGGGGCTAGATGGACAATTTGGAACTAATGATTTAGGAGAAGGAAATGGTATTCTCGACGAAGGTGAAAGACTAGATCCTGAAAAGATTCAGTATTTTGGTCAACATCAATTCGGCGCCTATTTTTCTATGCCAATTTCATTTATGAAACAAAATGGTGGGCTTGGAATGAAGGTATTATATCATTCTATAGGAGATCATTCAGGTGTTGGAGTTGGATTTAATATTGGATTGATTAGGACACTCGGGAAAGGTCGGTTAGGCATTGCAGTAAAAGATATTCCATCATCTGGTGTATTATGGGATAATGGGTCTATTGAAGGAACAATTCCTTCTGCGACAATTGGATATTCGATTCCAATGACATTTAAAAAATTCCCCATTAAGGCATTCTATAATATTGGTTCGCATATAGAACCTAATAATCGAAATATGTTTAGTACAATTGGATCGGGAAATATTGGTATATCATTTGAAGGAAGTACAGAATGGATTTACCAGGATAATATTTCATTTCAATTGGGAAAGTCTAGAGATGGATTTATATCGAGCGGATTGGGGATATACTTTAAAAATATATCCATTCATTATGCATTTCTTTTAATGGAACCGGCTACACAATTAGGAAATAATCATTATATTTCTATTTCATTCCACCCAAGTTGGATTCTAGAAAAGTTAATTTCTACAGAATAACTTACTTTTTTGCATTAATGAATAAAAAATAAGGATTTATATTCCTTCTTCATTGCGGTTATTCTCTAAAAAGGTGTATTTTTGCCGGCATTTTTAAAGATAAAATTACATGATTAAAAGTATGACAGGATTTGGCAGGGGATCTGCTGGAAAAAACAACCAAAAGGTAAACGCAGAAATACGTGCAGTTAATTCGCGGTTTTTAGAATTAAAAATTAGGGGAATTACACTAAATCCACAGTTAGAAGGTATGGTCAGAGAAAGAATATCCGATACACTGCAGCGTGGAAACATTCATTTAAAATTAGATTTTCCCGCTACTCAGGACACGAGTGCGATGAAATTTAATCGTGACCGATATGAGAAACTGCAATCTGTCGTTCAGGAAATTCATGTGGAATATGGACAACGATTGGATATTAGTGATATTATTACAGCAAATGATCTTATTGCTGTTCCAGAACCATCTGATTTAAATAAAAAAGTATTACTAGACGCTATTTCAAATGCTTTGAATCAGGTTAATCAAATGCGTGAAAAAGAAGGCGATAAACTGAAAAAGGATTTAGAAGACAGGATTAATCGTATTAATAAAAAAATAACTATCATTGAAAAAGAAGTAAAGAAATTCAGTGATGAAAAAACCCAAACATTAAGAAAAAAGATTTCTGCTTTATTATCTGATGGCGAATTAGATGAAAGTCGACTTATACAAGAAGTAGCCTATCTTGTTGAGAGAGCAGATATTACAGAAGAAATAGTACGCTGTATGAGCCATTTTGAGCAATTTAATGCTTTCTTAAATACTACTGATGAGCCTGTTGGAAAAAGGTTGAATTTCCTTTTACAAGAAATTGGAAGGGAGACTAATACAATTGGGTCAAAAAGTCCCATGACTCAGGTGACAAATCTGATTATTGATGTAAAAGGCGAGTTAGAAAAAATTAGGGAACAGGTTCAAAACGTATTGTGATAAATATTATCAGTATATCTGCCCCTTCAGGTTCTGGGAAGACAACACTGTGTCGTGCTCTTCAAAAGGAGCACCCAGAAGTAAATTGGTCTGTTTCATGTACAACAAGAGAACCAAGACCTTTTGAAGTTAATGGTATTGATTATAATTTTATCACACATGAAAAATTTGAAGAAAAAATTAATGCAGGTGATTTTGCTGAATATGAAGATGTGCATGGTGAATATTACGGTACTTTGAAAATAACACTTGATAATGCAATAGGAGCCAACTCCTTTCTTCTATTAGAATTAGATGTAAAAGGGTCAATGCATATCAAAAAATTATATCCAGACAATGCTTTTTCAATTTTTATTTTACCGCCGAGTATGGACCATTTAAGAGATCGTCTAAGAAAACGTGGTGCTGATTCAGAAGAAAGAATAGAAAAGCGATTGCAACGATTTGAGGAAGAATTAGGCTACAAAAATAAATTTGATTATATCCTTATAAATGAGAATATAGAAGATGCAACTAAAGAATTACTTAAAGTAGTGAACCAACTAAACGAAGGAGTCATACATGGCACTTAGAACTATCCCTTTTAGGGACATAGAAGAAAAAACAGAAAATATGTACGAAGCTGTGGCAGCAATGTCTAGCCAAGCAAAACGTATTTTATATGAACGTGTTGTTGATGCAACGTTAAAAAATACTGAAAATGATGAATTTGGTGTTTTCGATGAAGTGGAAGAACCGTCACCTGAAGAGTATGTTGAATTAGAGAAACCAACAACAATTGCTGTAGACCAATTTTTAGATGGTAATTATACTTGGAATAGACCCATTACAGAATAAAGTCCATGCCTAACCCTGATCCTACACAACAATATTTTGAACAAACAAAAGCTTTGTATGGAAATGAATTGTTTGTGCGAGATGAAAAATTGGATATTATTATGGAAGATGGTAGTCTTGGCCCCAAGTCCCTCTCAGAATACTCTTTCCAAATATCCGAGTGTATGAAATGTGGGTTAGGAGAAAAACGAGATAAATTTGTTTTTGGTGTTGGAGACCCAAATGCAAATCTTTTACTCATTGGGGAAGCTCCTGGCGAACAAGAAGATATACATGGGGAACCATTTGTAGGTCGTGCAGGAAAATTGTTAGATAAGATTCTTACTGCAATTGATCGATCAAGGGGTGATGATGTTTACATTTGTAATGTTCTAAAATGTCGTCCACCAAATAACCGAGATCCACTCCCATCAGAAGTAGAACAATGTGAATCCTACCTTCATATGCAAATCAAATTAATTCAACCCAAACTTATTGTTGCTTTAGGGCGTGTTGCAGGAAAAACGCTACTTGGATTAGATGTACAACTTAAAGAGATGCGAAATGAAACATATGAGTACACAGGGATTCCTCTTCGAGTTACTTACCATCCAGCTGCCTTATTACGTAATTCTAATTTTAAAGCTGCCGCTTGGGATGATTTTAAATGGATACGAAGTTTTTTAGAGAAGAATTAAATTATGGTACCTGGAAATAAAGAAAAATTATTTAATGTTCAGCCGCATTCAGAAGAAGCGGAAGTATCAGTATTAGGGTCAATGCTTGCTCAGAAAGAAGCAGTAAGTAAAGCAATACAATGGCTGACACCTGATACATTTTATAAAGATGCTCATGGAAAAATATTTTCCGTTATGATTCAATTATTCAATCAAGGAGATCCAATTGATACCGTTTCGGTTATGGAAGTCTTGAAGAAGAAAAATGAATTAGATAAAGTGGGTGGAGCTTATTATGTTACAGGACTAGTAGAAGCTGTTCCTACCGCAGCTCATATTGAGCGCTATATTAAAATTGTTATGGAGAAATCCATATTACGGCGGTTAATAAGTTTATCTCACAATATTGCTAAAGAAGCCTATGACGATTCTCAAGAAATTGCTGATATTCTTGATTCTGTAGAACGATCTATTTTTCAAATCACTCAAAACCAGATGAAGGGTGGATTTGTTAAAATTGAACCGGTTCTTCAAGATACTTTTGAAAGAATAGATAAATTAAGTCATCAAAAAGGATCAGTAATTGGTGTTCCCACGGGCTTATTAGACCTTGATGAAATGACATCCGGTTTTCAAGAAGGTGATTTAGTAATTGTGGCTGGTCGTCCAGGAATGGGAAAAACATCTTTAGCATTATCCATGATGCGTAATGCAGCCGTTGATTATGAATCGGGAATTGGTATGTTTAGTCTAGAAATGTCAAATCACCAATTAGCAATGCGTCTACTATGTTCTGAAGCGCGTGTCGATAATCATTTAGTACGAACAGGAAAATTGCCAAAAGCACACTGGAAACAATTAAGTGTTGCTGTAGGACCTTTATCTAAAGCCCCTATCTTTTTAGATGATACACCGGGATTATCCGTACTGGAGCTAAGAGCAAAAGCTCGTCGACTTAAAGCGGAGCATGATATTCAAATGATTGTAGTTGATTATTTACAGCTCATGTCTGGTCCGAAGGGAATGGAAAGTCGGCAACAAGAAATATCGACTATATCCCGTTCATTGAAAGGACTTGCAAAAGAATTAGAAATTCCTGTTGTAGCATTGTCTCAACTCTCGCGGGCCGTGGAAAATCGTGCAGATAAACGACCACAATTATCCGATTTGCGAGAAAGTGGAGCAATTGAGCAGGATGCTGACATTGTCATTTTTCTATATCGACCTGAATTATATAGTGAAGATGAAGAGGATGAAGGTAAAGCTCAAATAATTGTAGCGAAACAAAGAAACGGTCCAACGGGGCAAGTAGATGTTTCATTTATTAAACGTTATACAAGGTTTGAAAATTTGTCAAGAATGGCTGAACCGTTTTAATGGAAAACCCTCTTTCTAAATTAGCTCCCCAGCTATTTGGAGAATACCCCAAATCTTTCTTAAATCTCTTTAGTAAAGTTACAATTCCACCCGAAACATCCGAAGATTGGGTCAAAAATCAATTATGGGAAGCATACCAATTTGGGGAATTAAATCACGAAGGCCAAAAGCGGAAATCTGGCGAACCATATTTTATGCATTGTGTGAATGTTGCAGAAACTCTCGCAAGTTGGCATATGGATTTAACAACTATCATTGCTGGTTTGCTCCATGATACGGTTGAGGATACAGATGTAACAATTTTGGAACTCGAATCAGAATTTGGAGAAGATTTAGCCAATTTAGTAGATGGTGTGACTAAAATTGGTGAACTAGAATTGTCTTCTCGTCGAGAAAAGCAAGCAGGTAATTTTATGAAAATGCTGCTTTCTGTTGCAAAAGATTTGAGGGTAGTTATCATTAAGTTTGCTGATAGACTTCATAATATGCAAACAATTGAATATATGACTAAGATGAAACAACGTCGTATTGCAGTTGAAACTCGCGATGTATTTGCGCCATTAGCACATCGACTTGGGATGTCGCAGGTAAAAACTCAATTGGAAGATCTTGTCTTAAAAACGCTACACCCCAAAACCTATAAAGAGATTGATTCCAAAACAAAGGCTTCAAAAAAACAGAGAGAAAAATTTATTCATGAAATTATTCTGCCTGTAGAATCAGAGTTAAAAGCATATAAAATTTGTCCAACTATTTATGGACGACCAAAATCACATGCTTCGATTTATGGTAAAATGATTAAACGAGATAAATCATTTGAGGATATTTATGATTTATATGCGATTCGCATAATCGTTGAAAAAGTAGAGCAATGCTATTTAGCGCTTGGGATAGTTCATAGTATTTATACTCCTATTCAAGAACGATTTAAAGACTTTATTGCTACTCCAAAATCGAATGGTTATCAATCTGTTCATACAACCGTTGTTGGGCCCAACGGTCAAATGGTAGAAATCCAGATTAGAACTAAAGTGATGGAAGATACGGCAGAAATTGGTGTTGCGGCTCATTGGGTTTATAAAGAGGGAGATCATAAATCCAAAGACTTAGATGTTAGTGTCAAATGGTTACGTGAACTATTAGAGATACTCCAAAGTGAATCTTCGGATTCGGCAGAATTTATGAATCTGTTAAAAATTGATCTATTTAATGATGAAATTTTTGTTTTCACCCCTAATGGTGATTTGGTTCAACTTCCTGCAGAATCATCACCAGTTGATTTTGCTTATGAAGTTCATACAGAAGTAGGTTTTCATTGCATTGGTGCAAAAATAAATCACCAAGTGGCGCCCTTGAATACAAAATTAAAAAATGGTGATATGATTGAAATTATCACTAGCAAGAACCAAACACCAAGTTTCGGGTGGCAAAAGTTTGTTGTAACGAGTAAGGCTCGGAATGCCATATCGAAGTATCTTCGTAAAACGCGTATGAAAGAAAGTATCAGACTTGGAGATGAAATATTGGTGAAAACTCTTCGTCGATTAAAAAGGTTAAAAGACAAAGATGAAATAAGATTATCTTTTGAGAAGTTTGCATTCAAAAATCCTGATGAATTAATGAGTGCCATTGGTGAAGGGCGATTAACAGTTAGACAAATATTTCTAAAATTACGTCCACAAGAAGATATTAAAATTGACACAACTGACGAAGATAAATCTAGTCGTTTTTTAAATTTTGCTCGTTCAAAAACCGAAGGAATCGTACTCGATGGAATCACTGATTTAATGGTGAATTTTGGTAAATGTTGTAATCCAATCCCAGGGGATCCAATGATTGGATTTATCACGAGGGGTAGGGGCATAACTGTTCATAGATCAAATTGCAAAAGTCTACCATTACTAAGCCATGAATCCGATCGATTGTTACCAGTGGAATGGAATGTAAAGCGAAATGATCTATTCAGTGTACGTATAAAGGTTGTTGGACAAGATTCAACAGGAATGTTAAAAGATTTATCAGAAACAATCTCTAATATGAAAATTAATATTTCTAGTGTAGATACAAAAATAATCGACAATATTGCCACAACATTATTTATTATTTCTGTTAATAATATTAGGCAATTAAATCGATTAATAAAAAAATTATCGACGATAAAAAATGTCGACTATGTAGAAAGGACTACAAGATAATGAAAGTAAAAACATACACAAAAAAAGATGTAGCAACTGAAATGGCTACCCGACATAATTTGAGTCTAAGGAATTCACAAGAAGTAGTGGATGATTTTTTTGATATTCTGCGGGGATATTTAATTGAAGATAAACCATATGTTAGAATTGAAATACGTAATTTTGGTGTATTTGAATCAAAGCCCACTAAAGCAAAGCCCAAAGCTAGAAACCCTAGAACCAATGAAGAAATATTTGTACCAGCTCATAAAAAGACACGGTTTAAAGCGGGAAAAATTCTTAAAGAACACCTTAAAAAACCTATCTAAAAATGGGAAGAATATTAGGGATTGATTATGGCGATCGCCGAGTGGGAATCGCGTTAAGTGACCCATTGAAAATAATTGCTTCTCCATTAGATACGTTACTTATTAGGTCTGATGAAGATTTATTAGTTCAACTCAAAGAATTAATTGCTGAGTATGATATTGAAGTTATTGTAATTGGGTTGCCTATAGGGATGAAGGGGAATGAAACAAAACAGACTTTACACGTAAAATCTTTCTCTGAGAAATTGGGCCAATTTAAGTTACCTGTTTTCCTCGAGGATGAGCGCCTTTCTTCTGTATCTGCTAAAAAAAGTTTACATTTACAAAATATAAAAACAGGGCATGAAAAAGGCCAGGTTGATAAAGTAGCTGCATCTATTTTACTTCAGCAATATTTAGATAAATCATATTAATGAATTATTTGTTGAATAAACCTTTTTGGCAACTAGCCCTTCTTTCAGGAATTTTAATGGGGTTAGCCACTCAACCTCTTCATCTTGGGTTTTTAGCTTGGTTCGGATTTGTACCATTAATCCATGTTTTTTTGCATTCCACTCCAAAAGATAGTGCTAGAAATGCTTTTATTTTTAGTTTAACATTTCATTTTATATCAGTTTATTGGATTGGAAATAATTCTGGTGCATCATTTGGTGTGGCATTTGTTTCTCTTATTGGAGCCGTAATTTATTTATCTTTATTTTGGGTAGTTCTAGGATACCTTTTTTCACTGTTAACTAGAAAACGGGGCATCATACTTTACTTATTTCCGTTTTTTGTTGTTTCGTTGGAGTGGATAAGAAGTTTTGGCCCCATGGGATTTCCATGGCTGAATCTTGCATTAACTCAAAGCCATTATTTACCATTGATTCAAATATTGGAAATTACAGGTACATATGGAGTTACATTTTGGGTAGTGGCCGTAAATGGCATCTTATATACTGCCTTTACAAATAAAGGGATATCTAAAAATATAGTTGGTGCTACAGGAATCTTTTTTATTAGTTTATTTATAGCAGGTTCAGCAAGAATGGACTGGTTAAATGAAAGTAATAAATCCCTATCAATTGGTGTTATACAACCTAATATTGATCCGAATGAAAAATGGGATAGATCATTGCGAGATAGAACTATTGCAACAATGGATTCGTTGCACCAAATTGCTATTAATTTAAATCCCGATATGATTTTATGGCCCGAAGCAGCGCTTCCAATTTATTTAAGGATAAATGGCCATCATAAAAAAAGGATTCAAGCAATTGTTGATCAATCTGGTATTCCAATGCTCACAGGTATTGTTGACCGTAGAATTATTGATCAAGATCAACACTATTTTAATGGATCCATGTTTTTTACTCCAATGAAAAAGCAATCTTATTACAATAAAGTACATCTTGTTCCTTTTGCCGAATACATTCCACTGTCCGGGCATTTCCCAAAATTGAAATCCCTTAATTTTGGACAAGGAAATTTTAGACCTGGAACTGAATTTACAGTTTTTTATATCGACTCTATCCCTTTTTCAAATATGATTTGTTATGAATCAAGTATGCCAAATATAGCACGAGCTTTTGTTAAGAGTGGAGCACAACTATTAACCATAGAAGCAAATGACGGCTATTTAGGTAATACGACAGGACCTTACCAACATTTTGAACTTGCGCGTTTAAGAGCCATTGAAAATCGTGTGCCAATTGTTCGTTCAGCAAATACGGGTATATCGGGATTAATATTACCCAATGGGTTGGTTGAAGAAAAAATTAAACTGGGTGAACAATCTGTCTTTTTAGCTCAGGTAAATATTGGAAATGGTGGAAGTATATATTCGAAAATTGGAGATATATTTGCCATCGTTTGTTTTATGTTTTTATTACTAATTGGATTTCAAACATGGCGAAAATATTCATAAAAATAATTATTCTTTCTTTTATCATCATTCCGTTGAGCGCACAAGAAGTTGAAAAATCAAAATCATTATCTCCTATTATTAAATCTTTAATATTGCCAGGATCGGGAGAATATGCATTGGGAAATCCTTCTCGGGGAAGAACATTTGTTATTTCTGAAATTGCATTAATTTTTAGTGTGGTAAGTGTTTATCATTTCTCAAGCTTTAATGAACAAAAATATATAGCATTTGCTGCAGAACATTCTGGGGCACAACCTAAAGGGAAAGATCATCATTATTGGGTTGATATTGGAAATTATATATCCATTAAAGAATTCAATGAAGAACATCTTCGTTTTAGAGAAGATGACGCCTTATACGAAGAAACGGAAGAATGGATCTGGGAGTGGGACACAGATGATAATCGATCTACATTCGAATCCACACGAATTAAGAGTGATATATGGAAGTTAGGTGGAAAATTCTTAATAGGTGGGCTTGTAGTTAACCATATTGTTTCTGCAATTGATGCATTATATCTTACAAGAATTTCAAACTTAAACAATGTATTATTGATCCCTACGATTGACCCTGTTCAAGAATCAGTAGGCTTTCAATTATCTTGGAGTTTACCTCGTTGAAATTGAACCCAATTACAGAATTTATTCTTTATTTCAATCTAGCTTTAGCGCCATTACTCATCCATCAAGTTGAGCATTTATTTCTTTTTATTCCCATTTTAAGTATCATTGCTTGGGTTCAAAAAAATAAATTTTCAGTATGGTTAAAAAAAGTTAAACCATTTATTATTTATTTTCCCATATTGGGATTCACCTTTATTGGGATTTCATTATTATTTACACATATGACTTGGAATGAAATATTATTCCATTTTTCTATGGCAACAATGAGATTGTGGATTATGGTTTCTTTAATGTCTTTTTATTTATTATCAGAAAAGAAAACGCATATAATTACCGCTTTAAGAAGTGCCAGACTTCAACTTGGCTTTAATGGAAAATTAGGAGAGGATTTTATTCTCTTCATAGAAACTATATTACGATTTTTACCCAATCTTCAATCTGAATGGGAGCATATTTTTAGTGGAAGAAAATCTCTAGGATTATCCTTGCCAGAAACTCGAATGGACAAAATAAAATCTTTTTCAAATGAATTACCTTATTTCATCCATAATAGTCTTAAAAAATCAGAACAATTAACTCAAGTAATGGTTCTTCGTGGATACGGTAAACAATCAAGAAGGGGTGTTTATCCATATAATCCACTTACAATCTATGATGGGCTCATTATTTCAGCTATCATGCTTACATATGGCATACTAGAATTTTATGGCGCGATATAAAATAAAGATTCAATATGATGGGTCTGCTTTTTTTGGATGGCAACTTCAATCCAAAGATCGCACTGTACAAGGAGAAATTGAAAAAGCACTGCTTTCATTCTCAAATGAATCTCGTATTATTGTGAATGGAGCAGGTCGGACGGATACGGGTGTTCATGCAACAGGACAAGTAGCCCATTTTGATCTTGAAACTCGCTTGGATGAGTCATCTTTAAAAAACGCAATAAATGGACATTTACCAAAAGATTGTCGAATAATGACATTAGAAATAGTAGATGATTCTTTTCATGCAAGGTTTACTGCTATAAAACGACATTATCGATATCAATGCATGTCAGAACAAAAATTAGCTTATCGTAATCAATGTTGGATGACAAAATCACTAAAAATTGATCTATTAAATGAGTGTGCTAATATTTTTTGTGGGACACATGATTTTTTATCCTATAGTAAATTCAATGAAGAATTGGCACATACTCAATGTATTATATATGATACAGGATGGAAAAGAGACAATGGAATGATAGTCTTTTCAATATGGGCAAACCGATTTCTCCACCATATGGTTCGATATATCGTTGGGTGTACTATTCAAAATAATTATGGTTCAATGTCATTGAAGGAAATAAAGGATTTGTTGGATTCTCCACAGAAAAATGTCCAAATTTACAAGGCACCAGCGCAAGGATTATTCCTTGATCGAGTGGATTATGCATAAACAAAAATTTAAAATCATATTAATAATTGTCACATGGGTTAGCATTGCATTTAGCGATGTATCTCAAGGAAGAGAAACGGCTATTACTCGTGCCATAAAAAAGGTTGGACCCTCGGTTGCGAGTATTAATGTAGTCCAGAATCAACAAATGTATTACCGAGATCCTTTCTTTTCTTTCTTTCTGCCACCATCAGGAATGAATATTCCTTCTCAATCATCCGGTAGTGGTGTGGTCATTAGCCCTGACGGTTATGTATTAACAAATTTCCATGTGATTGAAAATGCAGTAGAAATAACCGTTACCTTAACAGGCGGATATGAATACGATGCAGAAATTATTGGTTTTGATCAAACAACGGATTTAGCTCTACTAAAGTTAGATGGAAAAAATTTCCCCTATGCTGAATTTGGAGATTCTGATGATATTATTATTGGTGAATGGGTGATTGCATTGGGTAATCCATTCAATTTATTTGATATTAGTGATCAACCCACAGCCAGTGCAGGCATCATTAGTGCAACCCACATGAATTTTGGACGTCAAGAATCAGGGAAAGTCTTCCAAGATATGATTCAAACAGATGCAGCCATTAACCCGGGTAATAGCGGTGGTCCATTAGTGAATGCTCTTGGCGACGTTATTGGAATCAATACATTTATATTTACTGGAAATAATGCCTACAAAGGGTCCATTGGAATTGGGTTTGCTATTCCAATCAATCAAGCAATTGATATTGCTGAAGAACTAAAAATTGATGGGCGAATTAACCGGAGTTTTAGAACAGGTTTAGGGGTACAACCTTTAAGTCGCAGTCTAGCACGTTATTTAGAATTAGATTTAAACGAAGGTGTCATCGTTGTTGAAGTTGAGCAAGGTAGTCCTGCAGAACAAGCTAGACTTACGCCGGGTGATGTGATTGTTAAAGTTGCTGGAAGAAAAGTTCAACAACCTAAAGATATTAGAAATATTATTTCTGAAATGGATAAACGATCAGGCGATATTCTTAAATTAAAAATATATCGTGATGGAAAATACAAAACTGTAAAATTAAAATTAGGAGCATTCGATTGAGACTCGCACCAGAAGGCAGATATATATTAATTGGAAGTTTGGCGTTGGCATTCATTTCCTTTAGCGTTATTACTGAAGGAAACATGGCTTGGATAGGGTATATCTTTTTATTTCTATTTTTATTTTCATTAAACTTTTTTAGAGATCCATATCGTTCTATTCCAGAAGGTGATGATAAAATTGTTTCACCCGCGGATGGAAAGATTGTTGCAATTAAATCAATCACTGACTCCATTACGGGTGAAGAGCGACAACTCATTTCAATCTTTTTAAATGTATTTAACGTTCATACTAATCGGATGCCTATCGATGGAAAATTCGAATCTGTTTTTTATAAAAAAGGAAAATTTTTAGCAGCTTTTGATCATGCAGCTTCTGATGAGAATGAACAAACTGTCATTGAAATATCTACTAATCGGGGGAAAGTTGGTTTGAGACAAATAGCCGGACTAGTAGCTCGCCGGATTCATTGCTATGCCATAGAAGGAAACCAGATGTCTAAAGGAGATCGATTAGGCTTTATCATGTTTGGATCTCGTACGGATTTAATATTACCCATGAATGTAAATATTAAAGTTGAAATGGGACAAAAGGTAACGGGTAATCAGTCTATTATAGGAGAATGGAATGGATAAAAAGGAAAAAAGGAAATTAGCCAGAAAAAGGTTTATACCGAACTTTTTAACTGTTCTAAATATGTTTTTAGGTTTTGTTTCAATAGGGCTTATAATGGAGGGCCAAGTTGTTTTAGCTGGTATTTTCATTCTTATTGCAGGAATTTTAGATGTTTCTGACGGGAAAATCGCTCGTATGTTAGGAATATCATCACGATTTGGAGTTGAATTTGATTCCATGGCAGATACAGTTTCATTTTGTATTGTCCCTTCCGTACTTGTATATAAACTTTATGTAGCTGGATTACCACCGATTCTAGGAGCTATGTATAGTTTTTTGCCACTCATGTTTGGGACTATTCGTTTAGCCAAATTCAATATTGATCAAGATCCTGATGTAGCTAAACATTATACAATTGGACTTGCAACACCAATTGCGACTATAACATTATTTGCCTATTTATTTTTCAATTTAGAAGTTAATGGGGATCATGGTGACCCAAGGACTGCATTAGTATTAGTTGCTATTTTGGGCTTTTTAATGGTGAGTTCTGTTCCTTTTTCAAAATTTCCTTTATTGTCATTTAAGTCAGGAACTACAAATTCATTTTTACTCATCGCTTTCATATTAACGGTAATCTCTTTAGGTATATGGCAAGGGTACGTGCTTCTTCCATTATCACTATTTTATATTAGTTGGAATTTATTCCGGTGGATGGCTGTGCAAAGAAACCATCCCGTACATGAAGAAAATTTTCATGAGTCAAACAAAAATGAGTCTTAATTTCTGATATGAATAAAAGGACAATATCGCTCATTATAGTAGGATTATTTCTTGGAGCAGCTCTGGGAGGTATTATAGGAGAATTAATTGGAACCTTTTTGCCAGATGGCGTTGTGAAAGATTTTTTCCTTACAAGTTTTGAGTTTGATTTGGCAGGATTAGTCGGAAATGATTTAGGTGTCATTATGCTAGACCTAAAGGTGATTACACTTAAATTCGGGTTATCAATTAAAGTAAATTTCACAAGTGTAATCGGATTTTCTTCCGCTTACTATTTTTTGAGATATTTTAGATAGAAACAATTGGAGTTATTTATGAATCAAAATGAAGTCATATATGCAGTATTTAATTTGGGTACAGGAGAGATTATTCTCATTTTGCTCATAGTACTGCTTTTATTTGGTGCAAAACGCTTACCTGAATTAGCTAAAGGTCTTGGTAAAGGGATCAATGAATTTAAAGGGGCAGTGGATGGCGCAAAAAAAGAAATTGAAAATGTAGAAGACACAGTGAATAACGCATCTGAGAAAAAAGAGGATACCTCAGAATAAATTCTTAGTCATATTTTCCATATTTCATAAAGGCCAATGCACTAGATTTATCTGTTCATCGGCCTTTTATTTTGGCCAGATTTGTGGAACCAAATTTTAATAAAATCGTAAAGTTTAAAACACATAGTCCTAATCCCTAAATGATTTCATTTCAAAACCCTATTTATTTATTATTTCTAGGATTTATTCCTGTCTTTTTGTTTTGGTATAATCGCACAGGAAAATTCAAAGAAGGCACCATCCAAGTTTCTTCTTCAGCAACATTTAAAAAAGCATTTTCTAATCGAGGGAAAAATCGTCATCGTATCTTGTTGGGATTAAATATAAGTGTACTTATATTGATGATTTTAGGTCTAGCGAGACCTCAATTAGTTGACCATATGGAAGAATCCAAAATGGAAGTAATTGATATGGTAATGGTTTTAGATATTAGTAGCAGTATGTTGGCAGATGATTTTAAACCCAATCGACTTGAAGCAGCTAAAAAAACAGCAACTGAATTTATATCAGAGCGTAAGGGTGATCGAATCGGATTATTGGTTTTTGCAGGGCAAACATTTATTCAATGTCCCTTAACGATTGATATGTCTGTTTTGAAAGGACTATTAAGTGAAGTTAAAGTAGCTACGCGAGATTATGATGGAACTGCCATAGGGATGGCTATTGCAAATGCAACAAATAGACTCCGCCAAAGCCATGCAAAAAGTAAAGTTATGATTTTATTATCAGATGGAAGTAATAATGCAGGTGAATTGGACCCAATTACTGCATCTGATTTGGCTGCAGAATTTGGAATAAAAATTTATACTATTGGTATTGGGACGGATAAATCAACAACACGTATTCCAGGGCGCGGATTAATCAGAAATGAGATTGATGAAGAAACATTAAAACAGATTGCCAAGAAGACGGATGGTAAATATTTTCGTGCAAAATACACTGATGCTCTAAGAGAAATATATCAAGAAATCGATTCTTTGGAGAGATCAGAAATAGAAGTAAAAACATTTACGAGACATAAAGATTTATATATTTGGTTTCTTTTACCAGCTTTTATTTTTGGGCTTTTATCCAAAATATTAAATAGGTCAATTTTTAGGAGTAGAACCTAATGGCATTTCGATATCCATATTGTTTTTTCCTTCTTGGGCTATTTATTCTCCTTTGGGTGATTTGGTCTTTTAGATCAAAGAAACAGTTAATCTTGTTTCCCGGAATGAGTAAGAAAGTGCAGACTCATCTTTTTTCAAGTTTAGATATGTTAAGATTAACATGGAAAAACCGCTTCTTTTTCTGGGGACTTCTATTCCTAGGCTTGGCAATTCTAGGTCCACAAATTGGTACACGGATTAAACCGGTGGAGCGTAAAGGCGTGGATCTTGTTTTTGCATTGGACACATCAGTGAGTATGGATGCCACGGACGTAAAACCAAGTCGAATTGCAAAAGCTAAATTTGAAATATCTCGACTCATTCGTGGATTGAAAGGAGATAGAGTTGGAATTATTGTTTTTGCTGGGTCTAGCCATCTGTATTTGCCCATGACAACGGATTATGAAGCTGCTCAACTCTTTCTGAATGATATTGATACGCAAATGATCCCTACTCAAGGAACAGCATTAAGTACTGCTTTGGAGACAGGATTATCAGCATTCACAGAAGAAAGTGAAAAATACAAAGTATTAATTCTTGTTACCGATGGAGAAGATCATGAAGGAAAAGCTATTGATATATCACGTAAAGCTGCAGAAACTGGTATGTCTATTTATACGGTTGGTGTAGGGTCAAAAACAGGTTCATTAATTCCAATTTCAAATAAAAATTCACAAGAGTACAAACGAGATAAAACAGGTAAATTAATTACAACCATGTTGAATGAATCGATCTTAAAAGAAATTGCTGATGCAGGCCGTGGTCATTATTTCCGTTTTTCTAATAACAGTGATACCGCGGATGATATTGCTTATGCCATAGATCATATGGAAAAAAGAATAGTTAGTACGCATGAATTTTCCGAATATGAAGACCGTTACCAAATTCCAACACTGATTTCATTGATATTATTTTTTATAGGGTTAGTACTTCCAACAAAAGCAGAAAATGAAAATGTCCATGATTAAAAAACAGTCTATATTTTTAGTCATTGTATTGAGTGTTATTTTTCCTCAAGACAGGGGGCAATCTCATTATGACAAAAAAGAGTTTGATAAAGCGCAATCATATTATGAAAATATATTATTAAAACGTGAAAATGATTTGAGTGCTCATTTTGGACTAGGTGCTTCTGCTTACCAACAAAAAGATATTGAAAGAGCAGTTGAATCTTTCAATCAAGTTATGGAGAGTGATAACCAAGAGCTTCAATCAAAAGCATTGTTTAATATGGGAAATATTTTACATGATCAACAAAAATTGGAAGAAGCATTAGCCTTTTATCGAAAATCATTAGAATTAAATACAAAAGATGAAGATGCTCGCTATAATTATGAAACTGTAAAGCAAATGCTCCAACAGCAACAACAGCAACAACAGCAACAACAGCAAAATAAAGATCAAGATAAGGATAAAAAAGAAGAAAAGAACGATAAGGAACAAAATCAAGATTCTCAAAACCAAGAAAATGAGAATCAAGAGAATAAAGATCAAAGTAAAAAAGATCAAAACAATAAGCAAGAAGAACAAAATCAGAATTCAGAAGAAAAGCAAGATCAAAAAGATCAAGAACAATCAAAACAAAATGAATCTGAAGAACAGAAAGAACAAGAAAAACAATCTAGCGAGACAGGTGAGAACAAAGAAGGACAGCCCAAAAGTGATGACCGTGTTCAAGCTGAAGCCATTTTAAATGCATTAAAAGATAAAGAGCAAATTAACCAGAAACGCCAAATATCTAGGGCAAAAACGCGTAAACTGGAAAAAGACTGGTAAACTTATAATGCGATACGTCAAATGGAGCATTTCAACAATGATTTGGGCATTTATGATTAGCTCTAACCTAAGTGGGCAAACGA
>ENA-OREN01000889-OREN01000889.1-marine-metagenome-genome-assembly--contig:-NODE-889-length-38708-cov-4.038622_pt1 | contig 38708 bp, 48 predicted proteins | sample MGYA00248624_ERZ508555 | MGnify/ENA primary metagenome ERZ508555 (study PRJEB26222, sample SAMN06267773) | marine metagenome | isolation source: Saanich Inlet, British Columbia, Canada | place... | reverse complement strand
ACTGCGTCCGTGCTGCCGGATTGCAGCAGACATTCAGCAGAGGCGACGAACATGCCTTTTTCCGCATCGTACATCTGGCGGATTTGCGTGGCGGTTGGGGCGGTTGCGGACATGTGGCCTAGAGACAATGTAGAAGATGTAGCAGGGTTAGATGACCCATTACCCAAAGAACCGATAGCGAAAGGTAGGTTTGTGCTGTCTGACAGTGAGCCGGTATCAACTGTGTCACTCGCTATAAGCACACCGTCCACATACAAGTAGCGTTCAGTGGACGATATGTTTACCAAGTCAGCCTTGCGCCAAACACTGTCTTCGTATGTAGCGGCTGAAGCTAGCCCACTTGCCGATGCAGTAGCCCCATTCACTTGGCAATCAAGGACGCCGCTTGTGAGCATACCGATATAGACTTCGACTGACCTTGCAGCATTGGAGAAGCCTATGAAGCTCTCTGTTGAGGCAGTACCAGAAGACTTAAACCAGATGCTCATGTGGAAAGCACCAGTTCCTAGAACATCCCAATCAGCATCACTGGCTCTAGTCAGATTATTTGATGAACTAAAACCGCTATACCCCATCAACTCCGCACCGGATGCCACAGCCGCTTCGGTCACCGTTCCGTTTTCGGTGAGGGTGTTGGCCTTGTAGCTGCGATCAACTGTTTTGCTGTTGGCTAGCCATGCGCCACGGATATCGCCAACCATGTAGCCGGTATTGTATGTGCGGTTGATTTTGAATGACGGTATCCCTCTGGCCGTTGCTTCGGTTGCGGAAGCATTACTTATAATCCCCGTGAAACCATTGCCTCCACCACCAACAACCTTGCCACCAGAAGCCGAAATATTTGTCAGATCAAACGCCTCTGGATACCCAGTTTCGCCATTCATTACAGAAGCACCCGCCGAATCATCCGCTGTTATAGCGTCAATTGGAGCAAGTATTTTTGCTAACCGCCCATTACTGTTGTCGATGTGATAAAACTGGCCGTCCATGATTGCCACACCGGCACCCGTGACATCACTACCAGCAAAGTCAATTACTGTGCCATTGTCTTTGATGAGGCAACTAACGTCTGCGCTAGTCCCATAGTACGCCCCGAAAGTAGGCATTGGCCCACCCGTGCGTGGATCATGGGCCGGTTGTTGTGCAAATCCAGCACACACACCATCAATATCATTATCGGTCAGTGCCGGTGTCGTGCTGGTGGACAAGCTACGAGGCCAGCCAACCGTCCGCTCTGCCCAGCTACCGGAATGTGGATCAATAATGCTAATGCCGTCTTCAGAGCCTACAATGATGTAGCCCATACATGCTGCCACTGATGTTGGCGTTGCATCGCCAGATAGCGTGACGGTTCCTAGCGGCGTGGTCGATGGTGCGCTGCTGGAGACTTCAGTTAAATCCCAAATATTGACTTGGGTGTCTGCGCCAGCATCTTCGATGGTAACAAGCATCAGGCTGGAATACAGCGATGCGACTGACCATTTGCCATTCCACGCTTGACCGTCCACTGATGGACCAAAGATGGCTTGGTCAACGAAATTGGCGTTGGCTTCGAGGACGCCAGCGTAGGCAGATTCGGCACCCGCGCTGATGCCCAAGGCAGTCTGTGCGTCTGATGTCGAGCCGCCAATGTCGATGGGCACATGACGCCAGTCAGTGCCGTCTATGCCGATATAGGTGCGGCTGGCGTTGGGCGGAATGACGTTTGCATCGACAGCGTCGGCGCTGCCGCCGTTGATGGTGTCGGAGGTATTGGGCCAGACCTGCAAGTTTGCGGCCCCCAGGTTCATCACCGTGACGACAACCTCAGCCGCTGCCGTGGGCAGCTTGACGCCGTCACCGGCATTGGCACAGGTCGTGACCCTGGCAAGGGGGCCGGTGATGGCCGTAGCGCCCGCCTGGGTCTGCGTCGTACCGGCGGTGATCGAGTTCTGCAAAACGAGCCAGCCGGCGGCGCCGTTGGCAGCGTCGGCGACCTGGGCCAAGAAGGCCCTCAAAAGATTGTTCACGGTGGCCGGCATCCAACCCTCGGTGAGGGCAATATCCTGGACGTCGACGTTGGAGCCGGCGGTCTGGCTGTAGTCGGTAATCTTCGACATCGTCATCGTGGCATCTCCTGCAGATCATCAATCGTCTGGCCCTGCTGCTGGGCAGCGAGGACTTTGAGTAGCAGCTTGTTGTTGGTCGGCGTTGGGCCGGGGCGCACCGCCTGGTTCTTCAGATAACCCTGGACGATGGGGCTCATGTACGCCTTCTGCGCCATCCGAGGCACGGCAAGGCCCCCAGCTGCCGACACGGCTATTGTACCGGGATCCGCGCCTGCGAGGAACGCGCCGCCGCCGAGGACACCCGCCGGCCCCCCGCCGAGCATCTTCATGACGACCGACCGGATGGCAGTGAAGCTATCGGGCATGTTCGTAGACGCCAGCAGGTCGCCGATACGGGCCAGGTCGTTCATGTCGCCCTTGCCGCGCGCGTAGCCGATCACGCCGTCGAAACCCTTGACCGTCTGCATCAAGCCGCCCAGGGGCACCAGGGCGTCGGTGCGGTCGGCCTGCGTGCCTTTAGTCATGGCCGTCGCCAGGATCAGCAGGTTGCGGTACTGCCTGTTCAGGTCGAGGTAATCCTGGCGCAGCTCCTTGCCCGTCGGGGGCGGCATCAGGTGCGAATTGTTTCCCGGAGAATATGGCACGAGCGACTTGCCGTCGCTGGGTTGGATCTTGGCAGCCTGGTGCGTGTACTCAGCCGTCCGCTCCATGGCGCCGTCCATCATGGAGGCTAGCCGATTGAAGGCCCGCTTCAGCTCCGGTGCGGGGCTATCGCGCGCCGTTCGCTTCAGGTTGGAGACGATGTTCTGGTACGTCGCGCCGTCGAGCTCGACCTTGCGGTCGTTCATTGGAATGTGCGGCCCGACCTCGGTACCCGTGGGTAACGCCCTACCGTCGGCGCCTACGCGGCCAAGGCCGGCGGCTGCCCGCATCGCGTTGATGTCGTCCACCGCCTGCTTGAACTGGGCGGCGACATCCTTGGGTAGGCGGTTGCCGGCATAGTCCTTGATAATCTCGTCCAGCTCCTTGAAGGCCGCGCCGTCCATGGTGACCTTGGTCTGCGCCGCCAGGCCCTCGTAGCGGGCGCCCAGAGCCTCGAAGGCGTCGTCGATGGCCTGGGGTGAGGCGTCGTCGCCAGACATGCCGGCCTTGGCCATGACGGCCCTGTTGAAGGCCATACGCTGCTCGTGGAACAGCGCCATCTGGTGCCGCGCCGTGATGGGCAGCTGCGCGAAGCTGCTCTCCAAGACCTGCAGAAACTTAGAGTTGGTGATCTGGCCCGTCGTCATGGGGATCTTATATTCCCCGGCAAGCCCAGTCATCTCCTTGCGCAGCTTGGAGGCATCACTACCGAAGCTGCGCGCCAGGGGCGACAACGCCTTCCGGCCAGCTCCCTTCACGACGCCGGCGATCGAGGGCGTCACCATGGAGACACCCATGGACGTCAGCGGGCCGTTGCCCAGCTCCTGAGCCGCGCCGCCCGTACCGCCGGCGATCATCTGCATGCCCTTCTGCTCGTTGAGTACAGTGCCGACGCCTTTGCGCGTCATGGCGCGCTGTACTGCAGGCGCCGTCCTACCGGCCTGCTTTATTGGCTGGCCAAGCGCCTTGAGAGCGCGTCCAGGCGTGAAGAACACGCCGGTATCAACGGTAGACTTGCCAGCGCCACGAGCCACTTTGTCCAGTGTGGATCGGTAGTTAGTAGGCCCCATATCACCAAGCAGCTCAGTAGCAATTCCGGTGCCAGCCTCTCCAGCGACACCCAAGCCCGCATTGATATTCTCCCTGAATTGTCCAGGGCCCGTCAGACCTAGGGCCTCGGTCGCGGCGGCTGACAGATCCATGGCTCCGCCGACGTAGGCGTTGGCCTGGTCGCCGACGCCGCGCACAAACTCGCCAGCGGCGCGGACGCCTTTGTTGAGGGCCGGCAACTTGCCGTAGGCCTTCTGCGCGGCGTACGGGTCGACCGGCGTGCCGGTGATCTGGACGTTGGGCGCGCCTGGCGGCGCGGGCTCGACTTTGTTGTCGTTCAGGACGACCTCTGTCAGCTCGCCCTCGACCGACATATACGTCTTGCCGGTATGGGCGGAGGATAGGATCTTGACCTCCTGCATGACGCCGCCCTCGGTCTGCAAGTATCGCTTGCCTGTCGAGGGGCTCTGGAAGATTTCGCCTCCCATTAGGGCACCCTCCCAAAGGGCACCAGGTCACCGGGACCGTCTGGATCCTTGATGCCCGTGGCCTGTGCTCGAGCCCTCGGCTCGACATAGGCATCCGCGCCGTCGTAGACGCCGGCCTCGATCCTGACAAACTCGACGCGATCTTCGATGACGCTGATGAACTGGTTCAGTGCGGCCTTGTATTTGTCCAGCGGGATCTGGGTCGCCGACAGCTGCGAGGAGGCGTTCTTGGCGGCGTCGCCTTCCTTCTCGGTGATCTGCCCGCCGCCCTTCAGCTCCTGGAAGGCCTCCATGAACGCCTTGTCGCCGACGTGCGTGATCAGTGCCTGGGCGTCGGCCATACCGCTGCCGCGTGTCAGGATGTCGGGCGCCAAGCCCTGCATGTAAGCCTGCGACGCGATAGTGCCGCCGATGTTGCCTATGTCGAGCGTGCCGCGACCGACAATGCTGGCCAGGTCGGGATGATCCCGTAGTTCCTTCAGCTTCTGTATCATCACCTCGGCACGAGCGGCTGTCTGAGGCAGATTGCTCCGCGCCTCGATCCGCAGAGCCATCAACTTGTCGTTTGTACGGACGGCGGCGTCTAGCTCCGCCTGCTGCTGTGCGTTGGGCTTCATCCATACCCTGCGGCCCTTGGTCTTATCCCAGACCATGGTCTGCTCGAAGGCGTTACCCTCCTGGGCCCGACGCGCGCGGAACTGCGCCAGCTGTGACGCCTTGGTGTTAGGGCCAGGTGTCGGCATCTGATTTGGCCCACCTGTGGCGCTGGGCTTCCTGGGTACGGTTCCCGGAACCACGGGCGCGCGGCCCGAACCGGCGGCGATGGCCGCGTTCGCAACAGCAACCGGCTGGGGTCGCGGCGCTGGTGCTCGCGCGGCGGTCGTCGCCAAGGGAGGCGAAGACGCGACGCCCGTCGCGCCCTGCCCGCCGAGGTTTAGCGGCTGGGGCTGCTCGGTGCCCTCCGGGTAGTAGTCACGGTTGCCTCGATCAATTATGTCGCCGTCTTGAGACGTCACCGTCCTGCCGTTGATGACGCCAAAGCGCATGGCTCCCGGCTTCATCCGCTTCTGCCCCTGCTTAATTTTATCGATATACAGCTCTTTGGCTATAGTAGGCGGCGGCGCCACGTCGTTGCCCGCCATATCCTTCATACCCATCTGGAAGAACGTCCGCTCTCGCTGGGCGTCGAGCAGTGCCCGCTTGCGGGCGGCGTCCTCGGCGGGCCACAAATCCTTCTGGCGCTGGTGTAGCTCGGTCGCCTGCTCGGCGGTCGTCTGTTGCCGTGCAGCGGCATCCTTGGCCTGCTGCATCTGCGCGACCTTCTGCGCCATCTGCAGGCCCTGCAGCTGGCGTAGGCGCGCCGCCTGGGTGCGATCGTTCATGGCCCCCATGAAGGCGCCGCCGGGGTTGGCGCGGGCCACGCCGCCAGGCTCGTAGGAGGGCGCGCCGCCAGCCGACAGTGCGCCGCCGGCGGCGATCAGGGCCTGGTAGAAGGCCTGTTGCTTGTCGCCAGCTGTCAGCCCTGGCATGGCGTAGTTCTGGGCCATTATGCGAATACTCCATCCTTGCCGAATAGGCTGCCGGCGATGCCGGCGCCCGAGGCACCATAGCCGAGATACTTGGCAAACGGGTCACTATAAATCGGCCGAGTTGTAGAGCTCGAGCTGCCGTAGGATCCGCCGCCGACGTTGGCCATAAACTCGCGCAGGGCATCGCGGGGCGCCTGCTGATTGAAGTCGTGGCGCTGGATGCGATCGGCGAGCTCCGCCTGGCCCTGGGCCTCGAATGCCCCACCAACGGATCCGAGCCGCTCGAAGTCGCTGTAGTCCGAGGCGGCGATGTCCGGGGCGAGCGACGCCGCGTTCATTTGCGTTGCGCGCTCCGCCTGGCCGAGGCCGGCGAGCTGGCCCTGGGCACCGACCATGCGGCCCCGCTCACTCTCGTAGGCCGGCGCCAGGATCCCGGTCGCGATATGGCCGGCACGATCCTCGGCGACGCCCTGGTGCAGACCCGACCCGTAGCGGCCCGAGGTAGTGAACTGGGCGTCGGTCGACGCCCTGGTGCTCTCGATCGCCTGATCGATCAGATCCTGTAGGTGCGGGTTACTGCCGAGGAAGTTGCCGCTGGCCGTCTCCTGTAAGAGGCCGGCCCTCGGCGTGTTATCCAGGAAATCGCCGCGAGCGGCGGCGCCGATCGTCTCCTTGCCCTGGCGCTGCAGGGGAGAGCCCGCCGTCGCCCGATCGCGGATCTTGCCCAGGGCGTCGGTCGTGGCGCCGTGCAGGGGCACCACGGTCGAGTTGGGGTACGCCTGGCGGGGGTTCGACAGCTGCGTGTCGGCCTGGGCGAAGCCGCGCTTCAAGTACGGTCGCTGCCCCTCCCAGGGATCGTTGCTAACGACGGTCGTGCCAGACGAGCTGGGCTTGTCATTGTCGGACATTACAAATCCTTCTCGAGAGTGACGTGTGTCTTCTTGTAGTCGGTGAGCACCTTCTCCCAGCCAGGTCGAACGACCGCGTTGATCTCAACGCAACCCTTCTCCCTGGCCCAGTCCTCGACGTTTTCCAGGTGATGCACCCAACGGGCGCGCTCCCGGCCAACGCAGAGCCAGATGCGGCAGACCTTCTTCCGAGGGTATTCGACGATGTAGGTAACCATGACGCCCAGGACGCCCTCGTCGTGGGTCCAGGCAGCCCACAGCTGCCCGCGCCCCTCGATCAGGTCTTCCTTGACCTCGGCGACCGTATGGCTGGCGGAGCGAGCCAGGGCCTGCTCGATCAGCTCCTCGCAGAGCGGCCACATCTCCTCGATCTCGTCGGCGGGGACGCCCCATAGGCCGACGGCCTTGCCGTCTACCTCATCGATAGTCTGCGCTGCGTCGGTCATACGAACACCCCTGGGTCTATGTAATTAGGATCAAGCCAGGGTACCTCGTAGCCACTTACGGCTACACCCTGATCGTTGATGTATGACGGGCCTGTATCCAGGCCATACGGACGCGCTCCGGCAGGGTCACTGGCGCCGATATCTTTTAACCACTGCTGCGCCCTGTCGTGGGCCGGTGTACCGCGATTGAGTGCTTTGACGAGAACCTGCTCGGGTACACCGTTGCCGCCCGTGTAGCCGTCTGATAAACCGCCGCCCTCTGTCAAAGATAAGGCGTCAGCGATTGATGAGCTGCCGTACTTACCTAGGTCGCTGTCAGGGTTCAACAAATCATCTTTGAATTGCTGCATCTGGCGAGCGCCCGCTTGATAGTCGAACGGCGTGGGGTCATCACCAAGAGTGACGCCCTTGTGCAGTATGTAGGCGGCTAGGGCTGCGGCCGCCGCCGGCCCTGCCGTTGTCATCAGACCCTGGGTTGCCCCAGCGGCAGCTTCCCCGCCCGCAAGCGTAGCTGCGCTACTGCCGCCAGTGAGGGAGGCAGAACTTAGCGCGGCCCCCGCCTCAGGTGCCCCGCCGAGCAAGTAGGGCGCCAGGGAGGCCTCTGTGCCTATTGTGCCCATAGCAGGGAAGCTATTCAGCAGCCCCACAGGAATGGCACTGGTCGGTAAAGCGGCGATAGATCCTAGATCGGCAACCGGGGCGCCATACGGAGTAGGGGTAGGCGGCGCGTATGGGTTGGCGCCGAACACCTCACCCGCCCCGCTCAAGGTGTAGCCGTCAGGGGTCGGTGGGGTCGGCAGGCTGGAGGGATCGGCACTCGACGCACCGTCGAAGCCCAGCAGCTCTTTACCGTGACCAACAAGCCCCTTGCCGGTGAAGATATCCAGACCCTTATCCAACCCCCCTAAAATCGTTGGGCCGAATGCCAGGGCGGCGGAGCCTGCGTCGAAGCCGCCCCCGCTGCCGCCGCCCCCTTCGCCACCGCCGCCAGGCACCTCGTCCTTGGCGTTGGGGTTACCGAAGAACCCAGTCGAGACCTCGGGCGTAATCGCAGGCGCCTGGGGTACGCCGCTGATCGGGGGGATCCCCAGGACGTCGTCGTAGGGGTTATGGGCCCCTCTGCCGGTCCAATAGTTGTATGCAGCTGGTTCGCTGCGCCCGAAATAGTTCATCCGATCAATACCACCTTGTAGGTCTTCGTATTGCCATCGTTAGCATGGATTAGGCTCATAGATCCATTGACGGGTGCGCTCATGTCCCGGTAGGGGATCCCGGCACTGAAGGCACCCGCGTTGGCCGGGGTGCACAGGGCGACGGTATTCACTCCGATACGGGCATCTGTCACGGTCGTGGAGGCGGCGCTCGTGGTGACGGTGACGTCGAGCACGTTGTTAGTCTTGCCCTCGAAGAGCTGCCGCACGTCGTGCGCCAGGCCATGGCCAAGGCCTTCTGCCGGGATCTGGAAGGTCGTGATGGCCATCAGTAGGGCTGCTCCTCACCAGGCTGCATCAGCCCGCCGGCAGCGGCGGCGCCTGGGACGGCCAGTAGGCCCTTCTCCCGGATCATCCGCTGCAGGACTTGAGGCATGGACAGGCCCTCGGCCTCGGCCCGCTTGGCTGCCCTGGCACGGATAAGCTCCATGAAGGTGCCTTGGCTGCTGTCGGCAACGCCCGTGCGCTTGGCGGCGCCCATCCAGAGGTTAGCCTGGACCTGGGCGCCGGTCATGCCCAGCTCGTCGCCGAGCTTCTTGATGTAGTTCTCGAAGGCGGCGTATTCATTCGCGTTGGGCATCTGCTGCCAGACCGTCGCCTCCTCGGCGAAGTCGGACATATCGGCAGGGCCATCGTCGACCGCTTGCTTGGCGCGCAGACGAGGCCCGCCGCTGTTGCCGCGCAGGATGTACGGCTCGATGGAGGCGCCGTACTTCTGGCGCAGGGTCGTGGCCAGCTCCTGAGAGATCTCGGCGCTGTTCTCGAGCCATTCCGACTTGCCCGACGCCATGCCCATGTAGCGGGTGAAGTGGACGTCTGCGGCGATGTTGGTCGTATTGCCCAGGAGAGATCCCCGGAAGCCTTTCGGCTTGGCGTTCTCGGCATGAGATCCTGAGGCCGGCGGCACGCCTGGCTGGGCCAGGCCTTCCCACTCGCCGCCCTTGACGGCGGAGACGTTCTTGGCCTGCCCCTTCTGCATCTTGTGACCGTAGCCCTCGGCGATGATCTTGGGGTCATCGCCTGGGCGCCACCGCTCCATCTTGCCGAAGTCGGAGGCGTTCTCGCCTAGCATCCGATAGAAGGACGCCACGCCGAAGTTGCTGTCGACTTTGTTGCCGGTCGACGTGGCAGCCATCAGGTCAATGAACTCCTTCCACTCGTCGTGGCCGCGCTTCTCGCCGAGCTCGGCAATGAACCAGTCGCGCAGCTCCTCGGTGTTGTACCAGTCGTTGCCGCCCAGAGCCTCGCCTGCGCGGATGTCGGCGAGGAGCTGATCCTTGGCGCCGTTGGTGTTGTCTTCAAACCTGTTGATGGCCTCGGTCACTTTGGGGGACGCTCCCGCCTCGGGGACGTAGCGAACATGGCTAAAGCCGGATCGGTCGACGCCTGTGCCCTGATGGCGCGGGTCGACGTGCGGTTTGGCTTCGTACATCGACAGCGGCTGGGGTGGTAGGTCAGGCTGGTTCATGAGACCTTGCTGCCTGCCCGACGCGATCATCTCTTCCGCCTTGAGGGAACGGCCCTCGGCGAAGCGGGGGTCGGCGACGTCGTTGTCAAGGACACCGCCGGCGGGCTGGTTGGCGTAGGGCCCTGGATCGATCTTGGCCGGCAACTCGGGCACAGCGCCAAACTCCATGCCTTGAGACAACGTCTCGTCACCGTGGAAGGCCTGACGCATCATATCCTGCCCGCCCTGGGCGACTGACTTGGCGCCTGCCAGGGAGCCTGGCACGGCCAGCATGGCCAGGTTGCCGATCGTGTTGCCGGCCCCCAAGGCAGCTGCCTGGGGATCCCCGGTCATGAGGCCGTGCATGGTCTCGCCAGACGACTGCAGGGCGCCTACGAAGTCCTGGGCCGGCGACAGCTCCGCCCCGGCGTTGATTAGGCCGTATAGGCGGTTGCCGACGTCAGGGCCGAGGCTGTTGAGTAGGCCCTTCAGGCCGGCGGCGCCCTTGTCGATGTAGGGCATCATCGTCCGGTAAGGGGCGGTCTGCCAGGAAGGTAGCTGCGCGGCCATTAGACGATCCCCTCTCGAGAGACGTGCGGCATGATGCCTTTGGCGTGGGTCCAGGTGCCGGCGGCTGCGATGATGACCTGGGCGCGGGCAAATCTGGCGACCTTGTCGTTGAAGTGCGCCAGGCCGTCGAAGTCGACCGCGTTGGGCCCTGTCAGGACAGCGGTCGCGCCTGGTAGGTCGCGCGTCTTGATACCGACGGTGACGGTACCGCCGTCGATCATGGGCCTGGCGCCGTGCCAGCGGCTCATATGATCCTCGCCGAACTCGGCGGTCTCGAGGGTCGCCTCGAGGTTGGACCCTGTGAAGATGGCGCTCTGGTTCGACGTATTAAAGGCCGTCATCTGCTGCAAACCGCCCTTCCAGTAGTCGCTATCGAGCGACGCCGGCAGAGTTTCCATCGTATATCCGAGGTTGTCGAGGCCCTCCATGGTGTAGGAGTAGGTCAGATCCCGGAAGAGCATCTCGCAGTCGATCACGCCGTAGCTCCAGCGATCGACGCCCCAGTTGTACATGATGATGCTGTCGGGCGTGCCCAGGGCGCTGTCGGTACTCGGGAAGGCCCAGTACGCGACCTTGTTGATCGTGTCGGCGGCGCCGTAGATCCGGTGATTGAAGGAGCGGTTCAGCCGGTTATAGAACCAGCTGTCGACGCGGTCGTCTCCGATCTGTCTCGATGATTGACCGTCGAAAATGTACCACCCATCCTCGCCGAGGTAGAGGACGACGGTGCCTGTATGCAGGATCGCCATTGGCGCGATGGTGCCGTTGTCCTCCTCGATCGGTAGGATCGAGAAGACGGTCGGTGGGCCCTGGTACATGACGCGGTGGATGGCCGTGTCGGAGAAGATAGCGCCGTCGATGCCGCCAACGGATCCGACGATGCCTTGCACCTGACCGCCGACGGCCAGATCCTGGTAGTCGCTCTGCTTGGCTGCCGCGTCGGCACTGCCGATCGTCGGCCAATCTGTGGGATCTGCTATGGCCGGGAACCACACCCGATTGGGTTTGTCCCCATCGACACTGTCCCAAGTATCCCCGACCATGACGTGGTCCCGGATCACGCCGATCTGGCGCGCCCTGGGGCCACTGCCGGCCAGGTCAGAGAAGGCGCTAGCGGTGCCCATGACAAACGTCTGCGGGTGATCTGTGTGCCCGTTGACCGCGATGACCCTGGTGCCGAATTTAGCAAAGCGCCAGTGATCGGCGGTATTCACGGTATAGGCGGCGGAGCTCTTCGACACCTCGTCGAAAGTGACGTCGTCACTACCGAACTTGAACAGATCCTGCAGGTCGCCGGCGAAGGTATATACCGTGCCGTCCTCGTTCTTGAACGAGTGCGCGCCCTGAGGCCGATTAGACATAGCGACGCTGACAGCCGAGAGATCAGGCAGCGGCGCGTATGAGCTCGCCGTCCGAGGGACGACGTTCTTGGCGACCGAGGCGCCAGGGTTGTTGTAGACCCCCTGGTCGGGCAGCCACTGTCCGAAGGGTTGGAAGGCCATTAGACGTAACCTCCCGAGTTGACGTCGAACCTACCGCCCCTGGTGAGGGCGGGGTCGACCTTGAGCCTGGCGTTCTTCCTCGAGCGCCTGGCGATCAGGTTAAGGTCGTTGATCGCGGCGTCGAAGGCGTCAGCCCAGACCTGGCCGCGCTCGTGCGGGCCCGTCTTGGTCAGGGAGGCCAGCAGGCCGGCGTAGAGGTAGACGTCGGGATCCGACGTCAGGAGGGCGTTGGTGCTGTCGCTGGCGATGTCCCACTTCTTCAGGTAGCGCATCGTCATCGCCTGGGTCGAGGTCGCGGCGATGTTGAAGTAGATCTTGTCGCCGAGATAGTACAGCGGTGGGTAGTCGGTCGTCGTGCCGGGATACGCCAGGCGCTCCTCGAAGGCCTCGTAGCCGAGTTGCGTCGGCTTGAAGTTAGTGGCGTTGTATCGGAGACCGAAGTTCTCCAGGTAGCCCGCCGGCAGGGCGATGCTGTCGGCAGCCGCCGTCAGGGATAGCGTCGTCAGCCTGGTTTCCATCGCCAAGGAGCGGAGGCGGCGATTGATCACCGCCTCGCCCTTGTTGATGAAGTTGGGGAGCTCGGCAGTCAGGTCAGACCGCGATAGGTCTGCCGCGATGGCAGTCTGCAGTTCAGCGTAAGTTGTCGGGATCGTCATGGTCTGCCTTGCTCCCTAGAATGGGTTGTCGCTTATTTTTTCTTGGCGCCGCCCTTCGTGCCGCCTTTGCCGCGAGACGCCTTAGGCTTGGCAGCTGGTGCGGCAGGCTCGGGTGCCACTGGCGCCGCTGTAGCAGGAGACATATCCTCCGCAGTTGGTTTCGTTTTAGACCAACCATCCGGCATCAGCTCCCCTTCCTCCAGTGTGCGCACGCGGATCTTCTGCCGCATCGCCTCATCGTGATAGTACGTCTGATAAATCGTAGATCTCATGCTGTAGCTCCTAGCTGGGTGATGGGCTCCAGAACGAGGATCCGATCACCTACGACCTTATGGGTCGAGTAACTGTTCACCTCCGCCCAGGTGATGAGCCCTGCATCATACCCAGGATCGTCAGCGTCATCGCAGATGATCGTGCCGACCATGTCTCCGAAGACGTCGAAAAACTTGTTGCGGTCGCCGGCAGTCCTCGGTGGGCCGTCCACCAGAGCCATATCAAAGTACGACGGGAAAGCCGCTAGATCGGCGTCGGTGATCTCGTAGAAGTCGTCCTTCAGCGTCGTGCGGATCAGCATCACGTTCCTGAGGCCGGCCTCGACAATCAGCCGCTTGGTCTGCTCGGCGTGTAGCGGGTCGTGCTCGACGCACCAGACCATGGCGTTGGGGTTGCTGGCAGCCATCAGGACGGTCGAGAGGCCGGATCCCATCTCCAGGATGGCGCCGTCCTCCGGTACTTGCCTGGCATGCTTGCAGGCGACCGCCAGGAGCGTCTCAGGGGCGCCCCAGTGGTTGTCGACGTACTGGCGTGCCTCGGTGAGCATATCCAGCGTAGGGGCGCTGAAGCGCATCTGGTGACAGATCCAGGCCAGGGTGGAACCGCCTTTGCGGCGCAGCGCCGTGCCGAGAGAGCCTCGGTAGATCTGGGAACCGGCGTGCCCCAGGCGCATCTCGACGTCGGCGTAGCACGAGCCGCCGATCTCTCGCCACTTGCGGCAGAATGACAGGTCACCGCCGTAGCGTTTGCCATCCTCCAAGGTGCGCTCGAAGAATAGGTGCATCCACTGCTCGTCGAGCTCGGTCTTGAAGTAACCGTTCTCTGGCTCGGCCATCTTCAGTATGTCGAAGACCTGGCGGTGGATCAGTAGGAAGCCCGTAGGCAGGCCGGCGACCTCTAGGACGCCTCGGCTGTCGGGCTCCGCGCCGTCGAGGGTGACGACGGGCGCGTTAGCCTTCTGGCCGACGCCGCGCAACGGGTAGACGCCGCCTACCACAGGCAGCTCAGGCGCCAGCAGACGCTCGATCTGTTTAGGTTCCCAGGAGACGTCGGCGTCGATGAATAGGAGGTGATCTGCGTCGGACGCCAGGAAGTCAGCGACGGCCTGGTTGCGGGCGTCATCGACGTGGCAGTTGCCGTGTAGCAGATAATAATCCGAGATGATGCCCCGGTCGCGCAGCGCGAGCCGCGTCTTGGACAGGGCAAAGGTGTATTCGGCGGACGGCTTCTCGTAGCACGTCGTGGCGATGAAGATATGCTTGTACGGTGCCCCCATCTTTTCGGCGGGGTCGTGCATGATGGTTGTCATAGATCTCTCCTACGGAGTGGCAGCCAGGCGGCGCCTAGGCGCCGCCTGATCACCCTAGGTCTTAGGTTGTGACGATCAAGTTGAGCGCCACGAGGGCTGCTTCCAGGCGCGCGCAGCGCGTCTCGAGCAGGGTCGTGGTTGCGGTCGTGGTTGCGGTGACGGTCACCGACGGCTGCACGATTGGTGTCGCGAGGCCGTAGAAACCGATCTTCTCGGTGGTGCTCTTTCCGAACACCATACCGTCGGGCGCGTTGGCTCCGATATATTCGATGTCTGACATAGTGTCTTAATCTCCTCAGAGAAGTTGGGCTAAACCGTCGGGGCCGGCGCCTTGAGATGCCGGCCCCCCAGGATTAGTTCATGCCGATCCGGCAAGCGAGTTGCGGGCGGATAGCCTTATATCCGTACAGGACATCAATACGACAGGGGAACTGATCGTTGTTGATGTCGTAGTCCCGGACAATCCGCATGGACAGATTGTCGAGAACCTGGCGGGCGCAGAAATCGACGCCCTCAGGCTTGACCAGATCCGCCGATGCGAAGGCAAAGGCATCCTTGTGGTACGCCATACCGATCTGGTAGTCGGCGCTGGCGCCGATGGCGGTCGAGTGATCGCCCTCCACCTTGTAGACCTTATCGGTATTGGCGATGGCCGCAGAGATGTTCTGCTTCGCGCCAGTCGCGACCGGGGCCGGGGACACCGTCAAGGTCGTGTCGGTCGCCGAATAGGCGGCTGTCACGACGAACTGCTTACGGTAGCCCAGATCGGCCTTGGTCTCGGGATGCACCGCGTTGACGGTGTCGAACTCGACGATGTCGCCGACCGCCAGGGTGCCTGCACCCTCGGAGCCGGTTGTCACGTCGTTGCCCGACACGGTGCCGTCGGCCAGATGGTCGCCGGTGCCGTCATCCGAGCCAGTCGTGTGGATCGGCAGCAGGGTGTTCTCCATGATCGACTGGAAGCCCAGCGAGTTGGAGGCCATCCGGCCTTCGCGGTAGTTCTTGGCCAGCTTGTTCTGATCATTGAAGAGGCCCGAGACGGCGGTCACAAGATCGACGTTCATCTGGGTGCTCAAGTTCAGGGTCCGCTCGCTGTACGGTGCCAGGTTCTCGGTCAGCCGCTTGGAGGCGTTGAGAACGTCGGCCAAGGTCAGGGAGGCGCCGACGTCGGACACCTCGTTGTAGACCTCCTGGTACATGCTCATGGCATCGCTTTCCATGTGGGAAGCGAGCACGCTCATGGCCGGTTCGAGGTAACGCTCGGAGAAGCGGTCGATGGTCATCGTCCGGTCGACCGAGCTGAAGGAGAAGTCCACGCCCTTTTGGGTCGCGACCGTCAGGACAACGGAAGGCTCCTCGACGTCCTGGACGTCGATGGTCTTGCCGGTGCGGACGGTGAACTCATTGGGCAGGCGGATGGTCAGGTTCGACCCGATCTTCGCGCCTTCCTTGGCGAACGATTTATCGTACTGGCGATTAACCGTCCCGATGAAGTTCAACTTCTGGTGGAGGATCCGCAGGCTTTCCCGCGTGATCTCAGTAGGGGAGAGAAGTGTCTGGGTCACAATGACCTCCTAGATCTTGTTAAAGGATCGGAGGGCTACGCATTGGCAGCCTCCCGTTTAGCGATCTGCTTGTTCCGCCGCGCCACCCACTTCTCGATGGACAGGTCGTCCGGGTTGGTGGGACCGCCCTGCTTGCCGCCCTTGGGGATCCGCCTGGCCGGCTTGGCTGGCTTCTTCTTACCCTTAGGCGTCTTGCTGGCGGCTGCGATGCGCGCCGTCTCCGACTGCTGCCATTTGTGGGCCATGTACAGGAGATCGAGCGTCGCCTTGTTCGTAGTGGTACGAAGCTGGCGCTCGGGCACTCCCAGCCCGATAGCAAATTGCGCCATCTCTTCTTCAAGAGCTGGCGACCAATCGGCGTACTTTGCAGACAGCTCAGATCGGGTTTTCTCCCCCGCCTTGACGCGGATCGCATGCTGCGACTTGGAGACCTCCTCTGACTTGTAGGCAAGGTCTAGGTTGGCCTTGTTCCGCTGCTCCTGGAGGGTCCGTTTCTCGAAGTCCAGTTGCTGGAACGTAGCCGGGTCTTGCGCCATCAACGCTGGCCAGTCCACCTCGTCGTATTGAGCGAGTTGGATGTCGATGGCTCGGATCTGAGCGGCCTGCTCAAATTGCTCCGTCTGGAGTTTCAACGAGGCTTCCGCCGCGCCGACCTGCTCCTCGAAGACTTTCGCTTGGTCTGCGAGCTGCTGCTTACCTTGCGTGTAATCAGCCTCTTGCATGATGGCCTTTTCCAGGGCCTTGGGGATGGTGTACGCCTTCCCCTCGTAGGTAACGTCGGCGGTAGCGTCGTCGCCGTCCTCGTCGTCATCGTCGGCGTCGTCGTCGGCATCATCGCCATCGTCATCATCGCTGTCAGCGTCGTCATCATCGCTGTCAGCAGGATCGTCGTCGCCGTCCTCGCCCTCACCGTCGTCGTCCTCGCTTTCCTCGAGATCATCGTCTGGGCTCGAGAAGTCGCTGTCCTTGAACGTGTCCTGGGCGTTGTTGTCGGCGCTGCCGTCGTCGTTATCATCGATTAGCATGGTCGTCTCCTGAAAATGCCCGTAGCAATGCGCTGCCGAAGTTGCTCTGTGGGCTGTTGGCGAGGAGCATGATCATCATGCCCTCCTCATCGTCTCGCTGGCGCGCTGCCTTGGCGAGACTTGCTGCTGCGATCCGGGCCTGATGTCCCAACTGGGTTGCATCAGGGGATGCAGGAGCGGCGGCAGTTTTGGCCGGGGTTGCTTCCTCGATTAGAAGTCCTGGGCCGGATACCTCGGTGCCGGTCGGCACTTTAGACAAATTTTTGGTGGCGCGTCCAGCGGTCTTTTTTGCCGGCCCCTGGGGAGCCGTACTATCGAGCGTCTCCTGGCGTCGGTTCTCCGCTGTCTTGAAGGCCGGCGTCTGGGGCCGCTTCACCCGCCCCGCGCCGCCAGATAGCGACATCTCGTATATGATCGAGACTAGGGGCATCAGGCGCTCGCTGCGGGTGGGGGTTTTCTGGCCGCGTTATCCGCCCCAGGGACACCTGTGTCGTTGTCGCCTAGGAGATCGAGCTGCATCTGCCAGCCAGCGTTCTTAGCTTCCTGCAGATCCTTGGCTGCCTCGGCCTGGTCGCGGATTGCCTCGGCCTCGGCCTCGATCCGTTCGCTCTGCGCCTTGTACATATCGACCTTGATCTTCTCGTTACCCTGGTCAATCTTGCGGCCCTCAAGCGCGAGTTTGCCCTGCTCCAGGGTGCGGTCGTTGGCGAATTGCTCCTTCATCTGCTCGATGGTCTCCAGCGCCTTGCCGTGCTCGTCCTGCAGCTGCTGGAACATCTGGATCCCCTCCTCCAGCTTCTGGCCCAGCGCCTCGGCCTCGGGGTTGCCTTCCTCGCCGTCCTCGTCCTCTCGGAGCTCGGGCGGCAGCAGCATCTTGAGCCGCTTGGCGATGTCGTCGCTGCGCGGCCAGTCCAGGCTCTCGGCCAGGATGTCGCCGATGTACGGCGCCGCGTCGGGGAAGTTGCGCAGGAGCTCGATCATCTGCGTCGAGGCCTCTTCGCGGCGCGTCGTGAAGCTGGGGCCGGCCTTCACCGTGATGTCGTACCTGCCCGTCGTGATGTCGTAGATCTTGGTGATCGGGTCGCCCTGCTCGTCCTGCTCGTCGCGGTGATCAGGATCCGGGAAGGGCTGGTTGACCTGGACAGTGTCCGGGGTAGACATATCCTCCCCCATGATCCGCATCACCCGAGGCTCCGGGTAGACGTGCGGGATCAAATCGAGCACGACCACGCCCGTGTGCCGGATGCAGCGGGTCATGTTGTCGATGAAGTGGAAGTTGGAGACGTCTGACTGCCTGTCCCTCGCCTTGATGGCCACGCCGCTGGTCTCGTTCGACTTGGCGCCCAGGGCGGCGTCGAAGATGCCCAGGGTCGCCTTCAGATCGTCGGAGGCCATCATCGCCTCGTTCAGGGCACCGGCAGGCACGCCGGCAAAGGGTTGCCGCTGTGGCGGCGCCTCGCCAGCGACGGGATCATACTCGAGCGTGGCGTGGCTCTCCGAGTTGGCGGTGTCCCAGTTCTTGTCGGTGTTGAAGGCGCCGACGGCGCCGACCCAGGGGGCGCGTGGACTTAGGGCCACGATCTCGGTGGCTGTGGTCCTCCAATAGTTCAGCATGCGCTGGGGATCCTTGGCGAACTTGATCAGGCTGTGCAGGTACTGCACGCCCTCGACCCAGACCTCGTCGCCGTAGCACGGGATGATCGGGATGTATTTGCCGGCCCACTCGGTTTTCTCCTCCAGGATCTCGGTCGCGGACATCAGGTACTGCTCGACCTCCCAGGTCGGCACCTCCCGGTCGGCGACGACGGTGATGCCTCGGGCGTCGAAGATGGCGCGGTTCTGAGAGTCGGTGAAGAGCTCCTCCATCATGACCGTGCCGTCGGAGAGCTTGAGCAGCGTCTTCATGACCTCGAGCCGGCGCCAGTATTCAGCGACGCGGACACCGTCCTCGTCATGCCACAGGCCCATGCGGTTGTCGTTCTCCTCGCCCTCCCAGGACGCCTGCTCGGCGCCGGGGTACTGCTTCTCGAACTCCTTCTCGGTCAGCAGATCGGTGACGAAGGCCGTGTTCCACTCGGCGCTGTCGGCCCCCTGCGCCAGGGGATCCCCGTAGACGGTGAAAGGGTTGGCGATGCGGTTGATCAGGATGTCCTGGTCGAAGGTGTCGTCGCGAGCGTAGTCGACGTCCACCCTGAGGTAGCCGAAGCCGCCACTGACCGCGTCGTCGATGGCCTTGTCGTAGGCCAGGTCGGCCTTCGACTGGACCTCGATGTTGCGGATGATGCCGTTGAGGATCTCCGCCGTCTCGGGATCCGCCTGGTCGTCGACGGGGTGGCACTTGATCGACGGCTTGTTGAGCCTGGCGTCATTGACGATCTGTCGGATGAAGGTTGGGAGCCGGTTGATGACCAGCGTCGGGCGACCATCGATGTCGCGCTGGTTCGTGTCGACCTGGTCCCACTGGTCGCCCAATCGGCCGAATTTTAGGTCGTCCCTGGCCGTATCGCGATTGACGCTCTCCTTCTCCTCGGCAGCCTCAAAGGCGTCGAGGGCTTCCTCTACGATCTTCTCGTCAGTGGACATCGCCATGGTCGTCTCCTATCCCATCCAGCCGGCGTGCCGGCGGTTGGTGCGCTTCTTGCGCGTGGGTCGTTGGGTCATCTTGGGGAACAGCTCGGTGAAGGCCCAGACCATCGCGTCGACGCGGTCGGGGGATCCCTCACCCTCGTAGCCGGCTGCCGTCATCAGGCACATTTGCGCCTCGAGCTCGGGGAAGCTGCCGGCATGGTGGACGCGGCCCAGGCCGTAGAGGGCGGCGATCGGCTCGGCGCGGACGTGCTTGCCTCGGGATGCGGTGACTGGGACCAGGGGGATCCCTGGGCGTACTGCCTCGAGCGTCGACCGGACCAAGGCGCCGCCCTGGTTCGTTTCGTAGACGATGGCGTCGGCCTCCCACTTGTCGTAGGCAGCGACGGCCCTGGAGGCCCACTTCTCGGGCTTGCCTCGGGTCGTCAGGTCTTCGAGGACGTAGCCCTTCTTGGCGTCGTCGAGGCCGGCGACGATGATGCCGTGCTCGTTGCCGGCATCCGCGTCCTCCCCGACCGCGTGGTCCACGGAGACCACGATACGCTCGAGCGTGTCGGGCGCTTCTCGGATCCTGCCGTCGTGGATATCTTGCCGCGTCCATATGGCGCCGAGGGCTTGAGGTTCATATGCCCCCTCCCACACAAAACTATATCTATCTGGATTATTTATGCGGTCGTACTGCCGCTCCTGCTCCATCTCCTCGGAGAAAAACGGGTTGTCCCAGTAGTTGACCGAGCGGATGATCGCGTCCTCGGGAGGGTGCAAGCCTCGGAAGCGTTGGTCAACCGGATCACTGGCGTGGCGAGGGTTCCATGACGCCCAGATCTCTGAGCCTGGCGCGCGGATCGTGGGGATCAGGATCTCGAGTGAGGTCTTCGAGATGACGTGCGCCTCCTCGAGCCAGCAGAGCGTGATGCCCTCGTAGGATTTTATGGTGTCGACCGTGTGCTCGCCCAGGCCACTGAAGATGAACCTGGTCCCGTTGGCGCCCCGGATCTCGGTCTGGATCGAGCGGTAGAAGCCGGTCAGGCCGAGCTCCTCGATCTGGGTGTCGAGCAGTAGCTTGACGCTGTCCTTGATGCTCTTCTGCGTCTCACGGGCGCACAGGATGCGCTCCTGCTTCATGCCGCCTCGGAGGAGGAGGGCCTTGGCGAAGCTATGCGACTTGGCGGCGGCGCGGCCCCCGTAATAGGCCTTATACCGGCTCGGGGTCAGCAGCTCGCCAAAGGCCTCGGGGATCGAGATGTTCACTCGCCGGCCCCCCGGTGCCAGCCGGCGGCGTAGCAAACGGCGGCGGCGAAGTCCTGGATCTCGGAAGGGTCGACCTCGATCACCTCCATCACCGTGCCGTCGCCATTGCGGTGATGCTGCACGACGGTCATGTGGTGCTCGGTCAGGGTAACCTTGTAGCGGTCGATGGTGATCTCTTTATTCATCGCGGGGCTTCCTCCCCGGTGCGGCGACCAGCGTCACGTTGAACGCTACGGGCCCGCCGCCAGGCGCTGCGACCTCAAGGCTCGAGTTGTCGCGGAAGCGGTCAGGGCGCCGGCCCTTGAGCATGAACATGAGGAGCGTGTCGGAATACTTGCGGGTCTTGCCGACCAGCTTGCCGCCTTGGTAGACGGGCTGATCGTCGCCGACCATACCCCGGCGCCTGGCCTCCTCCTCCATCGCATCGACGCCGAGCTCCCAGGCACTGTCCCACTTCGCCTTGAACGCGGGATCCTTGTCGCGCCACTCGTAGACGCTGCGCCTGGGATAGCCGGCGCTCCTGGCCGAGGCGGAGACGTCAGCCGTCTCCTCGAGCGTGCCGAAGAACTTGCCGTCGCGCGCAGGCGACCGCCGTTTGAAGACGCCTTTGGTGGACGATGGCTTGCGCGGTTTAGGCGCAGCCTTTTTAGGTGTGCGGATTGTGCGTGTTGCCATGGGCCAAATCTCGTAGCTGAGATCTGGCCCACGGTCAAGCCTATTGCTTAGGCCCGTGCTTGGCTGCGCTGTACCTCAGGAGCTCGAACTGCTCCTTCATGGCGACCTTGCGCAGCTGCTGCTGCACCCGCTGTGAGCCGTTGAGCGGCTTCTTGGCGAGCTGCTCCTCGACGGCCCGCCGCTCGATGTACCAGCGTGCGATCAGTGCCGCCTCGGCGATACCGTCGTTGGCCAGGACGTTGAAGTCGACAGGTTGGCCGCGCCAGCGGAACAGCGTCTTGGCCAGGTCGAGCGCCTGGCGCTTGTGCTCCTTGCCGCCCGTGAGGTTGAAGGCCTCCTTCCAGACCGTCGGGCTGACGAGACCGTTGCTCGGCGCGCACAGCTGACTGGCCATGACAGCCGCGCCAGTCGACAGGCCGAAGGCGAACGCTGACGCAGAGCCGTCGGTAGGCCGAGAGAAGACCATCTCGCAGCAGGCCTCGTCGATCTGCTTCTCGGCCTGCTCCGCTCCCGCCAGGATGTTGCGCACCAAGGCAGGGCCGTCAGTGACGACCCGCTTGTTGCCATACTTCATCTGAGGCGACCTGCCCCCGGCGAGGATGAGAGATCCCTGGACGATGGCCCAGCCGCCATCCTTGCCAGGGTCGATGCCCAGGACGATCATTGCCGGCCCCCCAGGGACTGCTCAGACCTCGGATGGGTGGTCAAAACTGCGTTTTGACACCTCTCGTAGAGAGGTGGCTTTGCACGATTGATTGAAGTGGTTGATTTCATTAGATAAAGTCCTCTAACATCCGCAAAACTGCAGGCAAACGTGCATTTTTGCTAAGTGGTTGAGCCTGCACGGTAATCACCGCACGTTTGCCGGCAAACATTTTTCAAACAACCGGCTAATAGTTCTGCCCGTGACCGCCCTGGCGCCGCAACTGTTTGCGGCTGTGATCGGTCGACCGGGGCACCACCTTCTTGACCGGATTGCCGTCGGCCACGCCGGGATCCAGGAACAAACTGTCGCCCATCATGGCCTCCATCACGTCCTGGTCCGCACGCCGCTCCTCAGGCTCGTCAGGGCCCTCGATTGTCACGACGTAGTAGAAGGTCTCCGGGTTGGGGAAACGCCGCAGGCGCCCCTCCCTGGCAGCCTCGGTGAGCACTGTGCGGTCGGATGTCGGCTCGACCGGCTTGGCGTGATTGACGCGGGTCATGCGAGTGCTCCTGTGTAGTAGGGCGCGGTCAATTCGCCGCCCTGGTTGACGTCGATATGCTCCTCGAGATCGATCCAGCTCGTCCGGGGATCCGAGGTTCTGCCGCCGTACATCAGCTTGACGAAGCCGGTGCCGACACCGACGTACAGGCTCGAGCCGCGATGGAAGACATCCACCTGGCGGTAGACGCCGCCCTTGCAGATGATCGCCTGCTCGTGGGGCACTTGGTGAAACAGCCTCATTCGTCTACCTCCTCTATGTTGATAATCCAGCGGCCATGCCGCGCTACCTTGCTCGTCTGCTCCATCCAAACCTGGTGGGCCGGCAACAATATCGGCGTCTCCAGCTGGGCGTACAGCGCCTCCAGGTGCTTGGACGCCAGGGTCGCGACCTCGGGCCAGCATTGATGGCCCTGCATCTTTTTGTGTACCGCCTTCATGTTGGAGAAGGTGCCGGCCCCGAGGGTATCTACGAGCGCCTCCGCGAGGGCTGTGGCGCCAAGGACATCGATCGCGCTATCCAGCAGGGAGTTGATCGCCTCGGCCTGGCTGGTGCGCCTGCAGACGCCTATGGGCCGGCCCTCGCCCTCGTCCATCTCCTGGCCGACCAGCTCGTAGTAGACCGGATCGAGCGCCTGGCCCTCCCGGATCTTGCCGGTGTCCAGGACGATCCACCGCGACAGGTTCTGCTCCAGGGCCAGCTTGTTCCACTCGCGCCGCTGCTCCTGGTTCTTGGGGATGAACTGCGCCAGGGTGAAGCCACAGTCCAGCGCGCTGTAGATGGCGCCAGAGCCTCGCCAGGCGCCGCTGTCGCCCCGATACCAGTCATGCTGTTTGGTGCGGTCCTTGGGCGTGTGGTGGGCGTACATCACCGCCGCACCGGACAGGTTGGAGATCAGCAGGAAGGCCTTGGTCAACAAGGCGGCGCTCGCCGCCGAGTTTTCGTCCATCGCGTCGCTCAAGGTGACATACGGGTCGAAGATGATCAGCTTGACCTGGTGCCGCAAAGCCTCGGCGACGACCTTGGCTATGTTGTCCTCGTCGAGCTCCCCGGTGCCGATCTCGTTCATGGCGACCAGGCGCAGCATGCCGTCGTCCTTGCCGCGCACGACGATGGGGTGCTCGTTGGAGGTGTCGCCATGCTGCAAGGCCACGGCCTTGACGCGGCGCTGGATGTCCTCGACCCGCTCCTCGTTAGCGATCCACAGGCTACCGGCGCCAGCGTCGACCTGAGGTAAGCCGAGGCGGGATGTATCGCTCGCCGCCAGGCCCGCGACCAGCGACGCCAGCCACCTGGTCTTGCCGACGTTCGACGTCCCGCCCAGCGACACCGTCGACCCCTCGGGGATCATGTCCGGGATCACCCAGGTCAGGGGCTCGATGCGGAGGGCGCGCAAATCGGCCAGCGTCGTCGCGATAAACTCCGACGTACTGGGCGTCGCCTCGGGCCCACTCCCAGAGCTCGGTGCGTTCTGTAACGCCTCGACCTTGCTCTTGATGTCCCCCAGCGAGGTCTCTCGCTGGGGCCCGATAGGGCGCGCCAGTGCGTCTTGCATGCCTCCGATGTCTACCAGGCTCTCCGCCGGATCCATGATCGCCGCCAGCTCGGGCGTGATGTCGGTCGGCATCAGCTTGACGAAGGCGCTGTCGACCAGCTCGGTGATCTTGGAGTACCGCTCCATCCAGTCGCCGTACCTGGCGTGCTTGTCGCTCGCCGCGTAGCTGTCCTGCATGATGGTCTGCAGGATCTCGATGATGCCGCCCTTGGTGAACGGCTTGCCGTCGGGCCCCGTGCGCAGGGGCAGGCGCCACGACAGCGTCCGCAATGATCCGTAGAAATCCTCGGCCGTTTTGATGCGCCGCACGAGCTCGTCGTCGTCGACGTCGGAGAAGCTCTCGTGAGGCAGGGTGCCCGAGCCGCCCTTGTCCTTCATGGCGTCTCGCAGGAGCTCCAGGGGGAAGTCCCGAGGCAGGCACGAGACCTCGACCGTGTAGCCGCCGGTCGGGGGCCAGCAGACGTAGCCTGTGCCGACCGCCTTGATCTCGATACCTTCACGCAGCGTCGCCGGGAACTTGATGCTGTCGCCTGGGTGCTTGAAGAAAATATGCAGCCCGCCCGACCGCGTCCGGTGCCACAGCGTCTTCCCGAGGTAGTGCATGTTATCCTCGACCCACTGCTTCAGCTCCTCGGGATATTTATAGAGATCGACGTCGAGGCACATGAGCCCTGACATGGATCCCATAGGCACGGCGATCTCGTTGGCGCGGGGGTGGGAGAACAGATCCTTGACGACCTTGGGCGTCTGGCTGGCCAGCTTGAAGCCGCCCTCGCCCCGGCCTACCGGCTTGCCGGTCAGCTCGGCCCAGGCCTTGTTGGACCAGGTGGGCCGCTTCTCATCTGTGGGGAACACGGGTAGCTTTTTGGCTACCTCGAGGGCAGCCTTGACGATGTCTTTCATATCAACCTCCTAGTGAGCCGGCGACGTTACGCCTCGGCCACGGTACTTGTCAACGCCGACGCCTTGCTCGAGCCAGCCCAGGCAGCGTCGTGTGGTGGTAGTCGTAATGCAGCTGTTTGATGTCAGCCTCGGTTTGGGTCAGCCTCTCCTCGATCTTGTCGAGCCGCTCCAGGATCGCCTGGGTCGCGTCGTGCAGCGCCTGCATGCCCTCGCCGACGGTGACGCGCGGGTCGTTAGTCTCGCCGCAGTCGCACATGAGTGCCTGGTTGCCGATCTCCTCCGGGGTCGGGTAGTCCAGCTGCTGGCCGCAGCCCGTGCAATATGCCCATGTCATGGGGTCATCTCCTTTGTCATCAGTTGCTCCATGGCCAGGGCCATGATCTTGCGTAGGTCGCCGATCGGTACGCCGACGACGATGTCTTCCTCGGGGATCGCCCTGGGCGCCATGGCGATGACCTCGGGGAAGATCTTGAACATCTCCTCCATCTTGTCCCGGAGCTCGCGCTCCTCCTTCGATAGCCGCGCCGGATCCTTTGCCGGCATATCGTGAAACGTCGTCATGTCTTCTCTCCTGCTAAACTTTTGATGTCGTCGTCGGACCACAGCTCACGGAGCCAGCGGTCCCGGTAGATCAGTGCCGTCGTCTTCTCGACGTACAGCGGGTCGAGCCGTAGGTTCTCCCAGTGCCGCCGGCGCTGGTTCAGTTTGCGGTCGGGGTGCTCGCGGGCCCTCTTATCCAGCGCGATCGATTGCTCCACGAGGCGCTTCCGAGCGGCCATCTTGTCGAGGGTCGCCTGCTTGGCGGCACGCCGTTTCTCGTACTCCCGTGCCGCGTTGTCTTCGCGGATCTGCCGCGCCTCCTCCTGCTCTCGGGCGCGGTCGATGATCGCCTGCTCGTCCCACTTGCGGACGGCCTCCAGGCGGATCGCCTCCCGCTCCTCCCAGTCGATCTGCTGCAACTCGTCGGCAGCCTTGAGCTCCTCCTGCCAGGTATGCTGGGGGGCCGGCGTCTCGGGAGCGTGCCGCGTGCCTGTATCGAGGGGTTCGTAGTCGTCCTCGTCGACGATGGGCTCCGCACGCCACAGGTGCCTGTCATTGTAGACGGCCTTGGGTATATTGGCGGCGCCGGCCATCTCCGCCAGGCGCTCCACGAACTCGTCCTGATCCTGAATTGTCAGGTCGCAGGTGTCCTCGTCCTCGCCGTAGGTATTGACCCAGTAGGGGACGAAGCGAAAGTAGCCCATGATGTGCGGGTTCTTGCGGGTCAGCATGCCGGCCCCCCGAATAGCTTGCGTATCCGCTGGCGGGTTAGGTGCCGCCGCTCGTCGTCGCGGCCTTGGAACCAGTAGCGCCTCTCGGGCCAGCCGCCGGGGTAGGGGCACGGGCAGACGGCGCGCCTAGCAGAGAGGCGCCCAGTGACGCGGGCCTCGACAGCCTCGTCCTCGGTGATGCTCATCCAACGTACCCCAACGCTTTGTTCTGGCCGCGTTGCCAGTGTTTGGCGGCGTCGCTGCCTGCCTTGTAGGGGCAGGGGGCGCCGAGGGGGGCGATGTAGCCCTCGCGGAACCACCGCTGTTGCGCACCGGCGATATGCGCCTGGTTGCGCCGGCCCGCGCGGGAGCGGTTAGTGCGCCTGGTGTGAGGGGCGTTGTGGGTGCGGGTCATGACTTCACCTCCGCCAGGAACCAGACGTCCAGGACGCGGCGCCGCGCCAGCTGCCGGGGATCGCGGACCCCAGACTGATCTTCGATCACGCCGTCGACCAGGGAGACAAAGTGCCCGCCGATCTGCATGATGTACTTGCGGCCCTCGATAGCGTTGAGCTTGATCCAGGTGCGCAGGGTGCCGCCGGCAGCCTCGGGCTTGAACTTGTAGCCCAAGTCGCTGGCCGTGGCGATCAGGCGGTACAGGTGCGACCGCCCTTTCCACTGATGGCCGAGCTCGTAGTCGCTCTTGTACCGGATCTCAAACTCGGTGACGTGGCAGTCCAGGATCCGCGCCATCGCGGTCGGGCCACAGTTGGGTCGGTAGGTCATACTTTTCTCCTCCGGTAAACTTCGACGACGTAGGCATCCCACTCGTCGTACAGCTTAATGACATACGGATCGTCGGGCTCCTTTGTTTTACACAGGGGCCCGTCGAGGGTCGCCTTGATGTCGCGCAGGGCGTGCTCCATCTCGGCGATGGTCATGCCCCTGGCTTTCTCCTCGTAGGCTACGCGGTTCATGCTCTACGCCCTCCGCAAGAAGCTGGGGATCGTGAAGGCGTCCTCGACGACCGTGACGCGGGCACGCCACTCGCCGGTCGACAGCTGCCGGCCTTCGACGCGCTTGGCGAAGAGCCTGGCGCCTGCCGCCCAGCTGTCGATCCGCCACATGCCCTTGGGGGCGCGGGGCCGCTTCTCTCCGACCAGCGGCTTGCCGGCGTCCAGCCAGGCCTGGTGCTTGATGGCGGAGGTTGCCTCGAAGGCGCGCTCGATCTCTTCGACCTGGGCCCAGGCGTCGTCGTCCTGCGCGGCCTGCTCGATCTCACACTGGCTCATGAAGGGGCAGAAGACGCAGCTGGATTTTTTGACCGCGTGCGGCCAGACGGCGGCGATGATCTGCTCGCAGGTCTCGCGGGTCCAGCCCAGGTCGACCAGGGGGTGCTTGAACTGATGCTTCGATTTGGGATCCGCCTGGAAGCGGGCCCGCTGTGTCTCGTTGGCTTCGATGCCGACCAGCCAGGTGATGTCGTCGCCGGCGTACTCTTTAGTCGCCCACTTCTGCATGGGCTCGCCCTTGAACTTCAGGGAGCAGACGTGCGGCCCGCCAGGCATCACAGGAACGGTGCCGTTGCCCAGCAACCACTGCTGGATCGTCATGGGGTTGCCGTCCTTGTCCATCTTGCGCACGCGGGAGAAGGGGATGCTGGCGATGCCGCACTGGCGGATCGCGGTGTCGACGTTGGTGTAGGTGTGTGCGAACTCGGCGCCGGGGTCGGCGAAGACGACGTGATCGATCTGGCCGATCGCGTCGCGGATCTCGTTGGCGCTCGTGCCAGTCAGGTTGGCGACGGTCGCCGTATACAGGTGAGCTGCCAGGATTGCGGTGCTATCTACGCCGCCACCGAATGCTAGGATCGTCTTGGTCATTTTTCTGCTCCGTTGCGTTAAATCAATCGCTCCAAGGAGCGTATAGATCAGTGACTGATCAGTCAACCCCCTGTCACTGATAAAAAGCGCTTGCGCCTGTCACTGATATGTGACCATAATTCACCTCGACCAGCGACAGAACCCTTTAACAGGAGCACAACATGACCAAGATCAACCTGGACAGCCTGACTACCAAAGAGATGACAGACGCGCAGTACAAGACCTGGACCCACACCTGGATCAAAGAGTATGCGGCCAGCATGGTCGCCGAGTGCGGCATGACGAAAAAAGACGCCAAGTTCCACGCCGAGCACGCCTTCGAGAATTTCATTGGCCAGGCCGGCGACGAGGCCCGCGACGAGCGCATCATGCACGCCCGCAGCTATGAGGGAGACGCCGCATTTGAAGCCCGCCAGGAAATGACCGCCGCCGAGGAAGACGAAGCCCAGGCGCAACACGCCATCGACGAAGACGCCGCCCTTCAGGCCCAGCGCGAGGCCGCGTACCCCGCCACCGCAGAGGACGTCATGCCCCGCCAACGCGCAGATAGGTATATTGAAGACGATTACGATCCCGAGCAGGTTCCTGACGGCGGCTGGGACGAGATCCCCTGGTAGAGATCGAAACGCCCTCGGGCGTCTGCCGGTGGATCCGGTACTGATGAGATCAACAACCAAGGAGAGCACCATGACTTTGCAGCAAGACATCGACACCGCCGCCCATTGGCTGCGCAGCGACACGCCCGAGGAGGCGTTCGACTTCGAGATGGTCGCGGAGACCGAGATGTATACCGCCAAGCTGGTCGCACGGCGCGGCCAGGCGCGGGTCACTTTTCTTGTCATCGACAACCAGACGCTCCGCGTCTCGACGTCGCCGGCCCTCTCCAACATCCTGCTCGACTGGCCGCAGATGCCGCGCCTGGCCATGCAGGCTGCCAAGTGGCGCCGCCGCTACAACGAGCGGGTCAATGGGGAGTACGTCTCATCATGACCTCGCATGCAGGCTTCACCGCCCCCGCCGACGCCGCCCAGTTCATCCTGGGCGGCAACGCCATCTTCACCATGACCTCGGCCCGCACGGGCGCCCACTTCACCTACAAGGTGCAGCTGCCGCAAAACGCCGACAGTCCCTCGACGACGCCCTGGTTCGTCCGCGTCCTGCGCGAGTACCCGGACAGCTGGACCTATATCGGCTTCATCCCCCGCGCCAATCCGGCCATGCTGATCGCTGGCAGGAACGGCGCGCCTGACGGCGAGAGCTTCAAGGCCCTTGCCTGGGCGCTCAAGCATCTCGACGCCGGGAACCTACCAGAGCAGCTGCAGATCCAGCACATGGGATCTTGCGGCATGTGCAACCGACCTCTCACCGACCCAACATCCATCTCAATCGGCATAGGCCCGATCTGCAGGGAGAAACTATCATGAAGATTTTACCTCACCAGGAGACGACCTCGACCTTCTTGAGCAACAGCCGCTTTGCCGGCGACTTCTCGGGCATGGGATCCGGGAAGACACTCACCGCCCTGACCGCCGTGCGGAAGGTGCGCGCCAGGCACACACGGTCCAGCGTCCTAACGATCATCGTCCTGCCGCCCATCGCCATCCCCATGTGGATCGATGAGTACGAGCGCGTCGTCGGCGGCGAGGCCCACTGGCTCAAAACCGGCAAGGCCCCGATCCCCGAGGGCGCCGAGTGCATCGTCATGAGCTACGCCATCGCCGTCGCCATGATTAACCGGCTGGTCGCCGCAGCTCGGAGGGCCGGCACCACGATCATGATCACCGACGAGGGCCAGGCTCTCAAGAACAAGGACGCCCAGCGGACCAGGCGCCTGTGGCTCGACAAGGACGCCCTGGCCGTGTTCTGCGACCACTGCTGGGATCTGACCGGCACTCCCGAGACCAGGTGGCACGACGATCTGTGGCCCTTCCTGGTCCGCGCCAAGCCGCGTGAGCTGCTCGAGCTGATCGGCGGCACCAACCTGGGCCCCCAGGGCTACAAACGCTTCGAGCTGCGCTACTGCGTGACCCAGCTCAAGAAGTTCTCCTCGAAGCAGCGGTTCGCCAAGCGGGTCGTCGTCGGCAACCGGAACACCGACGAGCTGCACACGCTGATCTACGGCGGAGACAACCCTGCAGCCATCAGGAACGAGCTCGAGGACGTCTGGGCCTTGATGCCGCCGTTGACGACGACCGTGTCGACCATCGCCTTAGATGCCGGCCCCGAGTTGAAGCGGAAGCTGAAGCAGGTCGAGAAGATGACGCACCGGCAGATCCAGGAAGGCCTCAACAAACCCGAGAAGGACGACGACAGCCTGTCGAGGATCCGCCGGGAGCTGGGCGAGGCCAAGGTCAAGGCAGCCGTCCAGGTGCTCGTGGATCGGGCCGAGAGCGGTGCGGGGCCGCTCCTGGTTGGATGCTGGCACACCGACGTGATCGACGCCCTGTTCAACGCCCTGGTCGCCAAGGGGTACAAGACGGAGATCATCGACGGCAGGACGTCAGCCGCCGCCAGGTCGATCAAGCAGACCGACTTCAACAATGGCGACATCGACTTCCTGGTCTGCCAGCTGCAGGCTGCCGGCGTGTCATTGAACCTGCAGCATGGCGGCAATCGGATCGCGGTGGTCGAGGAGAGCTTCTCGCCTGACGAGATGGATCAATTCTATGCGCGCCTCAGACGCATGGGCCAGACCGACCACGTCCACGCCGAGATCCTGAGGGCCGGCACCAAGTTGGAGGAGGCCATCACCGCGATCTCCTCCGCCAAGGACAAGGACCACAAGCGGCTCAACAGGAGGATCGGCACATGAGAGATCTATTCGAGGACCAGCTACGCCACGAGGCGCGATCGCGGAGCGTGCAGCTCTTCTGGGCTGCCGTAGTGATCGCCGGCGGTGTCATGACTTTGGTCGGCTTCATCGCGCTGCTGCTGACATGAGGCCCGTACAAATCGACGCGCTGGAGCTCTTCATCGTCTGCGCCGTCTGCTACATCGCTGGGGGAGTATTCCTATGAGGGTCAAGCGAGGCTACTGGATCACCGACGGCGAGCAGACCGGCGTCTTCCTGGACTACAGGATCGACACCGACGAGTTCGCCGCCAGGCTGACGGTCGACGGGCCCACCATCTGGCTCAACGGCCAGGCCATTAGCTACGCCACGGTCGATCAGGTTGAGGCGACGGGTTTTGCCGGCACCGGCTACGGCAGGGTTATGATGCAGGGGGCTCATTATGGCTAACTTTGACGAGCTGTACGCCAGCGGCGCCTACGACATCAGCAAGGACAGGCGGCACGGCGGCGGCGGCAGGACCGGCTCGAAGCGGCGCAAGGGCAAGAAGGCCGTCAAGCGCCGGGGGCCCCGCTACAAGCACACGCCGCCGACGCCTCGCCGCGAGATCTCGGACGCCATGGTGGCGTGTTTGAAAAGGTTGATTGACAGCAGTGACTGAATTGGGGCAGTGTCCCTAGCTTACTAGGAGGTTGATATGACTACTGTGGACTTCAAGACATCTATCATCGCCGGCGCCGACGCGATCCGCGCCCAGGAGCAGGCTGCCTGGGGTTTCGACCGCACCAAGTGGGCCAACGCCTCGGAGATCGGCGGCTGCATCCGACGCCAGTGGTACGAGAAACACGGCGGCAAGATTAACAAGGGGCACCAGGAGAACTGGGGCATGGCCGATCGCGGCCAGACCGCCGAGACCTACGTCGTCGAGCGGATGTTAGAGGCCGGCCTCCCGCTCAAGTTCTGCGGCGACGCCCAGCAGACGTTCCAGGATCCCGAGACCAAACTGTCGGCGACGCCCGACGGTGTCCTGATCTACAACGATCGGTTCGAGCCTCTCGACATCAAGTGCATCGACCCCCGCACCAACGTCGCTAAAAACCTGCCCCGCTCCTACCACGTCGACCAGCTGCAGATCGGCATGGCGCTGATGCAGCAGGACGACCTCTTCATGGCGCCGGTCCTGGGCGGCTGGCTGATCTATATCAACGCCTCGGACTACACCGACGTCCATCAATTCTGGGTCGAGTACGAGCCGAAGATCCTGGACAAGAAGAAGCGCAGGGCGTCACAGATCTTGCGCTCGAAGTCGGTCAAGGCCCTCGACCGCGAGGGCAAGTCGACCGGCGACTGCAAACGGTTCAAGTGCCCCTACACCGACGTCTGCGGTGTCGCGACCGCTGCGACTACGGGCCGCTCCAAAGCCAACCGGGGATCCAACCTGGACGCGGCGGTCAAGTCCTACGTCGACTGCAAGGAGATCGAGGACAGCGCCGCCGAGGGCAAGGAGCTGGCCAAGGAGCAGATCAAGGCCGAGCTCGTGAAGCGTAAGGTCACCGAGGCTAAGGTCGGCGGGCACCAGGTCACCATGGAGGTCACCAAGGGGCGTACCACTTACGACATCAAGAAGATGAAGGCCGACGGCGTCGACGTCGACCCCTACGAGAAGACCGGGAAGCCGTCCGAACGGCTGACCGTTAAGGCCCTGTAGCGCGACCGCGCTGTAGGAATATTCTGTATAGGAGCATGAGAAAATCATGTCGACATCACTGTCAAGCTACCTCGGGCGGACTAATCTGCCCGACATCTCCCAGGCCGACATGGCCAAGAGCATCCAGGATAGTCTCGCTGACGATCCCGGCGGCGCGCCTGGGAAGTACACCTACCTGACGTTCTCCGGGAAGACGGGCAAGTACAGCCTGGGCCAGTCCAAGGACGACATCGACGTCGATCGGCTGTACTACCTCGAGCCTGCGAGTTTGCAGGAGGGGTGGATCTGCTGGAAGGGCGGTAAGCCGTGCGCTCGGCACGACTGGTCGATCTACCATCGCGCCGAGAAGGCCGTGCCCGAGAGTGCGCTCGAGGATCACTCGCCGTATAACCGGAAGAAGAACGAGGGCTGGCGCCCGAGCCGGTCGTTCGCCCTCCTCGACATCGAGCATCACTCCGAGAGCTCGAAGCCTGTCATCTTCTCAACCTCGACCGTCAGCGCACTGAACGCGGTCAAGGATCTCCTGGACAAGATCGCCGAGCGGGCGGCAGCCGGTGAACCCTCGTATCCCATCATCACGATGGATCGCGAGGAGTTCATTGCGCAGGAGGAGAAGAACTTCAAGCCGCAGTTCACCGTCGAAGCGTGGATCGTCCGGGAGGCCATGGCAGCGTATGTCGACGGCCAGCTGACGATCGACCAGCTGATGAGCGGCGAGTTCAAGGCCAAGAAGACGCGGGGCCGGGGCAAGAAGTAGCCCAGGAAGATTTAGGGCGGGGATCTCTCCCCGCCCTAGATCTCCAGGTCCGTCATACAGATGATAGCGCACTAGGAGGTTGAGGCCCGTGGCTGCTGCGAAAACTAGTTCAAAATATCTGATGGTGTCAAGCAAGACGGCACTGCGCAAGGTGATCAAGACCGCGTCGAAGCCCAGCGCCAAGTACGGCATGCACTGCGCACTGGACTTCGAGACGACGGCCCTGAGGCCGGCGGAGGGCCGTGTGCGCCTGGTTTCGCTATGCAATGAGCATGTCTCCGCCCTGGTCGATTTCGACAAGATCAAGGGCGGGTTCCCCGCCTGCGCGTCGATGTTCACCTCGCCCGATCGCCGGCCCGTGCGCTGGGCGGTCTTCAACAGGGGCTTCGAGCAGCGGTGGTTCGACGCGGCGGGATCCCCGGAGGTACGCTGCATCGACCTGGCCAACTTGCGCCGCTCCAAGCTAGGCGGATCCACCTATAGCCTCGCCAACCTGGCGCTCTGGGATCTCGGCATCGAGCTCGACAAGGACGAGCAGACCTCAGACTGGAACGCGCCGAAGCTGACTAAGAAGCAGTTGGACTACGCCTTCCTCGACGCCGACGTGACCTGGCAGCTGTGGAGCCGCTGGTGGAAGGAGACCGATGACGATCACAAGAAGGGTATGGTCATGCTCGACCAAATGAACCCTGCCGTGATCGAGATGGAGGATACCGGCATGCTCCTCGATCAGGAGCATCACTGGACGCTGATCAAGATCTGGGAGAAGCACAAGGCGCTGCGCGTCAAGCGGATCCGCAAGCTCGTCGACGAGACCGAGGTTAAGAACATCAACTCGGATCAGCAGTGGTCGGACTACTTCGCCAGGCTGATGCCGGATCACTTCCTGGCCGGCTGGCCCAGGACACCCAAGTCGGGGCACCTCTCGATGAAGGGGGAGGTCTTGACGATGCTGGCCGGCGCCGTGCTAGGCACTCCGCTGGAGAAATGCTTCGACGCCTTGTCTGAGTATAAGACGATCTCGAAATACCTCTCCTCGTTTGGCGAGACGCTGATCAATAAGGCCAACCTGGATCCCGACGGGCGCGTCCGCGCCTCGTACCGAATTGCCGCCGCTCGCACATGCCGCTTCAGCTCGGCGGGCCCTAATCTGCAGCAGGTGCCCCGCGACAAGGAACTGCTTGGCGACTACACCTCGATCCGGCAGTCATTCATTGCCGGCCCCGGACGTGTTTTAGTCAGCCTGGATTACAGCGGCATCGAGCTGCGCGTCCTGGCGATCCTGAGCGGTGATGCGCAGCTGCTCGAGGACTGCATCTACGGTGACGTCCACCTCGAGGTCGCGACCGTCATGAACGGGGGCCGGCCCGTCGACAAGACGACCAGGATCGGCAAGGCCTTGCGCCAGGGCGCCAAGGGCGTCTCCTTTGGTATCATCTACGGCGCCGGCGCCTCTGGCCTGGCCAACAGCATGCGGACCTCGCAGCAGCGCGCGGCGGGCTACATCGACTTCTGGGAGCGGCGCTACCCGCTCGCCTTCGACTACCGCAGCAAGATGATGGCCGAGGCCGAGGCGACAGGTTTCATCCGAGGCTGCGACGGCGGCAGCATGTACATGGGCAAGAAGCCAGAGCTGCCGAAGTGCGCCAACTACAATGTGCAGCGCGGCGCCCTCGTTGCCATGAGCCACGCCATGACCATCCACAAGGAAGATCTCGACCGCGAGCGCGCGGCGGGTAAGCTGAAGACAACCCGCATGATCTCGACCATCCACGACGCGCTGATCGATGAGTGCGCGCGGCGGGACGGCAAGCGGGTGTTACGACTGATGGACCGCGCCATGGTGGCGGGGTACAAGCGCGCCTTTCCCGGCGCACCTATCGACCGGCTCGTTGAGGGCGGGATCGGTCCCAACTGGGGAGCTCTCGAATGACCCTACGACAACTCGCTGTCGGCCTGATCCTGGCGGCACTAATCGCCCTGGCCGGCGTCGCACTTTCACCTGGAGGATAGCACCATGGCACAATATGAACATCGCGCAGGTCTAGTGACCTGCGCACACGGCGTCGTCAGCGGGTACTGCTCGCAGTGCTCGGCGGAGCAGAACGCGATCCGAGGCGCCTACGCAGCCGATCCGCTACTCGATTTAAGCCGGCCCCCCAGGTATGGGGAGCACGAGAACGAGTGCCCGCACGGCTACATCTATAATGAAGACGACAGTATTGCCTGCCCACACTGCTCTCGGGTAACGCTGCACGCCGACGACGTCGCCGCCCTGTCGCGAGATCTCTTTGGCGCGCAGACGCCCGACATGGAGGAGCAGCGGCAGAAGGCGCATATTAATGAGCAGATGCGGCGCCGCGTCGACGACGTCGAGCTCGGCGCCATCCATCCAGGCGCCGTAACCGCCGCCGAGACGTGGGGCGTGGGCTACGCGCACGGCGCCGCCATCTACCATCTGATTTGTGCGGGTACCTCGCTGGCAACGCGCCAGGAGCACTTCAAGCAGGCTCGACTGTACCTCGATCGCCTGATCACCGAGAAGGAGCCGTACAATGGCACCGAAGACTAAGGCAGCGCGGGCCGCGTTGGCCCGCAAACAGGCGCATGCCGATCGGCAGCGCGAAAACGTCCAGGCGAGACGGGACGCTGGTTATGTGCGCATGACCATCACCGTGCCGCCTAGGCACCACGAGGAGGTCCAGGCGCTGTTCGCCAAGCTGCGGCGCAAGTGGGCCAAGATTGCTGCGGCGCAGCAGAAGGAGAGTTAGATCATGTCAGAGCAGTTTGACAAGATAGGCGTGCCCGACAAGACGGGCGTCCATAATCTATCGAGCGTAGACCGCGCCAAGCAGCAGGAGGTCAACCGGGAGAGGATGCGTAGGCAGTCGGGGCCGGATAGGGTGCCGATCCGCAGTACGCCGCGCGCGCCGTTCAACGTCGGGGACGAGATCCCGGTGGAGCTGGCCGACCGGCTGATGGCGGTTGTCTGGCCGCTGATCCAGCCCGAGGAGGCGCCGGATCGGCTACTGCTCGACGCGTACGCCCACCTCGGCGCTGTCGTGGCCAGGCACGCAGGGTCCGCCAACCCGACCGAAGGGCGATAGGCAGCGTCGCCGCCGCTGGTAACCTCGCCGCTGGCGCCATGGCATGCCGGCGGTAAACCCTGGGGGAAGTGATTAAGCGCAGAACGCGCTCGTTGGTGCCCCCAAACGGAGACGGCCCCCGGAGAGATCCGGGGGCCGTTTTTCGTAATAGGTGGGTGTTAAACGATTATCGCCCCTTGACGCGCCGATCGACAAACCACCAGGTCAAGGCCATCTCGGCTAAAAAGAGCGTCTTCGAGACGATCATCTCGCGGCCCACGTCGCCGGCGGCGAAGAACCATATGACCATCCCGATTAGCAGGAAGGTCAGCAGGGGGCGTACGAACCGCAAGGCGGTCGCCGCCCAGGGCGCCACGGCGCCATAGGAAGCGTCGTGGCGGTAGGAGGCGGCGAGCATCTTGGCGTCGGTGACCAGCTCTGTCTTGGCGCGGTCGTGCTCCATCTCCTCCGCCTTAAACTTGGCGTTGAGCTCGGTCATCTTCTCGATATGGGCATACTCGGACGCCTGGCGCCGAGCCTCGGTGATCGCGCCCAGGACGTTGGTCACGATACTGCCGACGACGCCAAACAGCGGCCCGCCGATCACGGTTGTCAGTAGTCCCAGCATTAGAACCATCCTTCCTTGTTGCCCCACCAGCGGGGCCGGCCTGTATCCACATGGAGGAAGCCGTTGTAATAGCCGAAGCCGGTGAACCCGACCTCTTCGCACTGTACCCTGAGGTCGCCCTTGTGGCCTCCTAGAACCTGGATGTCGCCGGCCCTCCCCCTGAGGTGCTCAGATGCCGGCCTCCCGCCTTCACGGGCGTTGTGGAGGGGGCAGCGGCAGATATTGGAGACCGTGATTGGGCCTCGGATGTCTCTGAGGCACTGCAGGCGGTCGAGGAAGTCCTCGTCGATCAGGAGCATGCCGCAGCAGCGGCAGGCGACCTCCTGAGGCGTGAAATTAGGCCAGGACCACTCCTCGGCGGAGATCTGGCTGTAATGCCTCCAAATCCCCCGCCCAGATGGGGTAGGCTGGGCGGATCGGACCTCAGATGGACCGGAGTGCCTACCAGAAAAGAGGCCCTGTAAGGCCCCTCCTAGGCGCCCCCAGGCGCTTCCGGCCGGATTTGTGCCAGAATGGGTCACATGAACAGCTCTTTGAGCAGGTTGGCAGCGCCCAGCCCGCCCAGGCACAGGCCGGCTATGGTGAGGTTGCGCGAGGTTTTCTTGGCTTTCTCATCGTGCATAGCCCGCCGCTCCTGGCGGATGGCCTCGGTCTTCGCCAGCTGGGAGTTGATGTTAGATAGACAGGTAGCTGTTGTCCGGCGATGGTCTTCCACATCGGCCTCGGTATGGTCTACCCTGGTGTGCAGTGTCGCGGCATTATCTGTCAGCATTGATCTGGTATCCTGGCTATGCCGCAATGCCTCACCCGCTGTGATCTCGGCCATATGTCTACTACTTCTTTCATTTATTTCAGAGCATCAGGAACGTATGCACTAATATCATCAGTATTGTTAAGGTCGGCTATAGCAGCTTCAGCGACGGGCGGCAGATCCCTCAAAGCAACCTTCTTAGCAGCTACGTCAGTTTTATCTAACCCAGTTGGGTGAACGCCTTCATCAGCCAGTTGATACTCCAGATCAAGCTCTTTTAGTTTACCGTTACGGGCACCACGGATTTGTTCCAGCCGTTCTACACGGGCTTTTGGTAGACGCCATTCGTGGGTCTTCAGGTCTTCTGCGCTGATCTCGACCATCAGCGTATCGGCGGCGGGTACGATTGCCGCTTTGGTTTCAACGCCGTCCATATCACGTTCAGCGGGGATGGTCGCTGCCTCTACGGCCTCTGCGATGATACCGCTGACAGAACCGGCGTCAGCTACTACGGTTATCGTGCCGTTGGCGTTAATTATTAGTTCATTCATTTTCTAATTCTCCAAAAAATACAGCGCCAAATGCGGAGTCGTAAAGCGTTCCATCGTCATGTTCTACGGTTATATTCGCTTGAAAACGAGTTGTTAAAAGATTAGAGACTAAAAGTATAGTTACGCCATAGAGATAACCTGTAACTACTCCCACATATGGGATTTTTGATCCCGCACCGGCCCCGGCGACAGCACGATCAGATTTAAAGGGCGTAGCAAAAGTCACCGTATAAACGCCCTGTGAATCACGAGTAACGCTCTTAATATTGTAGCTAGCTTCAATACCCGGCGTTGTACCTGACGAGTTTTGGTTAATCCATGCCTTCGCCTTCGACAGATCAACACCGGCTGGCAGATCACTAGCCAAGCTCCGCACCATCTCATTGACCTGACGCTGATCAACCGCCGGTGCCGTGACGTATGCATTGGCGCTGTTCTGTTCAGCCCGTAAGTCGCCCC
>ENA-OREN01000884-OREN01000884.1-marine-metagenome-genome-assembly--contig:-NODE-884-length-38881-cov-3.035718_pt1 | contig 38881 bp, 35 predicted proteins | sample MGYA00248624_ERZ508555 | MGnify/ENA primary metagenome ERZ508555 (study PRJEB26222, sample SAMN06267773) | marine metagenome | isolation source: Saanich Inlet, British Columbia, Canada | place... | reverse complement strand
GCACAGTCACAGATGGGGATATTCGACGGGGAATATTGCGGCATTTGAGCCTAACGAGGCCAGTCGCACATGTGATGAATGATAATCCGATCGTATTGCCGGCACATGAGAATCGCGAGAACATCCTGCGGGTTATGCGAGATAAGGACATTCTGCAAATACCTTTGATAGATGATGCCGGAAGAATCGTTGAAGTGGAACTTCTCCAAGAACTCGTGCGAAAAAAAAATTACCCTAATCCGGTAGTTATAATGGCTGGTGGATTGGGCAGTCGCTTACGTCCTTTGACCAACGACCTGCCGAAACCCATGCTGCGTATTGGTGGTACTCCCATGGTGGAAAGAATTATTAACCAATTGGTCGATGCAGGCTTCACAGATCTGTTTCTTTCTATTGGTTATAAAAAGGAGGTTATCCGGAAATATTTTGGAGACGGGAGCGCGTGGGGCGCGGAAATAAAGTATCTGGAAGAAACTGAGCCAAGAGGAACAGCGGGGGCTTTAATGTTGCTACCTGAATCAAAACGAAGTCGCTCTATATTAATGATGAATGGGGATATCCTGACCGAAGTGGACTTCCAAAAGTTGATTGACTTTCACCAAGCAGATCGGGCGGACCTCACGTTGTGCGTTCGAGAGTTTGAATTTCAGGTGCCGTATGGCGTAGTACAGATCCGTGGTGATGAGTTTATAGGGTTGAAGGAAAAGCCAAGCCAGAAGTTTTTTGTTAACGCCGGGATTTATGTCCTTGAGCCTATCGTGATTCCTGATCAAACGAAGTCTTTTCACCTCGATATGCCGGATTTAATTAATCAGCAGGTGGAGGAAAGCCGTAAGATATCTGTTTTTCCGATCCATGAATATTGGCTCGATATTGGCATGATGAAGCAGTTTGAAAAAGCTCAGGCTGACGCGAAGACAGCCCAACTTTGATCCGAGAAAAAAAAGCTCTGGCACTTGTGCCCGCGAGAGGTGGTAGCAAGCGTCTCCCTGGAAAGAACACCCGCCCTCTCAACGGCGCTCCATTAATTACTTTCACAATTAAGGCGGCACTCCGATCAAGGTATGTTGATCACGTCATGGTGTCGACTGATAGCCCACAAATTGCGGAAGTGGCACGTAGCAATGGAGCAGAGGTACCGTTTTTGCGGCCAGAGCGACTATCTACAGACTATGCCTCTTCGGTGGATGTGGCAATACATGCTCTTGCTGAGTTGGAGGCAAGACAAATGCATTTTGACTATCTTATTTTGCTGCAACCAACATCGCCTCTAAGGACAGGTAGTCATATAGATGCCGCTTTCGACCTGCTTGTGAAAAAGGAGGCGGACGCGATAGTTAGTGTTACTGAGCTCAATGCGCTGACTGAATGGTCAGGCCCATTAGATGCGGATTTACAGGCCCCGTGGCTCGCTAGCATAGAGCAAGAGATGCGGGGGCAACAAACATCCGTGCGATTTAGAGTTAATGGAGCAATATACCTAATTAGGACAGAGAGTCTGATCGAGAAGAGGACATTCTTTCTAGCGGAAAAAATCTATGGGTTACCCATGGAGAAGAGCGTGTCAATAGATATTGATACGCGACTCGATTTTGATATTGCAGAATTTCTAATGGAGCGAAATTATCAAGAAGGGTCAGATGAGATTCGATAATTCCTTATTGATCAATTTGTCGTATTGTTTTTGGGCGTACGCAGCGGTAAATTGGGTAAAATCTCGTGGACGTTGCGGTGTTAATTTTTTCTCTAGAACATCTAATATTTGATTTGCTAGTGCTTGGTGATCCCCAACGGGGACCAATTCTTGACTAGTTTCAGAATCTAGGATCTCTCGAGGACCGCTTGGACAGTCGGTGCTAACAATGTTAGCACCGCATGCAGCCGCCTCGATCAATACAGTAGGAAGGCCTTCCCATCGGGATGACAACACGAAGATTGACGCGAGCCTGAAGAACGGATAAGGATTGGCAATGAAACCAGGCATTGATATGTGATCACTCAAATTCTTTTTGAGAATTTGTTGCTTCAAATTAGCTTCATCTGGTCCTGCTCCAAGAATAATAAGTCGGGCGTTAGAGGAGCCGCAAACAATCTCCATTGCATCAATTAAAACGTCAAAACCTTTTGCGTATGTAAGACGTCCCGCAGCGACAAGGACTGGCTTAGTCCGGCAAGAGAGCCAAGGGTGGCATACAGCTTGTTTAGACAAGCTGTCAAGCATTTCTGTAATTACCGGATTGTAGATGACCATAAGTTTCTCCGGTGGCAAACTTAGTTTCCTCTGTAAGTCTCGTTGCACACCTTGAGACACGCAAATCACCGTGCGGGCCCGTCGGTATGTAAGTCTCATTAGGAGTGGAAGGAGGGATTGTTTCATTGACGGGGAGTAACGAATTGATTCGGAAAGCGTGTTGTGTTCAATCGGAATGACCACGGATTTCGTCCGAGTTATCCAAGTAGAGATAAGAGTGACAATGCTGATATGTGGAAGAGAGGGGAAAATTACCTCGGGAGATGATGATCGTAGGTATCGGCCGAGTGCGAAAAGCGAGAATAGCGCTCTTTTTCTACCTAGGTCGATCACTTTTAGGCCTTCAGGGAGTTCGTTGGAAAAAGCACCGATTGAACGAATTAGAACCAACTCAACGATGTATCCTTTGCGAAGCATCAGTTCAGTTAGAGTTAGGATAACTCGCTCAGCTCCCCCACCACGCAGCGAAGGAAGAATAAAGGTCAATTTTCTATTAAACATAGGGCTAAATGTCATTCAGAGTCATTCAAGAGGGCCCGTTCTGATAATCAACTCACAAGATGGTTAACAGGGGCGCAGGGTTCGCAGCAAGAGATAAACCTGTGTTTCAGGAAGCAGCATAATAAAATGAAAGTAGTGCACATAATAAGTGGTCTAGGCGTCGGGGGCGCTGAAAAAATGCTTCTTAAGATCGTGCGTGAGCATCAGAAGAAAAACATTGCTACCGAAATTATATCTCTCGGGACGCTCGGACTAGTAGGGGGTGAATTAAGAAAACAGGGAATCATTGTGCATGTAGTGGGCGCTGAAGGACGCAGGATTCCGAGTGTGGGTGAAATTCTTCGTTTTACCCATATTGTTAGAAGAATTGCGCCAAATGTAATTCAAGGCTGGATGTACCATGGGAACCTAGCAGCTCTCCTTGCAAAGTGCATCATATGGCCAACTCCCGCCCTAGTTTGGAATATCCGCCAAACTTTGGGCGCTCTTGAGCATGAGGTCAGGCTGACTAGATTGGTGATTAAATTCAGTGCAAGGGTCTCAAGATTTGCTGATAAAATCGTGTACAACGCTATCGACAGCGAAAAACAACATATCCGCATCGGTTACACGCCAAATAATTCCACCTTTATTCCTAACGGGTTTGACTTGCATGATTTTGGACCAAGAAATGCACAAAGAGAAGAAGAGCGGCGGAATTTGGGAATTATGTCAGATGATATTCTGGTTGGCCATGTGGGCCGGTATCATGCAAAGAAGGATCACCACCGGTTCTTCGAGGCAATTTCAGAGGTTCTGAAGAAAAAGAACAATCTTTATGTCGTGGCTTTTGGCCGCGAGGTTTCTCGTACAAACCAGGCGTTGGCTGAACAACTCAATAAAGACCCAAACCAGGATCGAATATTTCTAATGGGAGAGAGGACTGACCTTAGACCGAGTTATCAAGCTCTGGATATATTGGTAAGTTCGTCCTCATGGGGAGAAGGGTTCTCAAATATTCTGGGGGAGGGAATGGCATCAGAATTAGTCTGTGTCGCAACAAATATTGGTGAGGCCGCAAGATTAATTGGAGGCGCGGGAATATTAGTTAAACCCAACGACGCGACCGCTATGGCAAAAGCGATAATAGATGTAGCCACAATGCCCGCGGAGGTTAGGCGTGATATTGGTGTTGAGGCAAGGAAAAGAATAGAAAAAGACTATTCAATCGAGGTTGTCGCAAGTCAATACCTCGATCTTTATTTAAGTTTGCGACCAACATCCTCGGCATCTGAAACGGGGTTTAGCGCTTGAATTTTTCGTTAATCATTATCTCAGTAGTCGAGGATTTCCGAAAGGTAAGCAAAAACTCAAGAATAAAGAGAATGTTTTAGATGACTACATATTGGGTTTTGTTTCTACTACCGTTTCTTGGGAGTCTGTGGCCTCGAAATAACTCTACTTTTTCGAAAGTTTTATTGTGGATGGGACTTGTTATCACGACTCTAATTTTGGTCGGACTCCGAGAGAAGGTTGGCGGGGACTGGATAAACTATCTTGAAGCGTACCGAAGGATAGAAGATGAAGGCCTAGGACCCGCATTGCGTAACCGCAGTATTGGTTATGGGTTAATAAACTGGGTTACATCATTATTGGGGGGCGGGATTTACGGCGTAAATCTGGTTTGCGCCTCAGTGTTCCTATCGGGGTTGTTGGCATTTTGCCTCAGACAGCCGTTGCCGTGTCTTGCATGGTTAGTCGCGACTCCTTATTTCATCATCGTGGTTGCAATGGGATATACGGCGCAGAGCGCAGCGTTGGGCGTATCAATGTTATCTTTTATCTTTATATTGGAGCGCCGCTATGTAGTGTCCATCGTGTTCATTGCTATAGGCGTAATGCTTCATAAATCAGCTATTATCAGCGCCGTACTCTTGGCTGCAATGTTCTTCGATAAGGAAACGTTAGTTCAAGTCAAGAAGAAGGTGCTTGATAGAAACCCAGGCTCAAGGTATTTAATTTTGGCGGCCTCAATGAGCCTGCTCTTGATCATTTTGGCCGTGCAAGGTCCCGGAATGTACCAAACGTTGGAGTATTATGTATTACGAAATCACTGGGACTCAGGAGGTGGAGTCATCAGGGTTTTGATGAACACCTTTCCGGCAATAGTTTTCCTTATTGTTGGGCGCCGTTTGGTTGAGAGCGATCACGCCTTAAGATTTTGGAGACTAGTTTGTCTGATTGCGCTGTTATGTGCCCCTCTCGCTCTGATTTACTCCACATTAGCTGACCGGATAAGTCTTTACCTGATTCCACTTCAGCTTCTTGTGTGGTCAAGGACGCCAACTTTATTTAAGGATCCTGTCCTGGCGAGTGGAGTGACCCTGTTTATCGGAGCAGGTTACGGTCTGGTTCTATGGGTTTGGCTTACATACGCCACTCATGCATATGAGTGGATTCCATATTCCAGCATTTTCTTGCCTTGAAGATAGTTCTTGCTGCAAACACGTCGTGGTACCTATGGAATTTCCGTAGAGGCCTTATCACGGAATATCTGAGGCGCGGACATTGTGTTTGGGTTATTTGTCCGGATCGAGAGATGGAGGTCCAACTTACGCAGTTAGGTTGCGACATCAGCCGAGTAAGAATGACCAGTAGAACAGCTAACCCCTTTTCGGATTTCGTGATATTTCTGAGATTCTTGCGGTTGATGATTATGCTACGACCTGATGTTTTTTTGGGGTTTACGGTAAAGCCGTTTGTTTATGGTAGCTTAGCTGCACAGATTATCGGCGCGAAGACAGTCGGTACAATAACGGGTTTGGGTACAGCCTTTATTCGTAAAAACTGGATCACCAGAGTAGTTAAGGTGTTATATCGATTGGCAACCTACAAGATGAAAACGGTGGTCTTCCAAAACCAATCGGATCTTGACATGTTTGTCTTGCAGAAACTTGTGAGTCGATGCAAGACGGTGTTGATTCCGGGATCTGGCCTTGACCTGTATCATTATTCGCAAAAGCCAATCAAAAGGACACGCTCACAAGACGCGCCGGTATTCTTGTACATCGGTCGAGTCCTCTGGGATAAAGGAATCGGAGAGTTTGTAGAGAGTGCGAGGAAATTAAAAGAAACGCATCCTGGCGCGCAGTGCCAGATCGCGGGCAAAGTTGATGTTGACAATGTGACAGCGATAGGAAAAAGTCAGGTCATAAAATGGGAGAATGAGGGAGTAATTGAGTATCTTGGCTTCCATCATGATCCCAGAGGATTCATCGAAGACGCTGATTGCGTTGTTTTGCCCAGTTATCGCGAAGGCCTCCCACGCTCTTTACTAGAAGGGGCGGCGATGGGCCGGCCTTTATTAGCATCAGATTGTCCAGGTTGTACTGATGTAGTAATGGATGGTGTAAATGGGTTTGTATTTCGTACAAAAAATTCTGAGTCCTTACTGTCAGCAATGAGGCGCTTCATCAAGCTATCCTTCAGTGAGCGCCAGCAAATAGGGGCCGCAGGTCGAAAGATCGTAGAAGATCGATTTGATCAAAGTTTGGTTCATGAGGCATATTTAAAAGTTACAACCGGTTAAGCTCTTATATTGATTGACCCCGCGATTGTATGCGTAAGTTAGACCCTGGGCTTTGCAACAAAATTAAAGAGTAAGAAATGAATCCATTCATAGTCGAAAGTCCCCTTTCATTAATTATGGTTGCCACTCTTTCCATCCTCTTTATGTATCAGTTTGGTCCTGCTGGAAGAAAGATAAACCTATTGGATAGGCCAGTTGGCCGAAAGCAACATTACGACAGTGTTCCACTCGTTGGTGGTATCGCGATCTGTGCTGCCGTATTTTTGTCGATCAGCCTGTTACCGTTTAGTCTGGCCGAGTATCGCATTCTATTGTTCTCGACGGGACTTCTACTTGTGATGGGCATACTTGATGATCATCAGGATGTTTCCCCTTTGTTTAAACTTAGTGTTCAATCAATTGTGGCGATTGTTCTAGTAGTATTTGATGGGACGCTTGTCCCGAATATCGGAGACATATTTGCGTGGGACGATGGCAATAGTCAAGGTCTCGGGTGGTTTGCTTTTCCACTTTCGTTCCTAGCTATTGTTGGTGTAATTAATGCAGTAAATATGGCCGACGGGCATGATGGGGTCGCAAGCACGATGTTCCTGATTTCAATTATTTGTATCTTGGTTCTTGCAGGTAATGTAGGATTGTGGAAATGGCATTATCTACTCCTTCTGTTTGCGGTAAGCACATTTGTACATCTTCTTTTTAACCTAGGTTTTGTCGGTGGCAAAGAGCATAAGATTTTCCTCGGAGACGCAGGGAGCATGGTGCTTGGTCTGGTTCTAGTCTTTGCTTTGATAAAGCTTGCTGACGGGCAATCTCCTACGCTAAAGGCTACTTCAGCACCATGGATTTTAGGCTTGCCACTTTTGGATATGGCTTCAGTAGTAATAACTCGGATAGGGGGAAGGAAGTCGCCGATCCGAGCCGATAGACAACATTTTCATCACTTGCTTGTTTCGGTAGGGATGTCAAGATGGCGTGTACTAGGTGTGCTGGCGCTGCTTCAGCTTTTTTTGTGCAGTGTTGGGGTATGGGGCCATATGGCAGATATATCCGACTGGATACTTTTCTGGGCGATGTTTCCGACACTGGCTTTTTTCATTGCTGTTCGACAAGTCCTGACGAGCAGGTCGACTAGTGGAAGCAGGTAGGCTCTTGAAAACGCCATAGCCCTAAGTCGCGATCTATGGCAAAGCTTGATTTCTGTCAGGGGGGGCTTTACGTGGGAACTCTAAGATCTTGTTGGGTGGCCGAGACGTCGTTCCCGGTGAAGAGCGACAGAGTGAGAAAAACTAAAGAAGTGAGATTTAATACAACTTATTGCAGTTCAACGTATCTCGTCTAACGAGATAGTATTGGGCCTCTCCCTTTCTGGTCACCGAAGGGATGACCGCTCTGGACGAGTGAGATCAAAGAAATAAAGAAGTATTGATACAAGTATTACGAGTACTATCCCAATTAAGGCAAACACAAATAGCACAGCGCTGAATGTCAGGCCGAAGGAGTGAGTCGGCGGCGTAGACGAGCGGATAATGGCGGCTGCGTTAATTTGCGCTGGGTCAATTTTGTTACTGTCAAGCCACTTTATCGCCTCAACGAGGCTATGAATATTTTCGATGTAATGATCTGGAGAGCCCTCAGTCACTAGGAGGTCAAGCTCCAACTCCAGGGCGCGAAACCCGCGAGCATAAAGAGGTGGTGAGTAGGAGTTAACCGGGGAAGTCGCTTCTACAGAAACGTTTGCAGGGTTAAATAGTGGAAGAAATTGTGTAGGTTTTTTATTTGGAAACGGCTGTGGCGAGCTATTCGGGTGAATAAAGAAACTCGGGGGTGGTGTTATCGAGATGACGTTATAGTTTCCAAAAGCGCTAGTAGGATCAACGATGTTAAGGGCACGAGCGATCTTAATCGCATGCTCAAGATCTTGGGTTCTGCTTTGAATCTGTTTAGCTGCGATACGACGCTTTTGCTGAAGATAATTCTCAAGAGTTTCGCGAACAAGATCGTTTCCAGTACTCACAAGGTCCAAAATCTGGCCAACCGTCTTTTTTTGAATAAATTCGACAAAATCATTAGCTATATTGGCGGCGACTTTAGGATCTGCCCAATCTATTGATAGCAGCAGATCTGTGCGACTGCTTTGTTTATCGGAGTCCACCCGGATTGTGAGGATCGGATAAAACTGGTTTTGGATTAACCGAGGCAAAAAGCCAGGCAATCTATTTGACTGCGCGTCTACCATGTGCCAATCAACGGTCAGTGCCGCAAAATTCGAGCCAGGGACTTTCTTGTTAAAGCCGTCAGCAGAGGTATCGACGAATTGAGGACTTAGGGGCCGCCCAAAATATTTCTCAGCATATAAGTCTAGGAATGTTTGTTGATTTGCTCGTGACGCGAGGTTAGTTTTGAATGCTTGGAATATCTCGGGCACAGTAGTTAGATCATATATTTCAGGTGTCTTGGATCGAGAAATAGACAAAGAGCCAAGAATAAGGGCCTTTACATCATGTTCTGTCGGTGGCCCAAGCAGCACCTGAGCTCGATAACTTGACTTAATCGTTGTGGCATAGAGAATTCCACTTGCCATAGAAATCAAGAAAATAGTCAGCGAGACACTTAAATATCGGCGTACGACACCGATAATTGATAAAACGGAAGCACCTGGCGATAATTCGTTTTTTTCCATAGCTGTAAAGATGTAGATTGGTCTTCTCGTGGGTACAGCATTATATTCACAAAAGACTGGCGATTCAGAATTCAGGCGGCCTAGTGCTCCACGGAGGTCATTTTTTGCACTGTTTCCCTAAGTTATTCAAGGCCTCGCTATAATCGCGTGATAGAAGTCCACGTAGGCGGGTTTGTAAGCATTTTCCGACCAGCAAGCTTCTTGATCGCAACAATACAGAGCGTTTCTCTAAAAAACGGCAATACAGGCAGCTTAATGGTTAATCATTTCCAAGAGTACGCAGAAAAACTAGCCCAACTCCTCAAAGACCGTGCTTGGACCGATGTGGAGCATTTAGCTGAGACTCTGTATGTTGTTTGGAAGGACCGTCGAAAAGTTTTTTTGTGTGGAAATGGTGGGAGTGCGGGGAACGCAATTCATATAGCCAACGATTTTCTGTATGGGATTGGTCACGGGAGTCAGCTAGGCCTAGACGTTGAGGCGCTGACCGCAAATCCGGCAATTCTGACGTGCTTGGCCAATGATATAGACTACAACAGCATTTTTTCAACGCAGATTCAAGTAAAAGGTGGCGCGTCAGATCTGTTGATTGTTCTGTCGGGCAGCGGTAATTCACAAAATGTGATACGCGCGCTCCAAGCCGCAAAGCAGAAGGGTCTAGAGACCTGCGCTATCGTCGGGTTTGATGGCGGAGTATGTCGGCAAACAGCTGACCAGCTGATCCATTTTCAAGTTGAGGATATGCAGATGTCTGAGGACTTCCAGTTGATTGTTGGTCATATGTGCATGCAATGGCTGAATCGGAGGATACTTGCCTCTAGTTCGACCCCGAACGCTCTTTAGAAGACAGGAGTGTTACTCCGGACTTATGCTTTTTGCGGGGAATATTAAAGATTTTTATGAATTACGCCTCAATGACGACAAGACCTTTTTTCTGTTTTTCAATTTGTAATTCAGCTTGAACAAGTTATTGAGAGGCGTCAAGTTGTTCGCCAAACAATGGCTCTTTTCGTTTTTCACTTATCCGGCCCGGCGAAACAACGAGTCAATCAGACTTGGGTGGGCGTTGGTGTCGCACCAGCTAGTTAAGCAGTATTTTCGGATCATGATTCTTGTTGCATCCTCGGCGGTGGCCGCAACGTTGGAAGGCGCCACGATGGGGTTGCTAGGTTTAGCGATCTCCACATTTGTAGATGGTGAAGCAACGTTAGCCTCACGGCTGCCTGGGTTTTTGGAGAGTCGTTACACCAGTATCGCCCAACTTTTTGATAAAGGTACCTTTTTCTTAGTATTGATCAGCGCTGCAGTTGCAGCGCAAATTTTCAAGTCCGCGACGCTGGCTATGAGTGACTGGATGCAAATTGACTTAACGTATAGCACTCGACAGGCATTACAGCAAAGGCTGACTAAGCACATAATGGGCTTGAGTTATTCAGACGTAACTACGATTCCAGCGGGTCGGTTAGCTACATTAATTGATCAATCCAAACTTGTGCTGGATGTAACCATACAGTTTGGTAACCTGGTACGAGCAACTTTGATGGGCCTAGCATATCTTGTTGTGATGCTCTCTTTGTCCATCCGTTTAACCGCCGCAATCCTGGTCGCGGTCATAATATTATGGGTATTGCTTAGCTGGGTAATCGGAGTGATAAGGACTTTAGCGGAGAAGGCGACACGCGGAGAGTTGGATGTATGGAGGTGGACGGTAGAATACTTAAACGCACCGCGATTACTTAGGATCTTCAACAGCACAGATTTTGCTCGAAAAAGTATAGACGCTGCCTGGCAACGCCAACTTGGGCCAGAGCGACGTGCTGACTTGATTTATTCGTTTGTGCCGAAAGCGTTGGAGATAATAACCGTTGCGGGAGCGGGAACATTTTTGGTCGTCATGTTTCTGATCACCTCAAATCAGAAAGAAGCCGTTATGTCCACATTGTTTGTTTATGTTCTTGTGTTTTTCCGACTACGTCCGGTGCTCAAATCATTTAGTGATTTTCGCGCCAAATTGGCACGAATTGTGCCGAGGTTGGAGGTGGTAGGAGACTTATTGATGATCGGGAGCGGTCAAAATATTGGAAAAAGAGGCGGCAAGGATCCAGTATTTACGAGTAGGATTGAGTTTCGAGACGTTAGTTTTTCTTACCCTGGGTCAGATGCTTTTGCTTTGAAAAGCCTGAATCTGTTGGTTAGCAAAGGTGAAACAATCGCATTGGTTGGCGGATCAGGCGCAGGGAAGTCGACACTTGCAGACTTGTTGTTGGGGCTTTTTTCACCATCGCTTGGATCAATCTTGGTTGATGATATCGACCTCGAGACTATCGACCAAGAAAAATGGCGTGATCTGATCGGTGTCGTCGATCAGGAGGCATTCCTTCTGAATACAAGTATTCGTGACAACATGGCTTTTGCGCGAAGCGATGTGTCAGATCAGGAATTGGAAAAGGTTGCCATAGCGGCGCATGCAGACGAGTTTATATGTAACCTTGAGAATGGGTATGACACGATTATTGGAGACAGGGGCCTGCGACTCTCGGGAGGTCAACAACAAAGAGTTGTGCTCGCAAGAGCATTACTGCGGAATCCCGAAATTCTGATCCTTGATGAGGCGACGAGCGCATTAGATACAGAATCCGAGCGCTTGATTCAACGGACTTTAGATGATTTGCATAGTGATCGAACAATTGTGATTATTGCTCACAGGCTTTCAACTGTGGTTCGGGCTGACAAGATCATTGTTATAGAAGACGGCGAGATCATTGAGCAAGGAAGCCCAACTGATCTGATAGAAGCAAAAGGCCGATTTTCTAGTCTATGGAGACTTCAACATGACTTCTCCTGAGCGATAAGTCACCTGAGACGATCAGGTAGACTTGCGGATTTGAAGTTACATCTTTAATGGTAGAAGTAGGATTTTAGTGTGAAAGTATTGGTAACCGGCGGCGCGGGTTTTATTGGAAGTCACTTGGTCGAATCACTTGTTTCGGAGGGACACCAGGTAACGGTCCTCGATAATTTTTCCACCGGGCGGCGGGATAATATTACTCCTCTGCTAGATAGTATTGAGTTAATTGAATGCGACTTGGGCAAGCCATCAGGTTGGGTTAGTGCATTCGAAGGTCAGCAGTGGGTATTTCATTTGGCTGCACTCGCAGATATCGTGCCATCAATTCAGCAGCCTGTTGAATATTTCCGATCCAATGTAGATGGGACATTTAACGTATTGGAGGCAGCGAGGAGATTTAACGTCAGTCGTTTGATTTATGTTGCGTCTTCTAGTTGCTATGGGATTCCATCTGAATACCCGACGCCAGAAAACGCAACGATCGATCCACAATATCCATATGCATTAACCAAACGTTTGGGCGAAGAGTTAGTATTGCATTGGGCCGAGATTTACAAGATGCCGGCGTTATCTTTGCGGTTTTTTAACGTCTATGGGCCCAGGTCTCGAACTTCTGGTACCTATGGTGCAGTTTTTGGGGTTTTTCTCGCTCAGAAACTTGCAGGTAAAAAATTCACAGTCGTGGGTGATGGAGAACAAACGAGAGACTTTACCTATGTGACGGACATCGTTTCCGCACTAATAACGGCCGCAGGATCTACGGTTGTTGGTAAAGCCTACAATGTTGGGAGCGGAGCGACCGTATCAGTAAATAGGTTGGTTAAACTCCTAGGGGGAGACAGTGTTTTTATCCCAAAGAGGCCTGGCGAGCCAGACTGTACATTCGCAGACATAACGCAGATTGGCAAAGATCTTGGGTGGCAACCCGAGGTTTCGATTGAGGAAGGCGTGAGCCACCTCCTGAAGAACATAAATTACTGGCGTGAGGCGCCGGTCTGGACGCCAGATAGTATTGAGAAAGCAACAAAGGACTGGTTTTTCTATTTGGGGGAGGGGTCCGACGCTTGTGACTGACCTTCAGGCCATTTTAATGGCAGCAGGGCGTGGCACGAGACTCCACCCGTTTACAAAATTTTGCCCGAAGTGCTTGATGCCAATTCATGGCAAGCCCTTACTCGAATATTGGCTCTGTATTCTGAAGCGAATTGGGTGTAGAAGAACATTGGTCAATACTCACCATCATGGAGATCTTGTACAAGACTTCCTGTCTCAAGACAAGTTCTCCGGATGGGTGACGACTACCATTGAGGAAATACTGTTAGGAACTGCCGGTACGATTCGTGAGAATGCAGCCTGGATTAAAAAAGAAACATTGTTAATGGCCCATGCGGATAATTGGTGCCACGCGAACTTTGATGAATTTGTGCATTTTCACTTTGAGGAAAGGCCGGCCGGCTCTTTGATTACTATGATGACCTTTGATACGCTGACTCCTGAAAGTTGCGGTATAGTCCGTGTCGATCATAAAGGGGTGGTTCAAGAATTTCATGAAAAAGTCAAAAATCCCCCCGGAAGTAAAGCGAATGGCGCGGTATATCTAATCGAACCTGAAGTTGTTAACTGGATAACGGACAACCCCAGGGTGAAGGATTTCAGCTCTGATGTTTTGCCCAATTTCTTAGGCCGAATTGCAACGTGGCATAACGCCACAATTCATCGGGACATTGGGGTGCCGCGGTCGTTATTGCAATCTCAGTTCGATCCCGCGCCCAAATCATGTTGGCCATACTCTGGAAAGTGGGCAGAGGATTTCCAAAAAAACTTGGTCCATACTGTTTTAAGGAACAGTCTAAGACGCGATCTAAATGACTAACAAGATCCTAAGTTTGACGGAGGCCTCAAATCTCGCAAGGCCCTTTGGAACTGTTGAATTAATCTTGTGTTTCGGGCACTTTAACGCTATCCATCCTGGCCATATCCGGTATTTCCGAAATGCACGCCAATCCCCAGGCCTGTTGGTAGTGGCTCTTGAGGGCGATGCACAAATGCCTGATGGGGAGCGCAACCAGATTTTCCCAGAGGATGAGCGAGCCCAGGCGTTGTCAGCTCTCGAGTTAGTGGATTATGTTGTGGTAATGAGAGATTTTTCACTGGAGGAGTTAGTGGCACGCATTCGTCCTTCTATTTTAATGCTAGGCAAAGAGTTCGAGAGAAACAGGTCAGGAAAAATTAATTCAGCTATAACGATGCTTGAGTCAAATGGTGGGAACGTTGTTTACGATGCGGGCGAGACCCATTACGCACATGCCCACTTATTTCACAACAGCTTAAGCGATCTAGAGCACCAGCGCTGGCAAGAATTTGAATCGGCAATCAGTGCCCAAGAAGTTGCCTTCCCCCAAGTTATTGCTACGCTATCAGAAAGTCTTGGCAAAAATATCTTAGTTCTCGGTGACACAATAGTAGACCGTTATGTGGCTTGTGACCCAATTGGGATGAGCAGTGAAGCCCCTGTTGTAGTTGTTAAAGAGATACAGAGCCAAGACTATGTCGGTGGAGCGGCCATTGTTGCAGCTCACGTGGCAGCATTAGGTGCAAATTGTATCTATCTATCTGTTACAGGCCAAGATTCGAGAAGTGACTTTGTAAGGAGTCAATTAGAAGAGCAGAAAGTAGTCACAAGAATTTTCCAAGACTCAGAGAGACCGACAACATTTAAGATTCGATACATGGTCGAGAATCAGAAACTATTTCGAGTCAGTCGACTGAAAGAGCATACAATCTCCCCTCTTGTTGAGGCAAAGGTTATAGATTGTCTTGAGGAATTGGCGCCATCGCTTGATGGGATGTTAGTAAGCGATTTTGTATATGGAGTGGTCTCCCCAGCAATACTCGATAAAGTGTCAGATCTCTCCTCCAGATATGGATTCTGCCTCTTTGGAGATTTGCAGTGCAGCAGCCAAGTCGGGAGCATAAAACGTTTGCAGGGATTTCATCTTTTATGTCCTACGGAACGGGAAGCCCGAATCGCTTTGGCCAATCATGACGATGGAATTGAGTTTATCGCGAATCAGTTGATGAATGAGGCAAGGGCAGAGAATATAATCCTGAAGTTGGGAGCAGACGGATTTATTGCTTACGCCAAGGATTCTGGCCGAGCAATCCCTCAACGACAATATTTTCCGGCACTCACCGTAAACCCAGTAGATGTCGCCGGTGCAGGAGACTCCCTCTTGGCAGCAATGGCGGTGGGGATAACAACTGGTCTCACATTAATGGAATCAGCCAGTCTTGCGGCATGCATGGCGGCGATCTCGGTACAAACTGTCGGCAATCGCCCCGTTAGCCTGTATCAACTGGAAGAGTTTTTTCTAAAAAGAAGTGAAGTCAATAATGCAATTTAAAAAAATTTTTGTAACGGGTGGCGCGGGGTACGTAGGGGCCGCGCTGGTTCCGAGGTTACTCGATGAAGGTTGCGAAGTGACCGTACTAGATCTAATGATTTACGGTAGACAGGTTCTTCCGGCTGAACGCCTGGGGCTCACTGTTAAAGAGGGTGATATACGCGATATACAATGCTTGCATGAGCTTATCCCAGGGCATGATGCAGTGATTCACCTTGCCTGTATATCAAATGATCCAAGTTTCGAGCTAAATCCGTCATTGGGCCGATCGATTAATAGGGATGCGTTTGAACCTTTGGTAAAGATTAGCCGGGACGCTGGCGTAACTCGTTTCATTTATGCGTCGTCGTCTAGCGTCTACGGCATCAAAGAAGAGGAAGACGTGGATGAAGCCATGGTATTGGAGCCGCTCACTGATTATTCTCGATTTAAAGCCGAATGTGAAGAGGTATTGAATAAGCAAATCTGCAAGGGTTTCGAGCCGGTAACAATTCGCCCAGCGACGGTATGCGGTTATTCACGTCGGCAGAGGCTAGATGTTGTTGTAAATATTCTTACAAATTTGGCCTATCACAAAAGAGAGATAACCGTTTTTGGAGGTGAGCAGTTGCGACCTAATATTCACATCAACGATATGGTTGAAGCATATGTTGCGGTCTTAAATGCTGAGGCAAGCATCGTTGCTGGGAAAATATATAATGCTGGATATGAAAATCAACCGGTCCGAGAGATCGCAGAAACTGTTCGAGAAGTGGTGGGAAGTGACGTTCAGTTGATTACAACACCTACCGATGATAATCGGTCCTATCATATTTCTTCAGAGAAGATAAAAAGGGAACTTGGGTTCATGGCTCGTCATTCCATTAAAGATGCGGTAGTGGACCTCCTTCAGGCATTCGAGAGTGGATTACTCCCTGATTCTTTAAAAGACGAAAGATATTTCAATATTCGGCGAATGCAATCATTGAATCTGCAGTAAAGTGCGAATAGGGCTAGACCTTGATAACACGCTTATTTGTTATGAGCGAGCATTTGCGTCTGCATCGAAATTTATAAAATTGCTGCCGCAGCCATGGTCTGGGAGCAAGAAAGAACTGAAGCGGGCGCTGTTGTCGCAGCCGAGTGGGGAACGACTCTGGCAATCCTTACAAGGGCAGATCTACGGAACAGGCATTGTCGATGCCGAACTTTTTCCCGGGGTGGAAAGGTTTATGCTCCGTTGTCGATATAGAGGATACGATGTATTTATCGTTAGCCATAAAACAGAGTTTGGTCATTTTGATGTAACTCGAACTCCTTTGCGCAAGGCCGCGATGTCTTGGATGCAGGAAAAAGGTTTTTTTTATCCATCGGGCTTTGGCATTCCCAAGGACAACGTCTATTTCATGGATACCAGAAAAAGGAAGGTCTCGAAGATTTCCAAACTTAATTTAGATGTTTTTGTTGACGATCTCGAAGAAGTTTTTGATGAAAAAGAGTTTCCCAGTATAAAGAAAGTATTATTCAGTAATGAACCGGATACCATCAGGTCTGAAGTAGTTTTTGGCAACTGGTGCGACATTGAAGAGCATTTGCTTGGGCCTATCTCAAAAAACGAGGTGGCGGCAATGGTGCGTGAGCATTTGGGATGTTCGATTAATAGCATTTGCCCTATCTTTGGTGGCGGGAATAATAGGCTTTATCAGGTAACGGATAGCGAAGGGCAACGATTCGCGATAAAGTTTTACCCGGATGTCTCGTTGGATTCGAGACCGCGCCTCCAAGCGGAGGTGTCTGCGTGTCAATTACTGAGAAAGCTTGATGTTACGCCAAGTCTCCGGTGGTATGATCAGCGTCTGAACTTCGCAATTTTCGATTGGATTGATGGGGTTTCTCCAGACATCGACGATGATCATCTCCGGCAAGCAACCGAATTTATTGGGCAACTTAGAACCATCTTTCGGGTCGAGAGGCAATCTTTTGCCCCTGCGTCGGAGGCATGTTTATCAATCTCAGAACTTCTCCGACAGATTGACAACAGAATATCAAATTTAGAGTTGAATCAGGATCCAGGCCTTGTCAAACTCCTGGCAGCCACCATTAAGCCTCTACGACGCAAGTTGCATAGTTGGGTTACGCGTGAATGGTCAACCGAACAAATAAGAAAGTGCTTACCTTTATCGAAGCAGACTCTTAGTCCTTCAGATTTTGGATTTCACAATGCCCTTCAAAACAAAAATGGAAGACTATGCTTCTTTGACTTTGAATATTTTGGCCGAGATGACCCAGTAAAACTTGCGGCTGATTTTCTTTGGCATCCCGGAATGGTTTTGACTTCTCATCAAAAGCGATATTGGTTGAAGAATATAATTATATTATTTGGCGATGATCCTGAGCTGAGGGATCGCTTTCGAATCGCGTGGCCGCTTTTTGGATTGCGATGGGCCCTTATCTTGCTTAATGAATTCCGCCAAGATGGCTGGAAGAAGCGAGTGTATGCGCAGCACGGAATACCTTCAGAGGAGTCAGAAAAGAAGGCGCAACAATTGAGGAAAGCGGCGGCAATCTGCAGGACACTTACTAAAGAAAACTTCGAGTGCCCCTATGTATGATGACCTTATAAGCAAAGCGGCGGTACTCCGGCAGAAGACCTTTAGTGCGTTTGTAGAAAAAGGGGAAGCGCATCTGGGAGGGAGTTTTTCCATTATAGAATCGCTTATCGCTTTGTATGAAGCCACATTATCGGAGTCAGATAAGTTCATCCTTAGCAAAGCCCACGCATCCTTCCCGCTTTGTATTTTGCTCCAAGAGAAAGGCTTTGAAACTAAGTTGACTACGCATCTTGAATTAGATGAGGAAAATGGTGTGCACTGCACGACTGGTAGTCTTGGGCATGGACTGCCAATTGCCACGGGTATGGCCTTTGCCCGAAAAATCTCGGCGAAGCCTGGGAGAATCTTTGTGATGATTAGCGATGGAGAGTGTCAAGAGGGAACAACTTGGGAATCTCTGTTAATTGCATCCAAACATAAATTGGATAACTTAGTTGTACTGGTGGATTATAATAAAATTCAAGCGCTTTCAAGAATAGATGATGCGTTACCACTCGAAAGCTTGTCGGATAAGTTCAGAGCGTTTAATTGGTCGTGTGAGGAAGTGCTCGATGGACATTCGTTTGCGGAATTGGTGCCGACTTTAAATCGGAGCGGGGAGAGCCAGAAGCCTCGCGTTGTAATCCTAAATACCATTAAGGGGAAGGGGATTAGCGCGTTCGAGAATGATCCAGCGTGGCACGCGAGAAAGCTAAAAGGGGCAGAGCTAGAAATAGGTAAGCGGGCACTCAATATACTATGAGAAGGTGTTTTGGTAAGGAGATAGCGCGACTCGCAGATCAGGACAGCCGTATTGTTCTGCTAGTTGGAGACATTGGCTACCGGGTATTCGACCTGTTTCAAGAAAAGCACCCCGATAGATTCTTCAATCTAGGTATATGCGAACAAAGCCTCATTGGGGTCTCGTCTGGTATGGCCTTAGAAGGGTTAAAACCATGGGTCTATACGATTACACCTTTCTTAATCGAACGACCATTCGAGCAGGTTAAGTTAGATATTAATCAGCAAAAGGCAAATGTGAAGCTCGTTGGGTATGCCGACTATCCGACTTTAGGTCCAACACACTCTGAACTCGACGCAAAAGTTCTTATGGGTTTATTCCGTAACATTACCTCCTTTTTTCCAAGAGATAGCGAAGACGCCCAGGTTGCTATTAGTAGAGCGTACGGGACTACGGGGCCGGCTTTTATAAGCCTAAAAACCGATCCCAGCCTTGGTCGATCCATCACGAGTTAGCTTAAGACAGTGCGAACCAATATTTATCCCGGAATCTAAAGTGTTTCTTACGCCAGAAGAGGACGATCTTACTAATGAATATCTCCGTAAGGGTTTTGTAATTCGGGCATCGAATGATAAGGCGTCCTTGGAGTGGATTCGGCAAACGGTATTCGATCTATCGAAAACAATTCTGGAAGACACGAGCGATGATGCTGCACATGATTGGCTAAATAAAATTCACAACCAAGTGCCGGTGTCCGAGCTAAACGACTTTCGGGTGCGCTTGATTCACGCGATAAATGAAGACGTCGAGTTAAGAGTGAATTATTACCGCGTAGCGCGGGCCTTGCTTGATCCTATCGTCGGGAATGAACTAGCGATGCAGATGCGCGTCAACCTGAGTATTCAGTATCCAGATGATGCGAGTTCCTTGTTGCCAATTCATGCAGATGTCTGGTCTGGTGATTCGCCTTTTGAGGTGGTGGTGTGGATCCCGCTGGTGGATTGTTTTAAAACTAAGTCTATGTTTTTGCTGCCGCCAAAAGAAACAGAAGAACTGCACTCTAGGTTTGCTGAATTTAGAAATAAGACTGACGAAGATATATTCCGTGAATATGAAGAAAAGATGATGTGGATTGAGATCAAATATGGCGAGGTATTGCTCTTCAATCAAAATTTGCCCCATGGCAACCGGGTAAACCGAGAGTTAGAAACTCGCTGGTCTCTAAATTGTAGATTCAAGTCGATTTTATCTCCCTATGGGGACAAAAAACTTGGAGAATTTTTCGAGCCGATTACTATGCGTGCTGCTACGCGAATCGGAATTAAGTATGACCTGCCAGGTGCTAAGCCATGAATATAAAACATGGATATCGCGGCTATATAAGCAGTAGAGCATTTGGGGGAGAGCGTGCGCCTCAACATATTCAAAATTTAGTAATTCGATCTTATTGTAATGATAATGACCTCCCATTTCTTCTCAGCGCGACTGAAGTCGCAATGCCTGACTCTTTCATTGTGCTGAGCCGACTAATGACGGAGATCAATGGATTATCGGGGATTGTTTTTTATAGCCTTCAGCAACTTCCGAAGGATTCTAATCACCGAGCCGAGATTTTTGATACCGCGTTGAGGGCAAAACGTGAACTTCATTTCGCGGTAGAGCGCTTTTCTTTAGAAACCGCATCAGACGGGACAAGAATTGAGGATATTTTATCTGTGGCCGCGTTACTGCCGCGCGCTTTTGACCTAAGGGAATGGTATGAGGCAAGTAGGAATGTATGAGCAACAAGATAGATTAAAGAATTTCATCACTCCTCTCCACCTGAGTACAACGAGGGACTATTTTTCTCGAATGGCGGATCAGAAAGTGCACTGTATGAGAATCGCCCGTAAATACGAGGAAGAGTACTGGGATGGTGATAGAAGGTATGGTTATGGCGGTTATCATTATATCCCTGGCAGGTGGAAGCCAGTTGCCGAGGCTCTAATTTCCACCTATTCGTTAAATAATACCTCAAAGATTCTCGACGTTGGTTGTGGCAAAGGGTTTCTTTTGACTGAACTAAGGCAGTTGCTCCCTCGGTGCTCACTAATTGGGATCGACATCTCTCGTCACGCTATTCTCGAGGCGACCCAGAGAGGAGAGGCGCAGATCGTCTTCCAGCAGGCAGAGGAGAAATATCCATTCTCTGATGATACCTTCGATCTTGTAATCTCACTGGGCTGCCTTCATAACCTCAAATTGCCAGGCCTAGAAATAGCGTTATCTGAGATTCAGCGCGTTGGGCGTGCGGGGTACATAATGGTTGAGAGTTACAGGAGTGAGGAGGAGTTATTTAATCTGCAATGCTGGGCGCTGACCGCGGAAGCTTTTCTCGATCCAGATGAGTGGCTATGGGTATATGATCGTTGTGGCTATCGAGGTGACTTTGAATTTATTTTCTTCGAGTGATTATGAAGACCAAAGATCCCGTAAATCAATATATTGTTGAACAGTACCGAGAGCTAGGCTTAGAGCAACTCGGGATCATGAACAGTTCAGTTTGGCGCGAAGACCCAAAGCGTCTGATATTTACACTGGCTCGCTATAAATTTGTCGCGAAGATGCTTGAAGGGGTCGGAAGTGTTGCTGAGATAGGCTGTGGTGATGGATTTGGATCCAGGATAGTAAGACAGAGTGTCGACTCGTTAACCATAACAGATTATGATCCGGTTTTTGTTGAAGGTTTTTTAGAAACAAACAGACATGGTCCGGATATTGAGGCGAGGGTGCATGACATTCTACAGGGTCCATTAGAAGGCAAGTTCGATGCCATTTATTCACTGGATGTGCTGGAACATATCGCGCCCGGTCTAGAAAAACAATTTTTGACAAATATGTGTGCGTCCTTGAGTTCTGACGGGACAGTAATTATTGGTATTCCCTCCCTCGAATCACAACTCTACGCCTCAAGAGAAAGTCGAGAGGGGCATGTGAATTGTAAGAGTGGTGGCCAATTGAAAACGGTTCTGAAGAATTATTTTAGGTTCGTGTTCGTTTTCTCAATGAACGATGAGGTAGTCCACACGGGTTATTACCCAATGGCCCATTATCTGCTGGCGTTGTGCTGTGGGCGCCTCCAGAATTCGGACAGAGCATCACGTAGCAAAAATATTTAACTAAGGTGGTTAGTTAGGATATTGGGTGCCAAGAATGATTGTGCTCGAAATATAACTTTGAAGAAAGAGACTGCATGAGCATTGACCTAGATAGCGAGATTGTGGTCCAGAGCGACGAAGTTCTGATCTCTAACCTGAAAAATGTCGCGATTGATCAGGATGTCATCAAAAAATTAGCGAATTTAGCGAATGGCACCAGTCGTAAACGGCTCCGTCTTTGTGCGCATGAGTCTATTGATGACCATATCCATGAGATGTTTATTGTGCATCCTCAAGGAGCCTATATCCCTCCGCATAAACACTTGGGCAAGTCGGAGTCCCTGTTCGTGCTTTCAGGTCAATGCGATTACCTACTCTTTAGTGAGAATGGTGAAATTACTGGTAAACGCCGAATGGGCGATATAGCGTCGGGGCATAGCTTTTATTTTCGCCTTAGCGAGTCAATTTTTCACTCATTATTTATTTTGACAGAGCAGTTGGTTTTCCTCGAGGTTACGAAAGGTCCGTTTCGGAAGAGCGACATGGTAATACCAGAGTGGGCGCCTGCCGAAGACTCACTAACTGATATCCAACAGTTCTTTGAGAGTATTGAGGCATGGGGATAGCTGTGTGGAATCCGGTAGCCTACTGTCGAGGTTGTAAGGCAGACCAGTTGAGCACGGTTGTGCAGCTTCAGCCAATGCCGATAGGCAATCGGTTTACTAAAACACCTAACTCAGAGGAATTGTTCCCAGTCGTGTTGGTGATGTGCGAGATTTGCAAGTTAGTCCAGTTAGGGCATCACGTAGATAGCAAATTGGTTTTCAACCAGACACACAGAATGTCAGGGGAGCCTATCAATGAAAAGTTAATCCCCAATCATCAATCCAGAATAGATCACAGGACCTTGTATATAGGAGGCCATGCGGGTAACGGCGAATCTGTTCCGGACTTTGCAAGTAATGAGACAATCTCACTGGAGTCATATATTCACTTCCAGCAGAGGCTGGGAAAGATTACACTCAAATCGTGGGAAAGCGCTGTCGACCAGAAGTTGATCGAACAACTTGTAGCACAATTTGGACTCTTTAATGAGATTATCATCGACAACTCTTCAAAGTCGAGTCATCCTCTGCATATAAGCAATATCGAGGACCCGCGGGGGTATTTAGAGAAGCTTGGCCTTCTGCTCAGACCTGAGGGTGTGATATCCATTCAACTGCCCGACTTATCTTCGATTCTACGTTACGGGCATATCGGGTATATCTATCATGAACATCAGAGTTACTTTAGTTCTAGATCGCTATTGTGGTTATTGCAATCATTAGGGTTTGAGGCGATCCACGCGGTTAAAGCAAGAGATAAACTTAATGCGCGTTATCGGTTTTGTAGGAGCAACCTTCCTAGGAAGGAAAAAATCCCACATGCAGGCCTGATCACAGATAGCATAGATTGTGACGGCACTGAGGATAGAAAGCGCTATGATGAATTTGTCACCCGCCTTGTCTGCACGCGCGAGCGCGTTCGAGAAGAAATAGAATTAGCTGGAAGCAATCCAATAATCGGCTACGGCGCGTCCGTGGCTACCATAACCACAATGTACCAGTTATGTATAAATGACTGGTTGGATTATCTGGTAGATGATTCAGATCGCTTCTGTGATCAATTTAGTCCGAAAGATAATCTGAAAGTCGTGCAATATAAGGAATCAGAACGTGCTGATGACCCTACGTTTGTACTTTTAGCGACAAGGTATGAGGGTCAGATAATTAGAAAACATGGCGCGCTTTCTGGACACACTGTTTCGACAAGGATGTATCAGTAAGCGATGTCGAATGATAAGGATCGACAGCAGGTGCCGTGGTGGAATACACGGTTTGGTCAGGAAGAAGGCGAGTCAGTTGTGCGCGCGATCGCCCAGAGAAGAATAAGCCAAGGACAACTTACTGCGGAATTCGAGGAGCAACTCGCGCAATTTCTGGGAGTACGCTATGTGGTCGCGGCGAGTAATGGTAGTGCAGCCCTCCTCATGGCGCTTCTTGCTCTTGAACTAGGCAATGGTGACGAGGTGATCGTTCCAAACAGAACATGGATTGCAACGGCGCACGCAGTGTCAATGACTGGTGCAACCCCCATTCTGGTAGACGTAAGAGATCATCTACCTCTGCTTGATGAAGAAAAAGTCGAAAAAAGCATAAGCCGAAGAACTAAGGCGATCATTCCAGTGCATTTGAACGGCCGGTCAGCAAACATAGGTCAAATTAACAAGATCGCAAAAAAATACGACCTTAAAGTGGTAGAGGATGCAGCACAGGCGCTCTCATCGAAAAATAGTGATGGTTTTCTGGGAACGCAGTCGCATATCGGTATCTTTTCTTTATCAATGGCCAAAATAATTTCGACGGGGCAGGGAGGTTTTTCGGCCACACACAACAAGGTCCTCGCGGAGCGGTTGAGGTTAATACGCACCCATGGTGTGGGCAACGTGCAAGAACCGGGTCAGTGGGGTAAATTTCCTGGCTTCAATTTTCGGATTACTGATCTTCAGTCCGCGATTGGCTTGGTTCAGATTAAACAATTACCTGCGAGAGTAGATAAAGTAAAAAGAATCTATGCTCAATATGTCGATGGATTGAAAGATTGCCAGACTATTGATGTTATCCCGGTGTCTGTTGAAGAAGGCGAGGTCCCCGTCTACACTGAAGTTTTGTGCGATGATAGGGATAAGTTGATTAGAGATTTGAAGAGCAGGGGTATCGAGACAAGACCATTCTTTCCGAATCTGAACCGTGCGGCATACTTTGGACAAGAAGACTCGCAGTACCCCAATTCGGAGAATTTCGAGAGTAGAGGCCTTACCTTGCCAAGCGGACCAGGTCAGAGTTTCGAGGACATCGACTTGGTAATTGACTGTATTCGCTCCTTAAGGTGTTGACGCGGGGTGAAGCTCCGAGCAAGACAGGGCAACATGGTTAATTTGATTACTCAAGCGCAATTCTCATGCCGTACTTGCGGATCTCACCGTTTGTATGAGGTTACGGAGTTTGATGTACTAAAGAAAATAACGAGCGACTGCAAGCCGGTCCAGACATTGATGACGCTATGGGAATGCTCTGAATGCGGTTTAGTTCAGAAGCGCATAACCGCAGATGCGAAAGTCGAACTCGACAGCATTTACCAAAAATACATAACGTATAAGGACGATATTGAGCCCACAGTTTTCACATCTGATGCTTCTGATACCCGCTCGACATTAATCGTTAATCAAATAAGCAAGATGGTTGATCTGAATGAGGCCGGTACGTTGGTCGACATAGGGTGTGGCGATGGCGCATTCTTAAGTGAATTTTCTCACCAGAAGCCAAATTGGACTATCTACGGATATGACATTAATCAGAACCGCAAAGATGAGATAGAGAGAATATGTGGTCAGGGGCATTTCCTTTCTGGGCCGCTCAATGACCTTCCGGAGGATGTGGATCTAGTTTCACTTAATTATGTGATTGAGCATATCGACGATGTCGAGAAGTTGTTAAAACTTGTCTTTGCAAAGTTGTCGCATCGGGGTCAGATAACTGCTCTTGTGCCTGACCTTGAAAAGAATCCATATGATCTAGTCGTTGCTGACCATCTTTCTCATTACTCAAAGACCAGTTATTTAATGCAATTTCAGGCGCTGATGGAGGTTGATCAGTGCATTCACTTTCTTGAAAAAGAATTGCTTGTAACTACTCGTCCCGGGAGTCGACCCAAAGTTTCTCCCATTAAGTATCCGTTAAGTGTTGAAGGCTTAGCGAAAACCAGTATCGACCATCTACTTGCTGTGCGGAAAATTGCACAAAGATTGGTGGGTGAGTACGAGTCTTTTGGTATTTTGGGCACGGCAATTGCAGGATCTTGGTTGAGTTGCGAACTACCAGGCGCTAAGATTTTTTTTATCGATGAAGATGAGCGTAAACAACAAAGTCGCCATCTTGAACGTCCAGTTCTTGCACCATCAGCCACTCCATTGGGCGCCTGCATTTTTCTTCCATTTAGGCGGAAGACGGCTGAGAATATTCGGCAGAGGTTATCAAAAAAGACGCGGGCCACAATGATTGATCCAGGAATAGACTAGATGGAGAGCAGGCCCTATTTAGATTTTTATGCACAGCAGGGAGCGGCACTTGTCTCTCGGGAAATTGGAGATCGGAGAGCTTTTTTTCGGGCCAGAGCGAGCCTCTTTGTGTCATTAGGAATTGCACCAGGATTGCTCGACGGGAAGAGTGTCCTAGAGTTTGGCCCGGGAACCGGTCATAACGCACTGTTTACTGACTCACTTCGGCCTCGGAGGTTTGTCTTAGTAGATGGGGATGAAAAGATTCTGCAGGCTAGCTGTGAGCGTCTAAAAAATGAGGGAGCGCGCGGAGTAGAGCGCGAATTCGTTTGCGCCTTTTTTGATGATTATTCCACCGACGAGAGATTTGACATTGTGATTGCCGAAGCCTGTATACCAAACCAGGTGAAGCCTTCTGAAACTCTTAATAAGATGTTGCAGTTCCTTAAGCCCGGCGGGGTAATGATTTTTACAACCGTATCCGCCGCCTCCTGGCTGTCTGAGATTACCAGAAGATTGGTTAAACTGCGATGCACAAACGCCAAAGGCATTGTCGATCTCAATCTACTTATTTCAAAGTTAGAGCCACATTTCAAAACCCTTAAGGGAATGGCACGTCAACCGAGAGAATGGATCCTAGATAACCTTGTCCAGCCTCTTGACGGAGGGCGGCTTTTCTCGATTCCGAATGCTTTGGAGGGTTTGGCAAGTGAATATCTGGTATCGGGTCTTTCTCCGATGTTCCTTAGAGATTGGCGATGGTACAAAGAAAACCCAGAAGATGGAACAGTAATTCATAATGAGATCATTGATCAATATTACGCAAATGTTATTAACTTCTTGGACAGGCGCAGCATTCATAAATCCCACTCTCGGGAGTTGGGTGAGCGCCTAGAGGCGATTAGCGCCATGATTTGGGATGACATGCGAGGCATTGATGATATTGAAGATCAACGTTTGGGTTTCGTCATAGAAAATCTTCATGAGATTGCAAGTTTGGTTTCAACGGCGGCGCCTGCTACGTCAAGCTCAATTGAAGAGGCTATTAAGTGGTTCCAAACCGGACTCCATGAAGACGAGTTATTCCATTTTCCCGATTGGTGGGGTCGGGGCCAGCAACATGTCGGGCTCGTGAAGCCTTTTGCGTCTCATTAAAACGGCGAGGTACGGTTGCGGCCAAATAAGTAAGCTGCACCGAGCGGGTAATTAGTGCTCTTCCTTAGGAAAGAAATAGTATGCAATGGCTGATCCTTATCGGTCGTAAATTGATTCGGTGGGTGGGCGTTGCAGCTGCAATGCCACCCGTTTGTCTTTTTAGGGTATTGCGCCCCCTGATAGAAGTCCGCTACGGGTATATCTACGCTGATCGAATAGGACATTTTGCTTTCGACCTTGAGTTTTATTTGACGGAATCTAAGATCTTTCCGCCTATTGGACGCACTATTGATCTTTTTTTTCTGTTGGGCCGACCTTGTAATGCTGCGATACATGAAATGATGAAGCGACATGTTGTCGTTAACTCGTTCGTTGAATATCTTTTCGCTGCCGAGAAGCTTATCCCTGGGAAACGGAATTTAATTTACCCTGCTCGCCTTAGAACTGGATCGACAGACCCGCAAGGACTGTTTTCGAAGATTCCTCCACAATTGACTTTTTCCGATCGCCAGTCAGAGGAGGGACTCAACTATCTCAGATCGATAGGGTGTTCAGGCGACGAGAGGATCGTTTGCCTGATTGTTCGGGATCCGGCCTACCTGGATAGGACCAGGTCTGATCGAGATTGGGGTTATCATAAATATAGGGATTCGAACATTGATAACTACAAAGATGTGGCCCGCCATCTCGCGGAGAAAGGCTATTGGGTTTTCAGGATGGGAAAAATCGTCGAGCATAGGTTCACCGTAGATCATCCACGAGTCATCGATTACGCGAATAGTGATCAGCGCTCCGACCTACTGGATGTCTGGCTGCTCTCCCGGTGTTCTTTCGTTATTTCAACGAGCGTCGGGCTAGATTCGGTTGCAGATGCGTTCAGGAAGCCATTGGTCTTTGTTAATTTTCTCCCTCTAGCATGGTTCCAGACGTGGAGTCATTGTATGTTAGCGCCGAGTCATTTGTATTGGAGGTCTAGTGGCAGGGAATTGACGTGCCGGGAGCACCTCATGAATAGTTACCTTCGCAGCGATGATTACGAGTTAGCGGGGATTGACGTTGCAGAGTTATCGTCGATTGAGATCTTGAATGTCGTCAAGGAATTCGAGGAGGCGTTGACATTGGGTGGTGACTTGGAATTAAACGATCAACTGTCGCAGAGGAGATTCTGGCACATATTCTTTGATGCCTTGGAGAGCGGAGAAACGTCTAGAGTAGGCACTGTTCTACCAGAGAAGAGGCGAATCCCCGAAATAAAGGGGCGGAGAGTAGTGCACGCAAAAGCAAGGTTGTCGTTACGATACCTCGAGGGTCATCCTGCCTTCCTGAATAACCCTAGACCTTGATGACGAGATCTTAATTAACGGACCATGTCCAGAATACACGCAGAATAGTATTGGGCAACGTGGCTACACTCGCTCGAGTTGAATACTTCAGACTTAATGAGTTGTTGTCGAGATTTCTCAGCCACTTCAGAGATCGATGCCAAAAGTTGTGGCTTTAGGAGAAGACTAATTACATCATTATAATTTTGACAATTGAAAACATAGTCACAGTCATCAAAGATTGTGGAATTATCGTGTAGAAATGAGGGATATATCACGGGAATCTTTTTCACGACGGCTTCGAGTGCGATGCTTGAGCCGAAATTAACTACAACGTCTGCCCAATCGATCAGCGGTGTAGATTCAAGCGTACAGTCAAGATCAACATTCTCATTCCTGGTAAGTCGTTGTATACTTTCGTCACGCAATCGGTCACCTCGTGTATGGCCTTTGACTCTTAAGGCGATGTCCGGGGTTTCGATGATCCGACTAATGAGTTCCAGGCACGCCTCTTCATCAACGTTATATCTCCAGTGAGGCAGGAAAAATACTACCGACAGATTTCCGGGGGTGACACTGAGAAGGGATGCTGTGTCGCCATAGAGTCCTGAGTTAATCTTGACCCAATTGGGATCGAACCTCAGGCTTCCCCATGCGTGAACCTTGGCGGGGTTCATCCCCCACTCAACGTGCTGTACCCTGTGTCGTTCGGTTTGGACAATGTAGGCATCAAATTCGTTGCGATCAATAAAATTGGGCCATTCCTGGGTGCTTTCAAATTTTGCCCGGAGGGCACTATTGACATCATAATTTATGTAAATATTTTGACCATGTGGAATGCAAATCGATCGTATGTTTAACGCCTGTGTCGCTTTGAAGATTTGCCGCTGAAACCCCTTCGCGCGTGGCCGGCCCCATGTGAAGATGACAACATCGTATTTGTAATATTTTAAAAAGAGCAACGAGAAGAAAAAGTTGAAAACGAGTTCTCGAAAAATTTTCTTTGGTAATGAAATAGCACCTGATTTTTGGTTAGAAGTTCCAGTATTTCGCGGTAGTAGACTAAAGAAATGCGTTCTAAAATTGCGAAATCGATGCAATTCCTTTACGCGAATATCATCCTTCAGCGAATAACTGGTGAGTCCCAATACACCAACTTTATGCTCTTTCTCCAAAAGGTCGAGGATCAAGGGCGCAGTGTGATCGACATCATTGTAAAAATTGGTGATGAAAAGGAATCGCTTCACGTTTATGCCTTGGTTCCTGGTTACAAAAACTAATGAGTTAAATTTTATTCTCTAATTATAGTCGGCTCGTGAGCGGAGCATAGGGGGGGGTCATTAAGTGATGGAAAATTGCTGTGTCATAGGTCCGGTGAAGTCCGGGACGACATTAATGATCTCTTTGATGGACTCACATCCTGAGTTATCCCTTTTTCCACTCGAGGTGAAATTCTTCACCCACTGGGTTGAGCGCCTGTCATCCAGGGGGTGTACCTATAAAGACCTCAATCATTTTTTCCTTAAGCAATCCAAGATCCGGTTAATGAATGCGGAGAAGAGCCAGGAAACGGACATCATGAATTCGGGACGGATAAATTTCGCGGGATTCGATTTTCCGCTGTTTGTCCGGCTAATGGAAGAAAAATCAGGAATCCCGGCAAACTCCGAAAGCCGTGGTCCAGAGTTGTTTCGCAGATATCTGAATGATCTTCACAAAGCGCTGAACAGCACTATTTCAGAAGAAAAAGGAGGGTGGATAGTTTCAAAAGAAGGTAACCACGGCGCGAAACATATCACACAGATCACAAGCCTTTTCCCAAGGACAAAATTTGTCGTGCTCTGCAGAGATCCACGGGACATTTATTCCTCGTTTAAAGCGATTGCACGTCGCAAGATGGAAGGAGTCAATAGCCCTTCTTTCAAAAGTGTTGTATCGCCATGCAGGTATATCCATGAGAACAAAAACAAAAACATCTCAGCATATGAGGACCTTTTTGTCGAATTTGGTGGGGACCGTGACTTCCTGTTTGTTCGCTACGAGAGTCTTGTAAAGAACGTTAGGAAGGAGATGACCCGCGTTGCAGATTTCTTGAATATTCAGTTCGATGAGATCCTCACACGGCCGACGAACTTGGGAAATACTTGGGGTGGTAACTCTTCAATAATGACTGGCTTTCAAGCGGTTCAATCAGAACGAATTGGAAAGTGGGAAACAGAGTTGACGCCACCAGAGCGAAGGCTGTTTGAGTATTTTTTTCGTAGGTACCTGGGGCAATGGGGTTATGCAATAAAGGAGGAGAAAACGCCGAAGGCAAAAATTGTAACAGCCGCTGTGAAAACTGAACTTGAAGCATTGTTGCCATTTAACGTGAGGGTGGGCAGCGTAAGGGTGATCAAGAATATAGTAAAAAGTATACGGCTATTGATGTTGGCAGTGGTATACATACTTGTTTCCCCCGATAGACTAGGGCGTTAACCCGTCACCATCGAAACCGTGAAGTCGACTAAGAGTTATTAATGTTAACTGGCAGCGTAGTAAGACTGATTGTTTTTGGGATTATTAACGTAAGTCTATTTTGGATAGCCTCGGAAAATAGTCTTTCATCAGCGGAAATGCATCCGACCTACGAAAACGCTTCCGATGGTCAACGATATTGGGGAACTGCGATTAATGTGGCGAAGAATGGCTCCTTCATAATTGGTGAAGAAAACGGGTATCCGCTAGCCCGCGCGGGGCCTTTGCCGGCATTGTTTTTTTCGGTCCCAATAAAGTTTTTCGGAATAGAGGGCGCCCCGGCCTGGATCGTATTCGGACAATGCGTGCTTCTTTATTTGACCGGCATAATGTTCGGTCGACTGGGGCGACTTTTCCATGCAAATGAGGGACTAGTTTGCGGCCTGATTATTTTTAACCCAAATCTGATTTCACTTGCACATCATGCCCAAAGTGACCTTCTGTTTACCTTTGTATTTGCATTATTTCTTTATCACCTAGCGCCCCTTTTGGTTAAAGGGGAAAGAATCACGGCATATCACTTAGTGTGGCTAGGTATATCTGCTGGAGCTTTGCCGTTGGCACGCCCCCTAGGGGTTTATGTTCTCCTCGTCTTGCCGCTGTTGCTCCTAATGGTCTGGATTCTTACTCCAGAGCTTCGTGCCAGAACAGATTGGAGCAGTACGTGTCGTAAATTCGTTTCAGTTGCGCTTTTAGCTGCGTTGATAACGTCACCGTGGGCTTATAGGAATTATCTCGTGTTCGGAGAAATTTCTCTAACCCAAAGTGAAGGAATCATGATGCAGTGGCACTATAATGCACTGAAAAAACAGATGAGCGATCCAACGATCCTGCCAGATCTGAATTCGCTTATGGAGCAATATGAAGTAACAGAAGATTGTGCTAACAAACTTAGCTGTAAAAGTGGTTTGACGAGCGCTTACTTAACAACGATGTGGTCACTACCGAAGTGGGTGCTTGTAAAAAATTGGTCGGTCTCGAACGTCAAGTTATTTTTCTCGGGCGGTGCAAGTCAGTTAGGACGCTACCTTGGTCTCGATCCAGTGAACTTTGCCAACTTTCTCTCTGGCAATAGAACTCTGGGAGTAGAGAAGAGAAAGATCACGAATCTCCTCATGGGAGGCGATAAAGTTTTCGTTTATATCGTATTATTCGGTATCCTCTTTGCAGGAATCTCCCGATTTTTTGGAGTCATCGGCGTGGTATTATCTGTCGCTAGGTGTAGATCTCGGGCGTTGACGCTATTTTTTCTTTTTGTCATTGGCCTTTTTATGGGGATATATCTATTTAGCAGTATTGGCAGGTTTCGCGCGCCACTTGAACCGATCCTTGCTCTTTTCGCGGCGAGCGGCCTGTGCTTTATTCGGTCAAAAATGGGGAAAGTCGATAAAACGTAGATAGAACTTAATCATCAAGAATAATTAGTAGTCAATCTCATTATATGGACGAGCATCAAAAAATTAATAAAGTTGCACTTATCACAGGCATCACGGGTCAAGATGGCGCATACCTAGCCGAGTATCTACTCTCTAAAGGTTATCAGGTGCACGGAATTAAACGCCGAACGTCGCTAATCAATACCGACAGAATAGATCACCTCTATCAGGATATCCATGTTTCCAAGCGACGGTTCTTCCTACACCATGGGGACATGACTGATTCTTCAAGTCTCCTAAGGGTAATGCAGGATGTACAGCCAGATGAAGTCTATAATCTTGCGGCCCAAAGTCATGTGCAGGTTAGTTTTGAGGAGCCAGAATATACAGCGAATTCAGACGCGCTGGGAACATTGCGCCTACTGGAGACCATTCGAAGCCTGCAATTACATGACAAGACTCGTTTCTATCAAGCTTCTACTTCGGAGTTATTCGGCAAGGTTCGAGAGACTCCCCAGAAAGAGACCACGCCATTTCACCCAAGAAGTCCCTACGCGGTAGCAAAGCTCTATGCTCATTGGATAACTATTAATTACAGGGAGGCGTACAACATATTCGCATGCAATGGGATATTGTTTAATCACGAGTCGCCAGTTCGAGGAGAAACGTTTGTTACCAGAAAGATTTCGATGGCGCTGGCACGAATTAAAGTTGGCACACAAGACTGTCTTTGGTTGGGTAATTTAGATGCATTGCGAGATTGGGGCCATGCCCGAGATTACGTGGAAATGATGTGGTTAATGCTGCAACAACAAGAACCAGCAGACTACGTGATCGCAACAGGTGAACAACATAGTGTTCGAAGTTTTGTTGACAAAGTTGCGGAAAATCTGGATATCAAGATTACCTGGTCTGGAGAAGGCCTTGATGAATTTGGAATTGACGATAAGGGTCAATGTATAGTTCGTGTTGACCGTCGATATTTCAGGCCCGCTGAGGTAGATAATTTACTAGGGGACGCCAAACTCGCTCGCGAGGAACTTGGATGGTCGCCCAGAGTCACTTTTGACGAACTTGTAAAAGAAATGGCGCTGAATGACTATAAGTTAGCGCAGTTAGAAAAAAATAATGGGCATTCAAAGGTCTTGATGCCTCAGTAAAAAATGGAAAAAAGTGGTCGAATATTCATTGCTGGCCATAATGGTCTGGTTGGCTCTGCTATTGCCAGTAGATTGTCTGACGTAGGGTATGAAAACTTGATCCTTCGTACCCGGGACGAACTGGATTTAACGGAGTCAAGCAAGGTCGACCGGTTCTTCCAGGAGGAGCGACCAGATGCCGTAATCCTTGCTGCCGCAAAAGTAGGTGGGATTCTTGCTAATTCGCGGTTCCCCGTTCAGTTTTTAGAGGTAAACCTCGCAATCCAGCAGAATGTTATTTCCGCAGCGGCAGCATGTGGGGTAAATAGGTTACTATTTCTTGGATCAAGTTGTATCTATCCACGAAATTGCGACCAGCCCATAAAAGAAGAATATTTGTTGACCGGAGCACTAGAGCCGACAAACAGGGCTTACGCCCTTGCAAAAATAGCCGGGATTGAACTTTGTAATTCCTATAATTATCAATACGGTACGCAATTTGTCAGTTTGATGCCTACAAATCTTTATGGCGTGGGTGACAACTACAGTAGCGAGGAGTCTCACGTCATTCCCGGTCTTATAAGACGAATTCATGAAGCAAAAGAGCAAGGAATGGATGAAGTTACTATCTGGGGAACGGGGCGCCCAAAAAGAGAGTTTCTTTTTAGCAGTGACCTCGCTGATGCTTGTTTATTTGTGCTTAGTAATATTGGGTTAATCCTCGAGCATCTAAAAAAGGACAATAAGATTCCAATCATCAACGTTGGCAGTAGTGAAGAGTTGACAATAGAGGAGACTGCAAAGGAGATTTCCCGCGTAATTGGCTTCCAAGGAAAACTAGTGTTTGATCGAACCAAACCAGATGGAACTCCAAGAAAGATCTTGGATACGAAAATTCTTTCTAGTTTTGGGTGGGCCGCTACTACTCGTCTTAAATCAGGATTACCGGTGGTTTATCAAGATTTTCTCGAAAGGCGCGCGTCAGGCGAGTGGCAATGAAATGAAGATTTACCGAGATATGCGACGGCAACAACTCCTTTTCTACTTTGCCACTTTATGATGTTTGAGAATAAGGAGAAGCGAGAACGTTTGAGCCAGATTCGTGACTGGGCAAACAACTCGAGTTCGTCTCGGAAGCGCTGGCAGGAAAAGACTGCCTATTTTCAAAAATTAGATAAGGACTATTTGCGTTTTCTGGTCTCTCCGGGTCAGCGTGTTCTAGCGTTGGGTTGCGGGCTTGGTTCAAAGTTAGCTGCACTTGAGCCGGAAGTAGGGGTAGGAGTCGATATCAGTGAAAAAAAAATAGAAATAGCCCGGAAAGCCTACCCAGGCCTATTTTTCGAAGTTGGAGATATGGAAGACCCCGACCTAATTTCAAGTATTCAGGATTTGGGACCTTACGACGTTATCTTGCTTTTTGACTCATTGGGATATGTTTGGGACGTCCAGAAATTTCTTGAGCAGCTGCAACCCCTTTGCAACTCTGAGACAAGAATAGTAAGCGTTTATTATTCTTATCTGTGGGAGCCTCTCCTAAAGTTATTGGAGGTCTCGGGGTTACGTATGAAAACCATCGACACCACCTGGCTAAGAATGAGCGATGTCGAGCGTTTTCTTTTACTGAGCGGGTTCGAGGTGGTGAAAAAAGAGTGGAGAGTTTTGTGTCCTGCGAAGCTGTTTGGGCTAGGAGTCTTTATAAATAAAGCACTGGCTACCTTGCCACTGTTTCGGAAGCTATCGCTGAGGCATTTTGTGGTTGCTCGCCTGAGGCCGAATGATAGTTGGCAGGATCAATCGGTGACTGTGGTAATTCCTTGCCGAAACGAACAGGGCAATATCGAGGAAGTCGTCAACCGGCTCCCAAAATTAGGGACACATACCCAGGTAATCTTTGTCGAGGGACATAGTGACGACAATACCTGGTCTGAGATCATTCGTGTTATAGGTCTGAATCCGAGTATGGATATAAAGGCGATTCAACAATCGGGCGTCGGCAAAGGGAACGCAGTTCGGGAGGGGTTCCAAAAGGCGAAGGGCGATGTCCTCATGATTTTGGATGCGGATTTAACAGTCGCGCCCGAGGACTTGCCGAAATTTTATGCTGAGATTGCAAGCGGTCGCGGCGAATACATCAATGGTTCCAGACTCGTATATTCGTTGGAATCCGAAGCGATGAGGTTCTTGAATTACCTAGCTAATCGATCGTTTGCCTCGATTTTTTCGTTCCTGCTCAACCAGTCATACTCAGACACGTTGTGCGGGACGAAGGTTATTGGTAGAAAGCACTACGAAAAATTGATTGGAGGTCGCCCATATTTCGGAGACTTCGATCCTTTTGGTGATTTCGACCTGATTTTTGGGGCGACAAAGTTAAATCTCAAAATTTCTGAAGTCCCCATTCGGTACCGAAAACGACAATATGGCGTTACCCAGATATCCCGCTTTCGGCACGGAATTTTGTTAATCCGAATGGTAGTCTTCGCGTTTCGGAAACTGAAACTTGTCTGACCCTATTGTTTCTCGAGTGTGGCGTGGACCAATCTTGCCAGCAATATCAAGGCGAGGAGATCGGAGGAACTGGTCAACCTAGGCGCTATAACCCAGGTGTTCCCAGATAGATAAAGTATGTCAATACCATTTTTCTCAATCGATATGTCTGCTGGAGATTGGAAAGCTTACTCCACTGGCCTATTGATGCCAAAAGGATCTGCCGATTCGTTTGTAAACGGATTTACGCAAATACTACAAAAGCGATTTGAAGATCACAGCATAATTTTGTTACCGTCCGCCAGGCTTGGCTTCTACCTGGTTCTTAAACAAGCATTTAAATCAGGCGATGAAATTATTTTTTCTGCGATGAGTTTTCCTCTATATATCAAGATTGCTATTCAACTTGGCTTGCGGCCAATACTTGTCGATGTTGAGCCTGAACATTTAAACATTGATCTGGAAAATATTGAAAAAGCAATCACCAAAAAGACCCGTGGGATTGTGGCCACGAATCTTTTTGGACACCCTGCAGACCTGACTGGACTGAGGAAAATTTCGGAAAGCCATGGGATTCCAATAATCGAAGATTGCGCACAATCTTTTGATTCAACGTATCATGGCGTTGAGACAGGAACAGAGAGTTGGGTTGGGTTAATTAGTTGTAGCTTGATGAAAGTGCCGACTACATTGGGTGGTGGGATCCTGATTACGAAAGACCAAATGCTCGCTGAAGAGATAACCTCGAGCCTTGCGGAAAACTACAATACGGGCACACCTTCCAGGTTCTTCAGTTACCACCTGAAAGGATTTATAAGCATTCTAAATTCTTATCCTTGGCTATATTCATCGCTTTCTCATCAGATTTTTGGGTTAATCAAGAAACGCAATCCAAGTTTATTGCGTCAGATATTGTACTCAGGTATGGGGATGGGAGAGCAAGTATTTGATCCGCAAGAAAGGCCGCCACTTGCTACATATCAGAATGCCGTTGGCAGCATTCAGTTTTCTCGAACGAGAGAGATGACTGAGAAGCGACGAAAATATTCTTCGCTTTTTGATGAGTATTTTGAGGGACATCCTAATATCAAAGTCCTAAAGGAGGAGCGCGGAATATTCTGGAATTATCAGTATCATGTCGTCGATGTGGGCGATGAGCTAGATCGAGTGTTCAACCATATGTTTTCAAAAGGCGTCCATGCAATGAAAGAAGATGTTTGGGATTGCACTGCCTATAATTTTCTGGGATTGGGTGGTGCACATTGTCCAATCGCGAAAGATAGAAATCGAGGTCTACTTAGGCTTCCTAATAATTCCTTTCTTTCAAACGCGCAGATCAAGTTAATTGCCCATACATTGCTTAGCGCATTTAAATAGGGAATGATTCTCGGCGAGGACTTAGGTGGCGAAGCAAAGATTTGTCAGTCTTGATTTGCAGTCTAGCCAGGAATGCGAGAGGGTTTTTGGCAAAACCAGATTGACACAGCCAGGTCCTAGGTCAGAAGTCTACTCAATCATCGGGGCCGGAAAATCGATTACAGGTGCGTTCTTTGGTGAAGGGGTCACGGTGGTTGGGCTAAAAAGTGACTCTGACCTAATTGAATTGGACCCAAGAAAAGGTCAGATAGAGATCAGCGGAGGGGTAACAATAGCCCAGGCTCAAAACTATCTTATTCCTAAGGGATATATGTTGACTGGTGTGCCGAGTTATCCCGGGGTAAGTATTGGGGGTTGTATCGCAGGTAACGTTCATGGCCAAAATCATTTTGGGGAAGGATGTTTTTCTGAGAGCCTGATTCAGTTTGTTCTGGCGCATCCAGACCATGGTCTGGTATCTGTTGGTCGTGAGAACTACCCCGAGCTCTTTTTTCTGACGGTGGGCGGATTCGGGCTAACTGGCCTGATTGTCAGTGCAACCTTAAGGGTGGAGCCCATCATAAATCAACAACTGGATGTCTCCTTCGACAGATTTTCCTCGATCCAGGAGGGTTACGACAAGCTGGCGTCAAAGAGAAATTCAGCGCGCTATTTCCACAGCTGGGTGGACCTAACGAGCGCCTCGTCGAAAGAGGGGAAGGGCTTTTTTTACAAAGCAGATTTCGCATCGAAGTCGGAGGGCAGTTTTCAGGCGGTCTCGTGTAGCGCCAACAAAAAAAATCACCTTAGATATAAGATACCTGTGTTCTCCAAGTTAACGGTTTCGGCGATAAACAAAATTTACTATCAAAAAAACAAAAAATTCCCCAAAACAACACAGTCCTTAGTTGATTTCCTTTTTCCTTCGGCGGGGCGGTTGTGGTATTTCAGTATGTTTGGAAAAAAGGGAATCATTGAGCATCAGGTTCTTATCCCTGATGAGTTTGTGACAAAATATCTGAAGAGGCTTATGGATGTTTTGCGAACAAAAAGGCCTTTTATTTCTTTATGCCACATAAAATACTTTTTCGGAAAACGGCAATTTCTTAACTTCAATGGCTCTGGGCTGTGTCTCGCGATGCACTTCAGTGCCGGGTCAACAGAACTCGAGACCCTAGAGCTGATTGATAAATTGAACTGCGAGTTCAACTGTATAACTAACATTCTCAAGGATTCAAGAGTTCCAAGGTGGGCAATTAAAGAGCAATATACTGAATATGATCAGTTCGTCTCTGGCCTGCAAAAGTTTGACCCAAGGCGGTGCTTTAGGAATACGCTGTCACAGCGGTTAATTGATGTCGGTTGATCTTATGAACAGAACCTTCCTAGATTAGGAGGCGGCCGATATCTAAGATAGGGCGTACCACCAGTTTAAGTATCAGCATTAACGCAACGAAGACTAAAATCGGAGAAAGATCCAGCCCGCCGGTTGCCGGCAGAAGTCGTCGTGCTGGTGCCAGCAGCGGTTCGGTAAAAGATCCAAGCAAGCGGGCCATGGGGTTGCCTGTTCCGCTGCTTACCCAGCTCAGCAGTGCTCGAACAAAGATACTGAATACGACGACATAAACCGCCAACTTCAGCAATTCGCCAATACTGAGTATCAGCACGCCACTTACCCGCGGGGTATGGCCCAGCATCATTGCCGTAAGAGCAAGCCTTAGCCCTTCGAGGA
>ENA-OREN01000881-OREN01000881.1-marine-metagenome-genome-assembly--contig:-NODE-881-length-38903-cov-7.709885_pt1 | contig 38903 bp, 35 predicted proteins | sample MGYA00248624_ERZ508555 | MGnify/ENA primary metagenome ERZ508555 (study PRJEB26222, sample SAMN06267773) | marine metagenome | isolation source: Saanich Inlet, British Columbia, Canada | place... | reverse complement strand
TCGTCCCAGATATCGCCGAGCATTTTTGGTTTGAGAGAAATGATTCGCGTATTTTTGTCGAGGACTTCCTGACAAGCCTTTTCGACCTGCTCAAACGAAACGGCACAAACATCGCACAAATCTTGAGTGATTATAAAATCGGGTTGGAGAGATTTTAAAAGGTCTACATCGAGATCGTAAACAGAGACAGCGCTTTTCATCACTTTCATTACAGATTGATGAATGTTGCCACTCGACAAATCGGTATTGATTCTGCTTGAGGTAAGTTTTGGAAGCGAGGCAACCGCTTCAGGGAAATCGCATTCGTGTGAAACACCAACAAGATTTTTTTCTAACCCCAACCTTGCAATAATTTCCGTAGCTGAAGGTAACAGGGTAACCAGTTTCATTGTCGTATCTTTGTCTGTTTAAAAAATAAAAGTACTATAAAGATTAATGCAAAACTGCTGATATAAGTTCTCATTTTTAATCCTACAGGAACATAAGAAAATTCGATGCTGTGATTGCCTGGTCCCAGCTTAACTGCACGGTAAAAAGAATTGGCGCGATAAATGGGTTGTGGCATACCATCAACTTTTACCTGCCAACCCGGAAACCAAGTATCTAGCAGAACTAAAAACCCTTCGCCATTCTGATTCGTTTTAACATTTACTCCATTGAGAGAGTAGCTTAATTCTTCCACTTGACCGGAAAAGTTTTCTGTTTTTTTCATTGAAACCGGCATCACCAACAAAACCTGCTTAAGCGGATCAAACTCTGAATCGTAATAAACTTCGAGCAAACTGTCTTTATGAACGTTTTGCGAATCGTCGACCAGAAAAGCACGCGGCAAAGCATCTTCAAACACGAGCACCTTTCTAACCCTTGCCAGGTTCTGGGCAGAAGGGATTTCATCGTAGGCTTCTGTCACCCAATACTTTACATTACTACGTTTTAAAATTATTTTTTCTTAGAAAATTCAGAAAAAGCAAACTCATCATGCCATCGGTAACTGGCATTCATCCTCAGAGTAGCTTCTCCAATCACATAAGCCAGATCATGAATGGTCCCGAGATTTGGGTAAATCTTATCTCGCACCCCCAAGTGAATGTAAGGACAGTAAAAAAGGAATGAAGAGTATAAACCTTGGCAATTAGAGAGTTGAACCAGAAGGGAGACCTGAATGCCGATAGAGCTGGAGGGAAAAGAGCAGTCCCTATTCTCGTTTCAGAGCTACTTTCAGGCAAACATATTTTGATAATCTCTATTGCCAATAATAGATAACAACCAAAGTCATGCAAGCCAATAAAGTGTATAAGAGATTGACCCTGAAGGCAATGGAACCCAACGATAAAAAAGTTATCGCTTTGGCAATTAAATTGTAAGCAGGGAAACCTGCAGGGTGACTGATGCCCAGGGCAAAAGAAGTATCAACAAACTCAGAGGTATCCTGATAACCCATGGATGAGGCAAGAGTGGGAAGGTAAAAACAGCCAGAAATTAAGATTAAAAAAAACAGGTCGAATGTGTAAATCATTCATAAATAAATACCTGAGGTAAAAAAATTCCCTGCTTCACACTTGGCGAAGGAGGAAATCATCAAATCATTTCTTAATTGCGGAAATGGTTCCAGCGGCATCAATACCATAACCTGCGGCATTACCACCTGCACTATTTATAGCCGTTGCTGTAAAGGCTGTCTCCGTACCCGTACCATCGGTAATGGTAACGGTGGCAGAATCGGTGTATCCATAAGTCTCATTGGTAACACTTGCCGCAGTACAATTACCAGCAACCCCATTGTCTGCCCAAAAAGCCTGACAGGCTACATACAAATTACGCAAAGAAGCCTGAGTATCTGAGTTGTGCCTTCGATCTTGATATGCGCCGTATTGAGGAATTGCGATGGCCGCCAGAATACCAATAATAGCGATAATAATCAGCAATTCAATCAAAGTAAAACCCTTTTCACCCTTAACATTTCTAAATCTCGATAGCATTTTTTTCTCCCGTAAATTAATTAACCAAGTTAGGTACTATAAACGTTTTGGTGCTTTTGGTTTTTGATATAGCAAACTCTATGCCTTTTTCTAAAAATATAATTAAACCATTATAACTCAAATAAAAATAATATATTACAGAAGCTCATATAATTCTCACGCCCAAGATCAAGTGAAAAATTGCATAAAAGGACAATTTTTGTAAAAATCCGGTCTTATTTGATTTTTTCTTGGGCGAAAACTTAATGTCACTTGCGATCATCTTGATCTTATGGAACGATTTAGGCTATGACTGATTCTATGAAAAAAATAGGCCTGCTAGGAGGTACCTTTGATCCGGTGCATAACGGACATTTACATCTTGCCGAGCAAGCACAAAGATTTTTCAATCTGGAAAAGGTCGTATTCATACCTGCATACCGTTCTCCACATAAATTAGCTCTTGAGCCGGTATCTTGCGAACATCGTCTGTCTATGCTGACTCTGGCACTTGAAGGCCTGCCTCGTTTTTCTATAGATAAAATGGAAATAAATAAGAACGAGGTTTCCTATACCATTGAAACCCTGAAAGAGTTGCAATTAAATCACCCTGAGTGGAATATGTTTCTCATATTAGGGGCGGACGCGTTTCAGGATATTGATACATGGAAGCAATGCTCGCAGCTCCTGGATTTTTGTAATATTTTGGTGGGCACTCGACCTGGTGCCGAATTACAGGTTTCAGATTCAGTTAAAAAAAAACTTACCCTCAGCACCTCAGCGACGAATGATCGCGCTACAAGTTCTGCAACGGATGTAAAAGTTTTTAAAAACCTCGAGAAAGGAACCGGGGTAACTTTTTTTCAAATATCCCCACTTGATATTTCATCCAAAGAAATTCGCCAGCGAATTCACCGGGGAGAAGAGGTTAAAAACTTGTTGCCCCCTTCCGTTGATCATTATATTATGCGACATCGACTTTATCGGGATGATTCCCCTCCAACAGTGGCTTGAATGAGAGAAAAATTTAATACTGTGCAGCAATTAGCAGTAGATGCTGCATCCGAGAAAAAGGCTTTTGATATTCTCATTCTGGACCTGCGGAACAGGTCGGACCTTACAGATTCATTTATGATCTGTAGCGCTAATTCAAAAGTTCAAGCGCAATCTATCGTTGATGCCATCCTTGAAAAATGCCATCAGGCTAAAATAAAATCCCTCGGAGTTGAAGGTTACTCAGGCGGATATTGGATTGTGGTAGACCTCGGCGATTTAATAGCTCATATTTTTCATAAAGAGGCCCGTCTTCATTACGACCTCGAACGTCTTTGGGGGGATGTTCCAGTTATCAAGGCAGTGGGCGAATAGCAATCCCTATCATCACTGATGGAAAAATGAAAAAAAATAAATTAAAACAGTTGCAAGTGCTTTTACAAAATATTCGCGCGGAAATCGTTGGCGAAGTTGAAAAAATCAGCGGTAAAGAGAATGAAGCAGAACATATGGCTGATATCAGTGATGATGCCGCACGCTCCTACGACCGCAAGTTACAGGGAGACCTTGAAAAGCAGGAATGGAATAAATTAAAACAAGTGGAAGCGGCATTAGAAAAAGTCGCACAAGATAAATATGGAACCTGCGAGCAATGCGAAGCAGAAATCCCTGAAGCCCGGTTAGAAATCATGCCGTACGCAGAATTTTGCACCCAATGCCTAAGTGAAATTGAAGAAAATGATGCTGCTTCTCTTGATGACCAGGAAACCCAACACACCAGGGAGCCATAACCTTGTCCTTAAAGCATATTGTTGTCTTTATCCTGTTTGTTTTCTTTTCCATATACATTGCGTTTTTAAATCCGCATGAATCCACCTTCCATTTAACACAAAATCAGACTTTCAAACTGCCGACGGTTATTCTCTTACTCGCAGCGGTTTTTACAGGTGTGTTGATCAGCGTTGCAATATTATGGACTTTCAATTTAAAAAACTCCTTCTCTCGCTGGAAAATAGATTTACAAAAAAGCAGAGTCGAAAAAAAGCACAGTCGACTCGAAGGTTTTTATAAAAAAGCGAAAAATTTATTTTTATGTGGAAGGCTCGATAAAGCCTCAACGGTTCTGGATAAAGTTCTGAATGCTGTTCCAAACCATGTTGAAGCCTTGAGCCTTAAAGGAAAAGTCCTTTGCGCTGAAGGAAAGATATCTCAAGCTATCGATTTGCAAGAAAAGGCCCTGGCGGAAGACCCGCAAAATATTTCTGTATTGTTTGATTTGGCAACAATATATGCCGAAGCAGATCACACCGATGACGAAATAAACCTGCTTAAAAAAGTACATCGTGAAAATCCGAAAGCCGCTCAGCCTTTGTTACGTCTTCGCAAGGCTTATTTAAAAAAACAGGATTGGAAGAACATTTTAATCAACCAAGATAAAATTCTTCCTCTTATAAGAGGCAATAAAGAAAAATGGGATGAAGAGTTAAAAAATAAAAGCCGTTTCCTTTATGCCCGAGGTAAACAACACTGGGAACAAGATAGGCGTGATCTGGCTATATCTGATTTCAAACAAGCTTTGAAAGCATGGAACAAGAATTTTGATGCGCACCTGTTTCTCGGTGATGCCTTTCTGGAAACTGGAAAATCTAAGGCTTCACTTAAAAAATGGATTTCAGGGTTTGAGCAGACTCGCAATGTCCTCTGTCTGATCCGAGTGCAAAAAGTAGTTTGTCTGGAAGCGGGGGACCCACAAGAACTCATTCAGATCTATCAAAAAATCATTGACCCAAACCAACCACAGGAAAGTTACAAATATGTTCTGCTACTGGCTGTTCTATACTTGGAACACGGGCAAGCTGAAAACGCCAAAAAAATTCTGGAAGAAAACCAGACAGATCATGAACTACTAGGTTCATTGTTGCTGGCCCACGCTCTCCAGCCTTCAAACAACGAATCACATTTTAATTTAATTAAAGAAGCCGTTTTCGCCTCCTGGCATGGCTCCTTAAACAGAAGTCTCTATTAGAAATTAATATTCTAGAAGGACATTAACTTTTTAATACGCTCAGAAAATTCTAAATGCTTATAAACTTAATGCAGAGTCGCCTCCAACGCTAGCGGGATTTGAATAGTTGGTGGCTGAGGATTTTACTATTATTCGCAAAAATCCAAGTGGAAACCAGCACATTTTCTTTCAGGAAGAAATACAATCCTTTATCGGGGTAACGATTGAGGCACACCATACTTTTCAATTAATGTCGAAACCTTGTCCCCCATCTTGATTCCATTTGCGAACTGCCCTTTGAAAGTTGGGAACAGCTCAATCGCCTCAACATTTGGTTTTCCACTTAAGGTATGAATCATAACCCCATGCGCGGCATATTCAATAGAATTACTGTCGAGAATGAGTCCGGTTCCTCGCGTTCGACATTGTTTTTTTAGGAACCCCCAATAGGGTAATGGCTTGATCCAGCGTCATACCGACTTTTAGGTTCTTACCAACCACAAAACCTTCGAGTTTTTTTATCAACTTTCGCCTGTTTTTTTATTACCCTGGCGACCGCTTTTGATTTTACTTCGGCTACTTTTTTAAAGGATTCAGGAGCCGCAAAGCCCAAAGAGACGGAGAAAATAATTAAAATAAGCCATACTGTGAAAAAATGTTTCGTGATCTTCACCGGTATCTCCTTTCAATAACAATCCGCGGATAACCAGCCGTAAAAACACAGGCTATGATTGGAATGCAGACAATATACCTTTCGAAAAAAAATTAAATATTTATTTTCAAATAGTTAACGGTTTCTTCTAGGCCAACCAAAAATTGTCTAATCTGCGAAAAACTAAGGGTTTGGGAAGTCAGGACAAGGAATTTTAACAAAAAAACAATCAAACAATGTCATCAAGAAGGTTTTTGTGACGATCACGTTTAGACTTGGTTTTTTCTTTTTGAAACTTTCTCCATTGAGCTCGATCTTCCTTTGAAGGAACGATATCCTCTTCATCCTCCCAAAAATCGATGGCGATCGGTTTTAAAATTTTCTTTATTTCTTTCGGTTGGTAACGTTTTGCTTCTTCTGATTCCTTGGCAGTCAAAGCCGTTTCCATATCAGCAAGAGGCTTCATTTCTTTTTTCATACGCCGTTGGAACAAAGCCTCACCTCTCAAACGAATTTCACGGCTATTGACCAGACCGGTTTTTAAGTTTTCAGGAATGACTTGCGCTCCATGAACTGCTCCGCTCCAAGCGCCTGTCAATGCACCCAGCTTTTCGGTTTCCCTTCCCTGCTTAAAAATAGACGCGAGCAAAAAGCTGTTTTCTTGGTTTAACATCCAATGCAAAGCTAACGGCATTAAAGTCAGGACAAACCCTTGAGAGGCATGCCGTATCTCTCGTTTTGTATAGGCCGAAGCATTGTCAACGATCCATTGCAATGCTTCTTTTTCTGATTTCCCCAATTGGAGAATCAATCCTTCCAGAGTTCGGCTGAAAGCATTTTTTGATTTAGCTATCGAATCATCTTCGAACACATTTATCCTGCCTTGGTACTCCCTTTCGGCTTGAGTACAAATCTCTGCCGCTTCCTGTAAAATTTCTTTACCTTGTGAAATGAGTTCACCCTCTTGCAAGTTCAGAAATCGTGTCACAAGAAAACCATTCAGGACGGTAGCAACAACTTCCTGCGGATGACTGCTAAAAATCTGAGCCAAATCTAAACATTGAGTCGCAAGAGTTTTCGACCACTTTTTATGGAATAAGGCGAGAGGAACAGATAGGGAAGTGAATAGCGCAGTCGCGGAACTTTGAGGAGTCGGTTCTGCAATGGGTTGGTCCTCTAACAGAGCAACGGCTTTCCACAAACAACTCTCGGAACTTCGGAATACTCCGAAATGGTTTTCGGGACCTCCTTTGGAAAGGCTCTGAATATTTTGTGAAGTCTCTTCAAGAAACTTTTTTTTATTTATCAGAACGCCATCGCAAACAGCAAGGGCAAATTGTGTGGGCGCGCCATACAACCCTTTCATGCGATAACGTTTGATTCCTTTTCCGACCACTTTTTTTACATCTTTATAATCTTCGACGGCTCCAAATATTTGACCGATGGCTTCGGGTTTCAACCCATTCACAGAGCGACCCATGGCATCACCTACAGCCATTCCCAGAAAACAGCCCATGACTTTATCGGGATCAAATTCCATACGGATTAAAAATTTATCAGAGGTTAAACGGTGAGAAGTTCGGTCGGATGGTCTTGCTGTGCCAAAAGCATTTCCGGAGACGATTCACCGAGAGCCTGCAAGGCCGTGATTTTTGCAATTTCAGGATGGTTGTTGGTTTCACTCATATGCATCAAAACCACCAATTTCAAACCGGGATGCTTTACCGATGCCAATATTTCTCCACAGGCTTCATTCGAAAGGTGGCCGACACCACTTTTTATACGCTGTTGCGTGGCCCAAGGGTAAGGACCCGCCTCCAACATCGAAATATCGTGATTGGCTTCGACCAATAGCGCATCGAGATTTTTTAATTTATTTTTGACTTCATGGGTGACTCGCCCCAGATCCGTGGCGATGCCGAGACTCTTGCCGCGATAACGAATTACAAAAGCAACAGACTCTTCCGCATCGTGCGGAGTAGAGTAAGGTTCAACACAAAGCTCACCAAAATGTACCGGCTCATTTTCACGAATGGTATTTAAGGAGTTGATCTTTCCTATTGAGCTATTTGCGCGTCGCCAGGTTCCTTCAGTCGTATATAAAGGAATATCGTGTTTTCTTAAAAGTGGCCCGATGCCACGGATATGGTCCGAGTGTTCATGCGTTGCGAACACCGCATCCATACCAGTAAAACTGCGGTCAATATGATCCATGCGAGCAGAAAGTTTTTTTCCGCTCAAACCAGCATCAATCAAGATTCGCTTTTCGCCTGCTTCGATGTAAACCGAGTTACCACCACTACCGCTGGATAAAATAGAAAACTTTAAAATGGGAAGGACCTCTTTAGGAAAGAATGCATTTACATAAATACTACAGATCAGAAGCTAAAACTTCAGAAATTGTACCACAGAAAAGAAAAATTTCAGGTGGACAAGATAAAAAGAAACCCTAGTTGTCAGTTTTCCTGCCAAGCGATAACTTGTACTTTGTTGCTCAGCAAAGGTGCAACAATGTCACCATTGTTGGTGACTGTCAGGCTAGCGCTTATGGTATTGCCAGTCACTAAATTTTTCTGAGGTGTCAATATCGGCAGCAATTAAAAAACCCTCCCGTGACACTGTGCCAGAAATTGATACTTGTTCTTTAGTAGCCATCATTCCCTGAATGGTGTTTGACGGGTTTCCTAAGAATTCAATATCTGTCCCGGTCACCAAAAAAAGATTTTGGATATCGAACGTATCTCTTGCGTCTTTATAATTTGCAACATCGGCGTTGCCACCAAAACTAATATAACCTTCAGCGATGATAGTGGTTTGCCAACCTGCTGGAGATCCTGTTGTTGAAAAATCTCCCTCCACATAAAACATACCTTTGGCAATCATACTATTATCTGTTTTCAATACACCTGACTGCAATTTTAACCCAGCAAACAATCCGTTGCCATCCCCCGTGAAACTTCTTCGTCGGCTTCAATAGCTTTTTGCAAAAACAGGGTTATTGCTTTAAATAGAGGCCGCTCAGAAACAGAAACCTGTTCAACCAATGCCTGCTTCTGAGGAAACGAAACTACTGCCGTTCTCTGAAGTGTTTTCCATTTTCGAACACCATTATTCCCGTACCCAGAAGTATCTTATAAATTTCATCGTAACGCGGAATATCTTCCTTAAAGAAAGCAATGACAGCTTCAGCCGCTGACTTTTCAGTTGCCGTCAACCTTTCATCTTTTTTGGACTCTTCTTTTTCTGTATCTTCTTAGTCTTTTGGAACCAATCTGTCTTTTTCTAGAGTGGACTTCTCTTCAGGCTTTATTGGATTGTTTGATTTTTATATAGAGGGGGGGAGTTTCCTTTTGAAATGTTATTTTCTAAATAGTTCAGGCACACGGTTGGGGTAGTTTGTAAAATGGGTTTTTCCGGATTCGTCTTTCCATTTATAAATTACCGATTCAGACTCATCGCCAGACAGGTGCAAAAGAATCGCCCCGACAACAAGAAGGAGTATGGTTTTGTGAAGCACTCGGTTGAAGGTGAATAGGTGTAGTTAAACTTATGATTGCAACATTTTTAATATATCCGCTTCCGGCATATCTTCTACAATTTCGACGCTTCCTAATTCTTTAACCAAGATAAACTTGATTTTATGATTCATGGTTTTTTTATCATGGTAAAGACATTCAATTACCGCTTGCGAATCCAAGTCGGGCCACTGGCTTGGCAAACCACATTTTTTTATCAGTTTACGCAACCGTTTTGGAACCTCATCCTGACATTTTTCAAGTTGCTGAGATAATTTCGCCGCTTGGACCATTCCAATTGCCACAGCTTCTCCGTGGATGAACTGCGAATAACCTGTCAACGCTTCGATAGTATGTCCCAGTGTGTGACCAAAATTTAAGATCATTCGGTAATGGCTTTCGCGTTCGTCTTTCTCCACTACTTCGGCTTTGATCGAACATGAAGTTTTAATAATATGGGCGAGACATTCATGATCCAATTGCAGAATTTTATCTGCATTATTTTCCAGGTAGTCGAAAAGGCTGGCATCGGAAATAACACCATATTTTATTACCTCAGCGAGTCCGGCGCGAAACTCGTTTTGCGGAAGAGTTTGTAACGTATCCAAATCGGCAATCACCATGCGAGGTTGGTAAAATGCTCCGATCATGTTTTTCCCTTTGGGATGATTGACAGCCGTTTTACCACCGACACTGCTATCTACCTGGGAAAGTAATGTGGTCGGCACCTGAACAAATGGAATACCACGCTGGTAAGTGGCTGCCACGAACCCGGTCAGGTCGCCGATGACACCGCCCCCCAACGCAATTAGAACGGACTTTCGATCGCAATTGAAATCCAAAAGCCGATCATAAATAATGTCTGCCTGTTGTAGGGATTTTGATGTTTCACCTTCCGGCACTTCAATGATATCTGTAGCCCAGCCTTGTTTTTTGAGTCCCGCTAAGACCTTGTCACCATAGAGCCGAAAAAGGGAAGGGTGAGTGACTAAGATAATGCGACTGGGCTGAAGAACCTGAGAAAGAAGTTCCCCCACACGGTCAAGAAGCCCCGATCCAAGGAGAATATCGTAGCTTCTTTCGCCCAGATCAATGTTTAAACGTTGCATGAATCGGAAATTATTTTCTTAAAAGGATAATAAAATTTTTACAGTCTTATTTTCCCTTAATTGTAACCATTGTCAACAATGGTTGGAGTCACAAAAACAAGAAGCTCGGTAATGGTATCGGATTCATTAAAACTTTTAAACAAATTCCCTAGAATGGGTATCTTGGAAAAAAATGGAACCGATTTTTTATTTTCGACTATGTTGCTCTGATAGATGCCCCCAAGAACGGTGGTATCTCCACTTCCTACCAAAACTTCAGTATGTATTTCTTGAGTGGTGATGGTAGGAGTATTGTTAACAAAAGTACCTGTCAAGTCAGCGACATTTTTGGCTAGAAAGTATGCGACCTTTACCCTGAGTCTCAAGAGCTCAGTTTATCCCCGCTCATTTTTTTCGAGAAAAAAATAAAACCTGCTTTCTTCTCAGTTAGGCTTTTTCCCGACTTTACTTCTTCAGCAATTCGGGAGGACTGCCATTTTCATCCTCAAAAATTCTTGTTCGATCTGCCAATTTGTATCCTAGAGCTAAAATAATCTTTCGTTTTGTGTCGAGCCGACATTCATTTCCCTTTTCAATCCGGTCTATGGTTTGAACGGTGACATCGGCTTTTCGAGCTAGCTCTGCCTTGCTCATCATTTTTGCTTCCCGAATTTGTCGGACACTATTAGTATTGGCCACGGTAAACTCCCCTCTTCAAAAGGTTCTAGCGCAAAGATTCTACTTATTTAAATAATTTTCTTGGAATAAAGCGACTTTATTTAAAATCTACCAGATTGTCAATAAAATTTTATAAATAAACCTTTTAATACATATAATTTATTTAAATTATATGTATTAAAAAAGCTTCTCGCAGCGAGTAAAAACCGGTATTTAAAAAGTTCGGTTGAAAACACAGGCCGGTTGCCTTAAAGTCTTCTCTTATGAAACAAGTATTTTTAGATACCTTCGGCTGCCAGATGAATGTGGCGGACACAGACAGAATGGAGCTTATCCTATTCCATTCCGGCTATCAACGCACTCAGGAAAAAGAGGATGCGGACCTGATTCTGGTCAACACCTGTTCAATACGCGAAAAAGCGGAACAAAAAACATTCTCCCTTTTTGGGGAATTAAAGCCCTTGAAAACAACTAATCCAGATCTGATTTTGGGTCTGACAGGTTGCATGGGCCAACAGGATGGAGAAAAGCTTTTAAAACGAATGCCTTATTTGGATTTTGTACTGGGTCCCGATCAGGTAGAAGGCATCGGGAAAGCCGTCAATCGGGTGCATGAATCGGAAAAGCCTTTTGTATGGACCGGGTTTGATTCAGAGAAAATTTATACCATTCCCGAAATTTCAGGGGATCTTCCGCAAAAAATAGGTGCTAGTGCTTTTGTAAACATTATTAAAGGCTGCGACAAGTTTTGCACTTTCTGCATTGTTCCCTTCACCCGCGGACGGGAAAAATCGCGCGAACCCGAGGAGCTTTATCAAGAAATACGTCATCTGATTAAGCAAGGAGCTAAAGAAATTATTCTTCTTGGGCAAAACGTTAACTCTTATGGCAAACATGGCCTGAACAATCCCATCCCTTTTCATGAGCTTTTATACGGAATCGCAGAGATACCTGGATTGGAAAGATTGCGATTCACCACCAGCCACCCGAATGACTTCACCCGCGAAACCATTCGTGCGTATCGCGACCTTGATGTTTTAATGAACCATCTTCATCTACCCATTCAAAGTGGCAACAACGAAATTCTAAAATCGATGCGTCGAGATCACACTGTAGAAGAGTATCTGGAGTTGATTGATGAATTAAAATCTGAAGTTCCCGATGTTTCTTTGACGACAGATGTTATTGTTGGTTTCCCCGGTGAAACCGATGCTCAGTTTCAAGATACTTTGAAAGTCATGGATCGAGTCGGCTATAGCAGTAGTTTCATGTTTTCCTATAGCCCAAGACCGGGAACTCCCGCAAATGAATTTGAAGACTCTGTTCCCGAAGATGTAAAGAAGCAAAGACTCCAGGAAATAATTCAACTACAAAATCGACTGACAGAAGAGAAGAGTAGCTTGTATAAAGGGAAAACTATAGAAATACTGATTGAGGGCAACTCCGGCAAACCCGGTTACTCCTTTAAAGGCAGGAACCCACAATACTGGCGGGTGAACGCATCAGGCGGAGAGGGTCTATACAAACCCGGCGACCGAGCTCAGGTGTACATCGAGCAGGCATCCGGCCACGGTTTGAAGGGAGCGATTCAATAAATTGCGATCTGGGAATATATTTCTTCTTCAAGCAGAGCAAGTTGTGGCTCTACGATTTTAAGGGCCACTCTCAAGTCACGGATGAACTTCAACTCTGGCGGTTCATTCCTTATGGAAAAATAACACAAGGCATCGTTGCAAAATTGGTCGAGCTCGACAATCTGATTTAATATTTCGGCTGGTAAATCTTCGAGTCCGACTTCCTGATCTTCCAGAAACCTCAACATACCAACCAGACTCATTTTAATATCCACGCATTGTTCCCGCAGTCCGCTGATAAGAAGAGATTCTTTGGTCTTAAGATCTTCACAAATTTTGAACAACGTCTCTCGCAGGTTGCCATAAAACACCTCATGTTGTTTTTTATCCTTAAACAATTCTCCCTGCCCACCAAACAAAAGAAAAAAAACCGTTTCCAGCTTATATTTATCTGAGGCCATCACCGTATAGAGAATAGATTTGAACTCCTGTGCATCGAAAGAAAGCTCAATATCCTGAAAGATTTCATTGAGAGTTCCTAGCTTTCCTTTGATAACGCGGCGCGAGCTGGCTCGCACAAAAGGTCCCGATTCTGATTTCCAGGCGGGTAGCATTTGAACACCCCCAGCTTCACAACCTACCACCGTCCATTCTTGTAATGACTCGATAAAATCTGTGACTGAAAAAATATCAACATCTTTTAAAAATTTCGGGTCCATTGCAAAAAGAACTCGCAATAATTGTTTTTCAAGTCCTGTAGAACAGAATTTTTCATCTTGCGACAACGGGTCCATCTGTGTGGCAAGGGCAAGGTAAAGGGCGCGTCTGCGCAAACGGTCCGAGCGAAACTGTTTTGAAGAAAAGGGCCGCACCTGGAAAACACCTTTTTCATAATCAACAAGATCAATTAAAAGGGAATCCCCCGGTTTACTGTCAAATTCCTTATAGCAATTATTCATATCCCAAGCTGTAACGGTCATGCAGCTTTTTCCCGGAACTTTTTCATTGATCTTAATTTCTTCCGGAAAATTTCCGCAGTACTGGTAAAACGAAGCTACATCTTGAATGAAAAAGGTTTGTTTTAATTTGGGAATTTCATTCCCGTCGGGATCGATAAAAACCAGATCTTGTTCCTTTCGATCCGTCAAATTAAATGGCATGAGGCGGTGTCCAGGAATCAGTATTCCCTGTTTCAATTCCCAGGTCCCCAATTGCAAAGAAAGAGAAATATGGCTGACTTTTTCAATCACAGCGCGGAAGGGAATAAAATCATCTTCTTTTATTCCAATCAAGAAATGGTGATTGAGCAATATCTTTTTCACCTTTTTCAAAGTGGATTCTGAAATCTGTTTTTGCCAGCGGCTTTCCAGGTTTTTCGCGAAGTCATTAACGGTAAATGGGTGCCGTGATTCGCTAATCATTTCTTCAGCTAGTTTATTGAGTGTTATTTTTTTTGTCATTGGAGGATGGGTTACAAAGTTGCAGGGTAAAAGACGGAAGAAAAATTCAAGCGGAACTTTTTCAAAAAAGGCGTGGCTAGACTAACACAAAATAATTGCTCTGTTAAGGGTAAGTGGCAGTTTCGTTCCCAAAAAATCAAAATATTTGATTTTGAAATGTGGGGAAGCTAAACTTGTTTTCTTATTAATTTACCCATTATTTTAAAAGCTGGAGAGATCACATGGCCTTAAATTTAGAGCCCATTTATCAAGACATTTTTTCCAAACTAAAAACCCGAAAAAAATTCGTTATTCGGTCTCTTGAAAGTAACCTGTTAACGGTTGAGCAAGACGAAGAAATTTGCGGACAAAAAGAACCCAAAGTTTTTGAATTCAAAAGCCCTAAAGAGCTTGAGGAGTTTGTTCACAAAGAGAATACGTTCGAAGCTGATATAGTCAAGCAACTTGAAGGAAGCAAAATGCCTTATCGCTAAGGCGAACTATTTGCTACCTTACTTCGTTGACCACACTCCGTCGTCTGATTGAATTTTTTCACCGGCTTGGGCGTTATCGCGGTTCAGACTGGCTGATATTTTCTGGACTTTTGGCAGGTCTTTCTCTGAAAAATTTTCATTGGTCGCTACGATTCTCTGGAGAATCGTCAGCCGATCCTCGTTTTCTTCTTGCAATATTGCCACCACAAACTTCTTGTAGTCGGAGTCTTTGAGGGTGCGTTCATTTTCAAAGTATTTCAGCAGACCATCGTTTCCTTCCCCTGCACATGAGGTATTTTTAAATCCTTGAATGTCGTCACGATTAAACTCTTGACGTTGCATAGCCCTAAGGGCTTTTCTTTTGCCTTTGGGAACTTCGATAACCGGTTTTAGTTTTCCCTCTTCGTCAACAGATCTGACAGAAGCCAACAACAATACCTCGTTTCCTAATTCCTCATAGCTCCCGAGAATCTGATTTTCAAGAGCTGTTTTCTGATCCACAATGGTCACATTCACATCGACCAGTTTTTCTGCGCAACCTGTTATGCAAAAGAAATAAACAGGAATGCTTAGAACTTTTATCCAAAAAAATTTCATATCCAATTGACTACTCTAATCTTTTTAAAACGATGGAGGAATTTTTTGAGCCGAACGAAATACAATTGCTGATCGCGATATCCATTCTTTTTTCCCGGCCGATATTCGAAATATAATCCATATCACATTCGGGGTCTGGAGTTTCCATATTTATCGTGGGTGTCATAAATCCATTTTTTAACGAAAGCGCAGAGACTGCGACTCCAAGAGCCCCCGAAGCTCCTTGGGGGTGGCCAACCATCGACTTGGTTGAACTGGAAGGAATACTCAATGCCTTGCCATTAAAAGTTTTCTTAACCGCTAAAGTTTCGACTTTATCGTTGAGTAATGTAGAGGTTCCGTGAAAATTGATATAGTCCACTTCCTCCTCGTTGACTCTGGCATCCTTCATCGCGAGTCGTAAAGCCCGTGAAGATTGTTTACCATCAGGCATAATCGCGACTCGGTGATACGCATCACAGGTAGTTCCATAACCGACCATCTCAGCAATAATATCAGCACCTCTTTTTTTCGCATGCTCTAATTCTTCAAGAATAAGCATCCAGCAACCTTCTGCCAGAACAAACCCTTCGCGGTCTCGATTGAAAGGACGTGAACCACGGCAGGGATCATCATTAAAGTTTACGGGATTTACTTTCATTCTTTCAAATCCCTGCATCATTGCGGGAGTAACGCAGGACTCTACTCCGCCGCTCACAAACCAGTCTTCCTGGCCGTAACGAATGGTGTTGAAAGCATAACCCAGGGCATCGCTGGAACTGGTGCAGCCATTTGAAATCACATGGCTTCGCCCCTGCAAACCAAAACGTATGGAAATTTCACTGGAGAGCATTCCTACCAGTGAATTTGAAATCGCATACGGACTGATTTTATGTTTTTGTTTCGAAAAAAATATTTCAAATTGTTTTTCAGAAAAATCGAAACCGGAACCGCCACTGCCTACAAGCACACCGAGCGATTCAAAATCCTCTTCCGAAAAATAATCCAGATCAATTCCGGCATTCTCCAGAGCTTCTTGGGTCGCGGCGGCGGCAAGCGGAACGGTGCGCGGTAATTTTTTTAAATCTGCGGCAGAGTAATAAAGAGAAGGATCGAAGTTTGTGACCTCGCCTGCAATTTGACAAGCCAAATCTACAGGATCAAAACTTGTAATGCGGTCGATACCACTTATTCCCTTACAAGTATTTTCCCAGAATTCTTTCTGTCCTATTCCGTTTGGGCTGACTGCCCCCAAACCGGTTATAACGACTCTACGAAGCATATATTGAAATCAGTTTTCTGATTGAAAGTGGGTTAACAATTTATGTTAACATAGCAGATCTAGAGAGGAAATGTTTAACCCCATAGCCCCTCTAATGTTTAACCCCATAGCCCCTCTTTAGCAGGGGGACCTTAAATACTCATGCGATTTACAGGCTAGCATTGGTCCCAAGTGGCCTCCGGCCACCAACCCAACTTGTTATCACTTAAACATAAAACAGGTCAAATGATCGTTTCCGGATTCGAGGGTACCTGCCTCAATTCCCGAACCGAAAAACTGATTGCCGAACAGGGCATTGGCGGCTTGATTTTGTTCGAACGCAATTATGAAAATCCAAAACAACTTAAAAAACTGATCGAAGATTTGCAGTCCCTTACCGCGCAAAATTCGCCGCCTTTATTTATTTCTGTCGATCAGGAAGGGGGCCGCGTGGCCCGATTGAATGAACCTTTCACACAATTCCCGCCTATGTGCTGTCTGGGAGAGGCGAACTCCGACGACCTTGCCTACCGGTTTGGGTTGGCAATGGGAAAAGAAATGCAAGCCGTTGGAATTAATATGGATTACGCTCCGGTTCTTGATGTTCATTCAAACCCCGAAAACCCTATTATCGGGAAACGCGCTATCAGTTCCAACCCTGATGTCGTTGCTCGATTGGGTTGCAAGATAATTCAAGGATTCAAGGATGCTGGAACCTTTCCCGTCGGCAAACATTTCCCAGGCCATGGAGACACCTCGCAAGATTCGCATTTGACTCTGCCACGGGTAGAGCGAAGCAAAGAATCTCTGGAAAAAATTGAACTGGTTCCTTTTGCCCAGGCTTTTCAGGAAGGGTTGGATGTAATAATGACGGCGCATGTAGTTTACCCCGCTTGGGATGAAGACTCTGCGGCAACATTTTCAAATTATATTTTGAATGATTTACTCCGTAAGAAAATGCAGTTTCAAGGGCTGGTCATGTCCGATGACTTGGAAATGCATGCAGTAACCCAAACTCCCGAAGAGCTACCTGCTTTAGCTATCAACGCGGGTGTTGATCTGTTTCTTATTTGCCACGACCTCGATAAAGTTACGAGGCTACAAGATGCTATGATTGATGGAATAGAAACCGGAAAAATCCCTCACGAAACGGTGGATCACTCGTTTAATCGAATCATAAAGTCCAAGGAAAAACTTACCGACGACGAAATGGATCTTGAGCATATTCTGGAAGAAAACCAGAAACTCGCTGAAGAAATGCGCTCCTACCTGACGGAATAACGGCTTGAATGGATAAATTATCTGAAGAAAAATCTTTTTCATCCCCTGTAAAAAAATGGGGTTTGCTTCTTATTATATATGCAGGTCTGGTGGCTTACTTTTTGTCTTTTTCCCGATATGGAATGAATATTTGGGACGAAGGGGGGTATGCCAATGGAACCCTAAGAACCCTCAACGGGGAGAGAGCGCTTATAGATTTTAACCCCAATGGCTACCTCCCCGGCCGTTATTGGTATGGCTTGCTATTTTTCAAGCTTTTCGGGGTAGAAATCCAAAGCTTGCGAATCGGTGTCGCGTTGTTGACACCTGCCATGATTTTAATGGTTTACTCAATCAGCCGAAAAATAATGCCTGCCGGGTTTTCATTCTTAGCGGCCTTATTCATACTTTCGGCACCTTCGATGTACTACAACCGGTTTTATCCCTTTTTTGTCGTTCTGACTCTCTACTTCCTTATAAAGACAATCGAAAGAAGAAAATTAATATCTCTGATTCCGTTGGTTTCGGCGATTTTTCTAAGTGCTTTCTTTAAATTTGAGGTCACTCTATTTTCAATACTGATCAGTCTAGTCGTACTGGGTATATTATATTTTTATAATTTGTCCGATATCCAGTTGAAGAACAGTATCAATCTGTCCCCTAAGAAAATAGCCTATATTTCTTGGGGAGGAGTTGTCTTGGTAGGAGTTTTTTTGTTTATCCTAGGTAAGAATGGATATTTTTATAAAGCTTTTAGACTAGTTGTGGATACGTATAAAGTTTGGGGAAATCCATTTCCACAACTGTTACCCTTTCCTCAGTTTTATGATGAACTGGGGTACCATAAATTTTTCGAAAGGATTTTGTTCCATCTCCCCATTTGGGTTTATGGGTTCGTGCTTGTAATTATTTTGACCCGATTTGTTTTGCAAAAACGCAAAATGACACCATCCGATTTGCATTTGCTCGCTATTGTGGGTTTCGGTGTTTGTGCGTTCGGACTGGTAATCTGGCGAGCCGGATTTGACAACCTTTTAAGAACGCTCCCACCTTTTTATATTCTATTTTGTTATTTACTATTTCAGGTTTGGCAGAAAGCACTTGTATTTCAAAGTGCACCCGAGAATTCAATCCACTCCAGAATCAAACGCATTCCTTTAAGCCTGCTCATCGTCTGTCTGCCTTGTCTCTTCTATTATGAAATGAACACGCATCATGGGTTTTATGCGGGAAGTATCGGCGCAAGGGGTTGGGTGATTAATAAGGATGTTAAGGCCGTGCATCCCGCAACCACTGCAATAAAACTGGAAAGAATGGATGTTCTGACGAGTCCTAATGAAGCCAAGTGGATAAGTGAAGTTGTAAAACGAATAAGTACATATTCAAAAAAAGGCGATCCTATTCTTGCTCTTCCACTGAATCCAATTTTTTATTTTTTAACGGACCGTGTTAACCCGACTCCTTATGAGTGGGTTTTGCCTGGCATGCTGGATGAAGAAAAGGAATTAGAAATGGTAGAAACCCTCAAAGCAAAACCTCCTAAAGTAGTCATATACGTTGACATCGCAATAGATGGCAAAGAGGAGAGGAGACTAAAAAATTACGCCCCCCATATTTATAAGTATCTTGTAGAAAATTATGCGTTCCAGGAAATGATCGGATTATTTCAAATACTTCTTCCAAGAACACAGCAGGTTAATCTGGGTTTTTAGCTAGAAAGGAATTTACCCTCTAAAAAAACCTAAATATTTTTATTAAAAAGATTGGCAGGCAACTATTTTTGGGGAACTATAGCTAAATCAGATAGGGAATAATTAAAATTGAAAACTGCAAATCACTTCCTTCAGCCGATACCATTGCCAAATTATATCAGCACACAAACCTGAATATCATCTGGTTGCTGACCGGGAAAGCTCCTATCAGGAAAACTCAACACGCTCCTGGTGAAGAACCTGCCGTTAATGAAGAACTGGAAGCGTATGGAGAAGATCCCAATTTAACGGAACTGATTCAAAGACTGATCCGCACCTATTATCGCGGCGATGCAGAAAAGAAAGCGCATTTAATTGGATTTCTAATTGGTGCTGATCCTGGAGAGTAAAAAATATCACTTTTCTCCCAGGGTGACGGGATCCTGCATTTTTAATTTATATAAATTGTAATAAAGGTTTTTATTGTTCATTAAATCTTCGTGTTGGCCAATTTCAACAACCCTACCTTTTTCAAGAACTATAATCTGATCCGCTTGATGAATGGTGCTAAGGCGATGAGCCACAATAAATGTGGTGCGATTTTCCATCAGCGTTTCTACAGCCTCTTGAATTAAAGCTTCGGAGCGATTGTCCAAAGACGATGTCGCTTCATCCAGCACCAGAATTTTCGGGTCTTTCAAGATAGCCCTGGCTATGGCGATTCTTTGCCTCTCCCCCCCTGAAAGCTTGGCCCCCTTTTCTCCTACTATGGTTTCATAACCCTTTTCCAGTTCCACAATGAAGTCATGGGCATTTGCCTTTTTGGCAGCCTCCTCTAATTCTTCTTCCGATGCATCCAGTTTTCCATAGAGTATATTTTCTTTCACTGTTCCTCCAAACAGTAGCGTCTCTTGAGGAACCAATGCTATTTGGCTGAGAAAACTTTTTCGATCCAATTCTTGAATGTTATGGCCATCTAAACGGATGCTGCCTTGGCTGACATCGAAGAATCGATGTAATAGTTTTATAACCGTCGATTTCCCGGCTCCGCTGGGTCCGACTAAAGCAACGGTCTGACCCGGCTGGACATCAAAACTTATATTATGCAGAATTTCAGACTCTTCGCGATAACCGAAGGAAACATTGTCGAACTGAATACGTCCGCTGATATTTTCTAGAAATATCGGGTTGTCAGGATTCTTAATAGCAGGCTGGGTATCCAGAATTTCATAAACTCTTCTTATTGCTCCCGATGCTTCCTGAATTTGAGTATAAAGACGAACAAAGGTTCCGATCGGCCCAGCGACAATCAACGCATAAAGAAAAAAAGCGGCTAGTTCTCCCGGTGTCGTTGTTCCCAACATCACTTGATAGCCTCCGTACCAGATTAAAATTGCCGACACCAAAAAAGTAAGACCGAGAATGAAAGGGCCGAAGAACGATGAAATCTTCAGTTTGTCTACCGCTTTTTCGAACGCGGTTTCAATTTGGTTCGTGAACCGGTCACGCTCATAGTTTTCCCGGGTAAACGATTTTACAATCTTTATAGAGGAAGCAACTTCCTCCAAAACAACGATTGCCTGGGCAACCTGATCCTGAAGTTTTTCAGAATAGAGTCTTAAACGTTTTCCGAATACTCTGGCAAAAATCATTAAAGGTGGAAGGATTAACAGAATAAGACCGGTCAACTTCCAGTTCAGATATAAAATAATTGCCATGGCCCCAATGAGCGTGATGCTTTGCCGTAACAAGGCCACAGGAATGGTGACCAGAGCATTTTGTATAACCGATATATCATTACTCATCCGCGAAAGAATTTCGCCCACGCGATGGTTCTGAAAAAAACGCAGGGACAAAGATTGTATGTGAGAAAAGAATTCAATACGAAAATCGGTGGTCATTCGGTGTCCAACAAATCCGAAAACATAATTATGAACGACCGCAAAAACGGCCTGCAAGACAATGATGAAAAGCAAATCCCACGCATGTCCATCCAGAATCTGACTGTCTTTAAGAACCACTACCGCATTGATCATATTGCGGACAATCAAAGGCAATACTAGATTGACTAAAGAAGTCAGAGTTAAACAAATAAAAGCGAATACCAGACTTTTGGTGTAAGGCTTCGCATATTTTAAAATTTTTCGAAATTCTTTCATACTCTCTTTCTAAATCCGGGTCTATAACTTGCTCAATCGGCAAAAATTCAGCAAAAACCCCTTAAATAACAATAAATTCAATATTTTTGGAGCAGGTATCATAACCCCTTGAAAAGCTCAATTCAAACCTTATCGTAGGGTTTTTTCCCCACCTATCTTTATCCTGAATTTGTTTTTAAATTAAAATCACATCTAAAAAAAGTTGTTTCCCTCTTTGGCTTCTCATTGTTTTATAAGGGCTTAAAAATCTGTATAAAAAAATTACCTGAGAAATAAAATTTTTCTGAAATAAACCTAAAGTTCCCCCTAAAGCCACCGTTAATAATAATGCGGGCAGTACGCAAAAAAAGAATCACCCAAAGACTCGCGCAAGGAATAATTTTTTTCAATATAAAAATATGAGGTAATACCATGGATACCCAGGCCGTCAATAGTACGGGAAATCCTACAGCACCAAAACCAAAACCGACTGCTTCCATTACGCGTTCCGTAGCAGAGCCTTCATCTGCTCCGACCGGGGACACAGTTAGCTTGTCACAAGATGCTCAGGATTTGGCTCAACAGGATAAAGCATTGTCCAGCAAAACAACTTCTGCTGGTATCGAACAAAGAAAACTCTCGGTTACGGATAATAACGATGTCGTGCTTGAGGTCATTGACCAACAAACACAGAAAGTCGTTAGAAGCGTTCCTTCGGAAGAACAGTTAGAGCTAAGAGACGCGATTCGCGATGAGCTCGATAAGATTTAATTTACATCCTTAAAAATAATTTTTTCTTTTTAAAGTAAAGAAGAGGGCACAACACAATGGACGTTTCAAGCTTAGGAAATTCGGTCGCGGCACCAAGATCCACTGCGGCAACCAGTAAAGAAACTGCAGATACAGCACCGTCTGGATCGAGTGCAACTCAAGGTCAGGTATCTCAGGAAGCTCAGACCAACGCTGTTCCTCCTGTGCAAGCATCCAGCGATTTGGGTGGAGAAGAAGGAAGCGTTGTCGTTCAGGACAATTCGAGTTCAGCAAACGTACAAACCTCCGAATCCGGATCAGGCGGACAGGTAGACGTAGTCGCTTAACCCACTGGAGTGGGAAGCAATGGGTCACTCCCGTTCTGCAAAACAAAAGCTCTTAAGCTTCTAAATAGAAGTTTTGCCCCTGTGGCGAGCAACCCACTAGCGTGGGAGACAGATAGGCAAATTTTATCTCAACCGTTACCCTTTAAAAGGAGTAGCGGTTTTTTTTATTGTTAATTGGGAACCATTAACCGATAGCTTGCATAAATCGATCGGTGATTTCTTCGGGGGTGTGGGTTACCCGTCCGGTAGCGGGGTCGAATCCAGGTTCGACTTTGATCAGCAGAAAATTTGGGCCTTCAGAATCTTTCAGCTTCAAAAATGCTGATTTAATTTCTTCCTTTTTTTCTACTCGCAAAACATTTTTATAGCCCGTGCTTCTCGCAACTTCTTCGAGCTGCACTTTGCTTGAGAGGGATCGCTGGCTTCCTGTCGACTCATACACTTCATTATCTATAACAACATGAATCAGGTTTTTCGGTGCTTCTGCGGCAATCATGGCCAGAGTACCCATCGCCATCAGCACGTTTCCATCGCCATCAATGATGATTACCTTTTTATCAGGCTTGCATAAGGCAACCCCTAAGCCAATCGATGAGGCCAACCCCATCGAACCGATCATATAAAAATTAGCTTCACGATCTTTTTGAGCAAACGATTCGCGGCAAATGAAACCATTAGCATGAACCACCGGCTCGTCTTTAATTAGAGGAATCAATTCCTGAAATGCTTCAGTGCCTTTCATCAAACAATCCCTTCTCAACAATCAACGTGTAGGGCAACTTTTCAACGTAGATTTTTTGTTTTGCCTTTTTAAGTACTTCTTCACAATTTTCTGCACTGAGAATCGAATATTCCATACCCGCAGTCTTGAGAAGTTCCTGATCGATATCCCCCATGATGATGTGTTCGGGAGCATCTTTGCCCGCTTTACCGCGCCAACTCATAATGACCAGTGCGGGTATCTTATAAATCAAGTTCAGGGAAGTAAAAGCATTGAGGCAGTATCCTAAACCAGAATTCTGCATGAGAAGAACGGGCATCGTTCCCGCAAGGTAAGCACCAACGCACAAGCCCACCGCGGCATCTTCGCGAACAGAGGGCACGTATCTAGCTTCCCATTTCTGATCCTCTAGTTCATAAATCAATCCGGACAGCAAAGAGCAGGGCACACCCGTAAAAAATTTATAATCTTCTTGAATCAAACGTTTAATAAAAGATTTCGATGTTAAAGAGGACACATTCAAACCTTTACCAATTTTGGATATTACGCTCACCACCATACTCACCCTGCAGTTTATGGATGAGCTTGATATATTCGACAATGGATTCTTCGCCGCTAAATTTCACACCAATATCTTTTGCGGCTTGATTGGACATGGGGACTCCATCATCACCCGGGACGCCTTCACATTCGCCGAAAGAATCAATGGTATCGGCAATCATCTTTCCCAATGTCAGGTTATGTATATGGCCATCCACCAGATGATAAATTTTTCCCGCTGCGTCAGCATTTCCAAGTGTGCATTGAATACCTTGCACCACAGAGTCGACCGAAACATATTTGGTGCTGCCTTTCAGATCAACATTATAGTTGGTAGCGAGATAATCAATGGTCTGAAACCATTCTGACTTATCCAACTGTGGGCGCACGCCATAAACGGTGACAGGTCGAAGGATGGTGATGTCGAATGCGCGGCTTTTTTGAAACTGGAAACAGAATCCCTCAATCGAGTTTTTGATAGAACCGTACAGGTTGCCAGGACGAACTGGATGGTTTTCGTCCATAGGATTATCTTTATTGATAGTAGGCAGCACCTCTCCAAAAACTGTACAGGCACTCATAAAAATGACCTGTTTCACTTTGGCCTTACGCGCTTCTTCCAGCAAGTCAAAAGAGCCATCGATATTGACCTTCACCAGTTCTTCCACGGTTTGAACCGGGCCGGGGAAATGGGCAAGATGCACCAGAACTTCTGCGTCTTGCACCAGTTTCGCAAGCGACTCTTTATCTTCGAGACCGCCAATGATGTAATCAATATCTTCGAAAGTTTTTAAGTGCTCAACAACGCTGCCTTCGCGTATCAAGGCTTTGATGTTATAAGTTGCGCTTTCTGAATTATCTTCCAAAAGCTTTTTTATAAGATGTGAGCCCACCATTCCAGTAATTCCGGTGAGTGCAATATTCATTTTTTCCTCCAAATCCTTATGGATTTATTTTCTTAAAATTAAGGTTGCCATGCAGAATTTTTTATTATGATTATCCGCAAAAATGATGTCAACCTTTTTCACGATTTTTTGTTCATATACAAACTCTCAGGAAAAATCTTTAGTAGAATTAAGTTTGATCAATGATCTTCCTTTATAGCAGCCTGAGCTGCAGCTAGGATCGCCGTTGGCACACGGTAAGGCGAACAACTCACATAGTCCAATCCCAGACGGTTAAAAAAACCAATAGATGCAGGGTCACCTCCATGTTCTCCGCATACTCCCATATGGATACGAGGCTTGGCCTTTCTACCTTTTTCAACAGCTACCTGGATCAATTGCCCAACACCGTCTTGGTCAAGAGTTACAAATGGGTCGTCCTTAAGTAATCCTTGATCGACATATTGTCTGAGAAAACTCGCTGAATCATCACGGCATAACCCAAACCCAGTTTGCGTAAGGTCGTTCGTGCCAAATGAAAAGAAATCTGCCTCCCTAGCAATTTCATCTGCGGTCAGGGCCGCGCGAGGAAGTTCAATCATCGTGCCAATTTTATATTGCAGATCAACACCTTCTTTCTCTAAAACTTCCGCCGCAACCTCCAGTATGTATTCACGGACAATTTTAAATTCATTGACGTGCCCTACCAGAGGAACCATGATTTCGGGGTAAACCTTAACTCCTTTTTTAGCTAGCCTGCACCCTGCCTCTAAAATTGCACGAACCTGCATTTTGTAAATTTCAGGGTAGGTGATACCGAGCCGACATCCTCGATGACCCAGCATGGGATTCGTCTCATTCAAGCTCTCTATTTTTTTGATCAGGGCACCACTGGAGACTTTCAGTTCTCGGGCCAAACTTTTAATCTCACGGGATGATTGAGGTAAAAACTCATGAAGAGGAGGATCGAGCAATCGAATCGTTACCGGAAGACCCTCCATCACTTTAAAAATCCCTGTAATATCTTTGCGCTGGATTGGGAGTAACTTTTTTATTGCTTCGCTCCGAGCTTTATCGTTGTCAGCTAATATCTTTTTGCGAAACAGAAAAATACGTTCTTCATCGAAAAACATATGTTCTGTTCGGCAAAGGCCTATTCCTTGCGCTCCGAACTTTCTTGCCATCTTTGCATCAAGAGGAGTATCTGCATTAGCCCGAACTTTCATCGTGCGAACTTCGTCTGCCCAAGTCACCATGCGCGTAAAAGACCGGGTCAGACGCGATTGAGTTAAAGGAACCAATCCATCTATCACCAACCCGGCAGAACCATCCAGAGTAAGATGACTTAGCTCTTTCAATTTCACTCCTCCCAACCGGCAATGTTTGCTTTTACTATTCACGTTTAACTCCTCCACCCCAGAAACACAGGCTTTCCCCATTGCTCTGGCAACCACTGCAGCGTGAGAGGTCATCCCGCCTTTCGCAGTGATAATCCCTTGGGCCACACTCATACCGAGGATGTCTTCGGGAGAAGTTTCCATCCTGACGAGGATCGCATCTTCATTATTTTTAGCCAGTTCCTGCGCTCTTTCAGGAGTAAAAACAATTTTCCCTGCCGCAGCCCCCGGTGAAGCCCCCAGCCCTTTACCCAGGATTTTTAATTTTGCTTTGGGATCAATCATGGGGTGAAAGATTTGATCAAGTTGATCTGCTGGAACTCTCATTAAAGCTTCGCGTTTGTTTATCAAACCTTCATCCACCATATCGACTGCCACTTTGATGGCTGATTCCGCAGTCCGTTTTCCAGATCGGGTCTGTAACAAATATAACTTTTGGTTTTCAATGGTGAACTCTATGTCCTGCATATCCTTGTAATGTTTTTCCAACTTTTGGTATACACTCACAAGATCCTGATAAATCTCTGGCATTTCGATTTCAAGCTGGTTAATAGAATTTGGGGTACGAATTCCCGCAACCACATCTTCGCCTTGCGCATTGATCATGTATTCGCCGAAAAATTTATTTTCTCCAGTAGCGGGATTGCGAGTGAACGCCACCCCCGTTGCGGAAGTTCTACCCATATTCCCGAAAACCATCGACTGTACCGTTACTGCCGTTCCCCAATCATGTGAAAAGCCATTCATTTTTCTATAAACAACCGCTCGGTCTGTGTTCCAGGAACTAAACACCGCTTCTACTGCCATTCGTAATTGCTTCATGGGATCATCAGGAAATTTTTTCTTTGTTTCGCGCAACACAAGAGCTTTAAACTTTTTAACAATGGCTTTCAAATCTCTAACAGAAAAATCCGTGTCGAATTTGATGCCTCTTTTTAACTTTTCCTTTTCGAGAATTGATTCGAAACTTTCACCCGAAATATTCAATACAACATTGCCAAACATTGAAATAAATCGACGGTAGGTATCGAAGGCGAACCATTCATTCTGTGTTTTTTTAGCAAGACCGAGCACGCTGCTTTCATTCAAACCCAGGTTCAGAACCGTATCCATCATCCCCGGCATCGATACACGAGCCCCTGAACGAACCGAAACTAGAAGGGGGTCATTAGAATCACCAAACTTTTTTTCAATCGTTTTTTCGAGATCTGCTAATTGAGCTAGGACTTCATTCCATAGCTTTGGCGGAAGTTTATTCTTATTTTTTAAATAATAAACACAGGCATCGGTGGAGATAGTAAAGCCGGGTGGAACATCTATACCTAATGATGCCATTTCAGCAAGATTGGCACCTTTTCCTCCCAAGAGGTTTTTCATGTCTGCTTTGCCATCGGTTTTTTCGCCGGCAAAAGCATAAATATATTTTTTAGTCATTAAAAATTAAGCGGCAGGCGCTTGATAGCATAGGGTTAAAAAAATGAGGAAAAAATTTACCAATTTTGCCCAAAACAACGGTAATGGTTCAATTTTTTTTCAAAACGATCTTTGAAAAGTCAGCAAGGCCCGAAAACACGCCGGATATATCGCGTAGCAGGCAAAGTCTATTGGCCCGCAGGGAAGGGTCTTCTACCATCACCATCACATTGTCAAAAAATTCATCCACAGAGGGTTTTATCTCCCCCATTTTTTCCAATGCGCGGGAAAACTCCTTATTCTTAATATGGTTCAATACTGGATCACGCACCTTTAAAAAGGCTGCATACAGTTGTTTTTCTGCAGGTTCATTCAACAATCCAGGATCGATCTCTCCATCAATTTTTTTATCTAAAATACTGGCAACCCGTCGAAAAGCAATGGCAAGAGGCTCAAAATAAGGCTGTTTTTTCAAATCGGAAAAAGCCGCCACTTTTGCTTTCACATCAACAATAGAATCCATTCCAGTTGATAGAACACAATCAATCGCATCGTAAGGGAAACCTTCTCCATTCAACAAAGTTTTGTATCTCTGAGAAAATAAATCTTCTACATGCTTTTTTATTTCGTCTTTGCTCAGCTTAGCTTTATTCTCAATTAGGTTGACGCCATTCTCCACGAGGCTTTGAAAAGAAATCTGCCATCCTCGATCCAGCACGATTTGTAAAATACCCAGGGCATGCCTCCTTAACCCATAAGGATCTTCAGAACCGGATGGAATTAGTCCTACACCTATACAACCGATAATGGTATCGAGCTTATCTGCTATGGCTACGCTGGCCCCTGAATCGCAGGAGGGCAAATCATCCCCCGCGAAGGTGGGACGATAATGTTCTTTAATCGCCTGGGCAACTTCGGCATCTTCTCCTGAGTGGGAAGCATAATAGCCGCCCATGATTCCCTGTAACTCGGGAAACTCGAATACCATCTGGCTGACCAAGTCGGCTTTGCATAATTCAGCGGCTCTTCTGGCTTGTGTTTCTTTTTGCGGACATACTTCACTCGCAAGAATTCCCGCAAGATCGGTGACTCGACTTACTTTTTCAAAAACCGTTCCCAGCTTTTTCTGGAATACCACACCTTTTAAAGGCTCAACAAAATCTTCGAGTTTTTTCTTCCGATCTTCATCATAAAAAAAGCGAGCATCTTCAAGTCGCGCACGCAAAACACGTTCATTCCCTTTTTGTATTTCATTCCCTCCCGATGCCGGCATATTACTGACAGTAATGAAACAAGGGAGAAGTTTCTCTTCATTATCCCAGACGGGAAAATATTTCTGGTGGTATTTCATTGTTATCACCAGTAGCTCTTGCGGTAACGCTAAAAAACCGTAATCAAAATCCCCTTTAATGGCTACCGGAAATTCAACAAGAAAATTTACGAGATCCAGCAATTCTTCGTCTTCTTTAATATGACCTCCGGCTTTTTCGGCTAGCTGCTGCACTTGCTCCAAAATGGTTTTTTTTCTGATGCCTGGATCAACGACTAAAAAATGCTTTTCACATTCCACTAAATACGATTCAAGGTCTTTGACCCGAAATTTTTCAGGATTCAGAAAACGATGCCCCTGCGAAATATCATCGTTCGTAACGCCATCGAATTGAAACTGCAGAGCCTGTCCCTCAAACAAGGCAGTAACCCAATGCAAGGGTCGAGCAAAGGGACGGGATTTATTTTGCCAGCGCATTTTTTTCGGAAATGGGATATCGTTGATCAATTGCGGCAGGTAATCATTTAATAAAGACGAGGTGGCTCGACCTTTATTTTCAACTCGAGCACAAATTACTTCTCCTTTAGGGGTTTGTTTGCGAGTCAGGTCAGAAACATCAATTCCCTTGCCTCGAGCAAAGCCTGTTGCCGCTTTAGTGGGTTGGCCTTGTTCATCATAAGCCACTGAAATTCCCGGCCCAAGAAACTCATCCACAGAATCGTTCTGCATGGCCATCACCCCTTTTACCGAGACTATCAGTCGCCTTGGAGTCCCCATTGTTTTGGGAACTTTTGCATCAATTCGGTTTTTAGAAAAAAAAGAGGCTAGTTCTTTGTGCATATAGTCCAACGCGAGTTGAACATACCCGGAAGGAAGCTCTTCGGAACCAATTTCTAAAAAAAATTCAGCCATATAATAAGGTGTCTTTAAAACCAGAGTTTCCTGAAAACAAATGAGATAAGAGCAAAAACGAGTATTATCGAGCAAAAAAATTTAAAGTCAACCTACAGAATTCTGTCACGAAACACAAATAGCGATAATCATAATATGATATATTCTCTGTCTTACTCCATAATTTTGCCCTGTCTGGAATTTCCTTTGTTTTAACTATGATACGGATACTGAAATGACAATAATCATTATAGTCATTGCAGCCATCGCTATTGTCTCAGACCTGATTTCAAGGATGTCTTAAAAAGGCTCTTCTGAATCACCCAGTTCAGAATCGAGCGGGCCTAAGTTACGTAATCCCGATCCGATCTTGCTAAAAAGACGCAAGCATTAGTAAAAAAGGCAATCAAGATGTCTGAGGATAAGCATCAAGGAAACAATGAAAATGATCAAGCAGCAATTTACTTTGAAGATGCCTTGGAATTATCGAAAAAATCGGCAGTCGAGAGTTGGAAGGGGAAGCGCTTTGGAACATGTGTCTCGGATTAGGCAATCAGGAAAAATTTACCAAAGCCAGTGAACGCGCAAATGAAGTCTTAAAAATTTACGAAGAAACCCAGCATCCCGATTCAATAACAGTGCGTAAGCAAATAAGAAAATGGGGTGAAACCTCAACCATGGTAGATAACGAAAATACACCTGATTAAGATTTAATTTTTAACAGGGGAAACTGCATTGTCTCTCTCTGCTGCACATAAATTTCCGCACATAAACGCGCAAGGTTGCGAACTCGTCCTATAAAACCTGTGCGTTCAGTTACACTAATAGCACCTCTCGCATCCAACAAATTAAACGCGTGCGAACATTTCAACGTGTAATCATAAGCAGGAAGAACCAGTTCCTTTTCCAATAACTCTTTCGCTTCGGCCTCATACATATCAAACCATTGAAACAATCGTTCTTTATTGGAAGCTTCGAAATTATAACGGGAAAACTGTTTTTCCGTTTCGAGGTGGACATCACCATATAAAAGATTCTTATTCCATTTCAAATCATAAACATTTTCTACATTTTGCAAATACATCGCGATGCGTTCCAATCCATAAGTCAACTCAGCGGTAACCGGTTTCAAATCTATGCCCCCCACCTGTTGAAAATAAGTGAACTGGGTAATTTCCATACCGTCCAGCCAGACTTCCCAACCCAGTCCCCAAGCTCCTAGAGTCGGCGACTCCCAATCATCCTCGACAAACCGGATATCGTGTTTCAGAGGGTCCACGCCCAAAACGGTGAGACTGTTTAAATATTGGTCCTGCACATCTTCCGGAGACGGTTTAAGAATCACTTGAAACTGGTAGTAATGTTGTAGCCGGTTTGGATTTTCTCCGTACCTGCCATCCGTCGGACGACGAGAGGGTTCCACATACGCAGCATTATAAGGTTCGGGACCCAGCACCCTGAAAAAAGTGCAGGGATTAAACGTGCCAGCCCCCACCTCAATATCATAAGGTTGGTGTATTGCGCATTCACGTGATGCCCAAAAATTTTGGAGATTTAAAATGATATCTTGAAAATACATAGTCGATAGGGTGTATCAGAGATCAACAATCAAAGTCAACCCCCCACTCCGCGTGGAGCGAGTTGGTCAGGGCCTGTAAAACCATACAATACAGTCAAGCCTTTAACCATGGTTAATGGGAGGATCTCAGATTCATGCAGATTCTTTATTCACACGGGAAACTGCAGTTTTGCTCCGGGGTGAGCTTTTTCGATAAGGATATTGATCACCTGCTTGATATACGCCACATGTTTTTGCGCCGATGGTATCGCATCGTAGTCGGACTCTTCCTGATCGATAGAGATAATTCCTTCTCCCAGATAATTGCAATAAAAGGCACCCAGTGGTTTAAAATTTTCCAGAGGCTCGTTTTCTTGACGCGAATTTACAATCACCGTTTGTTGCGAACCTTCTTCGCCGGGATAAATCTCAAAGAGTGTATGTTCCTTGCAATAAGCAAGTATCCGATCCATCTCTTCCGGTGAAATCGCTTTGTAGACCGTGTGCAAATTTTTGTGCCGAGTAAAAAATGTCGACTCCATATTCTGCAATGGAGTCTTGTTAGCGGCCGATATTCAGGAAAGCAGTTTCACCCTGATAAGTAAACACCGCGCCCGTTGATTCTATTTTCATAAGAGTAGCGGAATCAATTGAATCTCCAACGCGCATCTTATGATTATTACTTTTGGGGGTCGAAACAAAAATATGATTAGAAGAACTCTCTGGAGAAAAAAATATAATCCCTTTTACTTTTAAATCGGGGGTAGAGAGACTTTTGTTGATTTGTGGAATAAAAATTTCTTCCGGCTCGTCTGCCAGCGATTTCGCGGTTGCGATCAAAGACTGAATTTCATAAACATCCCGCCTTTGCTGCTTCTGAGGGTTGCTTCTTGCAAGAACGGTTGGCGGTTTAACAGGCTCAATTGCTCTCTCTACATTGTTGGGAATTTCTTTTTCGACTGCGTAAAAAACATTCTCTACCGCAGGACTTTGATAAGGTTTTTCTTGCTCTGGAATATTTGAAAGCGGTATGCCGGGAACGGGAGTGATATATTGATTTTTTACTGGAGCCGGGGTCTTATAATAATCCGTATTCGGCGGTGAAGCTCGAACAACTTGATTTTCTGGAGGGCTGCCCTTCCATTTCCAAAACAGACCCAACACGATTCCGCCAAATAATATTGCGCTTATTAAAAATATTTTTCGGTGAGTCTCTGAAGGCGAATTAAAAAAAAGGTTTTCTTCATCTTGAAGAACCAACTCCTTTAAGTCTAATCCTTTTTCTAAAACGCTTTTTTCTTCTTCAAGTTTTTTTAGCGTTTTTAAAATCGTGCTCATTTGCTATGCCTGTATAGGAGTTACTGGATTACCAGTTCTGGGGTTGGATAAATTTGCAGAAGATTATACACAAGCATCTTACTGTCTACTTGAAACTTGCCATCATCTTTAATATTATTATTACGCTGAAGCCTTCTTACGGCGCGAATCGTTTTAGGGCCATACAAAGGAGCTTCTCTCCCTTGAAAATAACCGAGAAGACGTAGATTTTTTTGCAGCCAAACTGCTTCTTTACCTTTGAATCCCAGATCAAATGATTCCGGCAGATTTTCGAAGTCTTTCCACAAAACAATCGCTTTCCTTGTCCAAATCGAATTGATAATCGAAAGCGGCATTTCAATTTTATCCACCGACCCGAACACACCTGTATCTCCTTTGATAGAAGACAGGGCCAGATATTTGGTTCCCTGCGCGTTGGGAAGTGCAATCTCTAATAGAGCAGGATAGTTGAGGCTTTGCAATCGTTTCATGGTTCCATTCATTTCATACTGAAGTAACTGATAGTCCTCTATCAATATTTCCAGGTCTTCTTTGTCTTGAAGGTTTTCGGGGGCAATATTCCAGGCTTCGAAAATCCATTTAACAGCTTCCAATTTGCTTTCCATAAGCGTCAGGCTGGATAGATACGTTACAAGTTTTTCCGAATCTGAAATACTTAACATTCCATTGCTTGGAATTGGTTTGGAAGCGGCTTCTACAACAGCAGCGGGCTGTGGCACTACTTCAGGAACATTCGAACTTGGAGCAACTGTTGCGGAAGCAGCAGAATAATTAATCAGTTCACCCGGTGACGACAGATCGATAGGATCTTCTTTAATTAAAGCGGCAATGTCTTTGCCTTGCGGTTTGTTATCGAATTCCGGTAACGCAAAAAAGTTTAGAGCAAAGAAACCAATTCCTGCTGCAATCGCCGAAGGAATCACTAGCTTCCAAAACTTGTCGGCCCAGGATTCAAGCGGCACCAGACTACCAATATCTTTCACAGCAATTTTAACAATTTGCGGACTGATTTTTTTTGTGCCCTCCGTATACGCGATCAACAAAGTTCGGTCACTGATAACATTGATCATTCGTGGAATTCCGCGCGAATAACGAAAAACAGTTTCAACTGCTTGACGAGAAAAGCGAACCTTCCCTTTTCCTAACGCCACATTCAACCTGTGTTGAATATAGCCACGGGTCTCTTCCAGGTTTAACGGTAACAATTCCCACTGAATCGTGATGCGTTGGCGCAACTGACGCAGTCCGTCTTTGGCCAGAACTTTTTCCAATTCCGGTTGACCGATCAATACGATCTGAATAAGTTTTTCAGTATCGGTTTCAAGATTCGAAAGCAACCTTAATTGTTCCATAACCTTGGGTTCTAAATCCTGAGCCTCATCAATAATAACGACGACTCTGTGGCCTTTCGCCCGTTCTTCCAACAAAAAAGCGTTGAGCAGATCGATCAGTTTCTTTTTGCTTTTACTTTTACCGGGCAATCCCAATTCACTGTTGATGGTCTGTAGCAGCTCCAGTTCATTGATGGCCGGATTAAATATATAGGCAATATTAAAATCAGTTCTCAACTCCCTTAGAAAACTACGGCAGATCATCGTCTTACCCGTTCCCACTTCGCCGATAATTTTCAAGAAACCATTATTCTCCTGCAAACCATAAACCAGATGCGCCAGCACTTCTTTATGCTTTGGACTCAAATAGAGATATTTAGGATCAGGGGTAAGGTCAAACGGTTTTTCAGAAAAGCCAAAAAAATCCTGATAAACATTTTGGTGCTTCGGATTTTTCGATTGATCTTTGCGACCCATAAATTGAAGAGGACCGGGTTTAATAGGCGCAGAAGGTTCCGGCATCTTTTTTACTTGAACCACGGCATCATAGGCTTCGCGCTTTTCCTTATTAGAGAGCGTGTCATAGGCCTCCTGTGCCGCTTCGATTTGTTCTTTCAATGTAGGTTTGTCAAGCGACTCCCTTTCACCTTCCGAAGAATCAAACTTGCCTATTAGCTTCTGATAGGCACGGTCGATCTCTTTTTGGTTGGCGTTGGGTTTCACTCCCAACAACTTATAAAAATCCGGTGATTGAACTTCGGTTATCATGCGCTTTCTTCCATCTGGTTAGTTAAGTATCAGCCACTCTTTCAGCAATAGGGCTGTAAGTTATTGATAGTTATCTTATTAGTTGATTTATGTCTGTCGGCAAAACTTTCTCTTTGAATTTTGAGAATAATAAGATTATTCTTTTATTTTCAAATGGTTATGACTTACTCTAACTACCACCATTGTATCCCCATTCCATTAAAAAAGCAATAATAGCTTAATATACAAATAGTTAATATTTTATCTGGCTATTAGACACCGAAAGGTGGGCTAATATGGATTTTTATTGGCAATTAAGGTGTGGATTTTATAGGTTTAGCTAGTAGAAGAGGTGCTAAAATCGCGTAAATTTTCTGACTAAAAAAATGACTGAAAAAGAAAAAAAATTAAAATGTCCCATCTGTAAAAATCTATCAGAAATGGATAAAGAGCAAAATCCTTATTTACCCTTTTGCTCGGAGCGTTGTCGCACCATCGACCTCGGTGCCTGGCTAGATGGAAAGTATGTCATCGAAAGTGATGACCCTTTTATAGATTCAGAAATCTAGAGTGACCTCGGTCAACCCGACCGTTGTAGTCATAATCCACTCTTTTTGGTCTTTCAGAAATAACCCATAGTATTGAAGAAAAAGTATTTTACCAATCCAAACAATAAGTGCCGTTGATGCTAAAAATAAAAATATACTTTCGTTATCTCATTGAATGAGTTACAGATTATCTCTGTTTAGCCTGTATACGAAAAATTGTTTTTGTATAATATTTTTTGGTGGATATGCTCCTCTGAGGTTCCCCCCGTTGCCCAACCCTCAAGCATAAATCAGAGATAGCTTCGCATGTCAGATACTCACCAAAACAATTTCTATAATTCCAGCAAACCGAAACGTTTCAGATGGAGGCGACAAATCTGGTTTGCTGGAGTTGCCTTGATCAGTATTTTTTTGGTTGTGGCTTCACATTATTTCGAAAGCATGCCCATCCAAACCGCTCACAGTCCTCAAGTTAATTAAATTGAATTTCTTTCATTAGAAGTAATACCACTACAAGTGCCAGAGCCCGAACTAAACGAACCGGAAATTGGAAAACCGGTTTACCGTTTGATCATAGGAAGCATTGCCCGAAACCAAAGCTTGTCAGATTTCCGGACCTGCAAGAAAAAAGTCAGAAGGCTTTCCGCTTGCTTGCTCAAAAAGAGATGCAGGCATTGAAATCGGTAAGCAATACCTAGAACGTAAGTACCCCTCTTGCAGTCAAAAGGCGATTACCCCTTTTGTTACGAGCGTTGTCGCACCATAGACCTTGGTGCCTGGCTGGATGGATAATATGTAATCGAGAGCGATGAACCTTTTATGGATTCAGAGATGTAAACCCGCTTTTAAAAGCGAGGGTTTTCTATGTATCCATTTGTGGGGCGGTGGCTTTTCTTAAAAAGACTTCGAGGATTTTTTTCTGGTAGAGCACAACGGCGATATCCATCATGCCATCGCCATTAAAATCGGCACCGGCAATGGACCGGGGTTGTGAGCCGACGACATAGTTGTAATGCGGATAAATAAAGGTTCCATCACCGTTGCCGGGTATGACAGAAATAGACCCGCCGCGCCGGTTGCAAACAACAATGTCGGGAACTTTGTCGCCAGTAAAGTCGCCTACGACAATATTATGTGGACCTTTTTCTCCGGCAAAATCCTGCATTTTCGTGTAGTCGCCTTTTCCGTTCCCCATAAAAATGCTGAGACTGTCTTTCATCGGACTTGATGTCAACAGGTCTAGATGACCATCCAGATTCATATCGTGGTGTATGAGGAAAGAAGATTGACTGCCTCCCTTGATCAACTGGGGTGGAGCAAAAGTACCATCGCCGTTACCATAAAACATTTTCAAAAACCGCACCTTCACTGCGTTGAGAACCATGGCGATATCTTGATTGCCATCCCCATTATAGTCGCTAACCGTCATATGGGCGGGAGTGGGCGCCGCCTGATAGGCTTCGGCTACCTTGAACGTGCCGTCACCAACACCCAGGAGAATGATCATTTTGTTGAAGCGCAATGTTACTGCGAGGTCATTTATTTCATCGTTGTTGAAATCACCCGATGTTATAGAAATTGGCAAACGCCCGACCTTCACATTGGTCTTTAGCTTGAACAGTCCGTCCTTTTGTCCGAGTATGATAGAAACCTCACCATCGCCATAATTACATAATGCGATATCGGCAATACGGTCACCATTATAATCAGCCACCTCTATTGCAAAAGGTTCGCGACCTGTTTCAATAATCTGGCCGTCTTTAAATGTTCCATCTCCCAGACCTTCGAAATAACTCAAAGTACGATCAGCAGAATTCACAACGACAATATCGGGGAACTCGTCGTTATTCATATCGTGAGCAATAACCACTTCTGGTTTTTTGCCAACCATATAAGAAACAGGTAGGGCAAAAATATCCGGTGCAGGTTCGCTAGGTCCGCAACCGAACAACATCGCCGTTGCTAAAAGAATGGAAAAAGATTTATAGAAATTCATCACCCGTGTCTCAATTGGAATCAGGTTTAAAACGATTTTTCGGTTATACAGGATGCCTCGGAACTTGTAAACGAATTTGAAAAAATGATATACTTTTCAATAAGTTATATCTCACTTCGCCTCGAAATATGCCCTTCCAAAATAATTTCAAATTCTTGTTTATTATAGCCTTTTTGTTTTTGACGGCTTGTCAGGGATTCCAGTTCGACCCATGGCCTGACAAACAATTCGGCATTCACCACACAGTACAAAAAGGCCAGACTTTGTATCGCATCGCTCAGGCTTATGAAATTGACCTGGAAATTTTACGCCGCGCAAACTTTATAAGGGATGCATCAAAAATTAAAGAGGGGATGCAGTTATGGATACCCGGCGCAAACCGTGTGCGACCTGTTCCTACCAACTCTTCTCCTTCACGCTCCACCTCTTCTTCACGTTCCGCGAAAAAGAAAAAATCGCCCACTGTCAAACCTCGAAGAGGAATTTTTATCTGGCCTACAAAGGGCACCCTCACTTCAAGTTTTGGCAAACGAAATGGACGTAAGCACGAAGGCATTGATATTGCCGCGCCGAAAGGAACTCCCATATACTCTGCCGCTGCGGGTGAAGTCGTTTTCAGTGGTTGGGGTCCAACCGGGTATGGGAAAATGGTCATCATAAAACACCAGCACCACCTCACAACCGTTTACGCGCACAACTCAAAAATCTTGGTAAAAAAAGGCACACGCGTAAAACAGGGACAAAAAATTTCGCTGATGGGAAGCACAGGACGCTCCACTGGACCACATCTACATTTCGAAGTAAGAAACGATACAGAACCTAAAAACCCCATAAAATATTTACCGACTAAAAGATAAATTTTATAATTTCATACATATTTGTTAAAAGCTAAACTACAAAGCTTTCGACCATCTAAAGAAAGGCGTATCCATGGAATCTGTAAAACAAATCATCCGTGACATTCCTGACTTTCCCAAGGAAGGAATTATTTTTAAAGATATCACTCCGCTACTTGCAGATGCATCTGCATTTGGGAAAACCATCAACACGTTAAAAGAAAGATATGCAGATAAACAGATTGATACCGTGGTCGGAGTGGAAGCACGCGGGTTTATTTTCGCATCAGCCCTGGCTTATGCGCTCGAAGCAGGTACCACAATGGTTCGCAAGCCAGGAAAACTACCTTATAAAACTTATCAGGAAACCTATTCTCTCGAATACGGAACAGACACTATTGAAATTCATCAGGATGCTTTCCAGCCAGGAGAACGTATCATCGTTATCGATGACGTTCTCGCCACGGGTGGAACCCTTGGGGCAACTTTGAAATTAATACGAAGTAATTTTGAAAGCGTGGAAATTGTAGAGACAGCTTTTCTAATCGAACTGGATTTCCTTAACGGACGAAAAAAACTCAAAGACACTTCCATCCACTCGCTCATCCACTACTAGCCACTAGGGTGGGACCAGTAAGACGATACTCGTTAGGCAAAGATATCGTTAGCCTTTTACTATAATTCGCCGGCATTACCGTCCACATAACGAGGGATCATTTAACTACCCGATCATTCAATTTTAAGGACTTTAAGAAAATTTCGGTGTCGCAGCTTACTAGGACTTCCAAAACGACTATGCTGTTTGGTCGACATTACTCTTATTCATATGAATAATTCCCCAGGAAAGATGATCGTTCTTTCCAGCTTCGACCCAGTGTTTTAATCCTTGAATCATTGTATCGATATATTCTTTTCCGCAGGTCTCAACCATTTCATCATAGCGATCTTGGGTTTCCTCCATCACACGCTGGTAATGAGTGGTTAAATGTTCGGACAAGTCTTGCACTTCGGTCT
>ENA-OREN01000876-OREN01000876.1-marine-metagenome-genome-assembly--contig:-NODE-876-length-39021-cov-5.312397_pt1 | contig 39021 bp, 36 predicted proteins | sample MGYA00248624_ERZ508555 | MGnify/ENA primary metagenome ERZ508555 (study PRJEB26222, sample SAMN06267773) | marine metagenome | isolation source: Saanich Inlet, British Columbia, Canada | place... | reverse complement strand
GTTCATTAGTTTCTTTCTCTGCTAATTCTTTTGCAGCCAGTTCAGCAGCTTCTTTCTCTGCTAATTCTTTTGCAGCCAGTTCAGCAGTTTTTTTCTCTGCTAATTCTTTTGCAGCCAGTTCAGTAGCTTCTTTTTCGAGAGTATTGTTTTTTTTCCCTGCTAATTTTGAAAACCAGGTATTTTTAAAGAGACTCATAAATATCACCAATAAGCATATTATTTTCTATACCAATAATTTTACAGTTATAAATTTTTCTTTCTGAAGCTTTTCTTACTTTAACAGGTAAAAAGTTTTCACTATGTCCTATTCCAGTATCAGTTTCTACGAGTACTTTATGAAAAGTATTAATAGATTTTTTAAGCGCTAGTTTAAATTGATTGTTACCTAAGTTTCTTAAAGATTTTGCTCGTTCTTTTCTAATTTTTAATGGTATTTGAGGCATTCTAGCAGCAGGAGTATCGGGTCTAGATGAATACGGAAAAACATGAAGAAAAGTAAGGTTTAATTTTTTTATTGCATTTAAAGTATTTTTAAATGCAAGTGTACTTTCAGTGGGAAACCCTGCAATTAAGTCTGCACCAAATAATATATTTGGCCTCACTTCTTTAAGTTTATAAATCAGATTTTCTGCATCTATAGTGCTATGACGCCGTTTCATTCTTTTCAGTATTATATCGTCATGGCTTTGTAGACTTAAATGAAGGTGAGGCATTAGTCTTTGCTCATTTTTAAAAACTTCCATTAAGTCTTCATCTATTTCCGCAGCATCGAGAGAGGAAATTCTTAATCTTTGTAATTCTGGAACAAACCTAAGTATTTTTTTTACTAATTTTCCTAAGTTGTTTTTTCCAGGTAAGTCTTCTCCATAAGATGTTAAATCAACACCAGTTAATATAATTTCTTGTATCCCAGAATTAACAGTTTTTTTAATTTCATTTATAATTAATCCAGAGGGTACACTCATACTATTGCCCCGAGCTATCGTAATTACACAAAATGTACAAGAATGGTTGCATCCATTTTGTATTCTTATAAAGGCTCTAGTTTTTTCTTTATATTCTTTAAGGTTGTTTAAATGTGAAGCATCTTCTTTTATGGCTTGCTTATTATTAATTTCTGGCTTTAAACCCCATAATGAAGGGTTAAGTTTATTTTTGTTGGAAATAATTTTGTTTACTTCAGGCATATTATTCCAGGTCGTTTGGTCTAATTCTATTGCACATCCAGTTGCCATTATATAGGCGTCTGGATTATTTCTTCTTAATTTTCTTACTTGCTGTCGGGATTGTCTTTCCGCCTCAGCAGTAACAGCACAAGTATTAACTACAACAATATTATTTTTAATAGAGTTATTGGTGTAATTTTTTATTATATCACTCTCATAAGAATTTAACCTGCAACCTAAAGTGATAGTTTTTATATCTTTTGTCATTTTTCTATACCTAAAGTGCTTAAATCCCCTAAAAAAGATACAGCAATAGGTCCACTCATAATTACATGTTCATCTGAATTAATATTCCATGTAATATTTAGAGAGCCTCCTTCTAAAATAATTTCTGCAGCTGGCTCAACAAGATTTTTTGTATAAGCCGCAACTAATGCTGCACATGCTCCTGTTCCGCATGCTAAAGTTTTGCCCGCTCCTCTTTCCCATACTAAAACTCTTATTTTTTTTCTACTTTCTATTTGACATATTTCTACATTTACTTTTTCAGGAAAAAGTGAATTGTTTTCTATTAATGGTCCCACCTTATGAATATTTATATTAGATAAGTCTTTTACAAAAAATACGACATGTGGATTCCCCATATTTATTGCTAATCCATTATTTAATGAGAGTTCTTTAAAATTAATATCCTTAGTCTCTATACTTAAAGGAATTTCTTTCCAAAAAAACTTAGGTTTTCCCATATCAACTTTTATAAAACCATTTTCCTCAGATTCTGCTCTAATTACTCCAGCAATTGTTTCTATAGAAACTTCTTTTTTCGGAGAAGATGCAAATAGAAGCCCCGCTACACAGCGTACTGCATTGCCACAGGCCTCTGCTTCTGTCCCGTCAGAGTTATAAATTTTCATATACACATCTTCTTTATCAGAATTTTGCATTTCAATTAGTTGATCACATCCGACTCCATATCTTCTATTTGAAATTAATTGGATTGATGCTTTGTTTATATTATATTGATTTTTTGTAGAATCTATTACTACAAAATCATTTCCTAAACCATGCATTTTTATAAAAGGTTTTTTCATGTTTTTATCTATATACAAATTTTTATATTATAATAGTAATATATAAAGAATAGTTGACGTTTTAGCTAGTAAGATGTACTAAATACGTAAATTTTAGTTAATTTATTGTACAAATGGCTTTAAGAAGTCACACTGGTCTACGATTTTCGTTCGCCGGTGTTAATTGCTTTTTTAGAATTGAGATACAAATGTTTGATAGTTTAAGTGATAAGTTAGTTTCGGCTTTTGATAAAATCAGAGGAAGAGGATCGCTTTCTGAAGGTGATATAGCAGATGCTATGAAAGAAGTAAGGTTAGCTTTAATAGAAGCTGATGTTGCGTTAGAAGTTGTCAAAAATTTTGTATCTGAAATTACTTTAGAAGCTAAAGGTCAGCAAATAACAAAGTCAGTTAAACCTGATCAAATGGTAATAAAGCTTGTTCAAGATAAGTTAACAATATTGCTTGGCGGTGAAAACAAAGACAACGATATTAAATTATTATCTCCGCCATCCTCAATTATGCTCGTAGGTTTGCAAGGATCAGGAAAAACTACATCAGCAGCAAAAATGGGCCTAATGTTAAAAAATTCTGGAAAAAAAGTCCTTTTAGCCTCTTTAGATGTTCAGAGGCCTGCTGCTATGGAACAGCTTCAGATACTCGGTGACCAAACTAACATAGATGTATTACCAATTGAAAAAGATCAAAAACCAGTTGATATAACAAAGAGATCATATCAATTAGCTAAGCTAAGTAGTTATGATGTAGTAATTTTAGATACAGCAGGAAGAACTAGTGTAGATGATGAATTAATGAATGAATTAAGTGAAGTTTATAAAACTGCTAATCCTTCAGAAGTATTTTTAGTAGCTGATGCAATGACAGGTCAAGAAGCAGCAAATGTGGCAAAAAGCTTTAAAGAAAAATCAAATGTTACAAGTATTATATTAACTAGAGTCGACGGAGATGCTCGTGGTGGTGCAGCTTTAAGTATGTCTAGCATTACTAATTGTCCAATAAAGTTTATGGGTACAGGTGAAAAATTAGAAGCATTTGAAACTTTCAAGGCAGATAGAATTGCTTCACGTATTTTAGGAATGGGTGACGTAGTTAGTTTAGTTGAAAAAGCTCAGAGTGAAGTCAAAGAAGACGAGGCTAAGGATTTAGCAAAAAAAATATCAAAAGGAACATTTGATTTTAATGATTTTAGAAAACAGCTTAATCAAATGAAAAAAATGGGAGGTATGCAAGGTATATTAAGTTTGCTTCCAGGTGCTCAAAAAATTAAAAAACAAATGGCCGTCGGAGGATTAGATGATAAAATTTTAGTTAGAATGGATTCTATGATTTTATCTATGACGGATAAAGAAAGAATTAATCCTAATTTACTAAACGGATCTCGTAAAAGACGGATTGCAAGTGGATCAGGAAATACAGTACAGGATTTAAATCGATTGGTTAAACAATTTAAGCAAATGACTTTAATGATGAAGAAAATGGGTAAAAAAGGTGGAAATTTGGATATGTCAAATGGAATAAACATGCAAGGATTGGATATGCCAAAAGGCTTTAATCCAGGATCTTTCCCGTTTAGAAGGCGATAAACAATTTTTTTAATTAATTAAACAATAGTAAAGGAAATAATATGCCGTTAAAGATTAGACTTAGTCGTGGTGGAAATAAAAAGAGACCTCATTATAGAGTAGTTCTTGCAGATTCTAGAGCTCCGAGAGATGGTAGGTTTATTGAAAGATTAGGAACATATAACCCAATTTTATCAAAAGATAATGATCAAAGAGTCATTTTAAATGAAGAAAGAATAAAGCATTGGCTGAAAAATGGGGCCCAACCAACTGATCGGGTTACAAAATTCTTATCTGATTTAAAAATAATTAAAGATATAAAAAGAGATAATCCAAATAAAGCAAAACCAAAAGCTAAAGCTCAAGAAAGGGCTCAAGCTTTAATAGATGCAAAATTAGCATCAGCAGAAGAAGAAAAAATAAAAGAAAAAGCAGCAGAAGCAGCTCCAGCAGTAGAGGAAGCTCCAGCAGTAGAGGAAGCTCCAGCAGTAGAGAAAACTCCAGCAGCAGAAGCAGCTCCAGCAGTAGAGAAAACTCCAGCAGCAGAGGAAGATAAAAAATAATTATAAATGGATAATGATGATTTAATAACTATAGGTGTAATTACTGGAAAACATGGTTTAAAAGGACTACTTAAGATTAAGTGGTATACGGAAAATTCTAAAGGCTTAGAATTATATAATCCTATTCATTTAATAAATGGGAATACTTGCAACTTGAAAGTCATGTTTGAAAATAAAGGTCAGGCAATTTGTGCATTAGAAGGCATAAATAGTCCTGAAGAAGCTAATTTATTAAAAAGACAAAAAATATTTGCAAAAAGATCGGAGTTTCCAGAGTTAAAAAATAATGAATTTTATCAAGTTGATTTAGTTGGTTGTCAAGTAAAAAATAGCGAGGGAAATTATATTGGTGAGGTTACAGCCGTTTATGATTATGGGTCTTCACCATTAGTTGAAATTGGAAAAGAGTTAGTAATATTTAATAATGATAATTTTCCATACGTAAATATTAAGGAAAAAAGAATTATAACTAATTATGATTCTTTTGGAGAGAATAATGATAAAAAATGATGGATTTGAAGCTAGGGTTTTAACCTTATTTCCTGAAATGTTTCCAGGGCCATTAGAGCATTCATTAGCAGGAAAAGCGCTCAAGAATAAAATATGGAGGTTAAATACAGTTAATATTAGGGATTATTCAGAAGATAAACATGGTACAGTCGATGATGATCCATATGGAGGAGGTCCTGGTATGATAATGAGGGCAGATATTTTAGCTAAAGCTTTTGATGATAATGACCCAGGAAAAGAATGGGAAAAAATTGTTTTGACCCCAAGGGGAAAACCTCTTACACAAAGTAAAATAAGAGATATTTCTTCCAAACCAGGAGTAGTTATAATTTGTGGCAGATATGAAGGAATAGATGAAAGGTTTATAAAAGGCAGATCTTTAGAGGAAATTTGTATAGGAGATTATATTTTGTCTGGAGGAGAACCTGCAGCAATAATATTGATAGATGCAATAGTCAGATTATTAACAGGAACTATGGGAAGTGAAAAAAGTTTATTAGAAGAAAGTTTTGAGAAAAATTTGTTAGAACACCCTCAATATACTAGACCTTATGAATGGGAAGGTATAAAGCCACCTGAAGTTTTATTATCCGGAAATCATAGTGAAATAGAAAAATGGCGAAATAAGAAATCTTTAGAAGATACAAAAAAACGCAGACCAGAGCTTTTATTTAGTGAAAAATAATAATTTTAATGATAAACATCATTTATTACTGAGAGGATAAAATAATGAATATTATAGACGAAATTGAACAAGAGCAAATCAAAGAAATTACAGAAAAAAGAATTGTTCCAGATTTTGGGTCAGGGGACACGTTAAAAGTACATTTAAAAGTAGTAGAAGGTACTCGAGAGAGAATTCAAGTTTTTGAAGGTTTATGTATTGCAAAGTCTAATCGTTCTTTAAATTCTAGTTTCACAGTAAGAAAAATATCTAATGGTGAAGGAGTGGAAAGAGTATTCCCTGTATACTCTCCTTTAATAGAAAAACTAGAGGTCATTAGAAGAGGAGATGTGAGAAGGTCAAAACTTTATTATATAAGAAGTTTATCAGGTAAAAAAGCTCGTATTAAAGAGAAAAGATTTGATAATAGAACTAATGTTTCTAATAAAGTTGCAGAGGAATCTCCTTCTATAGTTGAAGAGAATAAAGAAGATAAATAACTAAACTTAATATTTTAAGCTTAATTATTTCTTTGAGGTATTTTTAATTTTGAAAAAGACTTTATTTGATAAAATATGGGAGCAACATATTGTCGATGAAAGGCAAGATGGGAGCTCACTTATATATATTGATAGGCATCTTGTTCATGAAGTGACAAGTCCTCAAGCATTTGAAGGTTTAAGAGTTAGCAATAGAGCTCTAAGAAGGCCTGACCTTACTCTTGCAGTTGCAGATCATAATGTTCCTACAGAAAATAGAATTGATGGAATTAAGGATGATATTGCCAGAATACAAGTTGAAACCTTGGAAAAAAATGTGAAAGAGTTTAAGGTTCCATATATTTCATTGATGGATACTAGACAAGGTATAGTTCACGTTATAGGTCCTGAGCAAGGGTTTACCTTGCCAGGTTGTACAATGGTTTGTGGAGACAGTCATACTTCTACTCATGGCGCTTTTGGTGCTCTTGCTTTTGGAATAGGGACAAGTGAAGTAGAGCATGTATTTGCTACACAGACATTAATTCAAAAAAAACCTAAAACAATGTTAATAAATGTTTCAGGCCACTTATCTGTAGGGGTTACTGCAAAAGATATTGCTTTAGGTATTATAAAAACTTTAGGAACATCAGGGGGCACAGGCTATGTTCTTGAGTATTCTGGTGAAGCAATTTCTGATTTGACAATAGAAGGAAGAATGACTCTATGTAATATGTCGATTGAAGCTGGAGCAAGAGCAGGCTTGGTAGCTCCAGATGTTAAAACTTATGAATATATAAAAAATAAACCTATGTCTCCTAAAGGGGAAGCATATGATAAAGCTTTAGAAGCTTGGAAATTCTTACCTAGTGATGAAGGAGCAGTTTTTGATAAAGTTATTAATATTGATGCATCTCTTTTAGAGCCTCATTTAACCTGGGGGACAAGTCCTGAAGATGTTTTATCAATTAATGATGTTGTTCCAAGCCCTAAAGATATTGATAAGGAAAATTTAAGAAATGCGATGCAGGATTCTTTAGATTATATGGGATTAAAACCTGGCCAAGCTCTAACAGATATTATGATTGATAAAGTATTTATAGGTTCATGCACTAATAGCAGAATAGAAGATCTTAGAGAAGCAGCAGCTATTGCAAAAGGAAGAAAAGTTGCTGATGGAGTTCATGCTATGGTTGTTCCTGGATCAGGTTTAATAAAAATTCAAGCTGAGAAGGAAGGTATTGCAGATATTTTAATTGAGGCAGGTTTTGATTGGAGAGAGCCTGGATGTTCAATGTGTCTCGGAATGAATCCTGATCAATTAAAACCAAAGGAGAGATGTGCTTCAACTTCTAATAGAAACTTTAGAGGAAGACAAGGTCGGGACGGAAGAACTCATTTAGTTAGCCCAGGCATGGCAGCAGCAGCAGCTATTACCGGACATTTTATAGACGTAAGAAAATTTAATTAAACTAATATTTAGGTGCATTATAATGAAATCTTTTAATAAATTAACTGGAATTGTAGCATCTCTTCCACAGGTTAATATAGATACAGATGCAATAATTCCTAAGCAGTTTTTAAAAACTATTGAAAGAACTGGCTTAGGAAAACATTTGTTTCATGAAAAAAGATATGATCCAAACAATAATTTAAATAAAGACTTTATTTTAAATAAACAACCTTGGAATCAAGCAAAAATTATAGTTGCAGGAGATAATTTTGGCTGTGGATCAAGTAGAGAACATGCTCCTTGGGCATTATTAGATTTTGGGATAAGTTGTGTTATATCAACCTCTTTTGCGGATATTTTTTATAACAATTGTTTTAAAAACGGTGTATTACCAATTATTTTAAATGAAAAAATTGTAGTTGAAATAAGTATGTTAGCTGAAAAGGGTATAGAGATTTCTATAGATTTAGAAGATCAGCAACTAATAGTTCAAAATAAATTATATAAATTTGAAATAGACCCATATAGAAAACATTGCTTATTAAATGGGTTAGATGATATTGGAATTACTTTAGAAAATAAAAAAACAATTGATTATTATGAAGAAAAATTGAGTTCTAAAATTTGGCATAAACCTGAGAGTTTATAAATATATACGGAGATTTATTTATGAGTAGTAACAGAAAAATTTTGATGCTTCCTGGAGATGGGATTGGTCCAGAAGTAATGAAAGAAACTAAAAGAGTAATTGATTGGTTTGATAAAAGACTAGAAGTTGGTTTTGATATAGAAGAAGGTTTAGTAGGAGGAGCTTCTTTTGATAAATTTAAAACTCCTATAACGGATGAGGTTATGGAAAAAGCACTAAATTCAGATGGTGTTTTGTTTGGAGCTGTTGGCGGGCCAGATTATGATAATTTACCTTTTTCTGAAAAACCAGAGCGTGGGTTACTAAAATTAAGAAAAGAATTAGGATTATTTGCGAATTTAAGGCCAGCCATAGTTTTTGATGCTCTAGCAGATGCATCTAGCCTAAAGAAAGAAATAGTATCTGGTTTAGATATTATGATACTGAGAGAATTAACTGGAGGAATTTACTTTGGAGAACCAAGGGGAATAGAAGATCTATCAGATGGAACTAGAGTAGGAATCAATACAGAAGTATATTCCACTAAAGAAATTAGAAGAGCAGGGGAAGTTGCATTTGAGTTAGCTTCCAAACGGAGAGGGTTAGTTCATTCTGTAGAAAAATCAAATGTTATGGAAAGTGGTTTGCTATGGCGTGAAGAAATTCAAAAATTACATGATGAAAACTATAATAGTATTACCTTAGAGCACATGTTTGCAGACAATTGTGCAATGCAACTTGTTAGAGATCCTCATCAATTTGATGTTATAGTAACAACGAATCTTTTTGGAGATATATTGTCTGATATATCAGCACAGCTAACAGGGTCTTTAGGTATGCTTCCTTCTGCTTCATTAGGGGAAGTTAATGAATATGGTATTAGGAAGTCTTTATTTGAACCAGTTCATGGAAGTGCACCAGATATTTCAGGACAAGGTAAAGCAAATCCTATAGCTATGATATTATCCTTTTCTATGATGTTAAGGTATTCTTTAGATAGAAATGACGATGCTGATTTAGTAGAAAAAGCTGTAACTAAAGCATTAGAAGATGGTTTAAGAACCGCAGATATTATGCAACCAGGGAAAACCCTAATTTCAACAGAAAAAATGGGTGTTGAAATTTGCAACCGATTAGATCAATTATCCGTATAGATTAACAAATGATGGAGTTTTAAATGGGATATAATGTAGCTGTTCTTGGAGCCACTGGAGCTGTAGGACATGAGATTATTACAATATTAGAGGAAAGAAATTTTCCTATTGAAAATATCTATGCATTGGCTTCTAAAAGATCAGTAGGTAAAGAGGTCAGCTTTGGAGATAAGGTTTTAAAGGTAGAAAATGTAGAAAATTTTGACTTTTCTAGTGTAGATATAGCAATATTTTCTGCTGGTTCTGATGTATCAGAAAAATGGGCACCAATTGCAGGTGATAAAGGGTGTATAGTGATTGATAATACTTCACATTTTAGAATGGATCCTGATGTTCCATTAATAATTCCTGAAGTTAATCCAGAAGCATTAGAAGGTTATAGAAATAAGAATATTATTGCTAATCCTAATTGTTCTACTATTCAGATGTTAGTTCCATTAAAACCTTTACATGATTTAGCTATTATAAAGAGAATTGTAGTTTCAACTTATCAGTCTGTTTCGGGTGCTGGAAAATCTGCTATGGATGAATTATGGGATCAGACTAGAAAAATGTTTTTTAATGAAACTGAAACACAAGAGTCTAAAAATTTTAATAAAAGAATCGCTTTTAATGTGATTCCCCAAATAGATAAATTTTTAGATGATGGTAGCACTAAAGAAGAAGTAAAAATGGTCAATGAGACGAAGAAGATTTTAGATAGCACTATAGAAGTAAGTGCAACTTGCGTGAGGGTTCCAGTATTTATTGGACATGCTGAATCTGTTAATATTGAGTTTGAGAATAATATAAGTATAGAAGAAATTAGAGACATATTAGGAGATACTGATGGGGTTTCGTTAGTAGATAATATTGAGACAGAAACATATATTACTCCGATAGAATGTGTTTCTGATTTTTCAGTTTTTGTTTCTAGGTTGAGATTAGATCATACTGTACCAAGTGGCATTAATATGTGGGTAGTATCAGATAATTTAAGAAAAGGTGCAGCTTTGAATTCTGTACAAATAGCAGAAGAATTAATCAATAGAAAGTACATATAAGATGAATAATGACCAATCTTATAAAGATAGACCTTTATCTCCACATCTTCAAATTTATAAACCTCAGATAACTTCTATATTGTCTATATCACATAGGTTTTGTGGAGTATTTTTATCACTAGGTTTATTAGCTATGTTTGTTTTTGTATTACTTTTAGCTATAGGAGAGAATTGTTATTCATTATGGCAATATTTTTCTAATTCATTGATTGGTGAAATAGTTCTTATGGGTTGGGTTTTAGCATTATTTTTTCATATGTTTAATGGTATTAGACACTTATTTTGGGATTATGGATTAGGTTTGTCTTTGTCCGTATCTAAGTGGACCGGATTAGCTGTATGTGCGGCAACTATTATTGTGAGTATATTTATAGGTATTATATCTTTAGGATTAATAATATGAGTAATGTAGTTAAGCACTGGAAATTACAAAGGTATTCAGCTATAGCAAATTTAATTTTAGCATTTTGGTTGGCAATATCTATTTTGTGCATTCAAAATAATTCATTTCAAGAAACCATTAGTTGGGTTAAATCTCCATTAAATGCAATATTTTTATCTATATTTTTTATTACTAGTTTTCTGCATATGAGTTTAGGTCTACAAGTTGTAATAGAAGATTATGTATCTAATATTTTGCTAAGAAAAAGGTTGATTGTTGTAATTAAGAGCCTTAGTTGGTCATTAGTAACATTGTCTATTTTATTAATTTTAAAAATAGTCATTTTGAATTAGGAGTGAAAAATGTCGAACGCTTATAATATTATTGATCACGTATATGATGTAGTAGTAGTAGGGGCTGGAGGAGCAGGATTAAGGGCTACATTAGGGCTTGCAGAAAAAGGTTTAAAAACAGCTTGTTTGACAAAAGTTTTTCCAACACGTTCTCATACAGTCGCAGCCCAAGGAGGTATAAGTGCTGCTTTAGGCAATATGGGGGAAGATGATTGGCGTTGGCATATGTATGATACAGTTAAAGGTAGTGACTGGTTAGGAGATCAAGATGCTATTGAGTATATGTGTAAGGAAGCGGGTGCTGCAGTAATTGAGTTAGAAAAATATGGGGTTCCATTTTCTAGAACAGAAGAGGGAAAAATCTATCAAAGACCTTTTGGTGGTATGACAACAGAGTTTGGTGACGGACCTCAAGCACATAGAACATGCTCTGCCGCTGATAGGACTGGTCATGCAATATTACATACATTATATCAGCAAGCCCTGAAGAATAATGCAGAATTTTTTATAGAATATTTTGCTTTAGATTTAATAATGGAAGATGGAGTATGTAGAGGTGTAATGGCATGGTGCCTAGAAGATGGAACTATCCATAGGTTTATGGCTCAAACAGTAGTTTTAGCTACCGGTGGTTATGGCAGAGTATATTTTTCAGCAACATCTGCTCATACCTGTACTGGTGATGGAAATGCTATGGCATTAAGAGCCGGTTTACCCCTTCAAGATATGGAGTTTGTTCAATTTCATCCAACTGGTATATATGGAGCAGGTTGCTTGATTACGGAAGGAACAAGAGGTGAAGGAGGTTATCTTACAAATAGTTCTGGCGAAAGATTTATGGAAAGGTACGCACCTCATGCAAAAGATCTAGCTTCTAGAGATGTTGTAGCAAGAGCAATGACTGTTGAAATTCATGAAGGAAGAGGAGTAGGAAAAGATGCTGATCATATTTTTCTTCACTTAGAACATTTAGATTCAACCGTCATTAATGAAAGACTACCTGGAATAAAAGAAACAGCTAGAATTTTTGCAGGAGTTGATGTAACTCATGAGCCTATTCCAGTGTTACCTACTTGTCATTATAATATGGGTGGAATTCCATCTAAATATACTGGAGAAGTCTTAACGGGTAAAGGAGGAGATAATAAAGAAACAGTTGAAGGTTTGTGTGCAGTTGGTGAAGCGGCGTGCGTTTCTGTTCATGGAGCCAATCGTTTAGGCTCTAACTCTTTACTTGATTTGGTAGTTTTTGGAAGAGCAACAGGTATACATTTAGGTGATACACTTAAGCCTGGAGCTACTCAAAAACCTGCTTCTAAAAATACAGGCGAAGAGGCTTTAGCTAGATTAGATGAGGTAAGAAATTCTACAGGTTCTGCTCAAACTTCTGATATTCGTTTAGAAATGCAGAGGGCAATGCAGGAAAATTGTGCGGTGTTTAGAACTGGAGAAATTTTAGATGAAGGAATGAAAAGAATTAATAATGTGTGGAAAGAATTTAAAAATATTTCTCTTACGGATAAATCTATGATTTGGAACACAGATTTATTAGAGAGTCTGGAGCTTAAAAACCTATTAGAACAAGCAGTTGTAACAATGGCTTCAGCAAGAAATAGAAAAGAAAGCAGGGGGGCTCATGCAAGGGAAGATTTTCCTGACCGTGATGATGAAAATTGGCTATTTCATAGCTTAGCTTGGGAAAAGGATGGAGAAGTTAAACTCGGAAGTAGTAAAGTTACTTTAAATTCACTTACAAATGATGTGCAAAGTTTTCCTCCAAAAGCTAGGGTTTATTAAAATGGTTCAGCTAACTCTTCCAAAAAACTCAAAAATATCCAAGGGAAATATGTTTTCTTTGGAAACAAATGTTTCTAGAAAGAAAACATTTAAAATATATAGATATGATCCAGAAACAAAAGATAATCCACGATTAGATACATTTGAAATCGATTTAGATGAATGTGGACCTATGGTTTTAGATGCATTAATTTATATAAAAAATAAAGTAGATCCAAGCCTTACATTCCGACGCTCTTGCAGAGAGGGAGTTTGTGGCTCTTGTTCTATGAATATTGATGGCACAAATACGTTAGCTTGTACTAAAAATATAAATGATGTTTCAAGAGACGTTAAAATTTACCCATTACCTCATATGGAAGTTATAAAAGATTTGGTTCCTGATTTGTCTCAGGCTTATAAACAATATGCCTCTATAGAGCCATGGCTTAAAAGTGAAAGTGTCACTGAAGATGGGTTAGAAAGAAGGCAAAGCCCAGAAGAAAGAAAAAAACTGGATGGTGCTTATGAATGTATATTGTGTTTTTGCTGTTCTACTAGTTGCCCTTCATATTGGTGGAATGGAGATGAATATTTAGGGCCAGCAGTTTTGCTTCAAGCTTATAGGTGGATTGCAGATACTAGAGATGAAGCTACAGATGAACGTTTAAATGAATTAGAAGATTCTTTTAAGTTATATAGATGTCACACTATTATGAATTGCACTAAAACCTGTCCTAAAGGGCTCAATCCAGCCAAGGCCATTTCTAAGATTAAAAAAGCAATTTCTGAAAGAACTTAACATTAACAATTATTTATAGTAATCCTTTATATAATGATGTGGATATATATAATTTTAGGGTTATTGATTTTAGTTTCCTCTGGTGACTTTCTAGTTAGGGGAGCCGTGAGTTTATCAAATATATTTAAAATTTCACCTTATATAATAGCTGGAACCCTTGTTGCATTTGGTACTTCAGCCCCAGAGCTATTTGTTTCTGGAACAGCAAGTTATTTAGGAAACCCAGGAGCTGCAATTGGTAATATTTTAGGATCTAATATTGCTAATGTTTTTTTAGCGCTAGGAATTACTGCTATAATTGTTGTTATTTCCCCTCCAAAAAACACTTTTCAATTAGATATAAAGGTTTTGTTGAGCAGTTCTATTATTTTTTTAATTTTATTATTTAACAGATCTATTGCTTATTGGTGGGTTGGGTTAATATTAATATTTTGCCTGTTTTTGTATATCTTTTATATTATTAAATTTAGTGATTACAATTCTATTGAAGAAAGTAATAAAGAAAACATTTCTTTAGCAAAAGCACTTACGATTTTTGTATTAGGTTTAATAGGCGTTTCTTTAGGGGCAAAATTATTTACAGTAGGTTCAATAGATTTAGCAAGATATTTTGGAATACGTGAGACAATTATAGGTTTAGGAATTTTAGCATTTGGAACTTCGTTGCCTGAAGTTGCTACTTCTATTATAGCCGCAATAAAAAAGGAAAATAATATTGCAGTTGGTAATATTGTTGGGTCTAATATTTTTAATATTCTTGGTATTGGTGGCGTTACTATAGTAATATCTGGTAATGAGGCCTTAAAATCTTTTCCTAACCTTTTAACAATTTCTGATATTATTCCTTTTATGCTCTCTACTATCATATTAGTAGCTTTTTATAAGTATCGCTATGTTTTGGGTAGAGTATATGGAGTATTATTTGTTACATTTTATTTATTATGGATTTTATATATTTTCTTAAATTAATAATAGTAAAGCTTTCCACTTTGGTATATTTTTAAAAACTTTATATTATATAAAATATAATAATAAATTGCAGAGAGATTTAAATTTACAAAGGGGTTATAACAATGAAAATTATAGGACATAGAATAAATGGAGAAGTAAGTTTTGAAAAAAATTCAAGATTAGGAGATGTTTATAATCCTGCTACAGGGGAAGTTGAGCGTCAGGTTGCCCTTGCTTCTATATCTCAAGTAGATAAAGCAGTTTCTGTAGCGAAAAATGCCTTAGAAAGTTGGAGTGCAACTCCTCCAATTAAAAGAGCTAGAGTTATGTTTAAGTATAAACAATTAATTGAAGAAAATATTGATGAATTAGCGGATATGGTTGGAAGAGAGCACGGCAAAGTATTAAGCGATGCTAGGGGTTCCATTATTAGAGGTTTAGAAGTGGTTGAGTTTGCATGCGGTATTCCTCATCTCCTTAAAGGAGAATATACAGAACAAGTAGGTACAGGAGTTGATAGTTTTTCCATGCGTCAGCCAGTAGGTATTGCAGCAGGTATAACACCTTTTAATTTCCCTGCTATGGTTCCTTTATGGATGTTCCCCATTGCAATTGCTTGCGGAAATACTTTTATATTAAAGCCTAGTGAGAGAGACCCTTCTTGTCCTATGAAATTAGCAGAATTATTAGAAGAGGCTGGGGCTCCTCCAGGAGTATTAAATGTAGTAAATGGGGATAAAGAGGCAGTTAATGCGATTTTAGACCATCCAGATATATCAGCAGTATCTTTTGTAGGCTCTACCCCAATAGCCAAGCATGTATATTCAAGAGGGTCTTTAGCAGGTAAAAGAGTTCAAGCTTTAGGCGGAGCAAAAAATCATATGGTAATTATGCCTGATGCAGACTTAGATCAAACAATAGATGCTTTAATGGGAGCGGCATATGGTTCAGCTGGAGAGCGCTGTATGGCAATTAGTGTAGCCGTAGCAGTAGGTGATATTGGAGATAAATTAATTGAAAAAATGACGCCTAAGGTAAGTAGCCTTAAAATAGGACCATGGGATGATCCAGATGCTGAAATGGGTCCAATAATTACAAAGGAATCTTTTGATAAAATTACAAATTTGATAAATGAAGGAGAAAAAGATGGGGCAAACCTTATTGTGGATGGACGAAATCTTACTCTTCAGGGTTACGAGAAAGGTAATTTTATGGGAGGCACACTATTTGATAATGTTAAGCCAGGCATGTCGATATATGATCAAGAAATATTTGGGCCTGTTCTTTCTACTGTTAGAGCTTCAAATTATGACGAAGCACTTAATTTAGTAAAATCTAACCCTTACGGAAATGGGGTATCTATATTTACGAGAGATGGTGATACTGCTAGAGATTTTGCCTCTAAGGCAAATATAGGAATGGTAGGAATTAATATTCCTATTCCCGTGCCCGTAGCTTACCATAGTTTTGGAGGTTGGAAAGATTCTTTATTTGGTTCTAATAATACATACGGCATGGAAGGAGTGAGATTTTATACTAAAGTTAAAACGGTTTCTTCTAGTTGGCCTTCTGGAATTAAAGATGGTGCATTATTCTCTATGCCTGTAATGAAGTAATCAACATGTAGGAGTACATTTTTTGGGTGAGTTAAATACTATATCTGCATTATATGATAAATTAGTATATGCAGGCATAGTATTTGATGACCCCGGTCAAAAAGGTGCTATTAAAGCATTAGATGCTTTATATATTGAAGTTAACCCCTCATTTAATCTTAAAAATATTTTTTCGGAAAATAAAAATATGGGAGTGTATATCTATGGAAGTGTAGGTAGAGGCAAATCTTACTTAATGGATATATTCTTTAAATTATTACAAGATAAAAGATGTATGAGAGTTCATCAGTATGATTTTATGCAAAATATTTATAAATATATGACAGAAGCGAGATCTTTAAAAAATAAAAACCCTTTAAAATATGCTGTTAAAAAATTAACTAAAAATATAAGTTTATTATGTATTGACGAGTTTGAAGTTTTAGATGTAGCAGATGCTATGATTTTAGAGCGAATATATTCTATGTTTTATAAAAGTAATATTAAAGTTGTTTTGACATCTAATACATCTCCTTCAGCATTATATAAAAATGGTTTACAGCGCGAACGTTTTTTACCTTTTATAGAATTAGTTGATAAATTTATGATAATAGAAGAAGTTTTGGACGGAAAAGATTATAGAATTAAACCTAAAACTAAGAATGGAAAACATGAGTTTCAAGACTTTTATTTTTTACCAGCGAACATAGAGTATACTACAAATTTATTTAATATATTACGCAATAATTTACCTATTAATTCTACTTCTATAGAATACAATGGAAGAATATTAACCATAGATAAAATATCAAATCGTGTAGGTAGTTTTTCTTTTAAGCAGCTTTGCCAATCAAATTTTTCGTCGCTAGATTATATTCAACTTTGTAATCAATGTGATTGGATAATATTATCTAATGTACCTAAATTGGATCAGGAAGACAGAAACTTAGCTAAAAGGTTTCAAACCCTTGTAGATATTTTATATGATAAAAATATTGGATTAGCGTTATCTTCAGATTTTAAACCTGAGGATATATATATAGATGGAGATGGCAATAAAGAGTTTAGAAGAACTGTTTCGAGAATATATGAAATGACTCATAAAGAATGGTTAAATAAAATAAAAAATAAAGGTTTTAAAAAATTATTGAATTTATGATATTCATCATGAAGTTCATTTATTTTAATAATTTGAGATTTTGGAGGTATTGTGTCTAATCAAATAATTTTACCAAGTATTATGCAAATTGGAGCTAAAGCTAGTCAAGAAATTGGCACTATCCTAAATAGTTTAGATTATAAAAAACCATTAATTATTACTGATAAAATGATGGTTGAACTTGGCTATGCAAGTAAAATTCAAGAAAGTCTTAATTTTATAAATATTCATGCAGATATTTTTGCAGATACTATTCCTGAGCCGACTGTTGCTTCTATTCAGGCAGGAGTGAATAAAATAAAAAGTGCAGATTATGATTGTATTATTGCTTTAGGAGGAGGCAGTCCGATTGATAGTGCTAAAGCAATTGGTATTTTAGGAAAATTTGGAGGTGTGATGCGTGATTATAAATTTCCTCGTATGGTTTCAGAATCTGGTGTTCCTATTATTGCTATTCCGACGACCGCTGGAACTGGTTCTGAAGTTACACGTTTTACTATAATATCAGATGAAAATACCGATGAAAAAATGTTATGCGTGGGAAGAGGATTCATGCCATCTGTTGCTTTAATAGACTATGAGTTAACAATTAGTTTGCCGCAAAGAGCAACAGCGGACACAGGAATAGATGCTTTAACTCATGCAATGGAAGCCTATGTAAGTAAAAAAGCTAACCCTTATAGTGATGCACAGGCTATAGCAGCTATGAGATTAATTGGCCCTAATTTAAGGAGAGTTTATCATAATGGAAAGGATATAGAAGCTCGGGAAAAAATGATGCTGGGAGCAACTTTAGCTGGTATCGCTTTCTCAAATGCCTCTGTTGCTTTAGTGCATGGAATGAGTAGACCTATAGGAGCATTTTATCATGTTCCTCATGGTTTATCGAATGCAATGTTGCTTCCTACAGTTACAGAATTTTCCTTACCTTCTGCAACAAAACGATATGCTGATTGTTCTAGAGCAATGGGGGTTGCTTTATCAGAAGATAATGATGAGATTGCAAATCAAAAATTATTATCAGAGCTTGTTGCTATTAATGAAGAGCTTAATGTACCTACTCCTAAAGAGTTTGGTATAAATGAAACAGATTTTATGAATAACTTAGAGGTAATGGCAAAACAGGCAATTGCGTCAGGCTCTCCAGGAAACAATCCAAGGATACCTGAAGTTTCTGAAATTATAGATATATATAAACTTTTATGGTAGAAAGAATAGTTATTTTTAATAGATGAAATATGCTTTATTAGGAGTAGTTAATGTTTAGAGATGAAGTTCTATCTTACCCGGCAAATAAAATTACGGAAGAACAAAGAAAATTTTATTTTAATAATGGTTATTTAGTACTTAAAAATTTTGTACCTAAATGTACTTTAAAAGAACTGAATAAAGTTACTAAAAAATTTATAAATAAAAGTAGAAAAATAATAAAATCAGATAATTTATTTGATTTGGCCCGAGAGCATACTAGAGAAAAACCTGTAGTAAGGAGAATTAAGAGACCTGATGAACAACATAAAGTTTATTGGGATTTTGCATCCGGATTAATGGCTGATTTAGCCTCTGATTTGGCTGGGCCAGATGTGGTATTTCATCATTCAAAACTAAATTTTAAATGGTTTGATTCTGATGATAAAGTTAAGTGGCATCAAGATATTCAGTTTTTTCCTCACACTAATTATAATGTTTTTACTATCGGATGTTATTTGGAAGATACTGATATGGATAATGGACCATTAAGCGTGCTACCAAAAAGCCATGAAGGTAAACTGTATAATCAATATGATGCTTCTGGTAATTGGGTTGGTGGTTTAAATCAAGAAGATGTAGGTTCTATAGATCTTTCGAAAGTTCAATATCTTATGGGAAATGCCGGATCAATAACTATTCATAATTGTAGAACTTTGCATTCATCTCCTCCAAGTAGATCGCAAAGTCCTAGACCTTTATTATTAAATTGTTATTCATCAGCAGATGCGAAAGCATATACTCCACATCCGGACAAATCTAAAAATGCATATAGAGTTGTCAAGGGTATAAAATCTCTTTGGGCTCAGCATGATCCTAGACCATGCTTGATTCCTCCAGATTGGTCTGGAGGCTATACTTCAATATATGCTGCACAGGCAGGAGAAGATAAATAATATAAATACTTTAATATTTTATTTATTCGATATATATACGAATAAGAATTACATCAATAAGGAATATAAAAATGTCTAAATCAAAAATAGCACTTGTAGGCTCGGGAGCAATTGGTGGAACACTTGCACATTTAATAGGTTTAAAAGAATTAGGCGACGTAGTTCTTTTAGATATTGCAAAAGGAATTCCAGAAGGAAAAAGCTTAGATTTAGCACAATCTTCTCCGGTAGAAGGTTTTGATATAAGTATGAGTGGAGGAAGCAATTATAGATTATTAAAAGATTCAGATGTAGTAATAGTTACAGCAGGTATTCCTAGAAAACCAGGAATGAGCAGAGATGACTTGCTTGGTATTAATTTAGGAGTAATGAAAACTGTAGGAGAAGGAATAAAAAAATATTGTCCAAATGCCTTTGTCATATGTATTACTAATCCCTTAGATGCCATGGTTTGGGCATTAAAATCATTTAGTGGGCTTCCAGCTAGCAAGGTAGTGGGTATGGCAGGAGTATTAGATAGCTCACGCTTTAGGTATTTTCTAGCTCAAGAATTAAATGTTTCTATATCTGATGTAACGGCTTTTGTTATGGGCGGGCATGGTGATACTATGGTACCTTTAATACGATACTCATCTGTTGCAGGTATCCCTTTAACTGAATTAGTTAAAATGGGTTGGATTACAAATAATAAATTAGATGAAATAGTTCAAAGAACCAGAGATGGAGGAGCCGAAATAGTTTCATTGCTTAAAACAGGGTCAGCATTCTATGCTCCAGCAACGTCAGCGATACAAATGGCAGAAAGCTATTTAAAAGATAAAAAGAAGGTATTGCCATGCGCAGCTATGCTAAATGGTCAGTACGGTATTAAAGGAATGTATGTAGGAGTTCCTGTTGTAATAGGTAAAAAAGGCATAGAAAAAATTATAGAAGTTAGTTTAGAAAAAACAGAAAAATCTATGTTTAATAAATCAGTTAAAGCAGTAATGGAATTAATTTCAGCTTGTAAGAATATTGATAAGTCCTTAACTACACATTTTAAAAGAATTAAATCTTAGCTTTTTTAATAAATAATTTATTAGATAGTTATTAGTAGTTTAATTTTTTTAAATTACATGATAAGAAAGTTTACTCAGTATATATAAAAGATTATTGGTGATTAGTGATGAATATTCATGAATTTCAAGCAAAAAAAATATTAGCTAAGTATGGAGTAAGTATACCTAAAGGCAAAGAAGCATATTCTTCTTCTGAAGCAGCTGCAGTGGCATTGGAGATAGGTGGAAAAAAATGGGTTGTAAAAGCACAAATTCATGCTGGAGGAAGAGGAAAAGCTGGAGGTGTGAAGATAGCTGATAGTGTTGAAGAAGTTACAAAAATAAGTAATAAATTGTTAGGCATGCAGTTAATAACTCATCAAACAGGTCCAGAAGGCAAAAAAGTAAACAAAATTTTTATTGAAGAAGGTATAAATATTGTATCTGAATTGTATCTAGGAATAGTGCTTGATCGGAGTAATGAAAAATATGTAATGATGGGGTCTACTGAAGGAGGTACAGAGATAGAAGTAGTGGCTGAAAAGACTCCAAAAAAAATCTTTAAAGTACAGATAGATCCCTTAATAGGAATGCAAGCTTATCAGGCACGACAATTAGTTTTTAAATTAGGTTTATCAAAAGCAGTTTCTAATAAAGCTGTTACATTTATGCTTGCTTTGGCAAAAACTGTAGAAGAAACTGATGCAAGTTTGGTGGAAATCAATCCTTTGGTAATAACTGATAATAATAATGTTTTAGCATTAGATGCTAAAATGAACTTCGATGATAATGCTTTATATAGACATAAAGATATAGAAAGTTTGAGAGATGAGGATGAAGAAGATCCAAGAGAACTGGAAGCAGCAAAACATGATTTAAATTATATTAGCTTAGATGGAAATATTGGATGTATGGTTAATGGTGCTGGATTAGCTATGGCAACAATGGATATTATTAAGCTTGAAGGAGGCACTCCTGCTAATTTTTTAGATGTAGGAGGCGGTGCTACTAAGGAAAGAGTAGAGCAAGCATTTAAAATAATTTTGTCTGATGAAAAAGTTAAAGCAGTTCTAATAAATATTTTTGGTGGTATTATGAGGTGTGATGTAATTGCAGAAGGCGTTGTGTCTGCAGCTAAAAATATAGAAATAAATATTCCTTTAATAGTTCGCTTAGCAGGAACTAATGTAGAAAAGGGTAAAGATATATTAAATAATTCAGGGTTAGATATAATTAGTGCAGATAATTTAGGGGATGCGGCAAAAAAAGTTGTTTCATCTATAAGGGAGGCATAAATGTCTATAATAGTAAATTCAGATACTAAAGTAATATGCCAAGGTTTTACTGGTACGCAAGGAACATTTCATTCCGAACAAGCTATAGCATATGGTACAAAAATGGTAGGAGGAGTCTCACCTGGAAAAGGAGATACTACACACTTAGGCTTGCCTGTTTTTAATACAGTTGATGAGGCGGTATATAAAACAGATGTCAATACAAGTGTTATATATGTTCCACCTCCGTTTGCAGCGGATGCAATACTAGAGGCAATAGAAGCAAAAATAGAATTAATTGTATGCATAACTGAAGGCATACCTATAGCAGATATGGTAAGGGTAAAAAATGTTTTAAATACGTCAAATAGCAGATTAATTGGCCCTAATTGCCCAGGTTTAATAACGCCAAATCAATGCAAAATAGGAATAATGCCAGGTCATATTTGTATGGAAGGAAGTATTGGAATAGTTTCTAGGTCAGGTACGCTTACATATGAAGCAGTTGATCAAACTACAGTATGTAAATTGGGACAATCTACTTGTATTGGAATAGGAGGAGATCCGATAGCTGGAACTAATTTTATAGATATTTTAGAACTTTTTCTTTCTGACGATGCTACTAAAGGTATTATTATGATAGGAGAAATTGGTGGTTCAGCAGAAGAAGAAGCAGCAGATTTTATAAAGCACTCAAAAATAAAAAAACCAATAGTTAGTTTTATTGCAGGGTTAAGTGCCCCAGCCGGGAAAAGGATGGGACATGCTGGTGCTATTATATCTGGAGGTAGCGGGGGTGCTGAGGAAAAAATTGAATCTTTAAGATCGGCAGGGGTTTCTATAGCTTCTTCTCCAGCAACAATGGGTGAAGAAATATTAAAAATTATATGAGAAAATAGTAAGGACTGATAAATTTTGTCAACACAGACTTTAAATAAGCAGGCTCGTTTCAATGAACTAAAGCAATTATATATTGCTTATAGTAAAGACAAAAATTTAGTAAATTTAGATTGGCAAGAATTTTTTAATGACCTTGCTCCGGATGCCTCTTTATTCTTAAAAGAATTTAATATAAATAATGATGATAATTCTTTTAATACCACTAATACAAATATAACTTTAGACTCACATAGTCGGTCCGCTACTTTAGATTCTATAAGAGCATTAATGCTTATTAGAGCTTATAGAGTTAGAGGTCATTTAAAAGCAAATTTAGATCCTTTAAAATTAACACAAGCTTCTGATCACCCTGAACTTAAGCCAGAAAGTTATGGGTTTGAAGAAAAAGATATGGATAGATTAATATTTATAGATAATGTCTTAGGTATAGAATCTGCAACATTAAGAGAAATTATAGCAAATCTTGAAGCAACATATTGTGGAACAATTGGAGTGCAATTTATGCATATTCAAGATCCCGAACAAAAAGCGTGGATACAAAAAACTTTAGAAAATGTTTTAAATCAACCTGATTTTACAGATATGGGTAAGAAGGCCATATTAGAGAGATTAGTTGCCGCTGAAATTTTTGAGAGATTTTTGGATAGAAAATATACTGGTACAAAAAGATTTGGTCTAGAAGGTGCTGAATCTATGATTCCAGCTTTAGAGCAAATCTTAAAAAGAGGGAGTAAATTAGGTTTAGAAGAAGTTGTTATAGGTACTGCTCATAGAGGAAGATTAAACGTTTTAGCAAACTTTATGGGTAAGCCTTTTGAAGCTATTTTTTCTGAATTTCAAGGTAACTCTTCTCAGCCAGAAAATATTCAAGGAGCAGGAGATGTAAAATATCATTTAGGAACCTCATCTGATAGATCATTCGATGGTAAAAAAGTACATTTATCTCTAACAGCTAACCCTTCACATCTAGAAGCTGTAAATCCAGTTGTTGTGGGAAAAGTTAGGGCTAAACAAGATCAAAAAGAAGATTTAGGTCGTCGTAAAGTTGCAGCGTTATTAATTCATGGAGATGCTGCATTTTCTGGACAAGGTCTTGTTCCAGAAACTTTAGATTTATCTGAACTAAAAGGCTATAGAATTGGTGGAACTCTTCATTTTATTATTAATAACCAAATTGGCTTTACTACAAATCCAGTAAATTCAAGGTCAGGACCTTATTGTTCTGATGTGGCCCTAATGATACAGGCCCCAATATTCCATGTAAATGGTGATGATCCAGAAGCTGTAGTTCATGCCGCTAGAATGGCAATTGAATTTCGTCAAAAATTCAATAAAGATATAGTGGTTGATATGTTTTGTTATAGACGTCATGGTCATAATGAAGGAGATGAGCCTGCATTTACTCAGCCTAATATGTATAAAGCTATTTCAAAACACTATTCTACTCGAGAAATTTATAGTAAAAAACTAATAGACCAAAATTTAATTTCTGAAAAAGAAGCTGAAGGTTTTGTAGCCGACTGGTATACCAGATTAGAAAAAGAATATGAAAAAGCTGGTTCTTATAAGCCTGATAGTGCAGATTGGTTTAGTGGAGCTTGGAAAGGTTTGGATATTGCTAGAGAGAAAGGCAAAAGAAGAGGTGATACAAGTATAAACAAAGATCAGTTTAAATTAGTAGCGCAAGGCCTAAAAAACATACCTAAAGGGTTTAACCTTCATAAAAAGCTTCAAAAATTTATAGACCAAAGAAAAAATTCTCTTGAAGGTAAAACTTCTATTGACTGGTCTTCAGCCGAGGCAATGGCTTTGGGAAGTTTATTAATAGAGGGCGTAAAAATTAGGCTTACGGGACAAGACTCAGGTAGAGGAACATTTTCACAAAGACATGCTGTATTAGTAGATCAGGAGAATGAGAATAAGATAGTTCTTCTTAATAATATTTCAAAAGAGCAGGCTGTATTTGAAATAGTAGATAGCCCTTTATCTGAAGCCTCTGTTTTAGGATTTGAATATGGGTATTCTCTTGCAGAGCCAAATGCATTAGTAATGTGGGAAGCACAATTTGGAGATTTTGCAAATGGTGCACAAGTTATAATAGATCAATTTATTTCATCTGGTGAAAGTAAATGGTTAAGAATGTCTGGATTAACTTTATTATTACCCCATGGTTATGAAGGGCAAGGGCCTGAACATTCTTCAGCAAGAATGGAAAGGTTTTTACAACTTTGTGCAGAAGATAATTTACAAGTTGTAAATTGTACGACGCCAGCAAATTATTTTCATGTTTTAAGACGGCAGATGCATAGATCTTTTAGAAAACCAGTAATAATATTTACTCCAAAATCACTATTAAGAAATAAGCATGCAGTATCTGAAATCTCTGATATGACAGAAGGTTCTTGGTTTCACCGAGTGTTACCAGATCCAAAAATATTATTAAAGAATGATAATCTGGTCAGAGTAGTTTTATGTTCAGGAAAAATTTTTTATGATTTAATAAAGACAAGAGAAGAAAAAAAATTAACGAATATTAGATTAATAAGAATAGAACAGCTATACCCTTTTCCTGAGGATGCTGTAATCAGAGAGCTGAAAAACTTTAAAGATGCTAAAATAATTTGGTGTCAAGAAGAACCAAAGAATATGGGAGCTTGGAGTTATATTAATTCATTAATAGAAGATGTAATGATTAAAGTCGGCTCAAAACAAAATAGACTATCTTATGCAGGCAGAGAAGGGCACGCTTCAACAGCAACTGGATTGTTTAGTCGTCATACTCAAGAGCAAAAAGAGTTAATAGATAAGGCTTTATTAGGTTGTAATGATAATATAAACCATCATAAAGCAACTAAGGGTAAAAAAAAGAAAGTATTAAATTAAAATGCGATATATAAAAGATAGGTTAGTATAAATGAAAATTCTTGTTCCTTCTTTAGGTGAGTCTATTACTGAAGCAACTGTGGCTAAATGGTTAAAGAAAAAAGGTGATATTGTCTCTAAAAATGAAGTATTATTAGAATTAGAAACTGATAAAGCAACTTTAGAAGTCTATGCCCAGTCTGATGGCACCTTATCTGAAATATATTTTGAAGCTGGTCAAGATGTGGAAATTGGCGCAGAATTAGCAGATTTTATACAAGATAAAAACAATAAAATTAGGAAAGATGGTAAGCAAGAAAATAGTGAAGTAAAAGATGATAAAAAAAATGAAGTTGAAGTGAAAGAAATTGAAGAAAAAATTATTACTCCTGAAATAGTATCCTCTGTAGAAGTTAAAAGATCAGGTGCAGGCAATAAAATAACTAAAAATGATTTACAAGAATTTATAGGAGGTAAGAATTTATCGCCTAGTCAAAGAAGGAAAGATATTTTTGATAAGCAAGATAATCTGGTGGATGGTATAAGTGATAAAATACTATTAAGTACTAATAAATCTTATAGAGTGCCTATGACAAGGTTACAAAGGACCATGGCAGAAAGATTAAAATCAGCACAAAAGACAGCTGCCATGTTAACCACATTTAATGAAGTTGACATGTCAAAAGTAATCGAAATTAGAAATAGGAATAAAGATAATTTTGAAAGAAAGTATAATGTTAAGCTAGGATTTATGTCTTTTTTTTGTAACGCTGTTTCTTTAGCTTTGAAAGAAATACCGATTATTAATTCAGAAATAGATGGTAATGACATTATATATCATAATCATATAGACATAGGTATAGCTTTAAGTGCTCCTCAAGGTTTGCTAGTTCCAGTAATAAGAAATGTAGATTTAAAACCTTTCTCTGAGATAGAACAAAAAATTTATGACTTTGGAGAGGAAGCTAAGAATAGTTCAATAACTACTGCTCAAATGAGTGGTGCTACTTTTACGATCACTAATGGTGGGATTTATGGTTCAATGATGTCTACTCCTATTTTAAACCCTCCTCAAAATGGAATATTAGGGTTACATCAAATTAAAGATAGAGCTATAGTTGAAAACGGTGAAATAAAAATAAAACCTATGATGTATATAGCCTTAACTTATGATCATAGAGCTATTTCTGGAAAAGAAGCTGTATCATTTTTGGTAAAAGTGAAAGAGTTTATAGAAAAGCCAGAAAGAATGTTAATAGGCTCATAATGGAAACTTTTGATTTAATTGTTATAGGTGGAGGGCCTGGTGGATATGTTTCTGCTATTGCTGCTGCACAATCAGGATTAAAAGTAGCTTGTATTGATAAAAGAAAAAATTTAGGGGGCACCTGTTTAAATATAGGATGTATTCCATCTAAAAGATTGCTGTATTCCTCTGAATTATATGAGAACGTTAAAGATGAAATTCATCATCATGGTATTGAAGTTAATGTTGCCAATTTTAATCTTTCTAAAATGATGGAAGGAAAAAAAGAAGCTGTTAAAAAATTAACTAATGGAATTGAATTTTTATTTAAAAAAAACAAAATTCATCATATCGTTGGTTTAGCATCTTTAGAGAAAGAAAAAATAGTTAAGGTAAATGAAATACAATATCAGGCTAATAATATTATAATTGCTTCAGGTTCTTATCCTGCAACATTAAAAAATATAAAGATTGACGAAGGAAAAATAGTATCATCGACAGGTGCTTTAAATTTTGAAAAAGTACCGAAAAAATTAGCAGTTATAGGAGCTGGATATATTGGTTTGGAGTTAGGATCAGTGTGGAGGCGATTAGGTTCTGAAGTTACTGTAATTGAATATACAGACACTATTGTACCTTCTATGGATTTAGATATAGCGAATGCTTTTCATAATGAATTGAAAAAACAGGGAATGAATTTTGTACTTTCTTCTGAAGTTACTAAAGCTGAAATCAAGAGGGATAAAGTACATTTGCAGGTTAAATCAATAAAAGATAAGAAAAATAATGATTTAATTTTTGACAATGCACTTTTAGCTGTAGGCCGTATGCCAAAGACAGAAGGACTAGGATTAGAAAAAGCAGGAATAAAAACTACGGATAAAGGGCATGTTGAAGTAAATCATTTATATCAAACATCAATAGATGGAATATATGCAATTGGAGATGTTATAGAGGGGCCCATGTTAGCTCATAAAGCTAGTATGGAAGGTCAAGTTGTTGTTGATATTATTACAGGAAAAAATGGCCAAGTGAATTATGATGCTATTCCTTCTGTAGTATATACTAATCCAGAGGTAGCTTGGGTGGGTAAAACTCAACAGGATCTGGATAAATATAAAGTTAATTATAATGTTGGAAAGTTTCAATTTTCTTCTAATTCACGAAGTAAAGTTTCTGGGAATACTACAGGAATGATTAAAGTTTATTCTCATTCTGAATCAGATAAAATTTTAGGTGCACATATTTTAGGAAATCATGCAGGAGAAATGATTGGAGAATTTGTGGTAGCGATTGAGATGGGTGCTACAGCTGAAGATATAGCATTAATTTGTCATGCTCACCCTACGTTATCAGAATCTATTAAAGAAGCAGCAAGCTTAGCTTCATATGGACATACTATACATTCATAATAAAATTATTTTCTAGGGTGAGCTAATTTGTGTACTTTGCTTATGGTTGTCATTGTTACAGCCGTATATCCTTGTGTAGTAGATAAACTGCTATGTCCTAGTAACTCTTGGATAGTTCTAAGGTCAACCCCTTTTTCTAGTAAATGAGTTGCAAAACTATGTCTAAGAGCATGGGGTGTTACAGTTTTTGGTAAAGAAAGTTTATTTCTTATTTCTTCTATAGTTTTCTGGACTTGACGAGAATTTAGTCTTTTACCTTTTAGTCCTAAAAACAACGGTGAATTCATTTCTTTATTTTTATTTATAATTAATAATTGTTTAATTATTATTTTTGCAGATTCTATTAAAGGAATTTCTCTTATTTTTTCACCTTTACCCTTAACTCTTAATATATCCATATTTTTGACATCTATTATATTAAGTTGAAGAGCTTCACTTATTCTTAATCCAGCTGCATAAATTAATGTAAAAAGAGTTTTATCTCTTAAACCTGTCCAGTCATTTTTTTCTCCTGATATTTTTATGATATTTATAACTTCTTTAAATGATAAAGGGCGCGGAATTTGCTTGTTAATTTTTGCTGGCTGTAGAGTAAAGATTATTGTATTCTTTACATATTTCTTTTTATTTAAGAATCTAAAGAATGCTTTTATAGCCGCTTTAGATCTAGCCTGACTTTTAGGAGATAAATTATTATTTTTAATTTTTTGAGATGATAACCAAGATCTAAAATCTCTTAAAGTTAAGTTTTCTAAATTTTTAATAGAGATTTTATTACCATAATGTTCATTAAGAAATTTTAAAAAATATTTAAGGTCTATACCATAAGCCTTACAAGTATTTAAACTAAGTAATTGCTCTTCTTTTATATAAAGCAACCATTCATCACATAAATATGAAACTTCTTTATTCGCAAATATATTATTAGTTATATTTTTTTTTTTCATTTGTTCTAAGTTATACTTTGCCCTGTCAGTTTCCAGTCATCTAAGAATGCTTTTAGCCCATTATCAGTTAAAGGATGACTGATTAATTGTTTTAATACATTAGGCGGTAGTGTTACAACATCAGCACCAATTTTAGCAGCATCTATTACATGATTTGTATTTCTTATACTTGCTACAAGTATTTCAGTATTTAAATTAGGGTAGTTTGTATATATTTCACATATATCAGAAATAAGGTCCATTCCATTTAATCCAATATCATCTAATCTACCAACAAACGGAGATATAAATGTGGCACCTGCTTTTGCAGCTAAAAGAGCCTGACTGGCAGAAAAACATAATGTTACATTTACTAAAACGTCATCATTTCTTAAGGTGCGACAGGCTTTTAGACCATCCCATGTTAATGGAACTTTTATAGTAACATTTTTAGCTATAGCTTTTAATACCTCAGCTTCTTTTAGCATTTCTTCATAGTTAGTTGCAGCTACTTCCGCAGATACTGGTCCCGGGACGATATCACAAATTTCAGCAATAACTTCATTTATATTTCTACCAGATTTTTTAATCAGAGAAGGATTAGTTGTTACTCCATCTAATAAACCACTTGATGATAGCTCTTTAATTTCAGAAACATCAGCTGTATCAATAAAAAACTTCAATTTAACCTCCTAGTAAATAAAATAAATTTATATAATGTAATATTTATAGTTTAAATATAGTTAAATTAAAACCTATGATTTAATGAATATCAAAGGATAAAGTTATTTTTATTAAAAATGTAGATAAACAACTAGAAATTTCGTGTAAGGTAATTATTATTTCTCCTGGTAAAGGAATTTATGATTATAAAATAAATGGAAGCATTTCTATTGGGCAGATTGTTTCTGTACCTCTAAGAAAAAAAATATATATAGGCATTGTAATAGCCAAAGGCTCTAATAGTTTTCCTCAATTCAAATTGAAAGACATAATAGAAATATATAAATTACCTTTAATTTCTAAAGAGTTATTAAACTTTTGTTATTGGTTATCCAATTGGTATATGAGTGATTTATCACAAGTTTTAAAAATGGTAATACCTGCCGCAAATTTTTTAAGTATTGTAAAAGGTAAGACGATTCTTAAAATTAATAATAAATCTAATATGGCAACAACAGTTTTAGGTAAAAAAGTATTAGACCATTTAAAAAAAAATCCTAGTTTGACATTAAGAGAATGTAGTAAAGAAGTAAAAGTTAGTTATGCCGTTATAAAGAAACTTATATTAGATCAAGTTTTGTTGACTGATAGTTATAATGAAATAAAAAATAATAAAATTATAAAAGAAAATATTCCTAAACTAAATCAACATCAGTTGGATGCTGTAAAAACAATTAAAAATTTAGCTAGTAAAAAGCATAATAATATTTTTCTTCTAGATGGTGTTACGGGTTCTGGAAAAACAGAAATATATCTAGATTTAATTTCAGATGAAATTAAGTATGGAAGGCAAAGTTTAGTGCTTTTACCAGAAATTGCTTTAAGCAAACAGTTTATTGATCGTTTTGAGAAACGTTTTAATTTTATTCCAGCTATATGGCATTCCGCAATACCTAATAAAGAGAAGCGTATAACTTGGCAAAAAGTTATTAATGGAGAAATAAAAATAGTAATTGGTGCAAGAAGTGCGCTTTTTTTGCCTTTTTCTAGCTTATCTTTAATAGTTGTAGATGAAGAGCATGATACATCATACAAGCAGGAAGATGGTATTATTTATAATGCTAGAGATATGGCGGTAGTAAGAGGAAATTTATCTAATGCAAAAGTTATTTTGGCTTCAGCTACACCATCTTTAGAATCAATACATAATACAAATATAGGTAAATATTATAGAATTAGATTACCAGAACGCTTTGGTTCTGCAGTCATGCCACGAATTAAAATTATAGATATGCGAAAAGAAAAATTGTCATCTAATCAATGGATTGCGCATGAATCTAAGGAGGCTATAAAAAAAGCTTTAAATGAGAAAGAGCAAGTTCTGTTATATATTAATAGACGAGGCTTTGCGCCATTAACTTTATGTAGATCATGTGGCTATAGATTTCAGTGTATTAATTGCTCTTCTTGGTTAGTAAATCATAAAGTAATTAATAAAATGTTATGTCATTATTGTGGATATAAAGAAGATATTGAAGATGAATGTCCTAACTGTGAATCTAAAAAAGAATTTGCTCCATGTGGTCCAGGAGTAGAAAGACTAGCAGCTGAAGCAAAGGCACTTTTTCCTGCAGCCAGATTGAAAATGATAGCTAGTGACACGGTAGATTACTCTTTGAAAACAGAAAATATTTTTAATACAATAGCTTTAGGTAATGTTGATATAATTGTAGGAACACAATTAGTAGCTAAAGGACATCATTTTCCTAATTTAACAACAGTTATAGCAATTGATGCTGACATAGGTCTTTCAGGCGGAGATTTGAGGGCTTCAGAGAGAACATTTCAAATGCTAACACAATTAACAGGAAGAGCGGGAAGGGAAAAGAAAAAAGGTAATGCATATATTCAAAGTTATGACCCAAAGCATTCAGTAATGGAAGCAATGCAAACAGGAAGTATTAAAAATTTTATAACAGTTGAGGCAGATGGAAGAAAAAATAGAAGTTTGCCTCCATATGGTCGTTTAGGGTCATTAATAATACAGTCTGCTAATTTAGATATTTTAGAAAAATTTGTTCAAAATCTATCTTCCAAAGTACCAAAGTTTCATAAAGATAAGGATCGAATCGACATATTGGGGCCGGCTCCTGCACCAATAGCTAAATTACGTGGTTTGTATAGATACCGCTTTCTTGTTAAAGGGAAAGGTGAAGTGCGTATTCAGTCTTTTATTAAAGAATGGCTTTTAAATATAAAGATTGATAAGGGCGTTCGCATTAAAATTGATATAGACCCTTATAATTTCTTATAATAAATAGATTAAACAGTAATCTTCTATTGCACATATTTAAAAGCTGTGTTACCTAAATTCGCAAGCATTTTTTATAAATAATTACTAAAGAATTGGTATTTTGGGTTCTATATAATTGGCTAATGATTCAAAAAATATTGGAAGTGTAGTAGAGAGATATTCTAAGGCTCTTCTAGAGCTCGCTATTGAGAATAAATCTCTTGATACGATTCATAATGATGTTTTGAAGATTATAGATATATTAGAGTCAAGTAACGATTTTAATAGAGTTATAAAATCGCCTATAATATCAAGAGATGATCAAAGTCTTGTTATAAATTCAATATTAAATAAGATTTCTGCAAGTGAGACAGTAATAAAATTTTTTGCAGTTGTATCCAGTAATAGGAGGTCTTTCATTATTGATAGAATTTGCTATAGATTTTTAGAAATGGAAGTTAAGCATAAAGGAGAAATCAGGGCTGAGTTATTAAGTACTGAAACTCCATCTGAAGATGATCTAAAGAAAATTGAACAAATAATTAAAAAGTCTATGGGCGCTGATGTAAGTTTAATATCTAAAGTGGATGCCACTATAATTGGAGGATATATTTTAAATATTGGTTCAGTTATGCTGGATGGTTCAGTAAGGTCTAAATTACAAGGGCTCAAGGTATCTATGAAAGGGATTAAATAAATGAAACTTAATGCTGCAGAAATCTCATCTATTATAAAAGAGCAAATAGAAAAATATGGAACAGAAGCGGAAGTGGCAGAAGTTGGTCAAGTTTTATCAGTTGGTGACGGTATAGCTAGAGTTTATGGATTAGATAATGTTCAGGCTGGAGAAATGGTTGAGTTTCCAGGTGGTGTTTCTGGGATGGCTTTAAATCTTGAAGCGGATAATGTAGGTGTAGTTATCTTTGGAGATGACCGAGGAATTAAAGAAGGCGATACTGTAAAGAGAACTGGAAGTATTGTCGATGCGCCAGTTGGAAAAGCATTATTAGGAAGAGTAGTAGATGCTCTAGGAAACCCAATTGATGGTAAAGGTGAGATTAAAACTTCTGAAAGAAGTATTGTAGATGTAAGAGCGCCAGGAATTATTCCAAGAAAATCTGTTCATGAACCAGTTCAAACTGGTTTAAAAGCCATTGATTCTCTTGTGCCTGTGGGAAGAGGTCAGAGAGAATTAATAATCGGAGATAGACAAACAGGAAAAACTGCGGTTGCCATTGATACAATTTTAAATCAAAAACAAATTAATGATGGTGATGATGAAAGTAAAAAATTATATTGTGTTTATGTGGCTATTGGTCAGAAACGTTCAACTGTAGCTCAAATAGTAAAAGAGTTGGATGAGAGAGGTGCTTTAGCATACACTGTGGTTGTTGCAGCCACTGCATCGGAACCTGCGCCTCTTCAATATTTAGCGCCTTATACAGGTTCTGCAATTGGGGAGTGGTTTAGAGACAATAAGATGCATTCGTTAATTATTTATGATGATTTATCTAAACAAGCTGTAGCATACAGGCAAATGTCTTTATTATTAAGAAGACCTCCAGGAAGAGAAGCTTATCCTGGTGATGTGTTCTACTTACATTCACGTTTATTAGAGCGTTCTGCAAAATTAAATGATGCAAATGGTTCGGGTTCAATGACGGCCTTACCAATCATTGAGACACAAGGTGGAGATGTTTCTGCTTATATTCCTACAAATGTTATTTCTATTACAGATGGACAAATATTTTTAGAAACTGATCTTTTTTATCAAGGTGTTAGGCCTGCGATTAATGTAGGTCTATCTGTAAGTCGTGTGGGTTCATCTGCTCAAATTAAAGCTATGAAGCAAGTTGCGGGCTCTATTAAGCTAGAATTAGCTCAATATAGAGAGATGGCGGCTTTTGCACAGTTTGGTTCAGATTTAGATACTGCAACTCAGCAGTTATTAGCTAGAGGTGCAAGATTAACAGAATTATTAAAACAAGGGCAATATGCCCCTTTATCAGTAGAAGAGCAAGTTGTTGTAATTTTTGCAGGGGTTAGAGGGTTTTTAGATAAGATAGAAATATCAGATATAGCCAAATTTGAAGAAGCTTTATTAAACAATCTTAGAAGCTCTAAAACTCTGTTAGCGACAATTAAAGAAAAAGCGGCTTTAGATGAAGACATTGAGAAATCTATTACAGCTTTAATAGATGAAGTTATTAAAGATTTTATATAAGAGCGATTGATATTTAATTATGAGTAATCTTAAAGAATTAAAAAATAAAATAGATAGTGTAAAGTCTACTAGGAAAATAACGCAAGCTATGAAAATGGTGGCGGCATCTAAGTTAAGGCGTGCTCAGGAAAGTGCCGAGTCTGCAAGGCCTTATTCTGATAAAATTTCTAAAATTATGTCATCATTAGCATTAGGTATGAAAGATAGTGATGTTTCTTTAGATTTATTATTAGGGAATAAAGATAATAATGCTCATATAATTATTGCAGTTACTTCGGATAGAGGGTTATGTGGAGGGTTTAACTCTTCTATTATTAGAGCTGTTAAAACTAAAGTTAAACAGTTAGTGGAGGCAAATTCTGAATTTAAAATTATATGTATAGGTAAAAAAGGAACCGATGTCTTAAAAGGACTTTTTGGAGATAAGATTATTATATCATCTACTATTAATGATAAAAACTCTTTTTCATTAGCTGAGGATATATCTTCTGAGCTTGTAGGCAAATTAGATGGTAAAGAATTTGGAACGTGTTCAGTAATTTATAATAAATTTCAATCAATTATTTCTCAAATAGTAAGTGAACAGTCATTAATTCCATGTAGTATCGATATGGATGAGAGTGAAAATACACAAGATAATGATATGATAAGTTTTGAATTTGAGCCTGATGAAAAAGAAATTTTATCAGATTTGCTTCCAAAAAATCTTGCCATCCAAATATATAAAGCAATTTTAGAAAGTGGAGCAGGTGAGCAAGGCGCAAGAATGGCAGCAATGGATAATGCTACAAGAAATGCTGGAGAAATGATTGATAAACTTAATTTATCCTATAATAGGCAAAGACAAGCAATAATTACGGGAGAGTTAATAGAAATTATTTCAGGAGCAGAGGCTTTATAAAAATTAATTAGAATTTACATAAGAATGGAGATTAAAATGACAGATAATAAAGGCAAAGTAACGCAGGTTATTGGCCCGGTGGTGGATGTTCAGTTTGAGGGAGATCTTCCTAGTATTTTAGATGCCTTAGAAATAGATAATTCTGGAGAAAGGCTTGTGCTTGAGGTTGCTCAGCATTTAGGAGAAAAAACAGTCAGAGCTATTGCAATGTCAGCAACTGATGGATTAGTTAGAGGAAAAGAAGTAACTCCTACAGGCAAACCTATATCAGTTCCAGTGGGCCCAGAAATGCTTGGTAGAATTGTGAATGTTATTGGAGAGCCTGTTGATGAAAGAGGTCCTGTGACAACAAAAGCTTCGTACCCTATTCATAGGTCTGCTCCTTCATATACAGATCAGTCAACTGAATCTGAAGTATTAATAACAGGAATTAAAGTAGTAGATTTATTAGCGCCGTATGCAAAAGGTGGAAAAATCGGGCTTTTTGGCGGTGCTGGAGTGGGTAAAACTGTTTTAATTATGGAATTAATTAATAATATCGCTAAAGGACATGGAGGATACTCAGTTTTTGCAGGCGTAGGAGAAAGAACTAGAGAAGGAAACGATTTGTATCATGAAATGATTGAATCTGGTGTTATAGATTTAAAAGGAGATAAATCAAAAGCAGCCTTAGTATATGGTCAAATGAATGAACCTCCTGGGGCACGTTTAAGGGTTGCACTTTCAGGATTAACTATGGCAGAATATTTTAGAGATCAAGAAGGACAAGATGTGTTATTCTTTGTAGATAATATTTTTAGATTTACTCAAGCTGGTTCAGAGGTTTCCGCGCTGCTAGGGCGTATACCTTCAGCTGTGGGTTATCAACCTACATTAGCAACAGATATGGGTACATTACAAGAAAGAATTACTTCTACTAAGAAGGGGTCTATTACGTCTGTGCAAGCTATTTATGTGCCAGCAGATGATTTAACCGATCCAGCACCAGCAACTTCTTTTGCCCATTTGGATGCAACTACTGTTTTATCAAGACAAATAGCTGAGTTAGGTATTTATCCCGCAGTTGATCCACTAGATTCTACTTCTCGAATTTTAGACCCAAGAGTTATAGGTGAAGAACATTACAAAGTTGCAAGAGAGGTACAAAGTATCTTGCAATCATATAAGTCTTTACAAGATATTATAGCTATTTTAGGAATGGATGAATTATCTGAAGAGGATAAACTTACTGTTAATAGAGCAAGAAAGATACAAAGATTTCTATCTCAACCATTCCATGTTGCCGAAGTATTTACAGGATCACCAGGAAAATTTGTAGAATTAGAAGATACTATAAAAGGGTTTAAAGCACTATGCGCTGGTGAATATGACCATCTTCCAGAAGCGGCATTTTATATGGTTGGTACTATGGAAGAAGCTATAGAAAAAGCTAAGGTTATGGAAGAAAAAGCAGCTTAATTTAGAAAGATTGTAAAATGGCCGAAGATGAAAAACTTAATTTAGAAGTAGTTTCACCAGAGAAACTAGTTATGTCAAAATCAGTTGATATGGTAACTATTTCTGGTACTGAGGGTGATTTTGGAATTCTTCCAGGTCATGCTGCAATTATTTCAAGTGTAAGACCAGGTCTCCTAGAAATAGAATCTGATAAGGAAATTGAAAAGATGTTTATAAGTGGTGGTTTTATAGAAGTATTGAATGACAAAGTTTCAATTTTAGCAACAGAGGTAATATTATCTGATGACATAAATATCTCTGAATGTGCAGAAAAAATAAATAAATGCAATGATGAAATTCTAGAATTAGATAACGAATTAGCTAAAGAATCTATTTTGAAAAGCATTGATAAATATCAAGCAATGATAGAATTTAAAAATATTAACTAATTTTATTCTTTTTTTATATCAGCTTCAAATTTTTTAAAAACAGTTTTATAAACACTTTTTCTAAAATTTGTAACATTATCTTGTACATATTTTTTATCTGCCCATTTCCACTTACTAAATTCTGGATGTTTATATGAATTAATATTAACTTCAGAGTCATCACCAAAAAAATAAAACAAAAACCATTTTTGCATTTGTCCTACAAATTTACCATCCCATTTATTTTTTGCTATATCTTCAGGTAATTTATATTTTATCCATCTATTAGCTGAGGAAATATATTTAATGCTTTTAATACCAGTTTCTTCATGTGTTTCTCTAATGGCAGCTTTTAATGGAGTTTCATTTATATCGATACCACCCTGTGGCATTTGCCAAGTGCATTGTTTTATAATATCAGATCTTTTACCAATCCATATATTAGCATCTTTATTAAATATAACTATACCAACATTTAGTCTATAGTTTTCATCCTTAGACATTATTTTTTTTATAAAGTGATATGCCTTCTAATAAATCTATAGCTCTATTCAGTTGATAATCAATTTTCTTGTCCTTAACCTCAGCAATATTTTTTTCTTTTTTAATTTTTTCTAGATTTGAATTTTTTTCAGTAGGGTTTTCTAAATGACCTTTTAAGTCACTTTCTTTTCTATTAGAAAATTGTTCTAACTCTTCTATTTTTGCCTGCTTCACTATAATGTCAGGAACAATACCCTTAGCCTGTATGGAGTTACCAGAAGGAGTATAGTACCTAGCAGTCGTAAGCCTCATGGCCGAATCTCTTTGAACAGGTATAATAGTTTGAACAGAACCTTTCCCAAATGAAGTGGTACCCATAATAATCGCACGTCTATGATCTTGTAAGGCTCCAGCAACAATTTCTGATGCTGATGCAGAGCCACCATTAATAAGAATAACAACTGGTAGTCCATCAGAAATATCTCCAGATGTAGCACTAAACTTTTGCTGGCCTCTCTGCTTTCTTCCTCTAGTAGATACTATTTCACCTCTATCTAAAAAAGCGTCAGATACTGCAACTGCCTGATTTAATAATCCACCAGGATTATTTCTTAAATCTAAAATTACACCTGTAATATTTTCTCCTATTTCTTCTTTTAATTTTTTCATATTTTTTAAAAGGCCAGATTGAGTTTTTTCATTAAAAGAAGTGATTCTTAAATATGCAGCATTACCTTCTCTTCTAGCTTTTACTGATTGAACTTTTATTCTATCTCTAATAATTTTTATCTCAAAAGGTTCTTCTTCTCCTCTACTAATCTTAATTGTAATTTCTGTATTAACTAAACCACGCATCATATCGACTGCTTCCCCTAAGGTCATTCCATATACCGACACACCATCTATCTCTATTATAAAGTCTCCGGCTTGTACACCTGCTTCATAGGCGGGTGTATCATCTATAGGTGAAACAACTTTAACAAAGCCATCTTCCATAGAAACTTCAATACCAAGCCCTCCAAATTCTCCTTTAGTTTGAACTTGCATGTCATCAAATGATTCTGAATTCATAAAAGATGAATGAGGGTCAAGAGATTGAAGCATACCTTGAATTGCTGCCTCTATTAATTCTTTATCTGAAACTTCTTCAACATACTCTCTTCTAACTCTTTCATATACTTCTCCAAACATATTTAATTGTTTATATACATTAGAATTTTTTTCTTCAGCATTAATATTAAAGCTAAATAATACTATAATAATTATTGAAAAAGCACATATATTAAGTCTTTTTATGTTTAAACATTTCATTGTAACCCACCTTTACTATTCTTTAATTAACCATTTTATAGGGTTAATTGGTTTTCCCTTTGACCTTACCTATACGTAAAGTTCAGAAGGATTAGATTTTATTGTTTTAATTATACCTATATTTTTTCCAAAACTAACCTTAGATCCTA
>ENA-OREN01000872-OREN01000872.1-marine-metagenome-genome-assembly--contig:-NODE-872-length-39150-cov-4.805108_pt1 | contig 39150 bp, 57 predicted proteins | sample MGYA00248624_ERZ508555 | MGnify/ENA primary metagenome ERZ508555 (study PRJEB26222, sample SAMN06267773) | marine metagenome | isolation source: Saanich Inlet, British Columbia, Canada | place... | reverse complement strand
GATGACTTAGCATCGCTACTCCTACCTGAGAACTCGAAAAGATCGTGCACAATGGCGTCTGAGATGTCCCAGAACGCCTCGCGATCCGATGTGTACCTTGTTGCCCCAGAAGCCCTTACGACGACGTAGATGTCCACCAATAGAGTCTCTCGCACGGGTACGCCGTAGCCTGAGTTCGACTCGTTAGAAGCGTCTGCTAGTCCAATGAATACAAACCTAGATCCTGATGGTCTACTAGCGAAGTGCTGGTCGATTGCGCTTTGTAGTGTGCCGTCGAATATAGTGCAAGAGTCAATACCGTCAATGCGACGCTCAATCTCACCCTTAACGGCTTCAAATACGTTATTTGTAGATACGCTATCCAATGCTACTTCCCTATGATTATTTCTTGCTTCGTGGCTCTGGGCAAGCCGTACTCCCTGAACGACCTGTCGATATTCTCTACCACCCACTGCTCCTCAAGGCCCATGAAGTCCCTCTGGTGCTCGTGCTTCCACCTAGGACTGTTTCCAGATATGTGAGCGTAAGCCTTTATTGCTTGTGCGGGGTCGCTAAACCCAATGCTGATCTGGGTATCTCTCGCCTTCATAGCCTGACCGCTCCTTGTGTCCCTGACCTTGGAGCCACCGAGGGTTGTATCTACCCTTGCCGACCCTGCGCCCTCAAGGACTTGCAAGTTGCCTAGCATCTGCCCAGACAGCCTCAGATCAACATTCTCCTGCCCTTTTCTCTGTGCGTATTTTCTTGTGTACGGATGCTTCAGAGCGTCTCCTTGCTTATCAAGGCCCGACTTCGTGCGCTCTCTGATGTGAAGAACCGCAGCCTCCCCGATGTCTACAGCAACCCTGCCAAGGCCAGAGGCCCACTCCGCAAGTGCTTTAGTAAACTCTTCACCTACTCGTACAACAGCCATCTAGCCCACCCAAGTGTCTTGTGAGTGTGTGTCCATGTCGTCGTCAACCGTTGTCTCTAACTGGGTGAGGAAGTCTGAGTCGATGCGCAGTTGCTTGATAAGGGCGTTGAACGCCATCTCAAAGCGGTCGTACATCATAGCCGACCTATTCACCAGCATAGAGTTGGAAGCGAGAGCCTGTTGCTCGTAGTATTGCCACATGACACAGTAGCCAAGCGTCCTGTTAACAGCGCCAGTCAAGTGAGTCTTGCCCACATCAATAGCCGCATCAAAGAACTCACCTGGACCGTCAGCGTCACGCATCATCTCAGGGAACTCGCGCATGGACTTCATCTCAATATAGCCCTTCGCCTCGTCCCGCATATTTGCAGATATGGCGTCAGTGTCATACGAGTCAAAGTTGGGATCACGCAAGTCTACTGGCGCAATACCGTCCATAACGTCGTTGTCAAGAGTGAGGTCAGCCCAAGAGCCCATATCTACTGTCCATTTTAAGCGCACAAGCAGGGGGCCGAAGCCCCCCGCCGTACACCGTTTAGTTTACGACTGGTCTACGTCAATCTTTACGCCAGCAAGGTCTTTGTTGCTTGCGACATTAGCGTCCCAGTTAGATCCTGTAACTACATTAGCCGTAGTTGGGTTAACACCACCGTTAGTAGTGTCCCACTTGAAGCCTTTGAGTCCAAGAACGTAGTCGTCCTCTCCCTGAAGAATCATCTCAAGGTTGGCTTTGAGCAACTTGCGATCCATAGCCACGATAGGCAGTGTATCAACAACGATCTCAATAGCGTTGTCTACCAAACCGAGAACGTGATACTCACCAGGAGTACCAGAAGTGGTTAAGTAAGAGATGTCAGAGACAAACATTGGGAGCCCAAGAGTCCCTGTTCCGCCCTGATAAATCTGGAAGTCAGCCACGTTGCCAGAGCCAGCGGACAACTGCTCGACTTCGAGGGCCTCCATTGCGCCTGAGTTCGTAACCCATACTTTCACACGATCAGCAGCGTCGCCCAATTTCCGCTTTCCGCGAACAAGAGCAGTGTGATCTAGTGTGGCACTTGAGCCTGTAGCAGCGTAGTCGTACAGGTTGTTGCCTTCAGTCGTGATGGCAGCAGCGCAAGCACCGATAGACGTATTCAGCATTTCCTGAACGCGAACCTTAGCATAGTTTTCGCCCAATAGGGTCGAGAACAAGCGTGGGTCTTCTGCGATACGACGGAAAGCATCTTCAGTCTGTGAGTACGGTCCGTAACGACGACTCAGCTTGACGCCGATGTTTTCGTCTTGTGTCATTGCCGTAGGGGTCAGGTCTGTAGAGACATCTGTGATGTCACGACGAACGTAACCGCCTGAAGGGAAGTCAAAGAACCGCTCTCTGCGATAGTCTCCCTGTGATTCTGCGGTCAGAATGTTTACTGCACCGCCAAAGCCAGCGTGAAACTCCTCGATAGCCTGACCGAGTGTTTCTACGAAGGCTGCACTAAATTCTTCGTCGTAGATGACAAAGTTAGATTTTGTTCCAATAGCCATTGCTTATTTTCCTATTATTTAAGTTTCATGTAAGCGGGCCATCCTTCAACCTTGGGCTGTCGTAGCCCGTACTGGCGAATATAAGCGCCGTGGTCTTGGACATCATCACGAGTCTTGGGCTTGTGCCCGCTCTTGGTGACGCCTTTTCCTTCTTGCCCAATCTTCGCTCTCGTACTGTTGCGTTCTGGCTCCCGCAAGTAGTCTTTCAACCGTGGGTCAGCGACAAGTTCTCCTACGAAGTCCTCAACGGACATCTCAGAACCCCTAACGCTGATTGTTGATGTATTGTAGTCAAAGTCGATCTGATCTCCGTAAAGCAGTTCCGCTGTTGACGGCTTCTTTGGGTCGATACGCTTAATGAATGTGTCATCAAACCTACTACCAAAAGCCCGCTCCATCTCTACGTGTTTTAACTTGCTGGTCAATCCAGAAAGTTGTTCTCTTGTCTGCTCTAGTTCGCTTTGCACAGGCTTTAGGTTCGCCGTAGTCCACTGCTCTCGTTGCGCGTCAAGGTCAACGCTCGGCTCCGAAGTGCCGTACTTTTCCTTAAATCTTGCCACAAGAACTTCGTCTTCAAACACCTTGTCACGATGTACGTGATTCTTAAAGCGTTCGTCTACTTTATTCTGGACTGCGGGGCCGAACTTGTCTTTTGAGATATAGCCCACACTCAGATCATCATTTGAAAGAACTTTATAGTCCTCTGATAGCGGTGTGTATTCATCGCCATCCTTTACGTATACATCCATCTCGATTCTTATTTACTGTGCGCCTCGGTGTGCGCGGTCAATCGGAAAATAAGCAGCCCTCAATCTTTCTCCTTCCGGTAGAGACATACGCGAGGGTGTTGCGTCTGTTGTGTGCGAATATAAGAAATTCACACGATCTTGTCAAAGAAATACCAAATTTAATTTACCTTTATCTGCACAAATGTTATTTTACCACCTTTATCGTCCCGTCCTCCTTCCGCTGGACTCTTGTGTACGCTCCATTGTGCTCGCGATCAGGCCATCCTACACCGCCTTCCTTGAAGATCGTGCCAGAGCCTCCGCTGATAAGCCTCCTGACGGGTCTACCGTTGTACTCAATGAGTGGAGTAGCCTTCATGGACTCCACAACATCAAACTCCTCCTTATCCCCGTCCTGATACCTGTACGTGTACGTCATTCTTGTCCCTCGATGTCCTCTGTTTCTTCTTCTTCTTCATCCTCGAAAGGTACCTCTACAGGCACTTCGGGCACCTCAATATCCCCTAGGCGCTCACGAACCTCCTTGGTGATGCCGTCAGTAGCCATAAGAGCAGCCAATTCGGGCTCTAAGCCCGTACCAGAGGCAGCAACGTAGTTGTTTACTTGCTTCTGAATGAGGTTTTCGATGTCAACAGGCTTAAAGTCCCTGCTACGCTCTACGGTAGAGGAGTGCCATACCGATTCGTCCTGTGGGGACATGATCTGTGAACCTAGGAACCGCCAGTCGTTGTCAATCTCGTCAATAGCGCTTGACATCAGGCTCAGGAACGCCGTGCGCCCTTCTGCTTGGTTGAACAGCACCTCAGTAGCAGAGCGCTCTATGTTCGGGGCATTCATGCGCTGGTGGTTCGTAATGTAGAACTGCTTGACCTCGGCCTCGTAGGTTCTGTACGCCTCAGAAGCGTTACTTGAGTCTGGGGAGATGTAGTTCCAGTCCCCTTGTAAGCCGTTAGCACCCGCATTGATACCCGCAACACCCTTGTTGAACACACTGTCCTCAACGTCACCAACAAGGCGTGGGTGGTTGATCACACGGAAGTTCCAGCGGGCATCGCTGAGGATGTTGTACAGGGCATTGTGGTCTTCTGCCATCTGGTAGCCGACCTCTCTGGTCATGCGATCAGAGAACTTCAGGTACGTGAAAGGCAAACGCTCAACGGTCCTTGTGTCGTCCGTGTAGAACTTGTGCTTCCAAGTGTCAGCATCCACCACCTCAAGAGTGTCGTCACCCCCGTCGTTTTCGCTGATACGCCATTTCGTCCACCCGTCAATATCGTACTCTGTGTAGTAGCGCACAACCTCTGCGGGCTCGTGCATATCGGGACGCTCAAGCACTTCCTCTGCCACTAAGAGCCACGTAGGGCGTCCGTTGACCATGTGCCAATCGACAATCCTGTTCGGGTCGATGATCTCTGTCAGCGGGTTCGCAGCCCCTTCTGGCAAGTACGTAAAGGAAAAGAACTTGTTATCCACGATAACATTCGTCTTCGCCTTGTTCAGTGCTCCTAGCCAGTTTAATCCAGTACCGTCGATGTCTCTCCACATACGGTACATCAAAGAGCCCTCATCATCACTAGCTCCAAGGGGTCCCCCTTCCCTTAGATTCCACTTGCCGTGCTCAACGGCGGCGATACCACCAGAGTACGCATCGACAAGCGCTGCCATGTGTGAGGGGAAGCGAGTAATCCTCGCTCGTTCCGCAAAAGCAGAGGCTGACTCGCCTTGGCTCCTGCGTATAAGATAAGAGCCGTACCCACCGTTCGAGGAGGGGGCACCAGAGCCCTCGCCAGAGAAGTAGCCCACCCTGTAGGTTCCCCTAGGCAGGTTGTCCTCCGACATAAAGTTAGATGTTGCCCGCGGGGGCTTAGAACCGTCAGGATCGTCATTCATTGAACTAGATTCCGACTTTGCTACCGCTAAGGCGCGTCCTGTGTACTGATCCCTAGTGTACTGCCTCTTTAGAACCTCCACTTCGTAATCAGGATGCCTGTTTTCTACCCAAAGATCAGCCATATTCTATAGATTTAAGTGCGCGTAGCCAATAGTCTGGCCTCCGTGCTTTCTTTTGTAGATAGCCATCTCAAGCGCATTTCTGCGATCAGGGCTCCTACGGATTACTTTCTTCATCTCCTTTTTACCTAATACCTTTCGCCGACCTTTCGCATCTAGTTCATACGTATTGGACAGCAACTCTTCCTTCAGAACGGGGTCATCAGGGATCGCCCCGCCCTTCCTTATCCAGTCTGCAAGTTGAAATGCCATTTCTGACCCGACATTGTTGTAGTTATCGTCGTCGGACGCGCTTGATTGAACGTGAATTGGCACGACCACAATGTTAAATTTGTTTCCCTTCTCCTTGAGGATGTTATGTAAGGCATCCACAGGGCTGGATCCAAGTCCGATTTCATCTATTTGCACCCTTATTTGTTTGTCGTGCTCTCTGTGGTACTTGCGCACCGCTTCAATAATTTTTCTAGCTACGTACACACCGTCCCTATTACGTAACGTAACAGGTAAGTGTGCGTGCTGACCGCGAACAGCGTAGATGACCGACTCGTCATCCCCAAAACGAGCAACATCAACCCCAAGGGTCAATTCGCCCGTAGCAGAAGTGTCCTTCCACCGCTCAACAGCCTTGTCTACACTATCAAGGTCTATAACAGAGTCCTCACCTTCACCAGGGAACTCGCCAAGGACGCGAACGCGGAACGCAATCGACTCCTTGCCCCACATATCAAATTTCTCGTCGATCCAAGGCTTTGTAGCTAATCCAGGGATCTTCATCTCGCCAGTGACGTTAGGAGAGTCGTAGGATGACAACTTTATATTGTGCCAAAACCGCGAATACTTCGTAAAGGCGTTGCAAAACTCACCCGTCATCTTCGTTGCCTGTGACGCCATGAATATCTTGGCTCCACCAGCCATGTTCCCCTCCATAGCCTCAAAGATGATGTCCTCAATACCCGAAGCCTCATCTAGGAGGTACAGGATGTGCGGAGAGGAGACACCAGCAGCGCGCTCTGGCTCTGTAGTAGAGAAGCCGAAGGCTTGATTGCCGTTACGAAGGGTTAGCCCCGTGGAGGGATCGAGGGAAGGGTCCTTTTCTAGGAACTCCTGATAGACAGGAGATTTACGTACCATCTGGCGTATCTCGCGCCAAAGCGCCTTCTTCACCTGATCAAAAGATGCAGAGGATATAGCGACTCGTGCATCCTCCCCTTTTAGTTGCCAATAGAAGGGCCACCAGAGGGCTATTATAGCCATGGATCGGGTCTTACTGGTCTTGTGACCCGAACGTACAGCTACCCTATCGTAATCTCGGCAAGCACGAAGCATATCGGCTTGCTTAGACCACACCTTCTCACCGAGAACATTGATCGCAAACCACACAGGGTCCCACGACTTCTCGGCAAGAGCGTCTAAATCTTCTCTTGATAATGTTTCAATACTCAAAGAACTAGTCTCCCTTTGCCAAAACAAGGAGTTTGTCTACGTATGTGTTGCCTGAGCCGTCAGAACTCGCCTTGAAGCCACCGTGGTACTTCATCATTCGATCCTGAGCAGCATCGGCGGGATAGAACGTCAACTTAGTACCAAACTTTGTTGGCGAAACATCCTTCAAGAGCGGTCCAAGGCCGTCCTTACGCATACGCTGTACATCAAATACATATTCGATGCCGTGACTCACGCCCTCACCGCAGTGGGGACACTCAACAGGCACCTCAATAAGATATTGCATCAAGTCAGCCCTTGCCATCGCCGAAACGCGAGCAACAGTCTCCTCAATACCCATCTCTAAAGCCTTTAACTCAATGTCAGCCCGACGCTTAACCTCTGCCTGGATGTGGGGCTTCTTAAATATCTTGTCAGCCTTCACCTTAGCAGCCCTATAGCCTCTACCGTCGTCCTTTTCCCCTTCAGGAGGGCCAGCGAAGTAGTACCCCGCGACTTTATAGGACTGAATCTTATTCCTGTACTGATCACCGTCAGCGTCACAGTACGAATCTACAAGTGTCTTTTCCTGTCTGGTAAATTCCTCGTAGGGTTTTATCGAATGTCTCTTTGGCATAGTGCTATTTACTGATCCCTATGTTAAACTAGGGGCGAATATACGAATATATTGTGAACTTGTCAAAGAACCATTGACTTTTATTTTATTTTTCTCTATATTGGCTCTGTGTTTAACTAAAAATAGACAACATGACCTTAAAAACATCAATAAAAGCCTCTGTGCCAAATGTCGCCTTGGTCGCCATAGGTGCATTTTTTACGGCTTATGCGGGTGGTGGTGGGGAACTCTTCCTTATCGGACTCGTAGTAACACTTGTGGCATTAGTGTCAATACCGCTAATAATACATCAAACCAACTCAACTAAGTAGAAAACAATTCAACATGAAAGCACTTAACAAGGCTCAACTCATCGGCAACCTCGGCAAAGATCCAGAACTCCGTCACACGGGTTCAGGTACTGCCGTTTGCTCTTTTTCCGTAGCCACCTCTGACAGGTACAAGGACTCCTCTGGGGAGTGGCAAGACAAAACGGAGTGGCACAATGTCGTAGTGTGGGCCAAGCTCGCTGAGATTTGCGCCCAGTATCTCAAGAAGGGATCAAAGGTGTATATCGAAGGCTCGCTTCAGACGCGCTCCTACGAAAAGGATGGTGTGACACGCTACTCTACCGAAATCAACGCTAGAGATATGATCATGCTCTCTCCTGTCGAAGACAAGGGCAGGTCTGATCACCAGAGCAATGGTGCGACTAGCAAGGGTACCCAAGCCTTTGCACCAGACGACTCACTCCCGTTCTAGCCCCCATTAACCTAAGCGAGGGATGCCCTCGACAGACTCCCACGGTTTGTCGGGGGCTTTCTTGTATAAATCAAGAGGAATAAATGAAACGATTTTACAGCAAGGTCAGCATTGATGCTACCACAGGCTGTCACGAGTGGACTGCCTGTAAACTCAAGGAAGGATACGGGCAGTTTAGGCTTGGTAACAAGGTGAAGCTGGCACACAGGATAGCGTGGGCACGAGAGAACGGAGAGATCCCTGAAGGTATGTGCGTTTGTCATAAATGCGATAACCCCTCCTGCGTGAACCCTGGCCACCTGTTTTTGGGAACACACCAGGATAATATGGATGACAAAGAATCTAAGGGAAGGGGTAATCAGCCCAAGGGAGAGAACAACGGCAGCGCTAGGATCACCAAAGAGCAAGCCTTACACGTCATCCAGTTACTAGCGGTGGCTCCAAGGCGTCCGAACGGTAGGATTAAGTATGGCGAACTACAGAAGATCGCTGAATACACTGAGATTTCGTACCAGACAGTGAGGAACATCTCAGCGGGCAATGCTTGGCAACATTTAACAACAGAAGAGGATCTTTAATATGAATAACGATAAAATCGACGAAGTTGACCTTGAGTTTCTAGACGCTATCGATGACGCAGTGAGCGCATTTGATGAGTCCATATTAAGTAACAAAAGCCTCGGCAAGACCGACACGCTCGGCGTGGGTATAGCAGCGATGCTCACTATCGTAACACGATCAGCAGAGGCTCTTCAGGAGGCTTCTGGTAACAGCGACATAGACGTGTTCTTTCACTTGCTACAGCTTATAACGGAAGCCATCACGCACGGACTCAGTGGAGACGAGATGGACGCCAACCCAGACGACATCTTTAGCGGGACGTGGTTCGACACTCTCGGCGAAGCCTAACATTTATTTTCACCTTTCCTTCATAATTCTTTGACAAAGATCAAACAATTTTGTATATTCCCTCCATGATGCCAGCGCAGTTGCCCCCAAATAGAATATACGTTAAGCGAGAAGGAGATCCAAATCCTCTTCAGGCGGACGTAGAGTTTCGTATGGAGAAAGCCAGATTACGGGCCACTCTACTGGAAAAGCTTGAACTAGCATCCCTCAATAAGAAGATGACCAAAGGCAACCCGACGAGGAAGCGGTAAGCCCTGGCTCCGAGAGGAAGGTCCTTTACATACGTCCCCTGAACAGCAAGCAGTACACACTGGCACACTTCCCTTTGAAAGAGCGGGTTGGATCAGGTAAAATAAAGTCCTCTTCACAATAGCGTGGTTCGCAGCACTCAGGCTGTGCGTCCTTTAGCAGATGTATTCGGCGTACCCCCAACCACACACTACGTGAAGCGGCGAAATTTAACTCTCTTTTAATACCTGCTGGAAGGGGGGCATCCCTCCTCCTCAAGCATCCAGCTAATGTATAACCCTTCACCAAGAGGAAGGGTGAACACAGGATAATTCCGTTTTCACACCCCTCCCCAAAAAAAAGACCCCAAAAAAAGAGGCTCGTATTAAGAGGGGGTAACACACCCACCCACGTAGGGGTTTACCCCGTCCCCCCCGTAGACTTGGGAGGGAGGGGAAAAAACTATCGTTTATTGGGTCAAGGCATTCAGAATAATCCAAGTGGTTGTGGCTGTAAGGATCCAAGTAGAAATCTTATAAGAAAAGTCTTTCATAGTGTTGCTCGTTTGGTTTACGTTCACAAGTAGTATAGGGTATATATATATAAATTCCTACTGAATACTGTGTAGTTTATGTGAAGAGTTGGCTACCCTAAATCCTCCCTAAATCCCTACAAAGAAAGGTTATCAAATATGTGTTTAGATTCCTACCTATTGCCCGTGGTTATTTGAAGTCCATTTATACGGCCACTCCCCCCCGATTAGATCCGCTAGCTCCTTAGTAGCTAGTTTTGCGAGCTGCCCTATGGCCTCGGTGAGGTTGTCCGCTTCGAGCGGCCACGTTGTTACCGTGTATACCTCTCCTGTTTGAGTCCTCTCGCAATAAGAGCGAACATAAACAAAGTAAGATCCGCCCCCCTTCTCACATATAACCACTTCGGCCGGATTGCCCCGAGGCCCTATGACGGGGAGCTTTAGGGTTGTAACTACCTTGTCTCCATTGACCGTGTCCATTGTATTTTCCATTTTTGCACCTACTGTCTAAAAGTCTTGAATGATAAATGTTGATTCGCTGTTTACCGCCCAAATAGGGTGTTCCTCCAAGAAGGATTCGAACGATCCCGCGTCCGCAATAGTTTCTGAGTAGTACTCTCTTAAATCCTTTTCGGTGTACTCTGAAAACTCGCAACAGAAACCGATTGGATCAAATTCCAATTCGATCCCCTCGCCTTCTAGATCGGTCAAGATCTCAAACAAGGTTCCAAGTCCCGCGTGGGAGAAGTTGTTCGGGCGTATAGATTGTATACCGTCCCTGAAGTCGTGTATAGAAACCGTGGTTTTCATGGTGTCGCCTGCTTTTTTTAGTGACTAATTCTACCCCTTAGACTAAGGTTCCGCCTAATCGGTTCCGAGTACTTTATAAAGATTCCGTGAAACTGCTTTGTAGGGGTTTCACCCACGCCCAAGCAAGGGGTCGTGCAGGGGGAGCAGCCAAGACTACCCCCCGTGAAAAAAAGACCCGTGAAAAAAAGACCCCCGAAAAAAAGACCTTGCGAATCCTTCAGGTGTATTGCTACGTAACTCCTTTGTTCGCGCTGACTTCCCGCCTTAATTCCCCCTCAAATACCTACACAGACACTTGGTCAAGTATATAGGTGTACTTGGTGCCTATTGGCATTGGTTAGTTGAGCCCGATTCGTTCCCGGTAAGTTAGCCAGATAACTGCTTGAACTTGCTTCGGTTGGAGGTTCCGATTCCGTGCTAAGCGTTTGATCTGCGCCGACACGTCGAAATATCGCTTTGAGGTTACACTTATGTCCTTATGTGTTGCGTCTCTTGATCCAGTTGCAGCGCCTAGTATGTGTCGGTCGATAGTACAGACCGATCCGTCTTGAATACCTACCATATTAAGATAGAACGATACTGTTTTCAATCCATTGCCGATTAAGTCAGGATTCCCGGTCCAAGCAATACGCAAGGCCTTCTCTACTTGTGGGCCGTACGTTGAAGCCGGTATGTTATCGGGTTCCGTCTCACCTACTGCAGCGAGTCCTAGCAAGGTATGGGCATCCCTCTTGTTAACGTTCCACGATACCGCAGGAGATAGGGCCGAAAGAACAGCGCATACGGTAGATACTGTATAGCCGTGCTTAATGGCTAGGCCAGTAGCGTACTCTCTCGCTTCATCGTACCAAATTGAGCCGGCTTCCACTTGCTCGGGTGTTGCGGTATCGAATAGGTACTTAAGCCGGTTGTACACCTTATTGGGGTTTCTGAGATCGGCTTTCATGGTTTGAAGGTTGCTCATTTTATACACCTATTGTCTGGTCTGTTTCCGTGTCGAAAATACACGTTTCTCCGTTCTTCTGTGCCAAGTTTAAAGCCTTGCCTAGGCTGTTGAACGTGTGAATGGGATCTATATAAACGGTCCTATCTTCTGGATTTATCCACGTTCCGAACCCGTGAAAGTTACAGCCCTTGCAATGCTTCCATGCTTTAATATACTGGTCAAGTTTCGCGCCTAATGTTATGCCTTGCAAGAATTCCTTTTCGGGCATGACGAAGCCGAGGTTTCCGTCTCCCACTATGTATCTTTTTTCGGTAGGTTTCCCCTCAAAATACCACGTTCCGCCGCCGTAATGGGCAGTATTTGAACGCACAATCGTTTCGAGTGTTGGCTTATTGATTTTCATGTTTCTATCTGGTTACAATCGTTCCGAGTGCTATACTATATAGCCCAAGTATCATCAATGGATTCAGATCTATCGAGATTGCCAAGGTGGCAACCAAGACTGTGAAGGTTGCTATTAAGATCTGAGTTAGTTTCGTTTTCATCGGTTCGGCTTTTTAGTTGCTTTCTGACTCCAATATACGCTTTTTTTATATAGTGTCAAGGCTTTATTTTCAGATTCACACAACCTTTACATTCCTGGATTCGCCCAATCTTCACGGTACGTTAACCTTTTATTCCGTACCCTCCACCAAAATATAGCCCGCGACCTGATTTATGAATTTGCCGTGAAACCGATGAGTTTACTTGATTATATCAAATATGAAGATACGGTTAATTAATGTGAAGATTGTGTGAAGGCCTTGACATTGTCATTTATGAAGATCCGATGAGGTTGGGTAGGGGGGCGAAAAAAGACCCGCGGAAAAAAGACCCGCGGAAAAAAGACCTCGATTCACGGTATCTTCACTTGACTTTGTAAATCCAGTTGATCTATATTGGGTACAAGTTTAACACAGACGGACGGAAAAAAATGAACAACTTTGACACTATAATGATCCTAGACGGCGCGGAAAATGCCGATGCTCAGGCACTAGCCGATGCAACTTGCGCGTTCCTAAACGGCGGTGGCAGACCCTCAACGGGTACGATGTCTCGCAACTTGCGACTGGCACTAGATATGGGTATCGTTGAGCGAGTTAACGGAACCTTTGTACCAGTAGAGGAAATGATCCTTGAACTGGAAGAAATGATGGACACATTCTAACCGAGAAAAAAAGACCTCGATTCACACGATCTTCACTAGGATGCTAATCCAGGAAGCCGTAGTATTGGAGCAGACACCGAAACAACACAGGCGGAAAAAATGATACTACTAACTCAAGATAACGGGGTTTGGAAAGACCTCTGGTCTAAAGGGAAAGGAGCCAAAGGATTCAATCACGAGCCGTACCACAATAATATGCGCAACAACGGCAACAGCATCACCTCCTACTGGGAGGACGGACGCGACACGCAATGGGACTGGTACTACAAAATGAGACTCGAAGCAAAATGAAAACAAGAGAAAATAGCTACTACCTCACAGATCCTGGAACTTGGTGGTTTGACTGGCGTAAAGACCCAGACCACTACTGGGATAAGCGGGTGCGATCCTTGAGATCAACAGACGATGAAGAAGAAGATGCCTACGAGCACCAAGCAGAAATTAACGCACTAACCGAGATATTCGATGAAAGCTAGTAAGAAACACCCCGAAATCCCTCCACGCCTGTGTGACCTAGACGGTTGGGTTGACGCAGAACTGGACGTCTCCGAAGTGGACGGCAACTGGTTTGCTGGTTGGCTATCTCTTGATGAAGGGATCATTACCTACGTAATAGGCGTACAAGGTGTCTGCTGGGACACGGGAGACGGGTACGACTACACCCGCGAGCACCTGGAACTAGAAACATTTGACCTTGAGGTCAACTAATTATGAAACAAGCAAAGAAAATAGCAGCACACGCGATCTTAATCGTATCTTCACTTGCGTTTGCTTCGGGAATTACGTATACTGCTTTTGAAGTCGGGAGGATGGTCGGAGACGGTGAAGGTTGGCGCGAAGCCACCGAAGCCACCGACCTACCGAGCCGATCTGAAATCAACAACATGGCGAATATGTGTTCGCAGCTATAACAGAGGAAAAAAAGATGAGAGTCAACATAGACAAAACAGAAGCACAAGCCGTAGCGTTCACACTCTGTGACGTTGCAGGAGCCTTGAGCCAGTACGCCAAGGAATCTGATGTGCTACAAGAAGTGCTGGAAAACGTAGAGGAGACGCTGTACCACGTCTTCGATCACGAGACGCAGAGTCGACGAAAAAAAGCAAACAAGGTGTAGTTATGCAGATTTACTTTGATGATCTCTATGAGTTAGAGATCACGACCGATAAATACGGGGAGCCTCCCTTGATTGCGAAAGTTGAAATCCTGGATTTTGATTCGGGCTACGAATACGGGAGGTACTACGTGCCTCCAAGCCTGACCAACTACGCGGTAACGGGCTTGACCGAGGCAGAGGTCGAGCGTTACAAAAAACAGATCGAAGAAGGTGTACAGTACATCTTTGAAGAGCACATCCAAACCTTAATCGAAAGGGAGCAATAAGATGGAAAACACACAGAAAACGATGCTGGAGATCCAGACCGCACTCTCAGCCAAGTTCCCCCAACGGGAAAAAAACAAACGAATGGGAGGTAACGACATAACCTTTTTGCCGTGGTACGAGGTGGTCAGCATCTTCAACGGATGCACAGATGGCAAGTGGGACTACGAAATTGTCAAGGCGGGACACAGCGAGGTGAGCAAGAAGTTTGAAATGATCGTGAGAGTCACGGTACACGCTGCTGACGGCACGTACTTCCGCGAAGGGACTGGTAGTGAGGATTCCTCAACGGACAACTATGGGGACTACCAGAGCATCGCTGAGAGCATGGCACTTCGCCGTGCGATGACTAAGTTCCAGTTGGGCATTTATATGTACCGCAAATAGGGGAGGGGAAAAAAATGAATGAAATCACAAAGAACAAGAGGCTGTACCTAGACTCAGGTGCAATCAGCGAACCACTAACGCCCCTGCAAAACAGGGGTTTAATGGACAGGCTTAGTGAGTTGTTCGGCGAATACATGGCTTGGAATATCTATGCGCTACTGTCTAAGCCAGGAGGCACAGCCATAATCGGAAAAATAAATGACTGAAGCACGACTCTTCTACACAGACGAGGCTCTAGCCTACGGAGTTGATGAGGCTATACTTGTGAACTACCTGAGACTCTTCATCACAGGCAACAGAGCCAAAGAAGAGAATACAGGTGAGGATGGACGCACGTACACGTACAACACGTACAAGGAGATCACCGATGTACACCCTTACTGGTCTAAGCAGAAGGTTGGCCGTATGGTACGTTCACTTGTACGACAGGGGGTGCTTATCGTGGACTATCTTAGCGACAAACCATTCGACAGAACTTCGTATTTTGCGTTCGTTGATGAAGACTCCATGTTATCACGGAAGAAGGATCAGAAGGTTCATCAGCAAAGCATTAGAAGGTTCACAGATGAAGCATCTGATGATTCACAGGTGAACTCTCTTATACTAAAGAGTCCTAAAGAATCACTAAAGAAACCTAAAGAGGGGGAGAAGACTCGGAAGCCTCGTTTCTCCGCTCCCTCTATTGACGATGTGAAGGCTTATGCAAAGGAAAAAGGAAAACCCGATCACGCAGAAGCATTTGTGCTGTTCTATGAATCAAAGAACTGGTACGTAGGTAAGAGCAAGATGGTGCGGTGGAAGGCATCATACGCTCTTTGGTGCAAGAGGCAGGAGGACAAGCAGACCCCGCCGTGGGCGAAGCCAGAGGTAACAGCTAACAGGGTGCGATCCTGTGTGGTGTGTGGAGCACCTGCAACACACTCGTACCAGGGCCAGAGCTACTGCGAAGATCACGATCAATACACAAAGAAAACAGGATAGGGGGGTGAAAAGGTGAAGACAAGCGTACAACCTAAGAGATTTGAGTGGATGGAGCAGATGTACAAGGCATCTATGGATGCACAGTTGCTTGAGCACAGACCGATACACAGTCAGGTGCGAGAGTATGTCTTCTGCCGTGACTGCGTGTTTTACTATGCTCACACCGTTCTAGGGTGGAGTTCATCTGAGATGGAACGCGCCTTTGGCAAGCACAGGCACACGATCATGGGATCTGTGCGAAACGTAGAATCCCTAATCGACTGGGATGATAACATCACTAGGGTGTTGCAGGTGATTAGAGATGCTGACCCATTCCAACTCTGTGAAGTTAGCGTTAAGAGTGAAGATAGCGCTTGACTTTTGATTGACAAAACCGTATATAGCGAATGAACAAAAGGAAAGAAAGATGTTTACGAACGTAAAAGTCCACAACTGGACAGAACAGGAATACTTTGGCTTTGATGCCGTGAGCAATTCGCTGCTAAAGCGTATGCAAGACGAACCCGCAACGACATTTGAGTCCTTCAAGGGCAACGATGCAACCAAGATGGGTAGTGCTTTCGACCAGATGCTTCTTGAGCCAGAGCGGTTCAGAAAAGAGTGGACGGTCGTTGAGGACGTGAGGGCTCCAAGTGGTGAGAACCAGTCCAAGATGGCAAAAGCCATCCTCAGCGGAGTAGACCCCGTTCAGGCGTACAATAGTTGCTACGCCAAACCCAACGAAAAAAAGGCTCTTGAGTTGCACGAGTCGTGGTGGGGGTGGCTAGAATTGCAGAGCAACCGTAATAGCCTCTCAGAAAAACAGCATAACGTGCTGAAGCAAATGAAACGCAATGCCCTAGGTCACACAAGGGCAAAGGAGATCGTTGATTCTGGGGACGCTCAGGTATGTCTGACAGGCATACATGAAACCACTGGTTTGCTTGTGAAGGGAATGGTTGATGTCGCTTGGTCGTCTGTATTTGGCGAGTGTGACGTAAAGACTACCAGCAAGCCGTGGAGCGAAATCACGGGGCGGTGGTTCTTCGAGGGTCGCAACTACGACACGCAACGGGCTCTGTACGGTAGTTTATTACGAGCAAGCGGAGACTACCCCGCCTTTGAAACCTTCAGGCAGGGACTTATCGTAGTTCGCACAACAAATCGCCTAGATTGCCGTGTGTTTGACGTGTCAGAGCGTCTTATGGAGGAGCGTTACAGGGGCGCTGACTTCCGTGAGACAGCATTTGAGAAGTTGGAACGGCTATTGTTGGAGTACGAGTGGCGTAAGAGCACGGACAACTGGGATTACCGCACGGGATATTACAAGAACAACGGAATCGAGGTACTTTAACAATGTCAGACTTTGATTTTCGGGACGATGATGATGATAGCGAGGATCTGTACAACGCAGACGACTGGCACGTATTCTTCGATGTGGTGAGGGGCCTTGAGGGGGATGAGCAGCAACAGGAAGAAGCCAGAGATCGGATTGTCTCCCTGTTCATTTCTGACACGAGGCAGATGATGCTCTCTCAGATGCACTGCGAGGACAGAGTACCTCTTCTGTCTCGTGAATTTGATGATTACCAGATAGTCGGAGACGACTTTTTTCCTGTACCAGGAGGCGCTAAATGAGTAGAAGAAAAACACCGCCAACACCCCCGTACAGATCCCACTTTGAGGAAAATGTAGCCAAGGGACTGAGGAAAAAAAGACGGAAGTTTGGCTACGAGGATGTCAAGATCAACTACGTCATTCCTGAGTCTAAGCACACTTACACACCTGACTTTACCCTTTCAAACGGAGTTATCATAGAGGCAAAGGGTAAGTGGGATCACGCTTCGAGGAAGAAAATGTTGCTAGTGATAAAACAAAACCCATACCTAGACATAAGGATGTTGTTTATGAGGGCTAAAAACAAGATTCGCAAGGGCTCTCAGACCTCTTACGCTGATTTTTGCGATAAGCACAACATTACTTGGGCGCAGGGTCCAGAGGTTCCAAAAGAGTGGTTAAGAAAATGACTAGATATATTGTTTCCATATCGGGTGGTGCTGGTTCTACTCTCGCCTTGGAGCGAGTGATAGCACAGCATGGCTACGAAAATACGAGGGCTATATTTGCTGACACTAACACCGAGGATGAATCTCTTTATGACCTGATAAGACACATACCAGAAAGACACCCAGAACTAGAGTTTATTTGGCTTAATGATGGGCGTAATATATGGGATGTATTTACGAAAAGCGGTATTATTAAAACCCCAAACGGGGCGTGTAAGGCTAGTCTTGAGTTAAAGCAGAAGCCGATAGTGAAGTGGGTGAAGGAGAACTGTGACCCTGATATAGATGTCATGGTATCTGGTCTTGAGTGGACAGAACCAGAGCGAAGGGCTAGGTTCGACAAGAGGTGGGAGCCTTATGTTTGTTGGCATCCACTCGCAGACGCTCCTGTCCTATCTAACTGCCAGATAAAAGATGATGTTATTGATTTGGGCTACCCAAAGCAGGTCATGTACGAAAGGCGATACCCTCACAACAACTGTGGCGGTGGGTGCGTTCTCGCTGGTCAGGGGCAATGGGCTGGCTTGTATGGAGACAATCCTGATCTCTTTTATTGGCACATGGAGCAAGAGAAGGCGTTTAACGAGTTACACAGAAAGGGAAAAAAACAATACTCTATACTGCGCGATCAAGGCAAGGCTGTCGCGTTTGACGATGACGGCAATATGAGTATGAAAAAGAAGAACACCCCTATAATGCTAGACGAATTTGAGCAAATGATACTGAACAACACCGTTAATCTAAGGGATTTTAGGTCAACTTGTGGTTGCTTTTTGGGTGAACAATTTAATATGTTCGACTTATTAGATGATGATTGTTCTATTTAACAGGAATCAGGAATGGCTAAAATAACCTTTATAGACGGGCCTAGGCAGGGAAATAATCTTGACTTAGGCAAGTCAAAAACCTCTGGGTTCGGAGCTACCGATAAGATACGTGTTCCGCACATGAACCCTAAAACAGGGGAGATGGAGTACCTGATTTATGAACGTATATGGGAAAAGAACCACGCAGGTCAGCACGTACCAACGATGAATTACAAACTAGCAAGGACATGACACCAAAATTAAAGAAGAAAATTGACGAGGCTTCTTCGGAGGCTAAACTGCTAACAGATGAGATACGCGCCCAAGGCTATCGCGCTATTTCAGCATCAGAGACAGCCAAGGGTGGGGCTTCGCCAGAGCAAACTATCTGGTGGGAGGGCTACAACCAAGCGTGGAAAGACGTTGTTAGTGTGATCGCCAGGGCCGTCTATAAGTCGCAAAAATAAAAAAGTATCACGGGGGTGAATAGGTATCGACGGGCAGATGAGCGCAATAAACGCCCTAGTGAAATGCGTGTTTTAGTCTGTTCGGAAGCGGGTTCGACCCCCGCCACCTCCACAATGTGTGTGTCGTGAAAACGAGCAGAACGAGTGGGATCGGACATCTGAGGGGGTCTAACAGCCCTCCACACACACCACTTTAACAGTTAAGGGCTTGTCTTGTGATTAGAGAAAGGTGCATTAGAGGTTCAAAAAGCAAGAGGTAATAAATGGAAACGATAATCAAGACGGATTCGGAATACGCAAGAGATCTTATGCAAATTGCACTTCGTCAGGTTGGGGTTGATGTGGATAGCGTTGACCCTATGTCTAGGACGAGGAAGCGTGAGTTTGTTGATGCCAGAATGTATGTATTTAGGTTTCTATACAGAGTCACCAACTGGTCGCTAGAGAGGATTGGCGGATCGTGGAGGTTGCCGTTTGATCACACCTCTGTTATCAACGGACTGCGTAGGTACGATTCCTTGTCGGGCTTGTATGAGGAGTATTCAAACACGGACAGAGAGTGCTTTGCCATTATGGACCGAGTGAGGCGTGAAGGGAAGTGTTCTGAGATAAACGCAAATCGCATATATGCTCCATACACTTTATCAATGACCGTAAACGTAATGCCACATGAAGCGGATTAAACTGGATTACTTTGAGACACAACTGGCACCTGACAAGCCACGCACGACCACCGAGCAAAGAAGCCTGATTTCTACGCTAAAGCGATGGGTCACTTTTAAGATAAAAAAAACGCTAAAACGTTAATGATTACATCAATATTTACCATAACAATAGTGTTTATACTGGCACTCTGGGCGATCTGGTATTCAGAGGAGGAAACGAAATGATATTTATAGTAGCAACAATCATTATCACGGGTGTCTTCCTGTTTACGTCTCACGTAGGCGTCTCAGGTGGCATATTTGACTTTTACATCATGATGATCACGGAGTTTATGCTGGCTATCATATTTGCTATTGTGCTAATAACGATAGGGGCTAGAGAGATTGTGATAGTAGGCTCCATAGGGTACGCTATACTTATCTCAATGAACTTTAAGATCCCTTACGCAATCAGACTACACAAACAGGAATAAAACTAATGAATAACAAACTTAGAAGGAGTGCCAGTTGGTTGTGGCTAGCGTGTAGCATACCAACCTACCTATATAACTCGGAACAGACATGGATTCCCATATTACTTGCAACAATATGGCTTTCAAGTGTGAAAAATGAAAAAGAAAATGAAACCAGACGATAGACTACCTCACCTCCTCTCCATCATTGACAAGTTAGAGGACACGTTCGATGTCTCTAGCCGTGAGTGGGTGGACATTATGATCTACATCTACACCAAACACGCCTTGCGCAAGCGAGGGTCCGACTCAAAGACCCTGCACCACCTTGACGTTACCTTGCGGATATTGCAAGAGATCGGCAGGACGCGAGGCATATTCGTATCAGAAGGACAAGCAAACACACCAACCAGATGATTAAAATATCCATTTGTACACCCGTATGGAAGCGACCCAAGATGCGAGAAGCGTACCTAGACCACATACGCTCACACGTCATCAAGGCAGGGCGCAAGGGCATATCCCTCACCGTCTCTATTAGCGGGTCAGAAGGGGAGGAGACGCGACTAGAGGCTTCCTCAAGGGGCTTTGCGTACACAGAAATAGACAATAGCCCACTGGGGAGGAAGTTCAATGCCTCCATAGAGACAGCAAAGGAACTCTTTGACCCAGACTACTTTATGGTCTTGGGTTCAGACACGTTCTTCTTGCCGACAATATGGGATGAGTACATCAAGTGCATCGAGGAAGGAGCCGAGTACATAGGCATCACCGACCTCATTATGCACGATTGGATGACAGACGAGTCGTTCTACTGGCAAGGGTATCACGGCAAGAGGGCAGGAGAACCTATTGGTCCAGGGCGCCTAATTCACAAGAACTTGATACCAGAGACTTGCTTCTTATATGATAATTCACTAGATTCGAGTTTAGATGCTTCGGCAACGAGACGGCTACCAGGGGCGAAGACCTTTGGGGCGCGTAAGCACCTGCTGGTATCGGCAAAGGGTGAGGTCAACATAACGCAAGTGGCGAACTTTGACCCTAGCACACTAACCAAACTAGACACAAGGATCATAAGCGAGGTGTACAACGTATGATGAATATAGCCGTAGTTATCCCCATTCATAAGCGGGAAGAACTAGCCAGAAGAGTTATTGGGTACTACGAGTCGCTAGACGTGCGGGGCCTTCGTTTGTTCGTGGTTCCCGTGCTGTCGGACTTGGAGTGTGACCTGTGGAATGAACTAAATCCACCAAAGGCGTTCAGCCTCAATGAGCCACTGGCAGCCAAATTCAACAAGGGGATCGACGCTTGCCGTATGCTAGACATCGAGGGCGTGATGATTGTCGGGTCAGATGACCTGATTGCCCCTTGGGTCTTTGAGGGGGTGGCGAAAAAAAGACCCTTTTATCAGGAGGTACGTGGCGTACACTTCTTTAACTCCAAGACGGGGCAGTTGGTATTCGACCACCAGTTCAAGTGCGGAGCGGGTAAATACTTCTCTAGGGATTTTCTAGACAAGAGTAACTGGAACCCGTATGACGAGTGTAAGGACAAGAATGTCGATAGTGGTCCTGATCAATACCTTGCAAGCGGTAGAACCGAGATCAAGCAAGCCTCTATGTACAAGCCCGCCTGTATAGACATCAAGACTGATGAGAATATGTGGGACTGGGAATGGGTCAAGAGACTACCTGGAATCGAGGGCGTAGAGTCTCCAAGTGAGGTTTTTGCCCATATGGACGACGAGCTAGTCGAAAGATGGTCTGGACTATAGGTAATTCTTTGACAAAAGTGGCTTCTAGTCGTATATTACCCCCTTGTTAAACAGAAGAGTACGAAGGTATGTTTTCTAATCAGGAAGAGAATGAGGTGGAGTGGTTTAGCTTGAAGCTCTATGGAGCACAAACCTCTATAAGTGATAACTTCACACTGGGCGAGTTTGCTTGCTCCGATGGGTCAGACATCGTGAAGGTTCACCCCTCGCTGGTAGCCCTTTTACAGCAAGTGCGCAATCATTTTGACGCACCCGTTACAATAAACTCGGCGTACCGCACGAAGGAGTACAACAAGTCTATTGGCGGTGCCAAGAAGAGTAAGCACGTTCTAGGAATGGCTGCCGACATCGTAGTCAAGGGAGTGGAGCCGTCGGAGGTTGCCTCTTGGCTTGAATCTGAAGAGATTGGAGGTGTAGGCAGATACAAGACGTTCACACACTGTGACGTTTGGGGCTTTTCACGTAGATGGGAGGACTGATCATATGAAGGACTGGAAAGATGAGGCTACACGCCTTTGGGACACTGGGTTGTACACGCAGCGGTACATCTCAGACAAACTGGGCGTACCAACATCAACCCTAAATGACTTCTTGCTAAAGTACGCCCCCCCTCGTGATAAGAAGATCCTTATATTTGACATCGAGACGGCACCTATGGAGGTGTACGCTTGGTCGCTGTGGGATAAGTACACGGGGCACGACTTCATCATACAGGACTGGACGGTGCTTACGTGGAGTGCAAAGTGGCTCGGTAGTGACGGTATCCTGAACGCCTCTGTGAGCCCGTCAGATCCACGAGACGACTTCGACGTGTGTGAAGCCCTGTGGCAACTGCTGGACACCGCAGACTACGTGGTAGCGCACAATGGGGACAAGTTTGACATCAATAAGATGAACACTCGCTTCCTGATGCACGGACTGCCTGAGCCTAACGTCTTTAAGAGCATCGACACACTGAAGGTTGCCAAGCGCAAATTCAAGTTTTCGTCTAACAGGTTGGACCACATCGGCAGCGTGCTGGTAGATGAAAAGAAGATTAAGCACGAGGGATTCAGTATGTGGAAGAAGTGCCTAGCGGGTGACGCCGATGCCTTGAAGGATATGGTTAAGTACAACGATCAGGATGTCCTATTGCTAGAGAAGGTGTACCTTAAACTTCGAGGGTGGGATAGTCTTCACCCAAGCCTAACCGTGAGAGATGATACTAGTGAAGAGATCCTTTGCCCCACTTGCGGCTCTGATGAGATGGTTCCAACAGGGCGCTTCGCCCAAACCCAAACAGGTATTTACGCGACTCACCGATGTGGGCAGTGCGGCAAAATATCGAAGGAGCGGAGAGCGGATAAGACGGCAAAACAGAAAAAAGCTCTTGTGAGGCCAGTCTAGGCTCGCTTGAACGTGTAGACGCCAAGGGAGGTTAGGACAGCAGCGGTCATAAGAAAGCCTAAGTCCACTCCTGCGGCTTCTAACGCCGTTACAGAGACGGCTATGCCCTCTAGGACCTGTGGATAGCCAAAGGCTGTCAGGATGCCCCCAAGGACGATCAGGTTGAAGATGGACACCACTGACACAGTGACGTACTCATCTCGCCACGTCTCAGAGAGTCCCTTCACAGCGAGGGCTTCTACCTCGTGACGCCTTAGCACTAAGTCTCCCTCAGTCTCTGTCTGGGCTAGTTTGATCTTGGACTCTACCTGCTGAAGAGCCTTCTTGCGATCTTGCTTTCCCTTGATGATGTCAAGGATGGGCCCCACGATCCTTTTGCCGATTTCTATAATGTCCATTTACTTGATGTTTTTAAGTGTGCCCCTGAGATCCGTGATCTCTCTTGCTATGTTCTCAGCGATAACCAGCACTTCGTCAAGACCTTCTGGCTTTACGGGCTCTTCCTCAACAACAGGTGTCTCGACTTCGGGGCTTGGAATTGGGGCCTCTGGGATGACCTCGGTATCTTGTCTGGGCTTTACCATTATGTTTAGCCTAGCATCTACCATAGAGGTTCCACCGCCATTAAAATGAGATACAGCACGTACAATGGCACTGCTGAACGGGTCCTCTGCATCTGGAATACTCTCAGCCTTGACGTGTAGTTTCCAGTGTGTTTCTCCTGTGGCGGGGTCAAACTTCTGCTTAGCAGCCCAGACCTTGAGCCCTGACTGCATAGAGTTGGCACCAAGGACCGTTCCCGTAGTGCCAGGAGCCGACGTGACTACGTTAAAGACACTTGTGGGCCCATCTACGTGTACGGACAATGCGTTATCTGGTGTGTTGAGGTGCTTTATCCAAGCCGTCTGCGATCCAACATCAGCGCCAATAAACCCTTTTGGGGCATCAACAATAGTTAATTTTGTAATGCTTCTCATATACTTTCTTCTCGCTTTAATTTGGCAAAAGATAGGCGACCCCCAAGGGCAAGCGAGGGATCAGCGTGGTTCCTGAGAGCCACCCATCATTTTACCAAGATTGATTTTATTTACAACTGTCGTCGCAATCGCAAGCATTAGCTTGCGGGATTGGTGGGCGGTAGGTGCACACCATACTTGTCCCTGCGTGAACGTACCCCGCGTGTGCTTGATTGGGCTTTATGCGTAATACGTCCCCGTCACTAAGGTCAACCTCGCTTACCTCGCCACTACCGTCGTCAAGAAAGAACGTGGCTAATCCACTCAGGACGTGAATAGTCTCCTCTTGCTCGTGGTAGTGTGGAGGAAAAAATGAAGACTTGTGCCAAGCGCACTCTAGGGCTAAGATTAGACCGCTGTTGTCACGCTCGCTAATGCGCGTCTCAAACCCAGACATACCCTCAAAAGGTGTCCACTCGTCGTCAGAGAAGATAACGTCTAGGCGCACGGCATCTATAAAGTCGATCTTGCCTGCAACATGGATCACGGCTGCTCGGCGCAAGCCTAGCAGCGCTGCCTGTATTGTTCTTGCTGCCTGTACTGGTAGTTGTGTTGGTGCTGTATTCATTATTCTATCCTCTCACTCAAGAGTGCCTCAATAGCGGGCAAAGAGTGGGCTGCAATCTGTGAAGACTCTAATAGCGCCGCACTCCTCTCTCGTTCCTGGTCAATAGTCTTATTCAAGTCTGCAATGTGTGCCTTGTGCTGATACTGAATATATTTTGTCAATATCCCGACCAAGCCACCCCCAGACATGAGGCCAATGATTAGGTCTACTTCATTCATCTTTATTGACGCCTTAATAGCCATTTTATTCAGGCTGTGGTTGGTTTTCATCAAAAAGCCACGAGATTGACAATTCTTCCTTTCCTGAGATCCCATCAGCAAACTCCATCAGTTCCTCTGAGAATTGATACATTTCGTAAGACACCATCTCATCTGTAGATAGAAGAAACTCCTCAAACTCATGAACGAACTCTTTGTGCTCAAATGGAATAGATACACCGTCAATGTCTAATTCTTCCATAATACGCTTGGCTTCCTCGATGCAGTCCTCAAAGAATGGTGCCATCTGTTTTAGGTGATGCTTGCACTTTCTTCTTAACTTTCCACTCTCGGAAGTCATAAATAACTTTTCTATAATCGGCTTGCTTTGCCAGATGCGAAAGTATTGTACGTCCCTTTTTGCCATTGTCAATTCCCTTAGTTGGTTGTTTTTATATTAGTCCCAAAGTGGGCTGTTTTCTATGTCATATGCACCCGCTTCAGCGTCTGTCAGCGTGTCCAGATGTGCTTCAATCATGTTCGATTTTTTCCTGATAACATCAATCTCGGAAAATATAGCATCACTAGGGTTTTCCCTTACGGCGTTCATCTGCTTCCACAAAGGAGCTATTGCGTCTATGCGTCTACGGGCTTCGGCTTTGGCTTCCGCTATCTTTTTATCGGCATGGTCGAAGTGCGGTGCGTGTGCATCAAGTACCGATTGAACGGTGGATCGCTGGGATTCGTCTACGTCGATGGTAAGGGCGCGAGAATGTCCTTTCTGAACCTTGCCGTCGATGATTCGGCGGGTAGTCATCCCGAACGCGGCGGGAAGCCCTGCGGCTTTTAACTCTGCCGAAATCGAATTGCTGAATGTCTTGTCGGTTTCTAAGTATATCATGTTATTATGAGTATTCAATAAATGCGTTAACAACCAAAACAATTTCGCTCCCCGTTCTTTCTACGGCGATTTGAACCGTATCGCCAGCTGCCGCGCCCGTCATCAAACTCGAAATGTCAAATTTTGACAAATCGTATGTTGCGCCTGGCGTGTACCATGTGCTTGATGTAAGCGTGTTTAGGCTCCCGCCTGCCTCGAAGTCTTCTCCTGCTGACGCGAAATTTACCGTTATTCTTAGTTCGCCTTCAGTGGCATTCCCCGACGATAACCATATATATGCGCTGTCGATACTTGTAAGACCGCTCGGCAAGGTAGTGTTTCCAAGGACATAATAGCCAGTTCCTAACATCCACGCGGCCGCCCCCGCTTCGGTTGCGGAGGCATAAGCGAGAGTGCCGAGTATTTGATTGTCAGAAGAATTGTATGAGTGAACCATCGGAACGACCAAAATACCTCCTCCGCCACCACCTGCATCAGCCCATTTAACGCCTGATGCCTCAGCCGAGTCTGCGGTTAATACTTGATCATTCGTGCCAACGGCAACACGACCAAGAGCAGAAGCATTGCGCACCAGAAGATCACCTTTAGTTGTTGCGGTAGCATTGGGATCATCTACGGCAGACGTTGCACCGCCTGTAATCTTCACCAGCCCAGAGTACGCAGAAACATCCGCTTCAAGACCGCCACGCTCGTGAGCTATCGTCCCACTACCAACATCAGCACCCGCAATGGTAATCGTATTACTGGCTGTATTGATCGTCTTGTTGGTCAGCGTCTGTGTGCCACTGTCAGTGTACGCCTTAACGCTTTGCTGGGTAGGGACTTTTGTAGCGCTGTCTGACGTTAGATCATCTTCATCTACTACCCACGTATTTCCTGACACATCAGCGTCAGTGTTCATTGTGGCACCAGCAGCATCCACGTTCGTTGCGTCTGTTACGTCTGCAAGGGCTTCTATTCCATCTAATTTACTTTCATCAGCATCAGTAAAGGCGTTTGTGTTAGCGTTGGACTCGTAAAGCGTCTTGATCTCTGAGGCACCAAGGGCTGCGGTAGTTTGCAACTTACCGTCTGTGCCAATAATTCTTATGTCCCCACCGTCAATGACAACGGAGTACCCTGCACTTAGGCTTAGGTCTTTTGGGATAACCCTACGCGCTGTACCTCCGCTTGGAGTGTGATACAGGTTTACTGTACGCGCAACTGAGTCCGTATTAACTAACGTAATTGTAGTCGCCGCATCTGTGGATGCAGAAGTGTACAGGTCGCCAATCGTTGCAGCAAGTTGACCGTCAGCAAGATTTTTTAATGTGGTGCCACCTGTGATACCGCTAATGTGGTAGTCAACAACCGTTGCCGCGCTTGCGTCGCCTTGTAGTTTATCTCCGTTCTCAAGTACAAACATAAGTTAAAATATGATTGAGTAGACAAGGGCTGTGCCAGCGTCTACATAGTTCCCTAGGTCACTGACCTGTGATTCAGTAATAGTTAAAGCACCCTCGTGGGCGGTAATAGCCGTTTCGCCAACAGTAGTCACATTGGATGATCCGCTCCACGTAGATAACGCCGTGTTCTCTACGTTACCCAAGCCTACTTGGGTAGCAGTAACGCTGTGTGGGTTTGCCGTACTTCCAGCGTGAGAAGAAAGAGTAGCCGCACTTGCTATGTCTGCCTCGGCTAATGTGTTGTTAATCCACGCTGAACCACTCCACTTGAGTATTTCGCCAGATGAGTTAGCCGAAATGGTTACGTTTGAGTGCGAGTCTAATGTGTGAGCCGAGGGGGTAAACGTAGACGGTACAGAGGTTAATTGACTCCACCCAACGGACAACGAGGCTTGGTGCGCTGTTACGGCACCGACTGCTACGGTTGTTATGTTAGCCGATCCTGCCCAAGTACTTAGCGCCGTGTTCTCAACCAAATTTAAGGATAGTAACGACTTGGCTGTGGCGGCAGATAGTACCTCTACGTTGCCAGTGGCGGCTGTATTCCGACCAAGCAATGACGCTGTAGTCATTGTGTCCATCATAGCAAGCGTGACTTTATTAGCCCCTATAGTAAGAGCCGTAGCTCCCGTAACGTCACCAGTATGTGTAGCGTTCGTTACCTTTGCCGTGTTCGTGGCAATATCTGCTAGATCCACGTTAGTATCAGGCATCGCAATAGTACGAGTCGTGGCAGTTGTTATACCACTAGCCTGAAAAGCAATCTGCTTAGAGTCATCAGCATTGTCTACTATGGTAACAGTAGAGTCCGATAGCTTCTTGTTCGTTAAGGTCTGTGTCGCCGTTAACCCAACTAACTGCTCCGCTATGGCAGCAGGGTCATACGTGGCAGCAGCCATGTCTCCACCAGCACTGGCGAAGTCACCGATGAGAGATTTCTTTAGGGTCCCGTCTGTAGCGTCTAGGATCAGAACGTGATCTGCATTAACGGCAGTAACAAGGGTTTGCCCAGAGACAGCCGTTGCGTCCAGTGTGAGCGCAGTGTCGCCCGTAACATCGCCTGTGTGGGTGGCGTTAGTAACTTTAGACGTGTTCGCAGCAACAGACGTGTTATTAGACACCTCTGTGTCAAAGTCTGTTACGTCTGTAGCTACATGAGAGTGTCCTGTTGCAGAAATACCAGCTTCTGCCAATGTGTTATTCACCCAAGCACTCCCGTTCCACTTTAACAACTCGCCTGATGCGATAGTCGTTATGGTTACATTGGAGTGTGAGTCTAACGTGTGAGCGGATGGCGCAAAAGTAGATGGTGTCCCAGACAGGCTGGCGTAGGGGAAGGTACCCGTAGTGATCGTGCCAAGCGTAGTTATAGCTGTGCTACCAACCCACGTAGTAAGTGCCGTGTTCTCTACGCTTCCTAGCCCTACGTCTGAGGCTGTGGTATTAGAGTTCAGTAGCGTCGATATGCTCGTAAGCCCTGTGCCACCGTTTGCTGCTGGCAACGTGCCAGAAACATCAGTGGTGAGAACAATGGCTCCTCTCGTTAGGACTTGTCCTACTAAGGTAATATAATCAAGTGTCCCCGCGAGTGTTACATCAGTAGAGTTATCTGTACCCGCTGCATCTACGCCCAATGAGGCTCTTGCTGTTGCGCCAGATTCCGCCACCCACGCAGAGCCGTTACCAACGATGAAATTACCATCAGTTTTGAGAAGCGCAGCGATAGCGTCAAGGTCAGCATCCCACGCTTGTGTGTTCGTTCCTATTAGTAGCCCTAGCGAGGTGGGCGTAACATTAGAGTTAAGGAGGGTGGATATAGATGATAATCCTGTACCGCCATTAGCAGCAGAGAGAACCGTACCGCTCCAATCAGCATTATTTATAGCAAGCGTACCACCTAGCGTAATCGTACCAGATGTGGTAATCGTGCCACCAGTAAGCGTTAATCCATTTACGGTTCCAGATGTGGCAACAGAGGTCACGGTGCCTGTGCTGGTTGAATACCCTGCGGTAGAGTGATCTCCCCAACCGTAAGCGGTGTTCCACAATGGAGCCTGTGTCTCAAAGTCGATGCCACCAATCAATAGTGTACCAGAGCCAGAATGAGCAATAACTAGATCACCTGATCCTGATGAGCTAAGGGTCAGGTCGGATGATCCTGATCTGGTTATGGAAAGAGCCTCATTGCCTGAACTACTTACCGTGAACCCGCCATTAAATAACACATCACCAGTAAAGGTGTCTCCTGTTGTGACCGCGTAGTTCTCTGTGCTATGATCCCCCCAGCCGTAAGCGGTGTCCCAGTTTGTAGAACTATCCGTAAAGTCTGTTACGTCAGCAATTACGTGTGTATGGGAGCCGATGTTGCCAGAGGCTAGTGTGCCTGTAACATCTGTTGACAGGTCTATCTGTCCAAGTGTAATAACTTGACCAGAAATTGTCAGGTAATCATACGAGCCAGCAAGCGTTACATTAGTATTGCTTTCAATCACACTGATGACATCGGTGGAGCCTATTAGGTTCGCCACCGTGATCTTCTTAGACACGGGTGTGCCAGACGGATCATCAACAGTTAAGATCAGGTCCTCTGAAGCAACAGAAGTGGCGGTCGCTATCGCGTTGTTAGTCCATTTATATGCCATTGAATACCATCCTGTTTCCGTCTTCAAGCAACATTATTTCACCATCCTCAAACAACATGATCTGGTCCAGAATCTCACTGCTAAAGTTCAAGCAGTATTTTCCGTAGTACAGCCCAAGAGATGAGCCAGAGCCATAAAGCAACATCGTGTACGCAGAGGAGTACGTGCCAAGCGCAAGAGATGAGGAATACAAGTCTGCGGTGTAACCCGAAGACATATCCCCCATCACATATCCTGATTTGTACTCACTGCAATCTGACATTTAAGATGTTGACGTTGGTATAGGAACGACATGAACAAGTATCTCGTCCGCTGTGCTTTTGTTTGGCAACACCTTAACAGGAGTTCCTGCTGGGTCTGCAATAACAATTAAGCTATACCAAGAACTTGCACTCACCAAGCCCCAATCTGTTGTTATGGTGATGTCCGTACCAGCCACTGCGCCAGCCGCAGAACCGATAACAACATCGGTCCCTGCCTCATTCCTTGCATAGGCGTACAGCGTCAAGCCTGATGTTGACTGGGTTGTTGAGGTAATATCTACCTCAATAGCCTCCCCAGCGCCAATAATATGCTTATCTACTTTCCTGCTTGCCATTTGGCTGACCTCTTACTACTTTTTGGCTAATATACAACATACGTGAAGTTTTGTCAAAGACTCATAGTTAACTATTTTCTATTTCATTGACAAGCCCGACATTTTTGCTTATATTGACCTAAACAAAATGGTAAAAACTGTGATTAAAAGACTCGTCGCCCTGTGCTTGATGGTGTTGTTAGGTTGTGATACCCAAGTTGCTATTCCTTGCATAGGGAAGCGTGGAGACATCAATCTCGATGGCGAGATAACAGCCTTTGACGCATCCCTTGTGCTGGACATTATCAATAGGGACTTTAGCCCAAATGACTGTCAAGCACTAGCCGCCGACTTCGACAAAGATGGCGACATAGACCAAGACGATGCTGTCGCTATTTGGGATAGCGCTAATTAGCCCTGTGGACCTCTATATTTAAGTTCGAGCAAGTGACTGAACTACTGGCGTTCGCAGTGGTCCACGTTGCGTTTAGTGTGACCACAGATGTTCCCCCTGATACGCTTGATATAGTTGTCGTGGTCGTTGTGTTGTTTGCTGACAACTGCCCTCCTGTCGAGTCGTTGTAGATGAGGGAGCCACTTGAGATTGCAGTGGTGTCGCTTCGCACCGTAACAAGGGAGTCAAATGTCCAGCCGTAACCAGAGACAGCACTAGAGAATGAGACGGGCCTACTGAACACGGTCGTCCCGTCAATGTCTATGGTTAGGTTTAAAGTGTTCCCTGCGCTTGAACTGTAGGCTCCTCCTGCGGTCACTCTTATTGTAGACCCCGTAGCAAGCGCGTCGGCTGGTATCGTGTTCGTACCGCTCCCTGTACCTATCAGGCTCGTCTTTGTTACCGTATTGGCAACCGTGGTATTGCTCGTCTTGGTATAGAAACTTGATGTCCCGTAACCCGCTAGATGATATTCATAGTAAGATGGCTTTCCCATTGACATCAAGGCAAACCTGTCGTCTTGATCCCCACTGAATACACTGCCATTGATAATAAGACTGTCATTGGCCTCGACCCAAGAGACGGAATTTGTTATGGTGGTTAGTCCAGCGGGCCATAATGACAGGTCTGCTTGGTTTGATCCTGAGTTCTGCGCCTGAAAGATAAAAACACCAGCTTCGTTAGAGTTGTACATAACCCAGTCTATATTGGTTACGTATGGATTGTAACTCCAAGTCAAAACATCGGTAGCACCATTCTCATCGTAGAAACTTAGAGGCAACTTAGTTGCGGCCGTTACCGTATCGTCCATGTTAACAATGATTGACCCGTCAGTCACTGTTAGGTCGCCCACAATATCCGAAACGTCAAGCTCGCCCCTAATAGAGACATTATTGAACTCGGCGTTGCCTTGATTGGTGATTATCCAACCCGCAGTGCCAGGAGTCGTTATGACACCAGAACTATTCACAACCCCGTTCCAATTACTCTTTAGGTGCGTGTTTAGGACGCTTATGCCGTCGAAGTCAACACGCAAGCCCGCTACGGAACCATAGTACACCACGTCATCTACGGCAACCGTCACGGCAGATGTAACAGTAAAACTTGTAGCAGACTGGGCGGCATCAGACGCCACCTCTCGCTTCTGTATCGTGCCAGTAGACTTGTCTATGATTAGGACGCTATCGCCGTCAAAGAGATCGTCATTTATACCCCCACTAAGCGTGAGTGTAGCTCCAGACGAGGCGCTAGTGATGACGCCAATCCTGTCCCCGCTACGCTCAATCTGAAGGTCTATCCTACCAGACTCTACATTTATTAAGCCCGTATTCGCCAGTATTTCCCCATCATTAGTAGATATATTGGTTACATTGGTTGATATGTTTCCTGAATTAACAGATATGTTTCCTGTGTTGCCCGATATATCAGATACGTTGATCGCTACTTGCGCAGCCGTAACACTAAGATCAGCCCGTGACCCACTGACAACCTCCTCGTTATCAGATGCGTTTACCGACGTTGAGTTAAAGTATATCGTAGTGTCGTTAGGATTCGCATCGGCAGACAGGGTTAACTCTGTGCCGTCATCAAGCGCAATGGTTGTCCCTGATGGTACACTTGCTATCCAATCAGAGACAGTCAGTTGTGTAAGGGTTCCGCTCTGGGCACCATCGACTAGCCCAAGCGCCGCCCCAAGCACCGTCACTTTGAAGCCCTGCTCTCCGAGCCTTGCAAGGGTCAGCATCTCCTTGTCGCCATAGAAGATAGACGCCCCCGCTGGTATATTCAATGGGAAGTCGTAGTTAGATCCAGGATTGTCAGGATCGTCAAAGTAGAGTGTCGTGTCACCAGAGGCTTGATCTTGCGTAAGGTTGAGCCTGTGTAGCGACAGGTCGTAGCCTATAAGGATGACCTGATCGTCATTGTTGAGTAGCGCCTCGCCTATGGCCTCAACGTCCACATCTGCGGTTGTAGCGCCAGCAACAATATCCTCCGTTGTCACTGTTATGCGCTTTGAGTTCTCGCTAAAAAAGGTCTGACTTAGCTGATTTAACGTAAACCCAACCTGATCGCTCATTGCGTTCAAGGACCTACTGCCCTCTGTGCCTTCGTACAGCCCAACCTCAAGGTCGTCTGTAAAGCTATTCTCGTCTGCGTGATACCAAGAGCCCTCAGAGAACTCAGGTATCCAATTAACAGACAGTTCCCAAGTGGGCATAATGTAGCCACGGCTTAGGACATCCAAGGGTGTCAGTATCGAGGTGTGTCCAGGATATGCAGACGAGTGAATCCTGCGAACCTTATTCATCGACGTGAGTATTGCCCTTCCTAGCACTAGCGCGTGATCCTCGTTCGTATCAGTGCCAGAGTGCCCACTAGTGCTTTCCTCCCAGTCAGCAGTGAGGTCAGCCTTGCTAGTAGAGGTAAACATCGCGCCCCTGTTAAGGGACGTTGGGCCATCACCCATTGTAGTCATCGTCTCCTTGAAGTTGGGCTTCGACCTGCTTATATAGTTTACTGTGTTCGTTGCTCGGTAGTTGAGCGTACCGTCTGGGAGATTAGGGTTAAGCTGGGCGGTGCCGTAAATTGCGTAATCAGCCTTGGGGGTAGCGCTGTCTTCTATGTACGGCCCCAGTGTCATCGTGAGCGTACCGTCTGAGTCAAGGGCTTCCATCTTTAGGAGTATGGAGGTCCACTGATTCAAAAACAACTGAGAAGAACTACCGCCAAGCGCAGCCCCGCCAAAGACCATCCAGTTGGGCGTGGTTGACCAAGAGACACTTTGAAATCCATCTTGATGAAGATATTGAGTAGTCGCCCCCGTGTGCTTGACTTGAATCAGCACTGATCCTGGTGGGCTGTACACCTCATTAGTATTAGCGTCGTCTCTTCTAACCTGAACATCAACCTCTAGGTTCAGTACAGTCCCTGACGGAATAGTGTCACTGGTCTGAGAGGATGTGTTCCCCCCGATGAGCGTGGTAAAAGAGCCAGAGGTATCGTCACCGTTACCCGCTATAGCCCAGACAGTTAGGGGGTCATATCCCGTTGTCCCGCTCACGTCACCATCTACCGTATCAATGCGCATCCCCCAGTCACCAGCCTCTACGTTATCCAGTTTAGCTGTGCCGTTTCTGGACCACGAATACTCGCCTCCCCAATATAACTTAGCGTCCTCTGCCGATACAGGGTCGAATCCAGGGAAGCGAAGCACTTGCACTGGTCCGTGAGCGTACTTGACAACCGAGGCTGAGTGTCCCTTTAAGAAACTAGCGTTAGAGAATGTCCTTACTAGTGTATTGTCACTAAATGTAACACGGGGAGAGATGTCCTCGTACACATTACTTGCGTGTGAGTCAACTATCTTTGCAACACCGTCGGTGTCGTATCGCCATCTTCTGTAACTAGATGCAGAGAGGTGGTTCACCTGAGTAATGTGCCACGCGCCATCTGCTTGAAATATCTTCGCTCCCCAAGTCGTACAAACAGCCTTTAGTACCGATAGTTTAGACACGGCACCTTGTGCGTCATCATCGCTAGTAAAGTTGATGCGATCAACATAGGTGTTCTCTAGCGGGTTATCTGTTGCAGCAAGGACAGGATCTGTCTTCGGGTAAAAAGAGGATGAGACATAGTAGTCAAGATCGAACCCCGTAGTGTCCAGAATCTCGGAGAGGATGCTCGTGAATGACTCAACACCGCTGACGGGGCCTGTGCCCGTAAAATCAACGATATAAGGCTCCTTGTCTAATCGCCCTAAGCCGTCACTTGCCGTAATAGACAAGACAACTGGACCGTCCTCCCTAAAGTTTATCGCCTCTGGGTCGATCCTGCCTATCCACTTAATAGAGCTAGTTTGCCTTATCACCAATAGGTACTTATCCTCCACGTCATCCAAGCCACCTATCAAGTCACCAGCGAGAGCCTCGCCAGTGTCAAAAAGGGTCAGGGTTGTTGAAGACGTGAGAAGCGGAGAATACTCATCTTCGCCTGAGTGTGACCACCTAGTCTGCACAGCACCCCTTCCAGACAGTTCAATACTGTTTAGACCAGATACTGTGTTGTCGTAGTCAAACTCGTGGATGTCCACATTGTATATGTTCCCCTTGTCGCCCGTGAAGGAGTAGTTATACTTTGCGCTCTTAAACGTAGATGTTAGGTCGAATCCTGCCATTACTTATATTCCAATCGTTGTTGTTACGGGTTTCTCCACCCAGCACTGAAGCCGTCATCGCCAAACCTATTCTTGATACCAACAACTCGCTTTTGTGACCCTCGACCCATTGCCAAAGCCCCTGTGCCAACCGTCCTTACTCTCTGCTGGTACGTGTCGTTGATGACTCCAATAAGTTGATCGCCCTCTGCCACCAGTGATATATCAACAGCCATGGCTCGCTGACTAGGGGGAGGGACAGAGGAGAGCGAACCGAAGCCGTTACTCCCTGCGTATTGCTGGGCAGACGCGCCAAATAAGGGGCCAAACCCACTTGTAGGAATAGCGCTAGGGATCTGGGACACATTACTGTAGTTGGAGATCAGATTAGGGGCCTTCCCTGCTGATGAGGATTTTGGCGACGAGCTTGACCCAGGCTTTGCTGACCTGATCGACGCAATCTGGGCCGCCCCTGCCGCAGCTATGACCGCCGAAGCGGGAATGGCTGCCCATATAGGTAGATCTTTGTACGCCCTAGTGATGCCAGTGGCAGTATTGACAACAGCAGACGCAATGGCGATCTTTTTGCCCGCATTGAACATCCTCATGTCTGTCTTCTCGCCAGTCTTGGCAAGTTGCATGAGCGATGAGCCCGCCTGGCCCATAGAAGACGAGATCATTTGACCAGCCTTAACAGCCGACCCCGCTATTCGCTGAAACTTACTCTCGACTTCAAGTGGGTCGCCTAGGTCTAAAGGGTCGTCAGGGAGGTTATCCCCTGCATTAGCCATTTGCTTGTACTTGAGTAGCGTCTCCGTAACCGTTACTAATCGGTCCCTGTCTATTCCCAGTAGCGTTTCCTGAAGACGAATAGCCTCCTCTAGCGCACTATTGTACTCTTCTGTATTGTCGAGTAGGTCTAGGGATTCTGTTGCATGGATTCTGGCGTTCTCTGTCCGTAGAATAGACAGTTTATATGTTTCATTAGCGATACTGAATCCATCTCTAGCACTATTCCGCTTCTCTGTCTCTAATTCTACCTCATCCTCTAAGCTATTCTCAAACTCGGCGGCGTTTAACGCCCAATTCCTCCGCATGGCCTCGGCCACCCGAAGTTTCGACTCCTCTTGTATTAGCTGATCCCTTAGTGATTGAAGGACTTCTTGGCCTATCGCAAGATTTTCTCTTGCCTCTATAGTGCCTTGCTGCTGTATGGCGACTATTTGCCCCGTATTGTAGCCTTGCTTTCGTAGGGCCTCTTCCTGATCCCTACTTTCCTTTAGGCTCGTCAATCTCTGGTGCCTCGCCGTCACTTCAAGATCATCTACTACCTTTTTCTGCGCGTTATATGCGTCAGTCAACCCTACGACACCCAACTCAATCGGCTCTATGCCCTGTGTGAGCTTTACAAAATCCCCCGCGCTTTTATTTATGTCTTTAAGGTTCTTGCTCGATCTCTGAGAGTAATTTGCAAACCCCTCGATTGCTGCCGTGATAGCCCCAAATGCAAAGAGCATCCCGACAGGACCAACCATAGCGGTCCTGAACGCCGCGAATGTAGTTATGGTTTTGCCCGTCTGGAGGTTGAGTGCTTTCTGCTGCTCTGCAAGTATCGTAAACGCCTGAACGGTCTGCTGAACATTGTTCGTTACAGCGCGAATACCTTGCGCCGCGCCCATTCCAAACTGACCCGCATCCTGAAATGCCTGACCCATCGAAACCGCAGCAAAGGAGGCACTTCCCGCCACGTTAACATTGGACGCTAATGTTTTGGTGTTCCTTTTTACGGAATTTGTATTCTGGTTGACAGCACCAGTGTTTGATACCTTCGCCCCAGATGAAGCATTGTCCGCACTTGCGCTCAACTTAGAGGCAGAGGTATTTGCGACCGTCGCAGATGTACTGGCTTTACTAGCCCTAATCTGTCTATTGAACGAATCGGTTATGCCGTTCCCAGTTGTGGTAAGGGCCTTACTTGCTCTGATCTGACTGTTAAATGACTCAGTTAAACCCTTGCCCTGATCCTTCACGGCGCGAGTGTACGCCAGAATTTTCTTGGTGCTTCCGTCCCAGTGCTTGTTGGTAACGGTCTGCTGCTCTATAGACTTTTTGCCAACCGAAAGAAGGTTCTGCCCAGCAACTTCTAGGGCCCTAGTTGCACTTACTGCGCCCTTGGTGCCCTTTTCGTATATCTGCTGATTCTTACTGAGTCTGAGAGTGCCGTCTGAAGCCTCCCTCAGTGCTTGGCTCATCTTGGTTAGACTGTCAGAACCAGCGACCTTCACCAGAAGGTTCATTAGGATGTCTTGCGAACTCTGAGGCATCTATTTATACTCCACTTTATATCCTACGCCCTCTGTGCCACGCCTTTTAACGCACACTGCAAACGCTATGTCCGAATATGAACACTCTCTAAAAATACGCCTAGCCTCAGCGGGGTTGCTGTCAACGAGGTCGTGTGTGAGTACATCCCAAGTGTCTGCCACCCTGTCGAACTTCAGGGCCCAAGGCTGATCTTGGACCCGTGGGTCGCTTACCCCTCTGCTGACGGGACGTATTTGGCGAATCTGCTCTGAAGCCCATCGCTGATCTTCAGTGCAAACATAAAAAAATCAGCCACAACTACTGATACAAAATCCATAGACACGCCATCGCCATCAAGGTCGTCAGGCAAACCCTCAAGGATCTCCTTACAAACCAAAAGATCCATGCCGTCATCACCGCTTGCGCTATCTGATATTGCCTGAACCTTCTTTTGGAGAGCGACCGTGGGGTAGCGCATCGTGCCTACTACCCCTGGTCCCAACTCGTACTCTGTACCGACTTGAGGGACGTACTCATCCCCTCTTACGACAGCGTTTATGTCAATCCTAGCCATGTTATCCCTCTTTTGTTACTATTAAACTACGGCGAATGAAGTTAGTGTGTCTTCTGAGTAGTGTGTACCCACGAACTCGACATTTGCACCAGCAAAGCCGTTTCCTGGATCAACACCATTAGTCTCAACTCCCCATCCATCTGTACCGTTTGTATCTGCGGTCGCACTACCGTTGGTGTACTTGAGGGTTGAACTCCAAGCAGCAGCAACGCCAGTGATCTTGAGGCGAACCATACGAGCACCAGCAGCGTCTTCCCCTGCGTGGTAAGCATAGGCGTACACGTCCTCTAGGACCATGAAGTTGCCATTTGGCATAGCGAAGGCCACGTCTACGTTGGTGTTTTGGAACGCCTTGGCAAGTGCGTAAACGTCAGTCGTTGCCCCGCGAATACCACTCAGCATAACCTCAGCAGTAACACGACAGGAGCCACCAAAGTAGGGGCGACCACAACCGTCTGTTTCGTCACTTGGGTAGTCAAACTCAAACGAAGGGTCGCTCATGGCAACACCTAAATCAGTAAAGTTTGTCGTGAGGTCGTCATAACTACCAGCCTGAGCCAGTATGTACACATTGCAAACGTCTGACACAATGTTCACTATGGGCTTTACCCGACAGATCGTATTGCTTGTCATCGTCTGCGTATCGGAATCAGTGTACGTGACGATAGCCGTGTTGAGGGACCTGTTTGTCATCAACGTCTCAAGAGCCGTTACTTTACTGTAGTCGAGGCAGTCAAAAGATCCTGTCTTGGTGACGAACCCTCGATCAGCCTCAAAGTTGTACCCCGTAGTGTACGATTCCTCTGCCGTTTCCAGCGAGAAGTTTTCTATTAAGTTTCCATTTGTTGAAGTACCGCCAATGCTGATTGACGCGACTTCTGATGGTCCTGGTGCCCAAGCCATATTGTTATTCCTCTATGTTTTCGTCATCAGCTACCGTTACTTCGGGAGCTTCTGGTTCTTGTATGTTACTTGCAAAATACCTATCGTGAATATCCCCTGACACAATTCGTGCGGGTCCATTTACGTAGTTTTTCTTGTTTCGGACGATCTTGTACTCACGATTCTTGGCGATAAGGCCAAGTTGCTTTCCCTCCCCGTCCCTAGCCGCCACTGAGTGACTGGCTATAAATGTCTTACTTTTACTCACGGACTTGTTACCTGTCTTTGTGGTATGATACCCCACCTGATAAGGTGTGACATAACATCACTACCAGCGGGTTGTCTAAAGCGCCCTAGGTAGTTCGTGCCACCAAAAGATGACTTAGCATCGCTACTCCTACCTGAGAACTCGAAAAGATCGTGCACAATGGCGTCTGAGATGTCCCAGAACGC
>ENA-OREN01000870-OREN01000870.1-marine-metagenome-genome-assembly--contig:-NODE-870-length-39215-cov-3.564950_pt1 | contig 39215 bp, 32 predicted proteins | sample MGYA00248624_ERZ508555 | MGnify/ENA primary metagenome ERZ508555 (study PRJEB26222, sample SAMN06267773) | marine metagenome | isolation source: Saanich Inlet, British Columbia, Canada | place... | reverse complement strand
AGAAGATTTGGCATTTATCGAATCTTTTAACAAATGAGCCCGCCCTTAGGCTGGCAAAGATTTTTTGTAAACACACTTTTGCTGAAAAGGTATTTTTTTCTAATTCTGGCGCTGAGGCAGTGGAAGCTGCTATCAAAACAGCTCGTAAATATGCTTACGTAAATATAAATAAGAAAAAGAATGAAATCGTTGCATTTTCTGACGCTTTTCATGGCAGAACTATGATGGCTATTGCTCTTAATGGATCTGACAGATTCATTGAAGGGTATGGACCAATGCCTGCTGGAATAAAGCATCATCAGTTTAATGAGCTAAAAAATCTAGAAAAAACAATCAATAAAAATACTGCTGCGGTTGTAATTGAATTAGTGCAAGGGGAAGCAGGAATTATCAAAGCTCAAAAGGCTTTTGTGCAAAAAATTAAAAAGTTATGCAAGCAACATCAGGCTTTGATTATTGTCGATGAAGTGCAATCAGGTGCTGGGCGAACCGGAACACTTTTTGCCTACGAGCAGTTTGGCATTAAACCCGACATTATGTGCTGCGCTAAAGGAATCGGAGGCGGAATACCTATAGGTGCGGTGTTAACTTCAACGAAAATTGCTGAATGTATGCAGTTAGGCTCTCATGGCTCTACTTTTGGAGGAAACCCACTTGCATGTGCGGTCGCTGAAAAAGTAATGACTCTGTTAACGAAAAAAACATTGCTGAATGGAGTGAAGAAAAAAGAAAAGTTGTTTGTTTCAGGTTTAAAGGAAATTAATAAAGAATTTAACTGTTTTGAAGAAATAAGAAGTTCCGGTCTTTGGCTTGGCTGTAAATTAAACGTCAAGGAAAACTTTAATTTGGATACCATCATGAAGGGTTGTTACGCAGAAGGCCTGATGATTTTAAAGGCCAACAACAATACTATTCGTATCGCTCCAAGTTTAATCATTGAAGACAGGTTAATTCTAAAAGGCCTCAAAATACTAAGATCAGTTATTCAGGGGCAGCTTCGTCCTCAGTAGTAATTTCTAGCACTTGATCAACTTTTCTATAACCCTGAGGTAACATCATCCCTCTTTTTGCTCGAGTGGAAATATAATTCTCTAAATCCTTGAGTTTGAGAGACATAAAGCGTTTGCCGCTGTGAATCTGGAGTGTACTTGAATCAGACAACAGGCAAATAAAATTCATTGATTCTTCGCCAGCCAATAATTTTGGTTTTGGAATATTTATAATTTTATTTCCCTTCCCTTTTGGTAGTACCGGAAGCTCAGCTATATCAAAAATTAACATCCGACCAATTGAAGAAATTGCAACGACATGACGATGCGAATCTTCAAGTGGCAAGGGAGGCAATAACTCTGCCTTCTCTGGCAATTTCATAAATGCTTTACCTTTCTTTTGATTGGAGAGTGCGTTTGATAATTCACTTACAAATCCATAGCCAGCAGAATTAGCAATTAATAGTTTAGAGGATTCTGTTCCAATCGCGGTACCCATAAAAGTTACGCCAGATTCAGAAGAAACTCTTCCAGTTAATGGCTCTCCCATGCCTCTAGCAGATGGAAGTGAGTGAGCAGCAAGAGAAAATGCTTTACCGCCTGAATCAAAAAAAATAGCTGATTGATTATTTCTTCCTTTCGCAAAATGCTGCAAACTATCATCGCCGCGGAAAGTTAAAGTACTAGGATCTAAGTCATGACCTTTTGCAGATCTTATCCAGCCACCTTTAGACAAGACTATTGTGACAGCTTCTGAAGTTACCATTTCTTCTTCTGAAAATGCTTTTGCTTCAGACAGTGATTCAATTGGAGAATTTCTGTTATCACCAAAATTATCTTTAATTTCTTTTAGCTCTGTCTTGATATAAGTTTTAAGCCTAGCCTTTGATTTAATAATTTTCTCTAACTCTGCTCTCTCCAATTCTAGATGCCCCTTCTCTTCTTCAAGCTTTATTTGCTCAAGCTTAGCTAACTGTCGAAGCCTAATCTCTAGAATTGCATTGGTTTGAATTTCTGATATTTTGAAGGCTTTCATCAGCTCTTTCTTAGGCTCATCACTATTTCTGATGATATGTATAACTTTATCAAGGTCAAGATAAACAATCAGCAATCCTTCAAGGATATGAATACGATCATCAACCTGATCTAGGCGATGCTCTAATTTACGTAAAACAGTTTGCTGTCTAAATGTTAACCATTCATATATGAGGTCGTTCAAAGCAAAGACTCTTGGGGAACCCTTCAGGCTAATAAGATTTATATTAGCTCGATAGTTTTTTTGAAGGTCAGTGGTTGCATAAAGATGATTCATAACTTCACCTGCATCCACTCTGTTAGATTTTAAGGTAATTACCAGTCGCACCGGTTCTTTGTGGTCGCCTTCATCTCTTAGATCAACCACCATAGGTATTTTTTTCTTTTGCATTTGATCTGCAATTTGCTCAAGAATTTTTGAACCAGATGCCTGGTGCGGCAAAGCATTTATGATTATATCATTTCCCTCTGTGAGCCATTGCGCTCTAATTTTGAAACCGCCCTTGCCTGTTTCATACATTTCTAGCAGCTCCTCTTGTGAGGCAATGAGCGGAGCATTATTGCTGAAATCTGGACCCTTGATGAACTTCATCAAATCTTTGGTGCTGGCCTTGGGATTATCTAGCATGTAGATGCATGCATCCAAGACTTCTTGAATATTATGAGAGGGAATATCAGTAGCCATACCTACAGCAATACCAGTGGTTCCATTCAGTAATATACTCGGGATCTTTGCAGGCAAAATGATTGGCTCAAGCAAAGAGCCATCAAAGTTAGGCTGCCAGTCGACTGTTCCTAGTTTAAGCTCTGATAACAGCAGATCTGCAAATCCAGTGAGTTTAGATTCGGTGTATCTCATTGCAGCAAATGACTTGGGATCGTCTTGCGTCCCCCAGTTACCCTGGCCATCTACAAGAGGATATCTAAAAGAAAAATTCTGCGCCATCAGGACCATGGCTTCATATGCGGCACTGTCTCCATGCGGATGGAACTTACCAATCACATCTCCTACAGTTCTAGCAGATTTCTTATATTTAGAGCCGGCATTTAAGCCCAGTTCGCTCATGGCATAAAGGATTCTCCTCTGAACTGGCTTCATACCATCACCTACATGCGGCAAAGCCCTGTCCAAGATGACATACATTGCATAATTTAAATATGATTCTTCAGCATATTCTTTGAGACTTATTGAGGTGATGTTTTTATTTGTTTGCATGATTAAACTGAGACAATTTTTCCTCTTTTTTCAAGCCACTCTTTTCGAGCACTGGCATTCTTTTTTGAGAGCAGTAAATCCATCATGTTATTTACATTATCAGATGCTGTGACTGTTAGCTGCACTAGCCTTCTTGTTTTTGGATCCATGACTGTTTCCCTTAGCTGTGATGGGTTCATCTCACCCAAACCTTTGAATCGCTGAATATCAATTTTTGGTTTTCCTGGTTTTGATTTTAGCTTTTTAACAATTGAATCTTTTTCTTCTTCATCAAGCGCATAAAATACTTCTTTAGCACAGTCAATTCGAAATAGTGGAGGCATGGCGACATAAATATGACCTGCAAGCACCAATGGCTTGTAATGCCTTAAAAAAAGAGCACAAAGCAAGGTAGCGATGTGCAGACCATCAGAGTCAGCATCAGCTAAAATGCAAACTTTTCCATATCTTAATGAAGAGATATCAGGACTGCCGGGATTAACTCCTATTGCAGTTGATATATCTTTAATTTCAATGGATTTAATAATTTCAGTGCTCTCAAGATCCCAGGTATTAAGAATTTTTCCTCTCAAGGGCATAATTGCCTGAAATTTTCTCTCTCTAGATTGCTTTGCAGATCCTCCAGCAGAATCTCCTTCCACAAAAAATAATTCTGTCTCATCAAGGTTTGTGCTGTTGCAGTCAGATAATTTACCCGGTAATGCTGGGCCCTGAAAAGTCTTTTTCCTGTCAACAACTTTTGTTTCTCTTGTCCGAGCTTGCGCAGAAGCAATTGCCAATTCTGCTAGCTTCTCCCCTTCTTCTGTATGCTGATTAAACCAAATACTAAGAACATCTTTAGTTGTGGAACTTACAAAACCTTGATGATCTTTAGAGTCAAGTCTCTCTTGGGTTTGTCCAGCAAATTGTGGATTGGTTAGCTTAGATGAAATAATAAAAGTACTGTGCTGAATAACATCATCAGCAGTAATTTTTAATCCCTTGGGAATTAAATTCCTAAACTCACAGAACTCCTTCACTGCATCCAATAACCCAGCCTTAAAACCATTTAAGTGGGAGCCTCCTTGAGCAGTCGGAATTAAATTCACATATGATTCGCTCATCAAGTTTTTAGCGGGTTGAGTAGACCAGTTCAAAACAAAATCAAGGGCATTATCTTTTGCTAGTTTGCTGCAAGATATTGATTCTTCTAACAGCAAATCGATGTCTTCAGAAGATTCAGATAGATAGGAAATTAATCCATTCTCATAAGTCCAAGAAATTTTTTCTTGTTTTTTCTCATCGGCATATTGAATGGTTAGACCGGGGCATAAAACAGCCTTAGCTTTTAACAGATGTTTCAGGCTGTCTGTATTAACAGTTACCGTTTCAAAGTATTGTGGATCCGGTTGAAAGTTTATGGTCGTTCCAGAATTTCTGGCTCCAACCTCTCCAACCTCAGTGAGCTCAGATTTTTTGTTGCCGCCTTCAAAAACCATTTCAAATTGCTTTCCAGAACGTTTAATTTCTACTAATAATTTTTGAGATAACGCATTTACTACTGAAACGCCAACACCATGCAAGCCTCCAGAAAAATTGTAGTCTTCACCGGAAAACTTGGCACCAGCATGAAGTTTGCACATGATCAGTTCAACGCCAGATACTTTATGTTCTGGATGAATGTCAGTTGGCATTCCGCGACCATCATCGCTCACCGATATAATGCCATCCTTAACCAAAGTGACCTTGATGCTTGAGCAATGCCCTGCTAACGCTTCGTCTATAGAATTATCAACTACCTCTTGAATAAGATGATTTGGAGATGTTGTGTCTGTGTACATGCCCGGTCTTTTTCGAACCGGATCGAGGCCAGATAGAACCTCTATCGATTGGGAGTCGTAATCTTTTGCCAATTAACTTTCCTTTAAATGTTTCGCTAAAGCTTGATGAACTTTTACGTCATATTCTACTCTAACTAAATAGAAACAAATGTATTAATTTAGGAGATTTTTTAGCAATGTATTAAAATACTCTCATTGACATAGCTACCCCTAAAGAGGTTTAATGTTAACACTGTAAACATTCAGATATATTATGAAATCAAAATTTTTAATTGCACTTACTGCTTTTTTTAGCATCTCTTCATCGGCTGATAGCCTATTGGATATTTACAATGATGCCCTAGAGAATGATCCTCAATTCAAGTCTGCAGAATATTCTTATTTATCTGGAAAAGAAATTAAAGTGCAAGGGCGAGCAAGTCTTTTGCCAAGCATTACCCTGAATGCTCAGACTAATTGGAATGAATACTATCAAAATGGAAACCTTCAAAATGAATACAATAACTTCAATACTTCCGCTCGACTAACTCAACCCCTTCTTAGGCTAGATAGCTGGTTTAAGTATCGCCAGTCTAAATTTCTAACAGATGCAGCTGAAGCAGATTTTGCATACTCTCAACAGGCATTAATTGTTAGAACTGCTGAGCTCTATTTCAATGTCCTAAGAGCTATCGATAACCTAAATGCAGCGCGATCAGAAGAGAAAGCAATAAAGAAGCAATTAGATCAAACCAGCCAACGCTATGAAGTAGGTCTTTCTGCAATTACTGAAGTTCAAGAAGCCCAATTAGCATTTGATCTGAGCATGGCTTCAAGAATTAGAATTGAAGGGACTGTATTCACAGCTCAAGAGGCACTAAATGCGCTTGTTGGAAAAGAGATTTTATCGCTTGATGGTCTAGTGAATGATCTTAGTGTTACAAATCCAGTGCCGGCATCTAAAGAGGAATGGGCAAGAAAAGCAGTTGAAAATAACTTTAGGCTTAAAGCTGCTAACTTAAGAAAATATGCATCAAAAAATAATGCTCGTAGCGTTGCTTCAAATCATTTGCCTAAAGTTGATATTGTTGGCACGCAAACTGAATCAGAAACCAATCAATATGCATATGATGGTCTGAATACTGGTGGTGCTTTTAATATTACCGTTCCTGATGAGACTCAGAGAGATACTTACAGCCTTCAACTCTCTATGCCCATCTTTCAAGGCGGAGCCGTTATCTCAAGAACAAAGCAAGCTTATGCTGAATCAAATAAATCATCGGAAGATGCTCTATTTGCTGAGAGAAGCGTTATACAAGATGTTCGAAGTCAATATTCTAATGTTGTGACATTGGTAGCAAATCTTAGAGCGCAAAAGCAAGCTGTGGTGTCTGCATCCAGTGCTTTAGAAGCAACTAGAGTTGGTTATGAGGTTGGCACAAGAAATATTGTTGATCTGTTGCAAGCTGAAAAAAATCTTTACAGCGCTGAAAGAAATTTAGCTAATGCCAAGTATGACTACTTAATTACTACCCTGCGCTTACATCTTGCTGCTGGAACCTTAAGCCCAGAAAATCTTATAGAGATAAATAGCTTACTCGGATAATTAAGAAAAATGCCAGAGTTACCTGAGGTTGAAACTTCAGTCAGGGCTATACAGAATTTTAGCGGTCAAATACTCCAGTCAATAAATATCTCAAACCCTAATCTTCGCTGGCCAGCTGATACTGAGGGGCTGGGAAAAATTAAAGATCTCCAGATACAAAGCATTACTCGCCGAGCGAAGTACATTTTATTTAATCTGAGTGATCAATCAATTCTGCTGCACTTAGGGATGACTGGGACAATTAGGATAGTAAATAAAAATTCTAATTTTTATAAGAAGCATGATCATGTTGAGTTTAATTTTAATAATGGCAAGTTAATTTATAACGATCCTCGCAGATTTGGTTCGATTCACTTGGTAGGGGATCATCAAGATCATTTCCTACTCAACAAACTCGGGCCTGAGCCGCTTTCAACAGACTTTAATGGAGAATATTTTTATCAGGCAATAAAAAATTCCTCAGCACCAATTAAATCTGCGCTAATGAACCAGCATCATGTTGTAGGAGTAGGAAATATTTATGCTAATGAAATCCTATTTGATGCGGGAATTAGGCCTACAAAAAAATGTCGAGCATTGACTAAGAAAGAAACTGCTAGAATAGAGATTTCTACAAAAAAAATATTACAAAGAGCGATTGAGGTGGGCGGCACTACCTTGCAAGATTTCTTTCAACCAGATGGTAATAAAGGATATTTTAAAATTGAACTGGCTGTTTATGATAGAGCTGAACAAAAGTGCATAAGGTGCGATAAACAAAAAATCAAACGAATAGTTCAAGCCCAAAGAGCTACATTTTTTTGCAAAAATTGTCAGACTTGAGAGGAAAGTTTCTCCAGCAACGCTGATTTAACGTTTGGAGTAACAAATCTAGAGACATCACCACCAAATTGAGCAATTTCTTTAACAAGACTTGAGGAGACATAAATTAGAGTGTCCTTGGGAGTAAAAAAGATACTTTCAATATCTGGCGCAAGACTTCGATTCATTGTTGCTAGCTGAAATTCATATTCAAAATCTGCAACAGCTCGTAAACCTCTGATCACTGCAATGGCATTATTCTCTCTAGCAAGATCAACAGTTAATTTTTTTGAATATCCAAGGACTTCAATCTTTGGATTATCTTGAAAGATAGTTTCAATTAATTCGATGCGCTCAGGGACTTCAAATAAAGGCTTTTTAGATTTACTTTCTGCTACGCCAAAAATAACCTTGTCGAATAAAGCGCAAGCTCGCTCAACAATATCAATGTGACCAAAAGTTATGGGATCAAAGGAGCCTGGATAAATTGCAATTTTCATTAAAGAATCATACTAAACAATCATGAATCAGCAAAATATTGCATGCATTATCTAAACTGGTAAAAAAATTTTATACTGAGTTATGGAAAAGGATAATGTAGATGAAAAAAATAATGATTTGCCATCTGCAGTAGATGATGCTGCTGATGTAATGTCTAAATATAAAAAAAAGAAAGATCATGCTAAATCAGAAAGTAAAAAATTTAAGTTTCCGCCAATTGATTACGAAAGGCCTCCTCACTACTAAGTTTTTTTCTTTTATATTTGCATAAAAAAAGGGCTCAAAAGAGCCCTTTTTATTAATAAAGCTAAGTTATTAGATCAGATCGTTATTCATTACTTTATTCCAAGCTGAAATAAAGTCATTGGAGAATTTATCTTGCGCATCGCTACTAGCATAAACTTCTGCTATAGCTCTAAGCTGAGAGTTAGAACCAAATGCAAGATCAACTCTTGAAGCAGTTCTAATTTTTTCACCAGATACACGATCCATTCCATCAAATGATTTCCCAGAACCACTAGGCTTCCATTGCACAGACATATCAAGAAGCGTAGCAAAGTAGTCATTCGTTAGTTTGTCTGAATCACCAGTAAAAATACCATGATCATCGTTGCTAATACCTAAAGACCTCATACCACCTAATAGAACAGTCATTTCAGGAGCTGTAAGACCTAGTAATTGAGATTTGTCTAGCATCATTTCTTCAGCAGCCATGGTAGATGAAGCTTTTTGGAAGTTTCTAAAGCCGTCAGCAATAGGCTCTAAAACCTCAAAAGATTCTACATCTGTTTGCTCTTGGGATGAGTCTCCTCTTCCAGGAGTAAAGTCCACTTTTAAACCCGACGCCCTCTCAATACCGACGTTTCCAGCTAGAACGATCACATCAGCGACGGATGCGCCTGAGTCCGAGGCAATCCCCTCATAGACAGCTAAAACGCGAGCCAATTGCTCAGGTTTGTTAGCTTCCCAGTCTTTTTGCGGAGCCAATCGAATTCTCGCACCATTAGCTCCACCTCTCATGTCGGATCCTCTAAAGGTAGAAGCACTTGCCCAAGCAGTTTCAACCATTTCCTGAATAGTTAATCCACTATCAGAAATTTGTGATTTCACAGATTCAACATCATATCCAGTACTTCCGGCAGGCACAGGATCTTGCCAAATTAACTCCTCTGAAGGAACTTCTGGGCCAAGATATCTACCTACGGGACCCATATCTCTATGCAATAATTTAAACCATGCTCGAGCAAATGCGTCTGCTAGCTCCTCTGGGTTTTCATGAAAGCGTTTTGAAATTTTGTTATAAATTGGATCTTCACGCAGAGCCATATCAGCCGTGGTCATCATAGTTGGTACTTTTACTGATGCGTCTTGCGCGTCAGGTGCAAGATCTTCGTCTTTAGGATCGATTGCATGCCAAACGATAGCTCCTGCAGGTGTAGTAACTTGCTCCCATTCATAGCCAAACAGTAGATCAAAATACCCATTATCCCACTGAGTAGGATTGGCAGTCCAAGCTCCTTCAAAACCACTGGTGATAGTGTCGCTACCTTTGCCTGAAGCAAATGTGCTTGTCCAACCAAAACCCATTTCTTCGATTTCTGCGCCTTCTGGCTCAGTACCTACATGAGTATCAGGTCCAGCTCCGTGGCCTTTGCCAAATGTGTGTCCGCCTGCAACAAGAGCAACGGTTTCTTCATCATTCATCGCCATGCGACCAAACGTTTCACGAATATCTACCGCACTTGCCTTAGGGTCTGGATTTCCATCAGGACCTTGAGGATTGACGTAGATTAAACCCATCTGAACAGCACCAAGAGGATTGGCTAAATCTCTTTCGCCTGTATACCTCTCGTTAGTGAGCCATTCTTTTTCAGCTCCCCAGTTAATATCTTCTTCAGGAGCCCAAATATCAGCTCGACCTCCACCGAAACCAAATGTTTTTCCACCCATTGATTCAATTGCAACATTTCCAGCTAGGATTAAAAGATCTGCCCAACTGATTTGCTTTCCATATTTCTGTTTTAGCGGCCAAAGTAATCTTCTAGCTTTGTCTAAGTTGCCATTATCAGGCCAGCTATTTAGAGGAGCAAAACGTTGAGCTCCAGTTCCCCCACCACCTCTTCCGTCACCTGTTCTATATGTTCCAGCTGCATGCCAAGTCATGCGGATAAAAAACGGTCCATAGTGACCATAATCTGCAGGCCACCAGTCTTGCGAATCAGTCATCAAGTCGTTGAGGTCTTGTTTTAATGATTGGAAATCAAGTTTTTTAAATTCTTCCTCATAATTAAAGTCCGGATCCATAGGATCGCTCTTAACATCATGTTGATGAAGAATGTTTAGATTTAGTTGATTTGGCCACCAGTCTTTATTTGATGTACCGGTAGAGCTATTGCTAGATAGGCTCCCGTGCATTACTGGACATTTGCCCTCAGTATCATTATTCATAGTAATTTACCTCCTAAACGAAATTAAATATGAAATTGTTTCAATGCATTAATAAATGCTTTTACTGAATTTATTTTATAGTTAATATATGTATTGGTAAATACATAAAATAAGGATGTTATATTCGATTTTATCGGATATAAAATACAGAGAAAACTAAGTGATTACATTAAAGCAAATAGACTACGCATTAGCAGTATCTAAAACTCTGCACTTTAAAAAAGCTGCCGAAGCAAGTTTTGTCTCTCCTTCTACTTTAAGCAATGCAATTACTGAAATGGAAAAACATTTAGGATTTAAAGTATTTGAAAGAGATAATAAAAAAGTTTTTGTTACCGCCCTTGGAGCTGAGTTTTTAAAAAAAGCTCAGTCCATTCAATTGCAAATCTTCGATATTCAAAAGTTTGCAGAAAATCAATCAGATCCCCTTTCCAGCAATCTCTCCATTGGAATTATCCCGACCGTTAGCCCCTACTTTTTACCAATTGTATTGCCTGAAATTAAGAAAGCTTTTCCAAATCTTACTTTGAGCATAGAAGAAAGTCAGTCAAATATTCTAGTAAATAAAGTAAAAAATGGGGAGCTCAATATGGCTATTTTGGCCCTGCCTTATAACTTAGAGGGTTTAACTTCTTTAAAATTTTGGGAAGAAGATTTCTACTGGATAGCTCACCATGAAAATAAGAATGCAGGGAAACAAGAAATTAGGGCAACTCAATTAGAGCATTCAGAATTAATGCTCTTGGATGATGGGCACTGCCTAAAAGATCATATCCTAGATGCATGTAAAATCTCTGATGATTCAAAGCACGTTGTAAAGGCATCAAGTTTAGCGACCTTAGTGCAACTGGTTAAAGGAAACATGGGAAGTACATTGGTGCCTCACATGGCATTAGGACAATTACTAAGCTCTAACAAAGATTTGCTAAAATCACATTTAAATGAGCCAGGACCGCACAGAGAAATCTCACTAATTATGCGACCTACATACTCTGGAATGCCAGGCGCTGAATTGCTAAAAATATTGTTTACAAAATCATTAAACCTTCACTTCAAACCGCAATAGTAACCTCTGACTAAAAGTCCAAAAGCTCAGTTTTCTGCCACTGAAGATTGAAGTTCCTATTTAGGAATTTTGCTTCTTCGCCACGTAACTCTATGGTGTCGTCATAGATGATGCCCATATCTAGTTTTTTGGATTGTCCATTTTCTTCAAGCATGTGACTGGCTATGCAATATGTCTTACCAGTGTAAGTATTTCCATCCCACTGGCCTTCTACATTACCAATTAAATGCATAGTACTTTTGTAGGTACTTAAGTTTTGTTGAACAGCGCCAATAAAAGTCTCCAAGCCAATTAATTCATAAGGTCCTGTCAGTGAAAATTCATTCCACATAATGCGTGATAATTCTGAGAAATTTTTTGAATCAATGATAGAAGCATATTGATAGATAATTTGAGTTGATAAATTTTTGATGTCCATTATTTTTTAAGCTCCCCTATTAATTCCAACACTTCTCGTAAATGATCTGGTGACTGAGCGAAATTGATTGGAAACACTTCTATTTCTTCTAAACCCGCTTCCATTGATTTTTCTAACTCTTTTAAAGTTAAGTCAACGCTAGGCACTCCATTTGAATCAACGCATGTAGGAAGTTGCCCTCTAATTCGTGGCTTGTCATCTCTACCCGCTTCTTTGAATGCATGATTAAGTTTCTCGCTACCCTCGGATATGAAATCTCTACTAGTCTTAATGGGTATCCATCCGTGGCCAATTTTTGCAATTTTTTGTGCATTAAATTCTGTCATTTTGACGCCAAATAGTAAGGGTATGTCACTGCCTTGTGGGGGTGTTGGATGACACCAAATATCATTGAACTCAAATATTTCTCCCTTATGCGAGACTGGGCCACCTGTCCACAATGATTGACAAATATCTAAAGTTTCCCAAAAAGTCTTTACTCTTTGGTCAAAGGGAATCCCAGATGCCTCATATTCTTCTTCTTGCCAACCCAAACCAACACCTAGCTCAACTCTGCCATTAGAGATTGCATCAAGACTGGCTGCTGTCTTTGCTAGGAGAGCAGGACTTCTTAAAGGAGCAATAAGAATGGCTGTAGCTAGATTGATAGAGCTAGTATTTGCTGCGATCATCGTTAGAAGAGTTAAAGGTTCATACCATGGAGCGTCTGATGGCATTGGGAATTGACCAAAAGGATATTTATGCAGATTCTTGCCCATAACCACATGGTCTGTAACGCTAACGGCATCAAAACCTAGCTCTTCTCCCATCTGTGCAATTTCAATATATGACTTTACGTCGCCACCGTAAAAGTTTTCTAAACCGAATAAACCTAATACTAATTTCATTGCTATTCCTTTTTCTTTACTTAATTTATTGTACGAATGTTTTTATAGCAATGCACTGATGCTCTATATTATATGATTAAAAATATTGACAAGAATGTTAGCAATACTTTTAGCGCAATATTAAAACTTTCAAATGGAATGCTTGAGATAAGCCTTCTGCCGAGGTTTGCCCCGGCATAACCAGTGAGCGCAAGAATAAAAATAAAAAGGATATAGTCTTGAATTGCAAAGCTAAGAAATGAAGTAAATAAAATAATTCTGACAAAATGCTGAAAAATCATAATTGCGCCATGATTCGCCACTAAAACTTCAGGAGATAAATTTTTTGTTCTTAAGTAGGCTGCTACTAGCGGTCCATTTGCACCAACAAAAATACCTGCAAATCCTGAAATTAGTCCGCAAAACCAATCATTTTTCATTACAGAGAGAATAAAATTATCTATCGGCGCCCAGGTAAGAAAAATAATAGTGCTAGCTATTAAAATAAGTAATAAATCTTCTGAAAGCGTTCCAAATAAAAAAATTCCAACTAGGGCCCCAAAAATTGTAGAAATTACAATATGTTTAATTAGCTCCCATTGAACAAACTCTCTGTAAACAAGCGTACGAGAGAAGTTATTGGCAAGCTGAATGGATCCATGCAATGGAATTAGAGTAGCTGGAGAAAATGACTGCGCTAGAGCAATCAACATGATTAAGCCTCCACCAACGCTAAATACAGAAGTAAGCAGAGAGGTAAGAAAAGATAAGATTGCAAAAAAAACAATAAATTCTACCGACATAAAAAGTGTGTTTTTATTATTAAAGGATTTAAGATTAACCTATGACAGATATAGATCAAATAGTTTCCCAGCTTAGTTTAGAGGAAAAAGTCTCGCTGCTTAGTGGGTTTAATTCTTGGTACACAAATAAGATTGACCATGCAAATGTTCCAAGCATTAAGATGTCAGATGGTCCAAATGGAATCAGAGGTGATTCAAATTCTGGTAAATCTTCTGCCTGTTTTCCTTGTGCTATTTCAATAGGTTCAACGTGGGATCTGGAATTAATTAATCAACTTGGGGAAGCTTTAGGGGAAGAGGCAAATGCAAAGGATGTGGATGTATTGCTTGGGCCAACTATTAATATTCATAGACATCCTCTTGGCGGTAGACATTTTGAGAGCTTTTCTGAAGATCCATTTTTGAGTGGCAAAATTGCAGTTCAATATGTCAATGGGGTGCAATCCAAGAATGTTGCAGCCTGCTTAAAGCATTTTGTTGGCAATGACACAGAGTTTAATAGGCACGCAATTAGCTCAAACATTGATGAGAGAACTCTTCGAGAAATATATTTATTGCCTTTTGAGATGGGCATTAAGCAAGGTAATGCAAAAGTTGTGATGAGCGCCTACAACAAACTAAATAATATTTATTGCAGCTCACATCAAGAATTGTTGATCGACATATTAAAAGAAGAATGGGGGTTTGATGGATATGTGGTGAGTGATTGGGGTGCGGCATTGGAAACTGAAGAGAATGCTAATGGTGGTCTAGATCTTGAGATGCCTGGCCCAGGAAATGTCTGGGGCTCTAGCTTGATCAACTCCATCAAAGATGGAAAAGTAGATGAAGAGCTTATTGATGACAAGGTTAAAAGAATATTAACCGTCGCTGAGTTCTCTAAACGCTTTGAAAGAAAAGGATTCAAGCCAGAAGAAGCAATTGATCGACCATCGCATCGGAAACTATTAAGAAAAGCTGCTGCAGATGGCATGGTGCTTTTAAAAAATGAAGGCCTTTTACCACTTAAAAAGAATATTAAAAAATTAGCAGTGATTGGACCAAATGCAAAAAATGCTCAAATCATAGGTGGAGGCAGTGCAAGTCTTATGCCGCATTATCAAGTGCAGCCTCTAGAAGCTCTTAGAGCTAGGCTTCCTGAAGAAATAAAAATCGAGTATGCGAAAGGATGTCATACCCATAAATACCTCCCAAAAATTAATGCGGATCTTACAAGTGATAAAAAAGGATTTTTAGTTGAGTACTTTGATGGGCAGAACTTTGAAGAAAATTTAATTTTATCCGAGCATCTAATAGGAAATAAATTTTGGGTTTTTGAAGGTTTTGCAAAAGAGGTGATTGGCAAAGAAGAAAGGCCTAATATTTCAGTTAGGTTTTCTTGTGAATATGCACCGGAGATCTCCGGTGATCATGAATTTGAAATATTTGGAATTGGCCAGTGTCGGTTATTAATTGATGGCAAGGAACTTATTGATAATTGGAATGATATAGAGCCAGGGGAGGCTTTTTTCACATTTAGCTCAGCTTCAAAAAAGGGAGTTCTAAATCTGCAACAAGGCAAAAGCTACAGCATAGAAGTGCAGTATTATTTTGAAGGAAATTTTCCTGCAGTATATATTGGCTGCAAAGCACCTGATGAGGTTGATTTATTTAAAGAAGCAATTGAAATTGCAGGTAATGCAGATCAGGTCATATTGATTGCTGGAACTAATTCTGACTGGGAGACCGAAGGCAATGATAGAGCGGAGTTAAGTTTACCTGCTGATCAAGACTCCTTAATTAAAGCAATTTTAGAGGCCAATAAAAATACCACAGTCGTTATTAATACCGGTTCACCTGTTGAAATGACATGGATTGATAATGCGGATGCTGTTATTCAGACATGGTTTGCTGGTCAAGAATTCGGAAATGCTCTGGTGGATATTATCACTGGGGAAGTTAACCCCTCTGGAAGATTGCCTACTACTTTTCCAAAAAACATTGCAGATACTCCTGCTTATGATTGTTATCCAGGCAAGGATGCGCAGATGAACTATGACGAAAAGCTTTTAGTTGGCTATAGATGGTATGACAGAAAAGCTAATGACCCATTGTTCCCATTTGGTCATGGTCTTTCTTATACCCAATTTCAATATAGTGATCTTGAAATTAAAATGGGTGATAGTAACGAAGTATCTTGTAAATTTATGATTGCAAATATTGGGGATGTAATTGGGGCAGAAGTTGCACAGTGTTATGTTGCTTTTGAGAATTCAGACAATGCTGAGCCAATTAAGACCCTTCAAGGCTTTGCAAAAGAGACGATAGGAGCTGGTGATAAAAAAACTGTTGAGATCAGGCTCACTCAAAGAAATTTCTCTTACTGGGACATTGAAGACAAGTGCTGGAAGATTAGACAGGGTTCCTATGAGATTCTAATTGGATCCTCTGCAACACGAATACACCTCACAGAAACAATTAGTCTTGAGCAAGTTCAAGAAGTTCTTTTGCCGTTAGTGTAATTTGCGAAGATTGTATGGAACTGTTTGTTTCAAAAATTGTTCTTGGTCCTACTAGCGGAAAAATTAGAGGAGATTTATGCAAAACATACGCAAGAGCAATTTGTATCGGCTGAACATTTTTATTTGCAGCTAATTCAAAACACTTTTCTCGGCGCTTTAAATTTTTTTCATAATGCCACACTCTCATCTCTTCATCTAAAGTTGGGTTAGAGAAATGCTCAGAAGACATAACTTCTTTTTTCTGAATAAAAAAACCTCTCGCCTGGCTTGACCATGGAAATAATAATATTTCCTCTTTAAGAATATATTCCATATAGGCATCATTCACACCCACGCAACCTGGCCACACAGGCTCAATCATTTCAGCCAAACTGAAATTATTGCTTAATACTTTAAATGGCTCTTTTTTTTCTTTGAATGCATACTCCCGAGCTTCAGAAAATCTATCTAACTCCCAGTTAGATGCTCCAATTAAATCAATCAAGCCTTCTTCTTTTATCTCAGTTAATGCATCGATAAATTCTGCAACAGGAACCTCTGAGTTATCTCTATGCAGGCAGAAGATATCTAATTTTTTAATCTGGAGACGCTCTAAAGATTCAAGTATCTGCGGTCTTATGAACTGGGGCTCGCATTGAGGAGTATGGGCTGCTTTACCAATGACGATGATCTCTTTTTCTAGTTGGCGAGAATTTATCCACTGCCCTAGGTACTTGTCTCCCATGCCGTTGTTGTAAATGTAGGCTGTATCAAAAATTCGACCGCCTGATCCATAAAAATTATCAAACATTGTGAAGGCATGAACTTCAGAGGTTTGATTGTCGCAGCCAAAGGCTAATCTTGAGGCTAATTTATCTAGCCCTGGTAAATTTACATTCTCAAGTTTATTTGTTTGATTTAAAAAAGCCTTAGACTCTAGCACTGGAGAGTTCTTGATTAAATTTTTAGGGCAGACAATCTGCATCTGCTGCCTCCATTGATCAAGCCAGAACATATTGCTTTGAGTGTCTGCATGGGAAATAACATCTGATTCAATTTTTTGATTGAGAATGCAGTTAGAAGCATGTTCAATTTCTCTGGTAAAAAGACCTATCTGATCAACATATGAAATCTCTTCAACTAAGCCAGATGCATGATTGATAGCAATAGATGATTTACCTTCCTGGAACTGCCCACAATGCCAAGGATCACTCACAGTCATTGAGATGTCGCCACTAGATATAACTAGTCTATTAAGAAGTTGCTCATCGATAGCACAACTTATTTTTGCTTCAATTTGATCTGAAAATACTAGATGAGCATCCGATTGCAGATCTACTCCAGTCTTATCTAATCTGCCTGTTGCAGTGATACTTTTAGGCTCAGCAAAAGGCAGATCTTGAAGATGCCCAGCAATTAATTTGCACATGGACAGGGGGTAACAGCCCACATCTAATATTGCTCCTCCGCCCAATAATGGATTTCTTAGACGATGATCCGACGAGACTTCTGCTTGAAATCCAAACGAACCTTCGATTAATATTTTTTCATTTGTCTCATTGAATATAGACAATTGATTCAAAATATTTAAGGTTTGAGGATGTGCTCTATACATATATGCTTCCATCAAAAATACTTTAAGCGATTGAGCAAGATCCAATAGAATCATACTTTCATGAGCATTCATGGTCAGAGGCTTTTCACAAAGAACGTGTTTGTGATGCTTGATAGCTTCTAAAGCACAAATAAAATGATCGCTGTGAGGTGTGGCCACATAAACCGCATCTATGTCTTCGGAGGATAAAAAATCCTGTAAAGAAGCAAAGGACTGAATATTAAATAGCTTCGCAAAATCATTTGCTTTTTCTTTTGTTCGCCCAAACACTCCAGTTAATTCAGAGTTCTGACAATGCTCAACAGAATGAGCAAATCCAGTAGCAATAGATCCAGGACCTATGATGCCCCATTTAATTTTTTGCATTCTCTAACTTCCTGTCTTCAATTTCTATAATGAGTTTGTGATGAAATGATTTATCAATAGGGTAAAAGTAAACCAAAATAAAACTAATCATCACTCCTGCCAACGGTATCCATGTCATGATTAATTTTAACCCTGACAATGTTTCTTCTGACTGAACTTGATTGGGCTCAAACCCAATTTGTGTGAGTGCTACTCCGAGTAACAGCGCAGCAAATGCTATTGCGCCTTTTTGTGCAAAGGTCATAAAGCCATACAGAGAAGATTCAGTTCTAATTCCAGTTTTCCACTCACCGTACTCAATCGTATCTGGCAACATTGACCAGAATAATACTCCAGTGGCACCGTTACCAATGCCGATAAACCCAAGAATAATAAGGAGTTCATTTAAGGTTGAGATGGGATAAACATAAAAAATGACAAAACCAATTAACAACAAACTCATTGCTATCATCCAGGAATTTCTTTTTCCTATTTTAATTGCGGCGTAAGCCCAGAACGGAATAGCCAAAAAGGCAGTACCGCTGCTGACTCCAAGAATCAAACCTTGATATGCATGAAGATCAAGTGAATATTTAACAAAATAAATTAAATTGTTGTTAAACATAATAGAGGTTGAGACAAGAATTAAAATCGAGGCAAAGACGATCCAAAATGGATAGTTATTTGCAACTGAAACAGCAACTTTAGAAAAACTTGGAAGTTGAGCAGCCGTAAAATTAAACTTCCGCTCTTCTACGTACCTGACAGTAATGCTTAAAATAAGAACTGCTGTGAGGCCAGAAATCATGCCTAAAAATATGAAGCCGAGCGCTTCTTCCCCGCCACCAAACCAAAGTACGATTGGGAAGCCTAAGGCTGAGATAGTTAAGGTGCCAAAGGATGCTCCAAGCATTCTTGCAGTAGTGAGTTTTGTTCTCTCATCACTGTCATCAGTGATTCTGGCGGTTAAAGAAGAATATGGAACACTGACAATGGTAAAGCATGTTCTGTGAAGTAAATTTACTCCTAACAAAAATACAAATAACTTAGTGCCTTCAAACGGTGGCACCCAAAACAACAGAACAAATGACAGGGCCAATGGAATTGATCCATAAAAAATGTAGGGACGATAGCTGCCCATTTTAGTTCTAGTTCGCTCAGCAAGGTAGCCCATAAAAGGATCAGTAACTGCGTCCCATGCTATGCCTAGAGCATAAATCCAACCAGCAAGCAGAGGAGTAATGCCAACAATATCGGTATAAAAATATAAAAGGTAAAGGCCTACCCCACTCCAATACAAACAGATAGCATAGTCACCTATGCCATAGGCTGCTCGGACTTTATTGGAGACCATTTGTGAGTTCATAAATACACAATGACTATATCAGTGTTATGAAGTGTTGGTAATATAAGCTGAGTACATTAGTATAAAAATACTACTAACTCGAAATCATTCAAAACTTCATGGATTTAGAAAAGCAATATTCCGAAGGTTACGCAGAGAATAACGGAGTAAAAATCTTTTACCATGATCATGGTCCAGCAGATGGTGAGCCTATTTTATTGGTTCATGGTTTGGGAGCTCAGCTCGTCCATTGGCCAGAGCACTTAATAGATTTTCTAAAAGAGCATAACTACAGGCCCATTACTTATGACAACAGGGATGTGGGTCTTTCCTCAAGGTTTATTGGTGAGCCAGCGTTTGTCTTGGATTACATTAAATATTTCTTGCGCTTGCCGCTTAAATCAGAATATACAATCGATGATATGGCAGAGGATGGCATCAAGTTGCTTGATTCATTGGGTATTGAAAAGGCGCATATATTAGGAACTTCTATGGGTGGGATGATTGCGCAAATTATTAGCGCTCAGTATTCGGAAAGAGTTAAGTCACTGACATTGATTGCATCGACCGCCTCAACGCCAAGCCCTCTGAATGCTCCTACCAGCGAGGTGCGTGAGTTAATGATGCAAAGATCTAAAAACCCAAATGCTTCAGTTGAAGAGGTGTATGAAAGAGAAGTAAAAATTGTAACCTTGATAGGAATGAAAGGCCGAGTCGTGGATACTCCAGAGTTTCGAGAAGATACATTTAAAAACTTTAAGCGTGCTGCAGATGGATCTGGTTATGCCAGACAGATGTTGGCAATTCTTGCCTCAAAAAATCGACTACAGAAAGTTAAAAAAATTAAAGCTGCTACCTTAATTATTCACGGGGAATACGATCCAATGATTGATGTAAAAAATGCATACACGATGCATAAACTTATTCCTCAGAGCAGTTTAGAAATTATTCCTGGCATGAGGCATCTGATAGAACCAGAAGTGTTGGAGATGTTTGAAGAAAAATTACTGGAGCACTTAAAGCTCTGCTCGTAATTAAAAGGTTAATAGAATCCTAGTGCTTTAAGGCTGAAAGCTCATCTTTAGTGATCAGCAGCAAATCACCTATTTGCATAAAAAGAGCATCTTCATAAGGATCAACAATGCCGTCGGAAAGAATAACGCTCCAGATATTTCCAAGAATTTCTAATTTCAATTTCTTATTGCAATTGCTGTTAATAATATTAATAAAGGGGATAAAAGATTCTTTGTGGCTGGTCCATGCCTTTAAATCCTCAAATATTTCATCAAAATTACCATTGGGATAAGCATCTGCATAAAATTGTTTAATCTCATCAATTTCATCGGTATCTATCTTTCCATCTAGGCGAGCAATTTCTATCATCAAGCAGATAACGGCAGATACGTAAGGAGGCGTTTCATCAGACGAAGTGACGGAATCACCAAATAATTTTTTTTTGAAAATTGACAACATAATTTAGACACTCAAATATTTCAAACAACTATATCAAGCTATTATTAATATACCAAAGCATTGAGACCATTGTTCAAGCTAAGCTTTATGCATTCCAAAGAGAAAATTGATGTAGCAATGTATATTTCAATCTCATCATAAAATTTTATTCAGAGAATAGACTAATTTCCTTAATAGCTAAATCAACCTCAAAGTCTCTTCCGTACCCAGCAAAACTAATATCTCTGATATTTTTTGGTTTCATCGACACAGCCGCAAATCCATAAGACTTTAAGTCTTTAAATTCGATCCGATACTCTTTCCAATCATCGGTAACATCAAACGCTGTGCTTAGATAGGACCAAGGAGGCATCTTGATGCCCTTGAGAGTAACATGCACTTCATAAGCCTCATTATTGCCTTTAGCTTTAAATTTAATGCCCTTAAAATCATTGCTCTTAATATCTACTCTATTAGACAGTCTTACAAAACCACCATTATTTTCAGTGGTAACAATTCCAGACATAGTAAAAACACCATCGCGATGATTGATCACCAAGTCAGATCTTCCGCCCATCACTTGGTCGGTTATGCCACGCCAATATTTAGGATCATCCAGAGATTTTGCAAAAGAATTCATTGATAATACTATTAAGAGGTACGTTATTAACTTCATCTAGTGATTATGCATAAAAATGGCTGCTTTTAAATGAAAGATCAAATTAAGAAAACCTTTAGAAAATTTTTTGAGGATAAAAAAACATCTCTTCAAACCAAAGCATTAAGAAGAGCAAATGATTTAACTAAGCCTAGGGCCGGAACACCTCACGATTGGGAGGACTGGGAAAAATATGTCAAAGAGAACGATCTAAAGGACGATTGAATATATTTTGACTTAAAGAGGTCCCTTAAAATTAACGCCTACTTTGGTCAATCTAGATATTAGAGGGTGGCCTAAGCCTGAGGCGCTGGTTAAGACCCCTCCATACTCAGAGCCACCAGGTAAGTCATCCGCATCTTCAATCAAGCAAAGAGCGCATTCTGAAATAAGTTTTGCTGTGACCTTGTAACCCGGATCTCCTTTTGCATTCATATTAAAAACTGATTTCTCTCCATCTTCTGTTTCAACTATGTACTTGCAATCAAACCATCCATTCTCTTGAACAGCCTCTGAAGGTCCCTCACCTGGTTTTGGTAAAAAAGGTTTTACTGCTTTTTTTAGAGGTGACATAAGAACCAAGACTGAAATGCCTGTAACAATTATGGATTTAAATGCACTAAACCAAGTCTTATGTAATGCATGTTCCTGATAGGTAAAATTAGAACCATATGATTCCTGCCTTAAGCTCAATAATGCTTCGGTTCGCCTAACCACTCTAGTATTGGCAGTCGCCATAATAAAAGGGCCTGACCAAGCATTAATCTCATTTTTCTTGGCTATGCCTACCCTATCGCCGCTTTGGTCTTTTTGCTCTTGTGTGTATGAGTCTTTAGGATTGAGTAGATATGGATCTAAAAGATCGTCGCCTAAATCTAGGTCTCCCATTAAAAACATTGTTTCGAGAGTTCCACCTGACGCTCCCCCTTCCCATGAATGAAACGATTCAATTCTTTTGATTGGCTTGTTAAGAGCTTTGGCTGAATAAAAAACTCCTAGGTCTGATGGAATGGAGTCATAACCGCAAGAAGGGATAATTCTGATTCCCTTTGCAGAAGCTTCTTCATGATGTTTAGCGATAAGGTCTTTAACCCAGAAATTTTCACCCGTGATATCTACATAGTTAGCGCTGTTCTTAACACAGGATGCAACGAGCTTTGATCCGTATCGATGAAAGGGTCCTGTGGTAGATAAAATAACTTTTGCTCTTGAGGTAAGCATATCTAATGCTGCCTCATCGTCTGAGTCAGCAATCAAAATATCGACTTCCACAGAATTGTCTAAAGCTACTTTTTGAAGTTTCTGTTGATTTCTTCCTGCAATTGCCCACTTCACACCTGTATTCAGTGACTGAAAATACTTAACGCAAAGCTGGCCTGTAAAGCCTGTTGCTCCGTAAATAATAATATCTATATCTTTTGGCATATTGAAATAAGGAAATTCAATTTATAGTGAGCTCACAAGACTTGAAGCTCACCACCAATTAAGTATTAGAGCCCTATGCTTTATCGCCGTATTCCTGCATATGATCAGCAATTCTTTCGCTGTCGCCGTACATAAAATGATTTGACATATTTTCTCTGTACTTGCTTGCCGGTACAGTTAATCCAGCAGCTTCTGCAACTTCACGAATATGCATTGGCGTAGCTCCACAACAAACACCAAGATAATTAATGCCTAGCTCAAAGGATTCTTTGGCAAAAGCATGTATTTCATATCTATTGCAATACAAAGGATCCAATGCCGTTGGGAATGTTCTTCCATGCGGCGCAGGACATGAACAGCCGTTATCATCGGGCAGATTAAAGAACGTTGGATTGGCTGCGGTTGTTCTGAAAGGCAGTGGCAAAGCTGCCATATGACATTTTAATATTTTTCTTAGCTCTCTTAGATAAGGCATCATGGTGTCTGGCCCTCTAAAGCAATTCATACCAACAACATCGGCACCTCTTTGCTCTAGTTCCTTGCAAACATCCATAATAGAAACGCCATCTCTCATAACATTTTCAGCCATTGGAGCAATGGTAATAACTGATGGTAATCCAGCTTTTTGAATAATATCTAAGGCCATGTATGCTTCTTCGGCATAGTAAAAAGTTTCGCCGACCAATAAGTCAGCTCCTTCGTCCACTGACCACTCAACCATCTCACTGAACATTCTTTCAACTTCTGCATGAGTTTCTTTGTTGCCCTCTTCCCAAATATTTGAGTTTGAGATGTTTCCTGCCATCAAATTAGCCTCTCCTCCGCCAATCGGATTGTCAGCAACTTTCTTTGCAATCTTTAACGCGGCTCTGTTTAGCGGCTCAAGAAGATCTTCTTTGCCGATCACTCTCATTTTTTCTCTGTGGGCATTATAGGTAAAAGCCTCAACCACATCAGAGCCTGCATGTTGAAAATCTTTATGTAGATTTTCTAATGCGTCTGGATGCTCAAGTGAGACCATAGGCACAAACTCACCAGATGAAAGATAGCCTCGTTTTTCAATCTCAAACAAGAAGCCCTCTGCGCAAATTACTGGACCTGCGTCCAACCTTTCAATTAAATTTCTTTTAGTCATGAATGTTCCCCTTAAAATATTTAAACACTGTTTATTCCTCGATTAGACTCCTTTTTTTTTAAGTTGTAAATTAAAAATTACATCAATTTTTTTTCTACTTTGAAGTAGAAAAAAATAAGGATTGGACAGTTATATCTGCAAAGATTATCATCAAAAATATAACAGTTTTTTGGTGGTAAAAAATGACAAAAGAATCCTCTAAATTTCCTGCCGAAGCCGAGGTGGTAATTGTTGGTGTGGGAGGAATTGTAGGATCAATGCTGGCATACTGGCTCACCGAGTTGGGTCAAAAAAATATTGTGGGGCTGGAGAAATCTACAATAATTCCTTCAGATATTGCTTCAACTGCGCATGCATCAGACTTTGTCTACAACACCACTCATGACAAGCTAGGCTGTTGGGCTACAGCCTTTAGTAGAAAATTTTATGAAGATAATGGTTTCTTTTTAAAAAAAGGAGGTTTAGAAATCTGCCGGAAAGACGACGATGCGCGCTGGGAAGAACTCAAACGTAAAGTTGAATCAGGCAAGGCCTTTGGAACCAACATTAGTTTAATTTCCGCTGCAGAAGCGAAAGAAAAATTTCCTTTATTGGATGAAGAATCAATACGCGGTGCAATGTGGGATCCAGATGCTGGGTTAGTAACTCCCCGCTCTCAAGATGTTGTTAACTTTGCAGTAGAGCATGCCAAAGAGAAAGGTGCCTTGACTACATACACAGATACTCCAGCTGTAGGCTTTGAAATTGAGAATGGACGTATTACTGGAGTCAAAACTGACAAAGGAATCATCAAAACTAATAAAGTTGTAATAGCATCAGGAATATGGGGTCCTTTAATGGGAGATATGGCCGGTGTTCCAATACCGCTCATGCCTGTGGAGCATCCTTTATTATTTTTTGGCCCGCTTCCTGAAATTCAAGGAACTAAAGAATTGCTTGTCTATCCATTGCTTCGTGATCAAGGAAATTCAGCTTATGTTAGAGATACAGGCAGGCTCCATGGTGGAATGCTTGAATGGGGATTTTATGAAGATAAAGACCCTCGCCTTGTTGATCCAATGGATATTGGTAATCCTACGAAAACAATGGGCTCTGACTCAATGCGATACCTGGATCTTGAAGAGGTTGCAGAACCTTTAGAGAAAGCATTTGAAACAACACCAATACTTGCAGAGTTAGGCTGGGATGAAAAAAGTTCATTTAATGGTTTGCTATCGGTAACTCCTGATGCCGGATCTCTGATCGGTGAAAGCCCTGAAGTCAGAGGTTTTTGGTTATGTGAAGCTGTATGGGTAAAAGACGGCCCTGGATGTGCAAGGCTTTGTGCAGAATCGATGATTAATGGCGAAACTCAAGTGGACATGCATTCTTTTGACATCTCCAGGTTTTATCCTGCGCAAAAAGAAAAAGAGTTTGTTAAAACACGTTCTTATGAAAATGCGCAAACTATTTACACTCCTGCTGTTCATCCTAGAGAGCCGTATATTAGTCAAAGAGAGCTATTTGTGAGCCCTTTCTATGAGAGAGAAAAAGAGCTTGGGGGCTACTTTGATAACGAAGTTGCAGGCTGGGAACGTGCTCTTGCTTATGAGAGCAATCGAGAAAAACTCCATGATTTTTTAAAAGAAGTTCCTGTTCGAGAAAATGAATGGGATAGGCGTCACGTCCCCTATGAAATTGCTAATGCAGAACATCTAGCTATGACAGAGTCCGCGGGGATGATCAATCTATCTCACTTTGCGATCATAGATGTTGAGGGTCCAGATGCAGAATGCATGTTGGAATATCTCTCTTTAGCAAAAGTTGGTGGCAATACACCTGAAGGACGGATTATTTATACCAATTTCTTGGATGGGAAAGGTGGCGTTCATGCTGATCTTACTATCTCTCGCTTAGGAACAGATCGTTATAGAGTAATTACCGGTGGAGCTGATGGAAATCGGGATTGGGTGACCCTTAGGAATTATCGTGATGATAATGGTTTAAAAGCAGTCATTGATATCCGGACGCATGATATAGCTACGTTAGGATTATGGGGGCCTGAAGCTAAAAATGCCCTAGGTCATTTTGTTGACCCTAATGAAATTAGTATTGAAAATTTTCCTTTTGCCACCGCAAAGTATCTAACTCTTAATTTATCTGGTGGAAAAACTATAGATGTTTGGGCTGCACGCATTTCTTATGTCGGTGAGAGTGGCTGGGAAATTTATTTAAATAATAATAGTGAAGAAGGTCTAGCACTTTTTGATTCTTTGCTTGAGGTTGGAGTTGTGCCAGTTGGTATAGAGACTTACGCCAATAGTCGACGAATGGAAAAAAGCTTTCGCCTGCAAGGCGCAGATCTTGAAAGTGAATATAACGCATGTGAATCAGCTATTGAAAGGCGCATAGTTAAGGAGGCTGACTTTCATGGTAAAGCTGCTCACCTTGCGCATCGAGAAGAAGAACCTTGTGCAATTCTATGTACCATGACACTAGATAGTCTAAATGTGTCGGGTAAGTTGCGATATCCAGTGGGAATCTCGCCAATCATTGACCCTGATACAGGGGAAGTGCCGGTAGATACCAAGGGCCGTCGATCCTACAGCACCAGCATGTCCTATTGCCCATCCATCAAAAAACATGTGGTCATGGGTTACCTGCCTAAAAATATAGCTATTGTAGGGAAGTCACTGTCGCTTGAGTACTTTAACGAAAACGGTGACGGGGTTTACCCAATGACTGTTGAGATAGTTGGGAAGGGATCTATATTTGACCCTGAAAATAAAAGGGTCCGCTCTTAACTTATTTAGGTCAACAATAGTAAATAAAAGAAAAAATATCACTATTTACAAGATTGTTATCCCCTATTTATCCATGGCAAGCCAACTGTTGTAGCTATTAGTTCTTTATCTGGAGAGTGGATGACTACTTCTTGTCCTTGCTTTGCGTGCTCAACTTCTAAAATAACGTAGCAAATATTTTTATTTAGTCTTGGTGAATAAACCACTGCATTCATAGATCCAACTCTCTTACCATCAATCAAAACTGGCCAAGACTCTTCATTAAAGACAGTTATGGGATCGCCTTGAATCTCTGCCCCTAGCAATTTTCTTTCTGGTCCCTTGAGACTGATTTCTTGCAAAGCATCTTTTCCAATAAAGTCATCAGCTTGATCAAGATCAACCATCCACTCTAATCCAACTTCATAGGGATTATTACTTCTATCTATGTCTGCTAAATAGCTTAGTATGCCGCCTTCTAATCTTAAAATAATATTTGGTGAGCCAGGACTAATATTTAAATCTTGTCCGGCTTGCCACAGAATTTCCCATAACTCATTTCCTTTGGAGTGATCTTGCAGAAACAGTTCGTAACAAAGTTCTTTACTGTAGCCCATTCTAGCAATTATCATTGGAATTCCTTGATGATTAAATTCCTTGAACTTGTAAAAGCCTAGGTCACTCACCCAATCTCCAAAAACCTTGGTCATCAATTTTGTTGAATTAGGGCCTTGGACTTGAAGTGGTGATACATCAGGCTCATCAATCTCTACATCAAATTTATATCCAGCTGCTATGGCTTGTACCCATAAGATTAAATCTCCATCAGAAACAGAAAACCAAAAACAATCTGCATCAATTTTTAACATGACCGGATCGTTAAGCAGCCCCCCCTTAAAGTCTACAAGAGGTGTGTACATCGCCTGCCCAATTGAGCATTTTTTGATATTTCTGGGAGTTAAAAACTGGGATAGGGCCTCAGCATCCGGACCTTTAATTTGGACTTGTCGCTCTACTCCGACGTCCCATAGCTGCACTCCATTTAAAAGTTTTTTGTAGTCTTCAACAGGCCCCTCGTAACTCACAGGCATGTACATGTGGTTATAAACTGAAAAGGATTTGGCACCATATTTTATGGTGGAATTAAAGTATGGGGTCTTTCTTACGCGAGGACTAAAAACTAATTTGGATGTCTTGAACATCTTCGAATGCTATCACCTTTTTATTCCTCTGGAAATAAGTTACTTATGAAAATAATAGAGAGCTAAAGATGTATGTACTCGAGGAAATCGAGGTATTTCTATTGACAGTCTTTTAACCAATCAACGGTTTGATTGATGCCTCCAATTGGAAAAAAATGGACTTGCTCAATATTTGATTCGGGATCTTTAGATTTGTATTCAGCCAATTCATTTAGAATTTGTGTTGGTTTGTATGGCAATAATAGTGTTGTTAAATCTTTTGCTCTTTTAGTGAGAACTTTCATAGATGCGCCTATGCCACATTCAACCGAAAACTTTAATAGCGTTTGTAGTTTTGCTGGTCCAGCTATACCAATATGAATGGGGATATCGATTCCATTCTCTTTAATGTTATCTGTCCATTTTTTTACAACCTCAGCATCAAAACAAAACTGAGTAGCTATTGCCATTGAAGCATCAGTTCTTTTAGAAAATTCTTGCTTCCAAGATAGGGCTTCTGTAACATTTTTAATTCCTCCACCAGGATCTATGTCCTTGCTACCCTCTGGATGTCCGGCTATATGAAGTCTTTTAAAACCAGCCTTATCAAATAGTCCTGATTCAATCAGTTGAATTGAGGAATCAAATTCTCCCGCTGGTTTTTTTGAGCCACCTGCTAATAAAAGCGCTTCATCTACTCCAGCCTCATTCTGATACATAGCAATCCAATCATTTAACATAGCCTGATTTTTAATCATCCTAGCTGAGATATGGGGCATCACAGTAAAACCTTCATCCTTCAGTCTTTTGGCAGTAGCTACCATTGCTGTAATATCTATCTTTTCCAGATGGGCTATATAAACTCTAGTATTTTTAGGCAAAATATCTCTAAAAGACTCAACCTTTGAAGCAGACCGTGGAATAACTTCAATGGAATACCCTGAGATAAAATCTTTGAAATTTGTGTTAATTGTTTTTTCCATTAAAAATGGTTTTATTTTTTATTCCAGCAGGATATTTAACCGTTAGTTTACTTCCTTAAATCTGAAAGCGTAAAGTATTTTCTCCTTAATAATTTATTATAAATAATTGCAAAAAAAACTATAAAAAATGCCCCTGCTGCAACTGGCATTATTATAAAGTCCAAACCTTTTGCACCAAGAATCGCAATAATAGGATTAGCCCCAGCAGGCGGATGAACAGTCTTGGTTGTCATCATTAAAAATATTGCCAATCCAACTCCTAAGCCAACACTGAGAAAAGAAAAGCCTAATATTGAATATACAAAAACTCCTGAAAAAGCAGAAATAATATGCCCAAATAAAACATTTTTTGGATGAGCCAAAGGGCTTTCATGGACAGCCATAACTAAAACCATGCTCGCTCCAAATGGGGGTATGAGCCACAAATTATTTGCATCAAAGGAATTTAAATATGCAAGAACAGAAATGCATACAAAAGCTCCAACAGCAGAAATAAAATTATTTTTCATAGTAAGTCCTCTTCGTTAAGGTATTTTGAATGGAATGCAATATGGTCTTGAATAAATGAAGCAATAAAGAAATAGCTATGATCATAGCCTTCTTGATATCTAATATTCATTGGGAATTCTTCTTTTTTAGAAGCATCAATAAGCAACTGTGTTTTCAGTTGTTCTTTTAAAAAATTATCTGCATCCCCTTGATCAATAAGCACAGGAAGAGAATTTTTTATTTCTTCGCCTGATTGTCTCACTAACTCAACAGCATCATGTTTTGCCCATTCTTCAAAATTATCTTTAAAGTTGCCGCCAATATAATTTGATAAGGCTTTTATGCCCCATGGACAATTTATAGGAGAGCAAATAGGTGAAAAGGCTGATACTGATGAATATAAATTAGGATTTTTTAAGGCAATGGTTAAGGCGCCATGCCCTCCCATTGAATGTCCGGAGATGGACATTTTATTTCCATTAATTTGAAAATTATTATTTATTAACGCTGGTAATTCTTCAACCAAGTAATCATACATGTGGTAATTATCAGCCCAAGGTTTTTGCGTTGCATTTAAATAAAATCCTGCTCCCAGGCCAAGATCATATGATGCATCTGAGTCATCTGGAATATTATTACCGCGTGGGCTGGTGTCTGAGCAAACAATTGCAATGCCATGCTCTTCGGCATATTTTTGAGACCCAGCTTTGATGACAAAATTTTCATCTGTACAAGTTAATCCAGATAACCAGTACAGCACTGGGACTTTAATATTTTTTGCTTTTGAAGGAATGTAAATAGAGAAAGTCATCTCACAACCAAGAGTTATCGATTGATGGCGAAAACGCATTTGCTGTCCACCAAAAATTAAGTTCTCAGAAAGTGCGTCTAGATGATTTTTGATTGCCACTAAAATTCAATAACTGACCGAATGCTTTTTCCTTCATGCATTAAATCAAAAGCTTTATTGATATCTTCAAGAGGCATTTTGTGAGTAATTAGATCGTCAATACTAATTTTTCCATCCATGTACCAATCAACTATTTTAGGTACATCAGTCCTCCCACTAGCACCTCCAAAGGCAGTTCCTCTCCATGATCGACCAGTGACAAGTTGAAATGGTCTCGTTGCAATCTCTTGCCCAGCTCCGGCTACTCCAATAACACAGCTTTGTCCCCAGCCTTTGTGACAGCACTCAAGAGCTTGACGCATCACATCAACGTTTCCAATGCACTCAAAACTATAATCAACCCCACCTCCAGTAATATCAATAATATGATCAACCAGATTCTCAACGTTGTTGGGATTAATAAAGTCAGTCATCCCAAATTTAGTTGCAATAGAAGCACGTGAATCATTCAAATCTATTCCAATGATTCTAGAAGCGCCAACCATCTTAGCGCCCTGAATAACATTAAGGCCTATGCCACCTAATCCAAAGATTGCCACTGTAGAGCCTGACTCAACCTTCATAGTAAAAGCAACAGCTCCAATCCCAGTAGTAACTCCGCAACCTATGTAACAAATTTTATCAAAAGGTGCGTCTTTTCTAACTTTGGCTAAAGAGATTTCTGGAAGAACAGAGTAGTTAGAGAATGTTGAGCATCCCATGTAATGAAGGATTGGCTTTCCATCGAGTGAAAATCTACTTGTGCCATCGGGCATCATTCCTTTTCCTTGAGTTTCCCTGACTGCCTGACACAAATTGGTCTTGGGATTTAAACAAAATTTACATTCCCCACACTCGGGAGTATACAAAGGTATTACATGATCTCCAGGCGTTAGAGTTTTCACGCCAGCGCCAACCTCCACAACAATACCTGCGCCCTCATGACCCAATATTGCAGGAAATGCTCCCTCAGGATCCTCTCCAGACAATGTAAAAGCATCTGTGTGACAAACCCCGGTAGCTTTCATTTCAACCAAAACTTCTCCAGCCTTTGGTCCATCAAGATCGACTTCAACAATTTCTAATGGTTTGCCAGCCGCAAAAGCGACCGCTGCTCTAGTTTTCATCGACTCTAACCCCTAATGATTTTAAAAAATTGTTATTGTTACCTACTTTTTAAAGTTAGCTGCTTCCTCTGAGCCATCCGTAGCCGTTCCTTTGGTGTAAGAATGAGCTCCCATGCCTGCTAAATCTCCATCTTGAACGATTAAATATTGATTTCTTATTTCTTCTCCATCAAAGAAACATTCCAATATTTCTCTAACACCATCGGCATATCTGGTTTGTGCAGATAAAGAGGTTCCTGAAGTGTGGGGTGTCATTCCGTGATGTGGCATTGTTCTCCAAACGTGATCATTAGGCGCTGGTTGCGGGAACCACACATCACCTGCATATCCACTTAACTGCCCTGATTTTAATGCCCTAACAATAGCGTCCTTATCGCAAATTTTACCTCTGGCAGTATTAACAATGTATGCGCCAGGCTTACATTTACTAATTAGCTCATCATTGAATAAATGCTCTGTTTCAGGATGCAGAGGACAACTAATATTTATGACATCACAAGCTGCAACCAGAGATTCAACTGAATCATGATAAGTTAAATTCAGTTCTTGTTCTTTCACTGAATCCAATCTGTGTTTGTCAAAATAATGTAGATGCACATCAAACGGATGCATTTTTCTCAATACATCATAACCAATGCGACCGGCAGCAATAGTTCCTACGTTCATACCTTCTACATCGTAAGATCTCTGAACGGCATCGGCGATGTGCCAACCGCCTTCATTCACTATCCTATGTTGATTATGATAATCTCTCACCATAGATAAAATCATCATCACGATATGTTCTGCTACTGACCTAGAATTACAATAGGTCACCTCAACGACATCAATTTTATGGTCCATTGCAGCCTGAAGATCTACATGATCAGAACCAATACCAGCGGTTATTGCCATTTTTAAATTTGGCGCACTTTCCATTCTTTGTCTTGTTAAATAGTAAGGCCAAAATGGTTGTGAAATTACAATATCAGCATCAACCAGCTCTTGGTCTGCTTTACAGCCTTCAGCATCCTTATCAGATGTGACCACAAGTGTGTGCCCTGCATCTTCTAAAAACTTTCTTAAGCCCAGCTCACCAGACACGCAACCAAGCAATTCACCTGGTGTAAAGTCTCTTCCTTTGGGACTTGGCAATGTCATGCCATCGGGATATTTTTCAAGTTTAGGAAGTTCCTTGAGTGGATAACTTGATGGCATTCCGTCTTTTGGGTCGTCGTATAAGATACACAGTATTTTCATTTTTTTCTCCTTTTAAAATAATCCTTGAATCAGTCCGTTATCATCAACATCTATATTCTCCGAAGCCGGTATTCTAGGTAACCCTGGCATGGTCATCACTTCACCGCAAACAACCACAACAAATTCTGCACCTGCCGATAAGCGGACTTCTTTGATTGGAACATCGTGCCCCGATGGAGCGCCCATTAATAATGGGTCTGTTGAAAAGCTGTATTGAGTCTTGGCCATGCATATTGGGTATTCACCAAATCCATCGTCTTCTAATTTTTGAAATTGATTTCTTATTTTTTTATCAGCAATTATTTCTGCAGCGCCATAAATATTTTGTGCTATATATTGAGTTTTATCCCACAGTGACATTTTATTATCGTATAAAGTTTTGAAATCAGCAGAATTTGAATCGGCAATTTTAGCAACCTCTTCTGCAAGATCCGCAGCACCTTTGCCACCCTTTTCCCAATGAGAGGAAATTTTGCACTGAACGCCAATATTTTTACAGTAATCAATAATTGCAGCGTGTTCTTTTTCTGTGTCACTGACATAGTCATTGATTGCAACAATAACTGGGACTCCAAATTTTCCAATATTTTCAATGTGTCTTTCAAGATTTTTGCAGCCTAAGATTACGGCATCTACGTTCTCTGAACCAAGATCATCTTTTTTAATGCCGCCATGCATTTTTAAGGCCTTGGTGGTGGCAACCAAGACAACAGCGTCAGGTTTTAGGCCTGATTTTCTGCACTTAATATCGAAAAATTTCTCAGCTCCTAGGTCTGCTCCAAATCCAGCTTCCGTAACAACATAATCAGCAAGTTTTAATGCTGTCTTGGTTGAAACAACTGAATTACAGCCATGCGCAATATTAGCAAAAGGTCCGCCATGAATAAATGCAGGATTATTCTCAAGGGTTTGAACTAAGTTTGGTTGAAATGCATCTTTCAATAATGCGGCGATTGCGCCGTCAGCTTTTAATTGTTTTGCTCTTACAGGCTCATTAGATCTTGTATAGCCTATAACGATATTTCCTATTCTCATTTTTAGATCATCCATATCTGATGCTAGGCAGAACACTGCCATGATCTCTGAAGCAACCGTTATATCGAAACCACTTTGCCTAGGTATGCCATTGCCCACCCCGCCAAGGCCACATGTAATCTCTCTTAAAGATCTATCATTCATATCAACCACTCTCTTCCAAGTGATTCTGCGAGGATCAATGTTCAGTTGATTGTCCCAATGAATGTGATTATCAATTAGCGCAGAGAGAAGATTATGAGCTGCTCCAATAGCATGAAAGTCACCAGTAAAATGTAAATTAATGTCTGTCATAGGTATGACCTGAGCATATCCACCTCCGGCCGCACCACCTTTCATACCAAAACATGGTCCTAAGCTTGGCTCTCTTAGACAAATCATTGCTTTTTTACCAATATGGCAAAGGCCATCAACCAGACCAACACTTGTAGTAGTTTTGCCCTCACCTGCTGGAGTAGGCGATATTGCTGTCACTAAAATTAATTTACCGTTTTGTGTATCCTTGAGTTTCTCGTGATTAATTGCCAGATCAACCTTGCCCTTGAATTTACCGTAACGCTCAAGATATTCATCGCTAATACCTAACTTAGTAGCAATAACATCAATTGTTTTTGGCTCTGCCTCTCTAGCAATATCTATATCTGTTTTCAAAATAAACTCTCGCATTCAAAAATTTACACATATTAGTAAATTTTTCATTTCTTCATACTTACATAAAAATCATTTTCATGCACTAGTCTTGTAATTACTGAAAAATTTTGACGACAGGACTGAGAGAGTTATAGGCTGGAATTACTTGCTGATTATCAAATATATTAATTCCCTAGAGTATGATAAATTTCTAATCTCATATGAACTTTTTCCAGAATCTACTTTCGTCAATAATGAGCCGATCACGTCAGGGTGGCTATTTTCGTTCGAAAGATTTTGGAATTCTGCATGAGAATATTAATGAGGCATTAGAGTCCGTGATGTCAAAAAGCGGAGAAGTGTCTTCATTGGTTTATGCAGAACATCTCTCCAATTTAATAGAAGGTCTTGATAACGAGCAATTTATTGATTTCTTTAATGTTCTGAAAGAAAAATATGACATAGATGCTGATTCTTTGTCAAAAGCCTCCAAAGAATATTCTCAAAATAACACTCAAAAAAACTTAGAGATCATTTCTAAAGCCTCCAAGCCGAATTGGATCGAGTTGTTCAAAAGATTGAATACTGTATCCGAAGGCACCCTCAGATTGGTTCGACTCAGAGAGAGAATTAGATCTCTGAAAAAAGATAATCCAAATTTGGCATTCTTTGATTCCAGCCTTTTAGATTTGTTTAAACATTGGTTTAATCCATCATTTTTAGTCTTACAAAAGATAGATTGGGCAACTCCTGCGAATATCTTAGAAAAGATCATTGCTTATGAGGCTGTCCATGAGATTAATTCCTGGGATGATCTCAGGGCAAGGTTAGAGCCAGAAGACAGAAGATGCTTTGCTTTTTTTCATCCACTCATACCTAATGAGCCATTGATTTTTGTTGAAGTAGCGCTAAGCAACAACATGCCAGAGAGCATTAAAGAGGTCATTAAAATTGATAGAAGTGTTACTTTGGACCAAGATATTAATACTGCAATTTTTTACTCTATTTCAAATTGTCAGGAAGGTCTGTCAGGAATTTCATTTGGTAATTTCTTAATTAAAAATGTAGCACATCAATTAAAACAGGAAATTGACGGGCTCAATAGATTTGTAACACTTTCCCCTGCACCTGGTTTTACAAAATGGCTTAAAGAAAATTCTATCGATCAAAATATCCAAGAGGATATTCTTCTCAAACAAGCATTGGTTTATCTGATAGATTCAGACAGAACAGATGGATTTCCCAACGATCCTGTTGCTAAATTTCATTTGGGCAATGGCGCTATTATAGAAAGAGTGAATTTAAATGCTGATTTATCTGTAAAAGGCATTGAGCAATCAAAAGGCATCATGGTTAACTATTTATATGACCTTGATGTATTAGAGCAGAACCATGAATTATTTTTTAAAACTAAAAAGGTTCAGCTATCAAGCGGCATAATTAGTTTGAGAAAAAAACTTCAGATTCACTAAAAAACCAATGATTGTAATTTTTTAAAGATAGGAATACTATCATATGATGTAAGTGGATTTGGTCCTGATTGCGCGCTAGAAGCTGCTAAAACGGACGTCTAGCTGTTATAAGAAGGCGTAAAAAATGAATTTTAAACTCAATGGGTCATCACTCGAAGTTATCAATGAAAGAGGGTTAGGGTTTGAGCTTCCATATCTATGGATAAGAGATAATTGCCCCTGCAATGAATGCAGAGTGCAGGAAACGCAAGAAAAGAGGTTTATGCTTGATTCTGTCCCTGCAGACTTAAAACCCGAAAGTGTAAGCCTGAATCAAAGCAATATTATGATAGTTTGGCCTGATGATCATAAGACATCTATCAATTTGCAAGACATAGAATTTTTAAAAAAGCCTAGGAAGCCTGAAAAAATTTTATGGACTAATAATTTTATTCCTAACTATTATAATTGGGATGATTTTCTTCAGGATAATGATATTGCTATAGATGCTTTCTCAAATTTCATTTCTAAAGGAGCAATATGCATTAAAAATGCCCCGTGCATTCCAAACTCATTAGAAGAACTGTCTTCAAGACTTGGTCCTATTAGAGAAGTATTATTTGAACGAATTCATAATGTATCTGTTGATGGTCATGTATACAATATTGCGCATACCTCTCTGGCAGTTCCTCCGCATAATGATTTTGCTAGTTATTCTTGGCCGCCAAGCGTTCAGGCTCTGCATATGCTAGAAAATGAATGTAAGGGTGGAGAATCTATTATAGTTGATGGGTATTCAGTGCTGAGGGATCTAAGAAATGATTTCCCTAACTTTTTTAATATTTTGAGTACTTTTTCAGTTCCATTCCGAGAATTTGACGAAGAAAATGAGACATATACAAATGAACCAATCATAAGATTGCATGCTAACAAGGAAATTGCTGGATTTAGGTACTCAAATCAATTAATGCAAATGATAGATCCTCAAAAGAAAAATGTTGATTTATTCTATGAGGCATATCATGAACTATGTAAAAGAGTGAATAGTAAAAAATATAAATCAAAATTTCGACTGGAAGCAGGAGATATTCTTTTGGTTTCTGCTCATCGAGTTCTTCATGGTAGGAACGAATTTAAGCTCAATGGTAAGCGTCATCTCCAGGATGCATATTATGAAATGGATAACGTAGATAACAATTTTGTTCTTTACAAAAGTTTAAAGAGGTAATTAAGTTGTATAAAAAAGTTGGGTTTATATCAATGGATGAGGGAACTAAAGAAGACTATGATCTCATAGCAATTCATGATTCAAAGAATGAAAGAAACTTATTTAACAGAGTAATACAATGGCTTCAAACACTGGACGATGAATCTCCATATCAAATTAGCAGACTTCAGCATTGCCTTCAAACGGCAACAAGAGCAGAGAAAGATGGGGCAGATACCGAAACAATAGTTTGCGCTCTCCTTCACGATATAGGTGATGCTATATCTCCATCTAATCACTCTCAAGCTTCTGCAGCAGTTTTAAGACCATACATAAGTGAGAAAAATTATTGGATAATCCTTAATCATGGATTATTTCAAGGTTATTACTGGATGCATCATTATGAAAAGGATAGAAATTTAAGGGAAAAATATATTGATCATCCTTACTATCAGGACTGCATAGATTTTTGCTCAAAATGGGATCAGGAATCATTTGATCCGAACTATGAAACGCAATCTCTAGATTATTTTTTACCAATGATTAAAGAAATACTTTCGAGAGAACCTCAATCATTCGTTTAATCTTCTTTTTTTAAAGCTGCCTTGATTATTCATACTTTTTATTTTCTTCTTATTGGTTACCATATAGTTGCCTAATTTATGTATTTAATAATTTGCCAGGGTAAGCATTAGATTAATAGGATTTAAATATGAAAGACAAATTACAGTTTTATATCAATGGCGTATGGGTTGACTCAGAATCAACTGAAAGAATTGAGGTAATTAATCCTGCAAATGAAGAGCCTATAGGTCATGTTGCTGCTGGTACAAGGGGTGATATTAATAAGGCAGTATCATCAGCAGCTGAGGCTTTTAAAACATATCAACTAACATCAAAAGAAGATCGCATTGAGATCTTAAACAATATTATTACCGAATATGAAAATAGATATGATGATTTAGTTCAAACTATTACAGAAGAAATGGGCGCCCCAATCTGGCTCTCAGACAAAGCCCAGGCATCAACAGGAATTAAGAATTTACATGAAACTTTGGATGCACTTAAAGAGTATGAGTTTGAAAAAAAAGAAGGTGATTACACTTTAATTAGAGAGCCTATTGGAGTGGTAGGAATGATCACACCATGGAATTGGCCCATGAATCAAATAACAACAAAAGCATCGGCTGCTCTTGCAGCCGGATGCTCAATGGTTTTAAAGCCAAGTGAGATTTCTCCATATTGTGCTCTGCTGCTCGCAGAAGTATTTGATAAAGCCGGTGTTCCAGCAGGTGTGTTTAATTTAGTCAATGGATATGGCCCCATAGTGGGAGCTGCCTTATCGGACCACCCTGATGTTGCGATGATGTCTTTTACAGGATCAACTGAAGCCGGAATAGCTGTTGCTCAAGCATCCGCTGTTTCTGTTAAAAGAGTACATCAAGAACTTGGCGGTAAATCTTCAAATATAATCCTTGATGATGTAGCAGACCTTGAAAAATCAGTGAAAGGCGGTGCCGGACATTGCTTTTTAAACTCAGGACAGTCCTGCAATGCACCAACAAAAATGCTGGTTTCTGCAAAAAATTATGACAAAGCAGTCGAAGTTGCGACCAAAACTGCAAACAGTACAACTGTTGGTGATCCTCAAGGAGAATTTAGAATTGGGCCTATAGCCAATAAGCTTCAATATGAAAAGATTCTTAAAATGATAGAAATAGGAATAGCCGAAGGCGCTACCTTGGTTGCTGGGGGTGTTGAAAAGCCTGAAGGTTACACGAAAGGTTTTTATGTCAAACCAACAGTCTTTGCAAATGTTACCAATGACATGACCATTGCAAGAGAGGAAATTTTTGGCCCAGTCTTATCAATCCTAAAATATGATTCTGAAGAAGAAGCCATAGAGATTGCCAATGATACTGAGTATGGATTAGCAGGATATGTTCAAGGTGAGCCTGAACATGCGAGCAAGGTTGCAAGAAAGATTAGGGCAGGACAAGTGATCATCAATGGCGGAGCCAAAGGAACAGGAGCACCTTTTGGAGGTTACAAATCTTCGGGTAATGGAAGAGAGCACGGTGTTCACGGCTTAGAAGAATGTCTAGAGACTAAAGCAGTCATCATGCCATGAGCTAAAACTTGAATGGTGGGCCCGGGAGGACTCGAACCTCCGACCAATGGATTATGAGTCCACTGCTCTAACCAACTGAGCTACAGGC
>ENA-OREN01000866-OREN01000866.1-marine-metagenome-genome-assembly--contig:-NODE-866-length-39300-cov-4.585753_pt1 | contig 39300 bp, 31 predicted proteins | sample MGYA00248624_ERZ508555 | MGnify/ENA primary metagenome ERZ508555 (study PRJEB26222, sample SAMN06267773) | marine metagenome | isolation source: Saanich Inlet, British Columbia, Canada | place... | reverse complement strand
CCATAAATCGGGTTTGATATCGAGCTCGGCGACAATTTCACCCTTACCATGGGTGCCGCCATCCGCAAAAATCCGCGTAATCCTGTCAAACATCAGCATCGGCGGCAGTGGCAGCTGCGCATTGCCGGCGCCAAACAGGCGGCCATGGCCGCATTCCAGAAGATCATCATAGGAAAAGCTGTTGCGATCCCCGACCGGCGCCGTTTGGTCTGCTGTATCCATCATTTGCCTGTCATAAGCGCGGAATAGGCGCTCTCCGTCCCCTCAATTGCGCAGAATGGCCTGCACACCACGGAAAGACCGCTGGACAACCTGTTCGGGCGTCGCAGCAGTCTATCACGTTCCGTTACTACTCTGTTTATGAAGTGCATTCGAAATGACCAGTGTTCCAGTGATATTTTTTTACCTCAACGATAACGACCGGCAAAAGCAACAAAAGGGCGGAACCGCTTGTTCGCACAGTTCCGCCCAGTCGCTTTAACCCCACCGATTCAGCGAACCGGCGTGAGAGGCCTGCTATTCGGCAGCGGCGCCTTCGGCAGATTCCGGTGGTTTACCGCTGATTTCCTCACCGGTCTCCTGATCGACTACCTTCATCGACAGCTTGACCTTGCCGCGATCATCGATACCAAGCACCTTGACCTTTACCTCGTCGCCTTCATTGACGATGTCGGTCACCTTGCCAACCCGCTGTGGCGCGAGTTCGCTGATATGAACCAGCCCGTCGCGCGCGCCCAGGAAGTTCACGAAGGCACCGAAATCGACTACTTTCACGACCTTGCCTATATAAATCGTGCCGACTTCCGGCTCGGCAACGATTGACCGGATCCAGTCGATCGCGGCCTGTCCGGCATCGCCGTCAACCGCAGCGACCTTGACCGTGCCGTCGTCATCGATGTCGATCTTGGCGCCGGTGACTTCGCAAATCTCGCGAATGACCTTGCCGCCCGTTCCGATCACTTCACGGATTTTGTCCTTCGGAATGCTCAGCGTCGTGATACGCGGTGCGTTGTCATTGACCGAATCGCGGGCCGCCGAGATCGACTTGGCCATCTCGTCCAGAATGTGCAGCCGACCCTCACGCGCCTGGCCGAGAGCGATGTCCATGATCTCCTCGGTGATGCCCGTGATCTTGATGTCCATCTGGAGCGACGTCACACCCTGATCGGTACCGGCCACCTTGAAGTCCATGTCGCCGAGATGATCCTCGTCACCGAGAATATCCGACAGCACGGCATAGCCGTCGTCTTCCTTGATCAGGCCCATCGCAATACCCGCGACCGGTGCCTTCAGCGGCACGCCCGCATCCATCATGGCCAGCGACGCACCACAGACCGTGGCCATCGAGGACGACCCGTTCGATTCGGTGATCTCGGAGACCACGCGGACCGTGTAGGGGAAGTCTTCCTTGGCCGGCAGCAGCGGACGCAATGCCCGCCAGGCAAGCTTGCCATGGCCGACTTCGCGACGCCCGGTGAAGCCGATACGGCCGGTCTCACCAACCGAATAAGGCGGGAAGTTGTAATGGAGCAGGAAATGCTCGCGATACTCGCCCTCGAGCGCATCGATGATCTGCTCGTCCTGGCCGGTGCCCAACGTGGCCACGACCATCGCCTGGGTCTCGCCCCGGGTGAACAATGCCGAACCATGGGAGCGCGGCAGGAGTGAGATCTGACTCTCGATGGCACGCACCGTCTTGGTGTCGCGCCCGTCGATGCGTTCGCCCGTGTCGATAATGGCGCGGCGTACCACGTCCTTCTCGAGGGTCTTGAGCGGACCGCTGGCAATCGCGGATTCCTCATCGGAAAGCTGCTCGATCACGGCCTTCTTCGCGGCGGAAACCTTGTCCTGACGGACCAGCTTTTCCTTCTCGGTGTAAGCCTCACGGATGCCGGCCTCGCCGAGCTTGCGAACCTTCGCTTCGAGATCGGTGATCTCCTTCGGGGTCTCGCTGATCGGGCGTGGCTCTTTCGCTGCACGCTCGGCCATGTCGATGATCGCATCGATCACCGGCTGATAACCCTCATGCCCGAACATCACTGCGCCGAGCATGATTTCCTCGGTCAGTTCGTTCGCCTCGGACTCAACCATCAGGACACCTTCGTTGGTGCCCGCGACGATCAGGTCGAGCTGGGATTCTTCCAGCTGGTCGGCCGTCGGGTTCAGCACATACTCGCCATCGATGTAACCGACGCGCGCGGCGCCGATCGGGCCCATGAAGGGCATGCCCGAAATGGTCAGGGCTGCCGACGCACCGACAAGCGCCGCGATATCCGGATTGTTCTCCAGATCGTGGCTGACGGTGGTGCAGATCACCTGGGTTTCGTTGCGATAGCTCTTGTGGAAGAGCGGCCGGATGGGCCGGTCGATCAGGCGCGAGGTGAGAACCTCTTTCTCGGTCGGGCGTCCTTCACGCTTGAAGAAGCCGCCGGGAATCTTGCCCGCCGCATAGGTTTTTTCCTGGTAGTGAACGGTGAGCGGGAAGAAATCCAGCCCCTCGCGCGGCTTGTGTTCGCCGACCGTGGTGCAGAGCACCGAGGATTCACCGTATGTGACGAGGACGGCCCCGTCGGCCTGACGGGCGATATGCCCGGTCTCGAGGACGAGCGGACGCCCACCCCAATTGATTTCCTTACGTACAATGTCAAACATCGTTTATCTCTCAACCTGCGTCGTCCGTCCGGGCCAACCCCAAACAAACGCCCCGTGCCATCGGGGTCTTCGCACCGTCACGCAATATAGTTTTGACGGTGTGTGCACGGACCTTCCGTGCGGGCCAGGCCGGGGACACCGGATTGCGTCCGTGGGCCTGTCGTAATGGCGCCGGGCCATGCCCGCGCCGGTAACAAAGACATTCGCGTCTAGCGGCGAATGCCCAAACGCTCGATCAGGGTGCGATAGCGCGCTTCTTCCTTGCGCCGCACATAGTCGAGCAGACGACGCCGCTGGCCCACCATCAGGAGGAGTCCGCGGCGTGAATGATGATCCTTGGCATGGGTCTGCAGGTGACCGGTCAGGTTTGTAATGCGCTCCGTCAGGATCGCAACCTGAACCTCGGGCGAGCCCGTGTCCCCAGCCTTGGTCTGGTATTCATTAATGACTTCAGTTTTACGCTCAGGCGTAATCGACATAGCTTTCAAGCTCCCGGTATCAAAGATTTAAAACACGGACCGGACGGATCTGAATGCCGTCAACACGAACGAGCGCCACTGGCGTCGTCGCTTCGAGGGCCAGGACGATACCGTCGTCCCCTGCCGCCGCAATCCGTTCCCTATCCTGCGGTCGCAGAATTGGGACCGCCTGCCCATTGCGAAGCTTTTCCGCTTCCCTGTCCGATAGGGCCAACGCCGGGATACCGTCCAGCGCGGTCTCAATCGGTAACAATATGGGTGAGGCGGCGGCACTATGGCCAAGTTGTTCCAGCTTTTCCAGCGAAATCGCAGCCGATTCGACGAACGGTCCGACCGCGATACGGCGCAGGTCTGACAGGTGCCCGCAGGTGCCCACTGCGATCGCCAGATCGCGGGCAAGCGCGCGCATATACGCACCTTTTCCCGACGTCACAGCGAACCGCGCCCGGTCTGCATCGAGGATTTCAACAAGATCGAACGCGTTGATTTCGATCGTGCGCGCCTGAAGGACAAAATCCTCGCCGGCGCGCGCCTTGGCATAGGCCCGCTGGCCTTCAATCTTGATCGCGGAATAGGCCGGCGGGACCTGTTCAATCATGCCGACAAATGCCGGGAGTGCAGCTTCGATCGCGGCGCGGTCCGGGCGCACATCGGAGGTCTCGACGACCTCACCATCCGCGTCGTCGGTCTCGCGTCGTTCACCCCAATTGACGGTAAACGTGTAGCGCTTCGTGCTGTCCGTGACATAGGGCATGGTCTTGGTCGCCTCACCCAGGGCAATCGGCAGAATACCCGTCGCCGACGGATCCAGTGTCCCGGCATGGCCCAGCTTGGCCGCACCGATCGCGCGCCGCACCGCGTTCACGCAGGCGGCCGACGTCATGCCGGCCGGCTTATCCAGATTGATCCAGCCGTTGATCGTCAGACCTTTGCGTTTGCGCCCCATCAGATTTCGCGCTCGTCTGTCGCGGTATCTGTGGCCGTATCCGTGGCCATTTCTGTGGCGGCATCGTCCGTCGCCAGATCACGCGCGACGTCGGGCCGGTGCATGATGGTTTCGATGCGCGAGGCCTCATCGAAACTGCGGTCAAACACGAAGGTGAGCGCCGGCAGATACTTCAGCTGCACCGCCCGGCCGAGCTGTCCACGCAGATAAGCAGACGCCCGGTTCAGACCCGCGACCATCGGCTCGGCCTCTCCCTCAAGGGGGAGCACAAATACCGTCGCATTGCGCAGATCCGGGCTCACCCGCACCTCGGTAACCGTGATGGCCAGGTTGGCCAGATCGGTGTCGCGAAATTCCGCGCGGCGAACGATCTCCGACAGGGCATGACGAATTTCCTCGCCCACACGCAACTGGCGTTGGGACGGCGCCTTCTTGCCTTTGCGGGCGTTGTGCGCGTTCCGCTTCATGATCGGGCTGGTTTCAAATCCGTTTTGACCGCGCGCACCTGCGCGTCTGTCCTGTTACGTCGCGTTTATGCGGGCCGTGTATCGTTGTCGGGCAGGTCAACTCGCCTCGAGATGGCGGGCAATCTCCTGCACCTCGAAGCACTCGATAACGTCACCCGGCTGGATGTCGTTGTAATTCTCGAGTGCGATGCCGCATTCGTAGCTGTTCTGGACTTCGCGGACATCGTCCTTGAACCGACGCAGCGTGCCCAGATTGCCTTCATGCACGACAACCGAATCGCGCATCAGGCGGACCCTGGAGTCGCGGCGGATCAGGCCTTCGGTCACCATGCAACCGGCCACCTTGCCAACCTTCGACACACTGAAGACCTCGCGAATTTCGGCAGAGCCGAGCAGGTTCTCCTTGAGGGTCGGCGCAAGCTCTCCCTCGAGCATGCCGCGAATGTCGTCCACCACGTTGTAGATGATGTTGTAGTAGCGGATCTCGACACCGTCGCGCTTCGCCTGGTCGCGCGCCTGCGGGATCGCCCGCACATTGAAGCCGATGACCAGCCCGTTGTTGACCGTCGCGAGTGCGATATCCGATTCGGTGATACCACCGACCCCGGCATGCAGCACCTGGGCATTGACCTCGTCGGTCGACAGGTTGCTCAGCGCGCCGACGATGGCCTCGACCGAGCCCTGCACGTCGCCCTTGATCACCACCGGGACCTGCGTTGCCTCGCCGGCCTTGATCTGCTCGAACATCTCGTCGAGGCTGCCGCGCGCACCAGCCGTCGCACGGGCATCGCGCTTGACGCTCTCCCGGTACTCGACGACTTCGCGTGCCCGCGCATCGGAATCCACCACCGCGAATTCGTCACCCGCCAGCGGCGCACCGTTCAGACCCAGCACTTCGACCGGCGCGGATGGGCCGGCCTCTTTCACATTCTCACCCCGGTCATTGACCAGCGCGCGGACCCGGCCCCACTCGGCACCGGCGACGAAGATGTCGCCCACCTTGAGCGTGCCGCCCTGGACCAACACAGTCGCAACCGCGCCACGGCCGCGTTCGAGCTGGGCCTCGATCACCGCGCCGAAGGCGCTGCGTTCGGGGTTGGCCGTGAGTTCGAGCACTTCGGACTGCAGCGAGATCGCCTCGGTCAGCTTGTCGAGACCCGCGCGGGTCTCGGCCGAAACCTCAATGACCTGGGTGTCGCCGCCCATTTCCTCGGGCACAATCTCGTGGGACAGGAGTTCGGTCTTTACCCGCGACGCATCGGCCGCCGGCAAATCCATCTTGTTGACCGCAACGATGATCGGCACCTCGGCGGCGCGCGCATGATTGATCGCCTCGATCGTCTGCGGCTGGATGCCATCATCCGCCGCGACCACCAGGATCACGATATCGGTAACATTGGCGCCACGCTGGCGCATCGCGGTGAAGGCCGCATGGCCCGGTGTGTCGATAAAGCTGATCTTGTCACCGGATTCGAGCACCACCTGATAGGCGCCGATATGCTGGGTGATCCCGCCGGCCTCGCGGCTGACAACGTCGGTGGACCGCAGTGCGTCGAGCAGCGACGTCTTGCCGTGATCGACATGCCCCATGACGGTGACGACCGGCGGACGCGAGACCTGAACGCCCTCTTCGTCATCGACCGTGGCGCCGAGATTGAGCTCCACATCGCTTGCCGATGTGAGTTTTGCGGCATGCCCGAATTCTTCGACCACGAGCTGTGCGGTTTCCTGATCAATCACCTGATTGGTCGTCGCCATCACGCCCATCTTCATGAGGGCCTTGATGACCTCCGAACCGCGCTCGGCCATGCGAATGCCCAGCTCACCAACGGTGATGACGTCGGGAATGCTGACTTCGCGCACGACCTTCGAGGCCTGGCCACCACCCTGATTGTCGCGCGTCGCACGCTGGCGTTCACGCTCCTGGCGGCGGCGGAAGGCCGCGACGGAACGCTGGCGTGCGCCACCTTCTTCGTCGAGCGCCTGGGAAATCGTGAGCTTGCCACTGCGGCGCTTGCGTTCATTCGCGCGCGGCCGGGCATTCGGCTTCGGCGCGGTGCCTTCAGCACGGACGGGCTTGCCTTTTTCGGTGGCGGTTCCTTCGTCGACGGGTTCGTCGTCGGTGGCCTTGTCCTCGAGCTCGGCGAATTTCCGCTCGGCCGCTGCCGCGCGTTGCGCAGCCTCGTCGGCCATCTTCTGGGCCTGGGCCTCCGCCTCGCGGCGGGCCTCTTCCTCAATCTCGCGACGGGTCCGGGTCTCGACCGGCGCCGGTGCCGCCTCAGGAACCTCGGCCTCGGCCTGGGCATGGGGCGCTGCCGCCTCTTCCTCGCCGGAAACCTGGCGCGCTTCCTCGAGCACCTGCTTGGCTTTTTCACTTTCGACCGCAGCCTCTTCGGCGGCCTTGCGGGCCGCCTCGAGCGCGCGAACCCGCGAAGCCTGTTCGGCGTCGGTCAGTGTGCGCTGCGGCGGCGTAACCGCCGCGGGGGCAACTTCCGGTGCTGCTGGCGCCGGGGCCTCGACGACCGGCTCTTCGGCTGCCTGCTTGATCTCGGTCATCTCGCCGGTGGCGCCCTGCTGGAACGTCCGCTTCTTCTTGACCTCGACCGTCACGGTCTTGGTCCGGCCATGACTGAAGCTCTGGCGGACCTGGCCACCCTCGACGGTCTTCTTCAGCTCGAGTTTGCCCGGCTTGGAGAGCGTCAGCGGCTTTTTCTTCTTGTCGTCGTTTTCAGTCGTACTCGCCATAATCTCAATCCATCAAATCAATATCGGTCGCCGGGGCTACATCACCCCGATAGACGGTGTAAGCCCGGACCGTTTCCAACACATGCTGCGCAGCGCCACCTGGCAGCACCACGGCGTGAACCGTACGATCACGCCCGGATGCGGCACCCAATTCGGCCGCCTCAAAAATATCTACGCGCGTGACATTGCCCACCCGGTCGGCGAGCCGCGCAATCTTGTCGCGGCCATCTTCGCCGGCATCGGACGCACACAACAAAACGGTGTCGCCCGTGCTCCCGCCCTCATTTTTGTCGCGCCCCGACAGGGCGGCACGAACCTTTTCAAAACCCGACACATACGCGCCCGCCTTGCGGGCCATCGTCAAAGCGCCCACCGCCCGGCGAAACAGCACGGCCTCGACAAACAGCTCAAGGCTCTCGCCTTCAGGCCCGGTCATCGGCGCCACATTGCGCTTCGCACCGCGCGCAAACACGCGCTTGGCGCAGGCTTGCGCGACTATATCCCTGCGGCCAGTCAACCACAATCCGCGCCCGGGAAGGCGCGCATCGAGGTCGGGGACCACGAGATCATCAGGGCCGACAACAAACCGCATCAGCTCCGAGCGCGGCCGCACATCGCCTGTCACCAGGCAACGCCGCATGCTGCGTTGCGTCGCACCCGCGTGCCGACCCGTTTCGGTCGTCTCGCTTGGGGCCTGTTCCACCGCGATCATCCTTGCGCGCCCGGCCCCTATTCCCCGGCCGGCTGGTCGGGTGCCGGCGCAAATACGGCTTCCGCCGTCGCCAGGTCCGAAGGTGTCTCCGGGACCGCCTCGACTTCATCCGCGTCGGGATCAGGCTCTGGTTCCGGCGCGATGACGTCGTCGCCGTAGATCGTCACACGTGCCGCCATAATGATGCCGTTTGCCTCATCGGCCTGCACCGGGCTCTGGCGCACCAGACGGCTGATCTCATGATCGGCCATGTTGAACAGGTCGTCGAGTTTCACATCGGTCTCGATGTCCATGAAGATGAACCGATACTCGTCGGGCATCAAACCCGCCAGATCCTCGACCGTGTTGACGCCATGGGTGCCAAGGCGAACCGACTTCTCGAGCGTAACTCCACTGACATTGAGCATCGCATCCTCGACCCCGAGCTTTTTACGCTCAACATCAAGCTTGGCATCACGCTCCTCGAGCCAGTTCCGCGCACGGGCCTGGAGTTCCTCACCGATATCGTCGTCAAACCCTTCGATGCTCGTCAGGTCCTCCATGGGCACGAAGGCCACTTCCTCGATGGTCGCAAACCCTTCGGTGACGAGCAGATGCGCAATCACATCCTCCACGTCGAACGCTTCGATAAACAAAGCGCTGCGGGTGTTGAACTCATCCTGACGACGCTGGGATTCCTCTTCCTCGGTCAGGATGTCGATATCCCAGCCCGACAGCATCGATGCCAGCCGCACATTCTGACCGCGGCGCCCAATCGCGAGCGACAGCTGCTCGTCGGGGACGACCACTTCGATCTTGTTGGCATCCTCATCCAGAACGACCTTGGTAACTTCGGCCGGTGCCAGGGCGTTGACCACGAACGTCGCGGGATCGTCTGACCAGGGAATGATGTCGATCTTCTCGCCCTGGAGCTCTCCCACCACAGCCTGAACGCGGCTGCCCCGCATTCCGACGCAGGCGCCGACGGGATCAATCGATGCATCCCTGGAGATCACGGCGATCTTGGCCCGGCTTCCCGGATCACGCGCAGCGGCGCGAATCTCGATGATGCCGTCATAAATTTCGGGGACTTCCTGTGCGAACAAAGCCTTCATCAATTCCGGACGCGTGCGGGTCAGGAAGATTTGCGGTCCGCGGGGTTCGCGGCGCACATCATAGATATAGGCCCTGATCCGATCGCCCGGACGATGGTTCTCGCGCGGCAGCGCCTCGTCGCGGCGCATTACGCCCTCGGCGCGGCCCAGATCGACGGTCACATTGCCGTACTCGACCCGCTTGACCAGCCCGTTGACGACCTCGCCCATGCGATCTTTATACTCCTCGAACTGACGCTCGCGTTCGGCGTCGCGGACGCGCTGGACGATGACCTGCTTGGCGGTCTGCGCCGCGATGCGCCCGAAATCGATCGGCGGGAGCTCGTCGATAAGAAAATCGCCCACCTTCGCATCGGTCTTCTCGGCCTGCGCCTGATCGACCGTCAGCTGGGTGTTCTCGTCCTCGACCTCTTCCACGACCTCGCGGTGGCGCGCCAATGAAATATGGCCGCCGTCGCGATCGATGATCGCGCGGATATCATGCTCCGGGCCATACTTGTTGCGACCGGCCTTCTGAATGGCCTGCTCCATCGCGGTGATAACTTCCTCGCGCTCAATGCCCTTTTCCCGTGCGACAGCGTCGGCAACGGCGAGCATCTCAATGCGGCTGGGACCTCCAGACTCCATATTCTCTATCCTTCGTTTGTCCGGCCCTTTTGGGCCGCGGCAATTAGTTCATCGGTCAATACGAGTTTCGCCTTGGCGATATCCGAAAACGGCAGGATGAATTCGTCATCCTCTGCGTCCAGGTCTGCCAGGCGAACCCTGTCATCCTGCAGGCCCAACAAGCGCCCGCGGAAACGCCGGCGGCCGTCCACGGCCTGCTTCAACTCAACCTTCGCCTCGTACCCGGCAAAGCTCTCGAAATCCTTTGGCCGCGTCAGCGGCCGGTCGATCCCCGGCGAACTCACCTCGAGCTGATAGGCGTCCCGAATCGGGTCGGCCACATCAAGCAGCGCGGATGAGGTGCGGCTTGCCAGGGTACAATCCTCGATCGTCACATCCTTGCCGTCGGCACGGTCGATCATGATCTGCAGGAGCGGACGCCCCCCGCCACCATAGTTGACGCGCACCAACTCAAAGCCGAGATCGGCCAGCGAGGGTTCAATGACGGAGATGATCTTGTCCGTCTGGATATTTTCGCTGATCAGGTTCAATCCTCGATCAAGCTCCTGCTACGCCCGCCGAAAAAAAGGTAACAAAAAAGGCGGCGCCGGGTTGTCCGGGCCACCCTTAACTGTCTGTCACCAGACGTTGGGCCTTGTTGAGCGGGAATATAGGGGAAACGCCGGAAAAGGCAACCCGCGCATTAACCCGTGCGTGGAATTCGCAGATAGCGCAAAAACGTCGACCCGGGTCCGCCGCTGCGATTCTTGTCCTCATAACGTGTGTCCGGCCAATCGGCCGGCCGGTGGCGCCAATCATCGGCGCAGGATGCCGTCCAGGAAAACGCCGGATGTCCCTGCAGATGCCGCAGGATCCAGACGAGATAATCCTGATCATCCGTCGCGACCCGCAATTCCGCACCGTCACGCATCAGGCGCGCGAGGGTATCGAGCAGCTGGGTGTTAATCAGCCGCCGCCTGTGATGACGCAGCTTCGGCCATGGATCTGGAAAGAGAATGAACACCCGCGCGAGAGCCCCGTCCGCCATGGCTTGCAACAGCGGGCGCACATCGTCGGCGAGAACCCGAATATTCCCGGGCCGGTCCGATTCGATTGCAGACAGGAGACGCGCGACCCCGTTCAGATAGGGCTCTGCACCGACAAAGCCGACGTCGTGATTGTTCGTGGCCTGCCATGCCAGATGTTCGCCGGCGCCGAATCCGATTTCGAGCCAGACCTCGCTGGCATTGGGTGTGAACCACGCAGCCGGATCGATGGTCGTGCCGTCCGGCGGCACGGTGATCTGGATATCCGGCAGATAGGTCTCGAGCAGGCGTTCCTGGCCGGCCCGCAACTTGCGGCCCCGCCTGCGACCATGGAAGCGTGCGTCTTCGCCTCCAGGATTCGCGGCAGAATCCGTAATCAAAGCGCGTTGTGCAGCGCGTCGACGAGGTCGGTCTTTTCCCAAGAGAATCCGCCATCCGCATCAGGCTGCCGGCCGAAATGACCATACGCCGCAGTGCGCGCATAGATCGGCTTGTTCAAACCGAGATGCTCGCGAATTCCGCGCGGGGTGAGGTCCATTGCCTTCTGCACGGCTTCGGCCAGCTTCGACTCATCAACTTTGCCGGTGCCATAAGTATCGACATAGACCGACAGGGGGTGTGACACGCCGATCGCATAGGCAACCTGGATGCTGCAGCGGTCCGCCAGCTTGGCCTCAACGACATTCTTGGCCACGTAGCGCGCGGCATATGCCGCAGAACGGTCGACCTTGGTCGGGTCTTTGCCCGAGAACGCGCCGCCGCCATGGGGTGCTGCACCGCCATAGGTATCGACGATGATCTTTCGGCCGGTCAGGCCCGCGTCGCCGTCGGGCCCGCCAATGACAAATCGGCCCGTTGGGTTCACGTAGAACTGCTCTTCCGAACACATCCAGCTCTCCGGCAGAACATTGAGCACATGGGGGCGCACAATCTCGCGCACATCGTCCTGGCTCAGCCCTTCGGCATGCTGGGTCGAGACGACGACAGACGACGCACCAACCGGCTTTCCGTCTTCGTAACGCAGCGTCACCTGGCTCTTCGAATCGGGACCCAGGCCAGACTCGGCACCGGAATGACGGGCCTCGGCAAGCGATTTCAGAATTGCGTGTGAATAGTGAATGGGTGCCGGCATGAGCACATCGGTCTCGCGACAGGCATAGCCGAACATCAGGCCCTGATCGCCAGCGCCCTCATCCTTGTTCCCGGCCGCGTCCACGCCCTGCGCGATATCGCTCGACTGGGAATGCACGTAACAATTCACGTCCGCGTTTTTCCAGTGGAAGCCGTCTTGCTCGTATCCAATATCCTTCACCGCCGCGCGCGCAATCTCTTCCATGCGGGCCGCATCGATGTCCGCCGGGCCACGCACCTCGCCCGCCATGACGATGCGGTTTGTCGTGGTCAGGGTTTCGACCGCCACACGGCTCTGCGGGTCGCCGGTCAGGAAGGCGTCGACAATGGCGTCGGAAATGCGATCGCACACCTTGTCGGGATGTCCCTCGGAGACGGATTCACTGGTAAAGAGATAGCTGCTTTTGGACACGGGGTCGGTCTCCCTGCGATCGGATTGTATGGCTGCGGTGGGCAACCCGCATCCTTGTGAGTTCAATTTATATACGCCGCCCGGCGCCCCCCCGGCCAGGCGACCCGGTTGTGCAGGAACGCCACCCGGCCCGTCAAGGGGATTTGCGGTTGCGCACCAGGGCCAGGGCCAGGGCCAAAAACAACGCCGCCAGGATCAAGGGAATCAACTCACCCCAACGCGCAAAGGGAGTCGATGACAATGCCGCCGGGAGCCCGCTATCGAGAACGCCCTGTTCCCCGATACCAAGCCGGGCAATCACCCGCCCGTACGGATCCACAACAGCCGAAATTCCCGTATTGGCAGCACGAACCATCGGCAAACCTTCCTCGACCGCACGTGTCGAGGCGATCGCAAAATGCTGCTGCGGGCCGGCGAATGTCCCGAACCACGCATCATTGGTCAGGTTCAGCAACCAACCAGGCCGCTCGCCATGCGGCGTTACACGGCCGGAGAAGATCGCCTCGTAGCAGATCAGAGGGCTCACCGTCGGCAAGCCCGGGATCTCGAGGAGCCGCCGGCCCGCGCCGGCAACGAAGTCGCCCTGTCCTGGTACGATCTTGTCGATCGGAAGCACCCCGCGCAGCGGCACATACTCACCAAACGGCACGAGATGAGATTTGTCGTAGACCCGTTGCACGTCCGCCGCAGCGTCGATCACCAGCAGCGCATTGCGCAGCTGCTGCGTATCGTTGTGAAAGGCACGGCGCACAGACCCTGTGATCAAGGCGCCCCCGGGTGGTGCAGCGGCGGCGCTTCGAATGCGGGCCAACACATCATTTGCCAGCAGAAACGGCACCGCGGTTTCCGGCCAGATCACATGCGTGGGAGCCAATTCCGCCGGAGTGCGGCTGAGTGCAAGATGACGCTCCAGGTGCGCCACGCGCAAATTCTGATCCCATTTATCCCGCTGGGCGATGTTCGCCTGCACCAGCCGCAGGCGCACATCGGGAACCAGCGTCTCGACGGCGCCCGCAAGCCGGACCTGTCCACCGGCCCATAGCGCCAACGGCAGCACGATCGTCACTGCCACCGTCAGTCCCCAGCGGCGCACAAGAGGCAGTCCGTTGGCTGAAAGAATCGCCGGCATCCCGGCGGCAAGGACCGTCAGCCCGCCCAGGCCCAGGACGCCCACCAGCGCCGTGACCTGCATCATCGACGGCGCCCCGGCCCAGACGTACCCCATCAGGTTCCATGGGAACCCGGTGAAGACGATCCCGCGGGCAAACTCGGCGACCATCCAGAGCGATGCCAATGCGAAGACCCGTGCAACCGGTGCGGCGCGCGCCGGCAACAGCATGAGCGCCCCGCACACCAGAGCCGGGAACAAAGCCAGCACCGCGGCGAGCCCCGGAAGGGCGAATGGTATCAGCCACGCGGTGCGTGCCGGATCGACGAGCAACGGCTCGGCAATCCAGTGAACACCAACGATGAAATGTCCGAAGCCGAACCAGAACCCCACCCACAATCCGAGCCGGCGGCGCCGGGGAACCATGTCCGCGCCTTCGAGAAGCCAAAGCAGACCAACGAACGCCGGCACCAGCAACGGCACAACGTGAAAGGGCGGCAACGCCAGCGCGGATATCGCACCCAGCAACAGGCACGTCGCGACGCGACGCCAGCCGCTCAGCGTCTGTGTACGTTCAGCAAGATTCGTCAGCATGGGGGCGCCGGGCATTCATTGGGAAACGCTGTCAGTGAGGATCGGGGTCGGCCGAATCAGACTGTCGCTGGTCACGGACCCGCAGTCGTTTGATGCGACGTGCATCGGCGTCAACCACGACGAACTCGACGCCGGAAGAATGGGTCACGACCTCACTGCGCCGCGGCACCCGATCAACGAGAGAGAATACGACACCCCCGAGCGAATCGTTTTCCTCACGTTCTTCGTCCGTCACGAATGTACCAATCATGGATTCGAGCTCCTCGATCTCAGCGCGCGCATCGGCCAGGATCGAGCCGTCCGGGTCCCGCGTGATCAGCGGGCCATCCTCGTCATGCTCATCCTCGATCTCGCCGACAATCTCCTCGACCAGGTCCTCGATCGTCACCAGTCCGTCGACACCGCCGAACTCGTCCACAACGATCGCCATGTGGGTGCGTTGGGCCCGCATCTCCAAAAGCAGGTCGAGCACCCGGATCGAGGGTGCGGCAAAGAGTATTTCACGCGTCAGTTCACGCACGGCCAGGCGCGGGCTGCTGCGCATGGTCGCAAGCACATCCTTGATGTGGACAAACCCGACCACCTTGTCGAGATGCGAATGGTAGACCGGGATTCTGGAATGTGCCTCCCGCGACATCAGATCCGCGAGGGCTTCGAGTTCACACTCCTGGTCGGTGGCAATGATATCGGCGCGCGGAATCATCACGTCTTCGGCGGTCAGGTCATGCAGCTTGAGAATGTTGGCGATCAGCGCGCCCTCGTCCGCGTTGATCGGCGCCGCCTCGGCGCTCGTATCCTCGATCAGTTCCCCGATCGTCTCGCGTACGGAGTTTTCTCCGTTTCGTGCGCCGAACAGGCCACGCAGCCAATTCGCCAGCTGCCCCATCCCGGATGCTTCAGCACCCGGTGTCGGCTTGTCGTTTCGTGAAAGCTCGGTCATGGCGTCTTCACCCCGTCACGCGGCTTCGCTGCCAAGATACGGATCGGGGATCCCGATCCGGTGCAGCACAACGCGCTCAAGCGCTTCCATAATCTCGGCCTCGTCCTCACGCTCATGATCAAAGCCCAGCAAATGCAAAGTGCCGTGAACGACGAGATGACTAAGATGGTGGGTCAGAGACTTGTTCTGCTCCACCGCCTCACCGGCACTGGTTTCATAGGCGACCACGACGTCGCCCAGCATCACCACGCCGTTCTCTCCGACGGGTATGGCGGGCTCTCCGACGGGTATGGCGGGCTCTCCGACGGGTATGGCGGGCGAATCATTCAGCGCGAAGGCCAGCACGTTGGTCGCGGCGTCACGATCGCGCCAATCCCTGTTCAGGGTTCTGATCTCCGCGTCGTCGGTCAGGCGCACGCCCAACTCAACACCGGCGGTGATCGACACATCGGCGCCGACCAAGGCCGCGCGCGCCGCGGTGGTCACAATGTCATCCAGGTCCAAATCCGTCGCACGCCAATCCGGGCTCACAACATCAACAATCACGACAATCTCGTCGCCACCTTGTTCGGTCATCGATTGCGATCCGCGTCGCCGATATCATCGCCATTCCCGGAGCTTCTCAATTTATCGCGGGCGTTGTAGGCGGTCACAATCCGGGCCACCATCGCGTGGCGAACCACATCGGATTCGCCGAAGCGCACGGTCCGCACCCCGCCCACCCCATCGAGCACATCGAGCGCGTCGGCCAGTCCGGACCTCGTCCCGCTCGGCAGATCGATCTGGCTCATATCGCCGGTAACGGCCATCCGCGAACCCTCCCCCAAACGGGTCAGGAACATCTTCATCTGCATGGCCGACGTGTTTTGGGCTTCATCGAGAATAATGAATGCACGCGACAGCGTTCGGCCGCGCATGAAGGCCAGTGGTGCAACCTCTATCTCGCCGCTGCTCAGGCGTTTGACGATCTGTTCTTCGGGCAGCATGTCGTGCAGCGCGTCGTACAGAGGGCGCAGATAAGGGTCGATCTTTTCCTGCAAATCACCCGGCAAAAACCCGAGACGTTCACCGGCCTCGACGGCCGGACGTGAAAGGATCAACCGGTCGACTTTGCCCTGGATCAGCTCGTTCACCGCCATCGCCACGGCCAGATAAGTCTTGCCAGTGCCCGCCGGTCCGAGCCCGAATGTGAGGTCCGCCTCGCCCAGCGCCTCGAGATAGCGCGCCTGCTTCGGAGACCGTGGGGTAATCGTGCGTTTGCGCGTGCGGATCGCAATCTGGCTGTCGCCCTGATTTCCGCTGGTGGCCATGCGCACGGCAGCCTGCACATCGGCCGGCGCGACTTCCTGCCCCCCCTTGAGGCGGCCGTAGAGATCCTCGATCGCCCGGTCGGCGATCTCTCGCGATGTTTCCGGGCCCTGGATCTCCAGCCGGTTCCCGCGATACCGCAGGGTGACGTCAAGCAACTGCTCGATCTGCATCAAGTGCTCATCGTGATGCCCGAACAAAGCCGGGAGAAGCGAGTTGTCGTCGAACTGGATCTGCACCGGTTGTCCGGTCGCCGTGTCAGTCGATGTCAAGCGCTCAACCTCTCCTCGGATTCTTCGCGCGGATGCGCGGAACCAGAGCCAACAATGTGCCCCTCAAGACTGTGCGGCTTGCACGAGTCGATGGCAACCTTCGCAATATCGCCGACCTGATATTCCGTCGTGGCCACATGCACAGCCTGATTGTAGGGGCTCCGTCCGACCAGCTGGCCCGGATGGCGGCCCGCACGCTCGAACAGGACGTCGAACGTGCGCCCGACCGTGTCGGCATTGAAGGCCTGCTGCTGCTCTTCGAGCAAAGCCTGGAGACGCGCGAGGCGCTCATCCTTGATGTTCTCCGGCACCTGCCGCGGCATCCCCGCCGCAGGCGTTCCCGGACGAGAGCTGTATTTGAACGAGTAGGCCATGGTGAAACCTACGGCGCGTACGAGATCGAGCGTGGCCTCAAAATCCGCATCACTCTCGCCGGGAAACCCGACGATGAAATCACAACTCAGGGCGAGGTCCGGCCGGGCCGCGCGCAGACGCGCAACGATGTCCAGATACTGCGCAACATCGTGACCGCGATTCATCGCCTCGAGAATGCGGTCGCTCCCCGACTGCACCGGCAGATGTAAAAACGGCATCAGCGCTCCGACGTTTTCGTGCGCGGCAATCAATGCATCATCGACGTCGCGTGGATGGCTGGTCGTGTATCGAATCCGCGCCACCCCATCGAGCGCCGCGAGCCGTTCAACCAGCACGCCCAAACCGATCTCGCGATCGGCCTCGTCCACGCCGTGATAGGCGTTGACGTTCTGGCCCAGCAATGTGAGTTCGCGAACACCACCCGCGGCAAGCTGGCGTGCCTCCTCCAACACCTGCGCGACCGGACGAGAGAATTCCGCGCCGCGGGTATAGGGAACCACACAGAATGTGCAGAATTTATCGCAACCTTCCTGGATCGAAAGGAAGGCCGACACGGCATTTGCCTGCTGCCGTTCGGGCAGATGATCGAATTTGCTGTCGGCCGGAAATTCGGTGTCGAGCACACCGCGCTGGCCCGGCGCCTCCGCGCCTGCGCGATGCGCACGCGCCACCATCTCCGGCAGCCGGTGGTAGGTCTGCGGGCCCAGAACAATGTCGACGTAAGGCGCGCGCCGTAGCATTTCCTCGCCCTCTGCCTGGGCGACACAGCCCGCGACCGCAATGACCATGGGAGAGCCTTCTTCGGCCCGGCGATCCTTGGTCTTGCGTAGGCGTCCGAGCTCCGAATAGACCTTATCGCTCGCCTTCTCGCGGATGTGGCAGGTGTTGAGAATCACCATATCCGCATCCTCGGGATCATCCCCGGGGGCATAGCCGAGCGGCGCCAGGATTTCCGCCATACGTTCGGAATCGTAGACGTTCATCTGACAACCGTAGGTCTTGATGAAGAGTTTTTTGGCCAAGGGCCCTTATGCCATCTGCAATGCGAACGCGGCCCCAGAAGGCCTTCGTGCCTTCATTTTAACCGACAACGCTTTGTTATTTATCAACAATCTCACACCTAAGCCTTCGTTGACTTCGAGTCAACCCGCGCCGAAGCGCGCTTTTCGCGAGGGCTTGCAAAGCCCTTTTTGGCGCGGCGTAAACCCTTGAGATCGTTCGAACGCGGGCGAGACCGCCATCGAATCCAGTCCCAGTCGCCCGACGTGCCGACCTTCGGCTGGATCCGGCCGGACAACGCGTCCGAATGACTGCGGACGATCTGCTCATGGCAATGTTGCGACAGCGCCTTACGCGAACTGAATTGATCGATCGTCACGGGCGGGTGGAACGAGACCGTCACGGTCAGACGCCCCAGGCCAACGAGTTCGGCGGCATGGCCAAACAGCTCCATATCGCCGTACCAGGCATAGAAGGGGCGCAGATGGCGACCGATGGGCACACCGTCGACACGTGAATAGGTCAATGACACCGGCTGCACCGTGAGCGACTCGCCCTTCGCGCGAAACTCGGCCACCGAGAGAAGCGCGCTTTTGAAGGGCAGTATATGATTGCCGTCGTCGCTGGTGCCCTCGGGAAACAGGATCATGCTGTCCCCGGCCTCAAGCCGACGCCCGAGCGCCGTGGCCTGAAGATGCGATGTGCGGACCCTGCGGTCGACGAAGACCGAGCGTTGCAGCTTCGCCAAAAGCCCGAACAGGGGCCATTCGGCCACCTCGGACTTGGCCACGAAGGAGCCCGGAATCAGGGCCCCGTAGATCGGGATATCGAGATAGGACGTGTGATTGGCGACAAACAGGGTCGGCCGTGTTCGCGACCGGCGCCCGAAAACCTCAAGCCTGATCCCCAGAAGCCTGCAACAAATCCGGTGATACCAGAGCGGAATGCGCCGCGATAACGGCAGGCGCAACAACAACGCGACCGCCTGCACCGGGATCAGCGCAAGGGTGAACAACACATACATGGAGGCCCGTGCGACCGCCGTTTCCCTGGCATTGTAAATTGTCGGCTCGCTCACGCGCCGCCCCCGGCCTCTTCACTCTCCGTGTCCCTCTCGCGGCCGTAGTGCTTGTAATATTTCTCGGTCACGAGATCGGTTTTGACCACGATACAAACGTCGGTGGTGTTGAATTGGTGATCAACGACGGCGCCATCACCAACAAAACCGCCGAGCCGCAGATACCCCTTCAAAAGCGGTGGCAACGCGGTCAGTGCCGCCTTCTTGTCGATCTGATCTTCGGGCAGAAAATCCATGCCCACATGCAGTTCCGGCAGCGCAACGGGGCGCATGACCTCAGGCGCCAGATGGAAATGATGCAGATAGCTCAGCGGCAGGGCGAGGCTTTCGGGCTCCACGCCGTGCAGGCTGGCACAGCCGAACATCATGGATATGTCGTAGTGAAAAACAAACTGGGCAATCGCCGCCCAGAGCAGCTGCATGGTGGGGCGGGCGCGATACTTCTGATCAACGCATGACCGGCCAAGCTCGAGAATCTCACCGGAATAATCCAGCAGCGGGGCGATGTCGTATTCACCCGCAGTATAGAAGCGCCCAAACTCCCGGGCGCGCTCACCGCGCAGCAAACGGTAGGTCGCGATAATCGTTTCCGGACCTTCTCCACGATCCGTGTCGCACACAAGCAAGTGCTCGCACACGTTGTCGAATGGGTCCACGTCGCGCCGAAGACGCTCCATTTCCGCATCCGGCTTGGCCTTCATCTCGTCGTAGAAAACGCGGTATCGCAACGCCTGAGCCGCCGCGATATCGCTCTCGTCCCGGGCCAGGCGCGCCACGAGCGACCCGGACCCGAGCGACGCCAGCGCCGCGTCGAGACCTGCAGCGCCCTCTGCCGATCGCTTCGCACCATCACCATCGCGGCGGTCGTTCATACGAATTTCACTTGCATGATTTCGCGGTGGCCCGTCAATCGGCGTCGTCCGCCGCCGCCTGAATGGGCGTCGCGAACAACTCAAGCCGATGATCAATGAGTTCATAGCCGAGATCGTGCGCGATCTTCGTTTTCAGCGCTTCAATCTCTTTGTTAAAAAATTCAATGACCTTGCCGGTCTTCACATCGATCAGATGATCATGATGATCGTCCTGCACCTCTTCATAGCGTGCCCGACCATCGCCGAAGTCATGTTTCTCGAGAATATTGGCCTCTTCGAACAGGCGCACTGTCCGGTACACCGTGGCGATCGAGATCCGCGAGTCGAGCAGGGTGGCGCGGCGATAGACCTGATCGACATCGGGATGATCATCGGCTTCCGACAGCACCCGCGCGATCGTACGGCGCTGCTCCGTCAGCTTAAGCCCACGATCCGTGCACAGCTGTTCGATCCTCGACGGCATGTTCGCGTTCACGCCCACCCCCCCCCCGGTCGACCAGCTATCTGTTTCAGAAACCTTCACACGCGCAATATAGGCCAAATATCGAGTCACAGCGAACATACGCCCCGCAACGCCGAAGCTATTTCTTGCCGCGTTTTCCCAAGCCTATCTTTTTCGCCAGTTGGCTGCGCTTCTTGGCGTAGTTCGGCGCGACCATAGGGTAATCCGCCGCCAGGCCCCAACGCTCGCGATACTGCTCCGGGGTCATGTCATAAGAGGTCTTGAGATGCCGCTTCAGCATCTTCAGCTTCATCCCGTCCTCAAGACAGACGATATAATCCGCCGTCACCGACTTCTTGATCGGCACCGCCGGAGACGGACGCTGTTGCGCGCTCGCCGAACCACCGGTGTCGGTAAGGCTGGCATGCACCTGAGCAATCAATTGGGGCAGCTCATTTGCCGGCAGCTTGTTGTTTGACACATGTGCCGCAACTATATCGGCCGTCAACTTCAACAATTCTGCTGAACTAACCTGTTCACTCATCGGATTTTGCCTCAAGAATGCTTGTAACTGTGACTATACAGCCGAGTATTTAGTCTCTGTTCAGCATTTGTCCAAGTTTTTTCGATCCACAGCCTCGGCACTGCGCGCATACACCAGAGCATCCACCTTCCGGTCGTGCCCGGCGTAATAGTCGGGCCGAAGACCAACCCGTACAAAACCGACTGATTCATACAGCGCGATCGCCGCCGCATTGCCCACAGCCACCTCGAGCACAACCCGCGTTTGCGATCCCGAATGCCGAAAAAAAACGTCGAGCAAAGCCTTGGCCACGCCGGAACGGCGAACACCTGGCGCCACACAAAGGGTGAGGATCTCGGCTTCGTTGTCCAACAATCTGCACACAAGAAGCGCCGACGCTTCTTTCTCGTCATGGCGGGCGGCAAGCGCAAAAGTTGTCGGCATTCCCAGGATCGTGCGAAACGAATGCGCTGACCACGGTGTCTCCGGGAGGGGCGCAAAGCAGAGGCCATGAAGCTGCGCAAGATGCTCCGCTGCGGTCGCGGGCGCCTCCTCGATGATCCAGCCCCGGGCTTCTGTGCGTGCCAATTCCTGCCTCTACCCGCGAAGGCGCTGCCGGTCGGCCGCCGGCGGGCTGGTGTCCGGCGGACGCAAGTACATCGGACGCGGGGGCGTTATGTCCGCGCCCGGTAGTTCACCAAACGCGACGGCCGCAAGGGTCGCGACAGCTGCAGCATCGGCGGCCTGCGTACGCCGAACGATCTGGTCGAGATGATGATCGGTCGCCTGATCGACAAAGCGCTCAACGGCGTCGCCCACAAGCGTAGCGCCGCCAAGCGATGCGATTTTCTGTTCGACCTCCGCCGCCCCGACCACCAGAGGTTCGGCAAGCGGAATATCGTCGGAACCGAACGCCTGAATGTAGAAGTCCGCGCGCTTGGTCTCCAGGAGAACAACGACCGGACCGGTCACACCGTCATTGCGGGCCAGATGGCGGTGCACCTCAAGACTGCCAATCCCCATGACCGGAATGCCAAGTGCCAGGCCGAGGCCGCGCGCGGCGGCGATAGCAATACGCAATCCAGTGTAGGCGCCTGGCCCGATGCTGACGGCGACGAGGTCGAGGCTTTCAAAGCCTCCTCCTGTGACGACATCACGCGCCATCGGCATGAGCGCCTCGGCATGGCCGCGGTCCATTGCCTCCCAACGCCGGCTCGCAATCACACCGCCCGCCCACAACGCGGCGGAACAGGCTGCTCCGGCTGCGTCCAGGGCTAGGATGGTCGGGTCGGAAGTCGTGATCATTTTCCTGCTTTTCAGCGAATCCGTGCTCGGGTCTAGCATCGCGCGCCGGTCACGGCAAAGGTGGCCCGCCGGAGGACTTCTCAATGGACGAACCCAAAACGCACCGTGCGGCATATGTGGAAATTGATCCGTCAGCCTACAACGTCGACATCCATCTGGCCTACGCGACCGCCGATAATTTTACCGGGCAACCGGTCTACACGAACGCACACTGTTTCCTGCATGAGGATGCCGCGGAGCATCTGGCGCGCGCAATCGAGCTCGCCGGACGCCTCGGCTATCGGATGCTGGTTTTCGACGCCCTGCGGCCGAGCGAAGCACAGTGGGCCTTGTGGAATCACACGCCCGACCCCGACTTCCTGGCCGACCCGCGGCGTGGGTCACCTCACAGCCGCGGTGTTGCAGTGGACCTGACCTTGATCGACGATGCCGGCTTACCCCTCGATATGGGCACCCACTTCGATGCGTTCACCCCCCTTTCCCATCACGGCGCGGACGTGTCCCCCGATGCGCAGCGCAACCGGCATCTGCTGCTCGGCATCATGTCCACCGCCGGGTGGGATTTTTATTCGAAGGAATGGTGGCACTTTCAATTGTTCGACCCACGGCGCTACCCGTTGGTGGAAGATCGTGACCTCGACAAGCCGATGATGAGTTAGATTCGGCCAAATGGCCTTGCGGCGCAAATGCGCCCAACGTTAACGTTCCGGAAGCAATACAGGCTGTCTCATGTTGCCCCGGACCGTGGAGACGCACGTGACCAGACGAGCACTCAATTTGTTGAAACGACGCGCGCAAACAGCAATATCCGCGATACTGGCGGCGGCAGCCGTCTGGCTGTCCTTGTCCGGGCCTGCAGGTGCGGCCGATTCGGCCGTCATCCTGATGTATCACCGGTTTGGCGAAAGCGCTTTTCCATCAACCAATATCCGTCTCGCCCAGTTCGAGGCACATATCGCGGAACTCGCCTCCGGGCCCTATACCGTGATGTCCGTGCCCGACATCGTGGCGGCGATCCGCGAAGGCCGGGAGCTCCCCGACCGGACCGTGGGGATCACGATCGACGATGGGTATCGCTCGATTTACACCGAGGCATGGCCCCGGCTGCGGCGCGCCGGATTTCCGTTCACGGTGTTCGTGTCAACCGACCCGGTCGACCGTGGATTCTCCGACTTCATGGACTGGGAACAGGTGCGTGAACTGCACGAGGCGGGCGTGACCATCGGTGGGCACACGGCCACACATCTGCACATGGCCGCGAACTCGGTCGAGCGCAACGAATCCGACCTGGCCTTGTCGAATGCACGTTATGTCAGTGAACTCGGCGCCGTGCCCGAACTTTTCGCCTATCCATTCGGTGAAGCCAGCACCCGGGTGGAACGCATCGTTCGGGACGCCGGATACGCGACGGCCTTCGGCCAGCATTCCGGCCCGTCCGACGCCTCAGCCGACCCGTACTACATGCCCCGCTTTGCCCTGAACGAGGCCTTCGGTGACATGGATCGTTTCCGGCTGGTGACGAATGCGCTGTCGATTCCCCATACCGACATGACGCCGGCCAACCCCACGTTGACCCAAAACCCGCCCATCTTCGGCTTCACCCGGGCGGCGGATTCGCCGCCAATCAAAGGGCTCGCATGCTATGCCGCAGATCAGGGACAGGTTCGCGTTGAGGAAATCGGGCCGCGGATCGAGGTGCGGATGGACGATCCATTTCCAACCGGCCGGGCCCGGATCAACTGCACCGGTCTGGGGCCTGACGGGCGCTGGCATTGGCTTGGGATGCAGTACTACGTGCCACGATCCTAGGAACCGCCCTGCCGATCGCAACCGCGAACAAAGACCCCCGGTTCCGGTCGTCTGCGTTGGGCGTTTACCGTGATGCGATTCCATCGCGGCCGACGTCGAACGGCTCGCTCGACAATTGCGCGACCTCGAAGTCATCGAGCTGATTCGTTCTGATCAACCCAAGCAACGCATCAACATACGCTTCCCGGCGCTCGGAGTAGCTGATGAGTGTCTGTGCAAGTTCACCTGCGTTGAGCTGCGTGTCGCGCGCGCGCATCTGCGCGCGGGTTACCCGGTAATCTTCATAGGCATAGTGACGGTTGAGATTGACCACATAGCTGCGGACGCTGTCGAGCAGACTGTCGAAAGCGCGAACTTCGAAACGTTCCCCATCCGCGCGTTCCGCGGGAACGAAACCCGTCCCAACGCTCCAGGCGCGCTGCCCATAAAGGGCGTTGCCATCGCGCGCGAAGCGGGACCGACCCCATCCACTTTCCTCGATCGCCTGGGCCAAAGCCAGCGTCGGTGAGACGGTATCCACACGCCGCAACAGGGCCGCAAAATCACCCGGCGCCGCATCATATTTCTCGGCGAGCCGGTCGAGCCAGTCCTGGTCGTCATCCGACAATTCGTGGCCGGAAATAATCTGTTCTTCCAGATCAATAAGACGGCGGCGCTCCAGCCGAACTTCCTCATTTGCCTTCAGGATCAAAGGAAGAACCGTGCGAATAAACGTGCGCTTACGCGCCTCGACGACCATCTGATCATCGAAATCTTCAGGCAATGATTCAACCAACAGACGCGGCACGCGCGAATCACCACGCCTTATCTGCCGAAGCGCATACCCGGTATCGTCGAGCACATCATGCAAGCTATCGGCAGAGGTGACCTCAACCATATCGTCATGGATGTCGGCAAACTGCGGGCGCGTAGGCGCAGGCGTAAAATCGACCTGCGGCAACGCGACCCAATCAAGTGCCGCGCGCGCGCGCTGATCAACGGAAAATCCGGCCACGGCGCCATAAAGCATGGCGGCGCCAACGGCGGAAACCGTGAAAGCAGTGCGCTTGTTTTTACGGAAGTTACGAATGATGCCCCTCATTTCGACACGCTCCCCCACGTTGCCGCGGGCCAGGGGCGTATAAACTTTTATGAGTATTCAAAGTGTTCGGCAAGCCGCGATTTGACGCCGGCCCGCGCATCCATTCCTCGAATTTTTAACGAAACGCCGCTAGGCGACGGCCTGAACCTCTTCCACTTCAGGCACGTAGTGCCGGAGAAGGTTTTCGATGCCCATTTTCAGGGTCGCCGTTGAACTCGGGCAGCCGGCGCACGCACCCTGCATGGTCAGGAAAACAACACCGTCCTCGAAGCCGTGAAATACGATATCGCCGCCATCCATCGCCACGGCGGGCCGCACGCGCGTGTCGAGCAACTCGACGATCTGCGCGACCACCTCTTGATTCTCGCCATCGCCGGCCGCGTGCGCCGGGCCAGCGGCCTCGCGCATCGCCAGATCGCCCGATGTGTAATGTTCCATGATCGCGCCGAGTACGGCCGGCTTCAGGACCTGCCATTCGGCTTCCGGCGCCTTCGTCACGGTGACGAAATCGCTGCCGAGAAAAACCGCCGTCACCTCGGGCACCGTGAACAGGCGCATCGCCAGGGGTGACGTATCGGCGCTCTCCCGGTTGGGGAAGTCGGCCGTGCCCTCAGCAAGCACCTCGCTCCCCGGAAGGAACTTCAGGGTCGCGGGATTGGGTGTCTCTTCGGTCTGGATAAACATCCGGTACCTTGCCTCTTAGCCTGTTGAAACCACATTCAACGCGTGGCCGGGAACCCGTGTTAACGAATCCTGTGATGGAGCGTTAACGTTTTCTACCAATCGGGCCTTGTTCGAAAGGGAATTTGGTCAGATTTCCGGAATAATCAAGTCCTGATTTGCCCCGCTCTTGGTTAATACAAAGCCCCAGTACGGTTAATCCGGCCGTCGCCAAAGTGGCGAACACAGCAAGAACATCCTATGTTTGCCGCATGTCGGCGAATGCTTTTGAAAACCCGAACGTTGGAACGACCCCCTGTGGATAGCGAAACACTTGTGTCCCAGAATCGCGTACCCGAGAGCCTGGCAACGGGCTTGCCGGACCCGAATTATGATTGCCCCGTGTTCGAATGGATCGAGAATTTCGGGCGTTACGCGGATTCGCTGCCCACGCTGGTCGGTGAGGTCGGGCGGCGTTTCCAGGATTGCGGCCTGCCGCTGGCCCGTCTCAGCATCGTGATCCGGACCCTGCACCCGCAGATCGCCGCAGCCGGATTCGCGTGGAACGGCGAGACAGGCGAAATGGCCGAGTTCGCGGCCGACCATCAATCCCAGTCGAGCGAATCCTTTCAGCGCAGCCCTGTGCGTCTCGTGTTCGAGGGCTCCCCCGGCCTGCGTCGCCAGCTGCTGGATCCGGACTGCCCGCGCGACTTCCCGATCCTCGAGGAGCTCGCGGCCGATGGCGTTACTGATTATCTGATTTTGCCGATCCCGTTTTCCAACGGGCGAACCTACGCCTGCTCCTGGGCAACCAAGGCGCCCGATGGTTTTCCCGACGCCGCGATTGAGCGCATCACCCAACTCATGCCCGCCTTCTCCCTGGTGCTCGAAATTCTCGCCGTGCGCATGATCTCGCGCAATCTGATGGACACCTATCTGGGCCACAGCGCGGGCGAACGTGTGCTCCAGGGCGAGATCTATCGCGGGGTGAACGAGACCATCGAATCCGTCATCTGGATTTCGGATCTGCGAAGCTTCACCCGCATGTCGGATGAATTCGCGCCGCCGGTGATGCTGGGAATTTTGAATGACCATTTCGAACGTGTGGTCGGAGCCATCGCCGATCACGGCGGCGAAGTGCTGAAGTTTATGGGCGATTCCGTGCTCGCGATTTTCCCCGTCGACCCCGGCCTTGGCCCTCAGCCGGCCGTGGACGCCGCGATCAAAGCCGTCCGGGACGCCACAACAAGGATCGAAAAGGGAAACGCCGCGCGGCGCGAGAAGGGCCTGGTCGAAATCGGCTTCGGAATCGCACTGCATCACGGCAATGTCGTCTACGGCAATATCGGCGCGCCCGACCGGCTGGACTTCACCGTGATCGGTCCGGCGGTCAATCAGACGGCGCGAATCGAGGCGCTGTGCCGCACCCTTAGCCGGCCCGTTCTGGTCTCGCAACGCATCGCCGATGCCGCACAATCGGAGCTCGTGTCGCTCGGCTTCCAGGCCCTGCGCGGTGTGCGCGAACCCCAGGAGATTTTCACCCTGCCGGAATACGCCTGACGGCGTGCGCGAAACGCCCCAATTCAGGCGCCCAGGAACCCGACGATCTCGTGCACTTCCTTGATGACCGGCGCGGCAATGGCCGCCGCGCGCTCTGCCCCGTCTCGCAGAACCGCATCGACATGATCCGGCGCCGCCATCAGGCGCTGCATTTCTTCGCCGATCGGGCCGAGCTTTGCGACCGACAGATCGACGAGCTCGCCCTTGAAGGCACTGAACTGCGCGCCGGCGAACTGTTCGAGCGTGACCGCCATAGACTGGCCTGAGAGCGCGGCATAGATCGAGAGCAGATTGAACGCCTCGGGCCGCGCGCGCTCGACCTCGGCCTCGACATGCTGCCCGTCTTCGGCGAGCGAGTCGGGACCCGGGAGTTCTCCCGGATCGGTCTTGGCCTTGCGAATCTTGCCCGCGATATCGTCGGCGCCGTCGGTGAGATTGATCCGCGAATATTCCGACGGATCCGATTTCGACATCTTCTTGGTGCCGTCGCGCAGGCTCATCACCCGGGTCGCCTCGCCGAAGATCAGCGGCTCGACGACAGGAAAACAGTCGGTCTCGAAATCATTGTTGAACTTGATTGCGATGTCCCGCGTCAGCTCGAGATGCTGTTTCTGGTCCTCGCCGACAGGCACATGGGTCGCCCTGTAGGCGAGAATGTCAGCCGCCATCAGGTTCGGATAAACATACAGGCCCACACTCGCATTCTCGCGCTGCTTGCCCGCCTTCTCCTTGAACTGGGTCATCCGGTTGAGCCAGCCCATCCGGGCCACACAGTTGAACACCCAGGCGAGCTCCGCATGCGCGGTCACCTGGCTCTGGTTGAAGATGATCGAATTTTTCGGATCGATCCCGGAGGCGAGGAAGGCTGCCGCCACCTCGCGCGTGTTCGGCGCGAGCTGTTTCGGGTCCTGCCAGACGGTGATCGCGTGCATGTCGACCACGCAATAGATGCATTCGAAATCGGCCTGCAGGCCGACGAAGTTTCGAATTGCGCCGAGATAGTTTCCGAGGTGGAGATCACCGGTGGGCTGTACGCCCGAGAATATACGGCTCATCGCTAATTTTCTCCTGGGGGTTTGGACGCCCGAGGGTGTCAGGGAAGGCGCGGGTTATGACCCGCGCGCGCGCCGCAGGTCAAGCGGAGCAGCTTCTATCCGCGGCGAAACATTCCCCGCATTTCGCCCAGTGATGTCGCGCGCAGCAGCTGGGCCAGCACGCCATAAACTGCCATGCCGGCAACCACCATCAACACCAGCGCCGCGACACCGGCCGGGTCGCTCCGGGTGAGTTGCGACGTCAGCAGGCCGGCAATCACCCACAAGGCGCCGGCCATCAGCAGTGCCGCAATCAGGATGCGGGCCAGCCGCGTAAGCAGCCTGCGATCGGGTTCGAGCAATCCACGCCGGTACAAGAGAAAGGCCAGCAAACTGGCGTTGAGCCACGCCGAGGCTGCCGTCGCCAGCGCGATCCCGACATGGGCCAGCGCCGGCATCAGCGCCAGCGCCAGCCCGATATTCACGACCAGCGCCAGCGCGGCGATCTTCACGGGCGTCGCTGTGTCTTCGCGCGCAAAAAATCCGGGCGCCAGCGCCTTGACCAGCACATAGGCCGGCAGCCCCAGCGAGAATGCCGCCAGGGCCGCGCCCGTGGCCGCCGCATCGGCGGCATCGAATGCGCCGCGCTGAAACAGGACGGTCACGATCGGGTCGGCGATGATCAACAGCGCCGCGGCGGCGGGCACCGTCAGGAGCATCGCGAACTCGATGGCACGATTCTGGCTGTCGCGTGCGGCGGCGGTGTCGCCGGCCTTGAGCTGGCGCGACAGAAGCGGGAGGAGCGCCACCCCCACCGCCGCGCCGACGACGCCCAGCGGCAGCTGGTTCACCCGGTCGGCGAAATAGAGGAACGACACCGAACCTTCCGGCAGCTCCGAGGCCAGACGCACACCAACCAGGACATTGATCTGATAGACGCCGGCGCCGAGGATGCCGGGGCCCATCAGCATGAAGAGCCGCTTCACCCGGGGCCCAAAAACCAGCCGCGGCACGAGCGGCATCAACCCGGTGCGGGAGCACACGGCGGCCAGCCAGACGAACTGGCCGACGCCGGCGATAAGCACACCCCAGCTCAGCGCCAGCCCGGGATTCGGAAGCCAGCCCAGCGCCACGCCGGACAGGGCGCCGATCAGCACAATATTCAGCAGGATTGGCGCCGCCGCAGCGGCCGCAAACTTCTCGAGCGTGTTCAGAATCCCGCCGAGCATCGCGGACAACGAGACGAACAGAAGATAAGGAAAGGTCAGGCGGGCAAAATCGACTGCCAGGCTGAATTTCTCGGGATTGTCGCGGAAGCCACCGGCAACCACCGTCATGACCTCCGGCATGAAAATTTCAACCAGGATGCTGAGCACGATCAGGATGAGCAGCATGATCCCGAAGACACGTTCGGCAAATGCCCGTGCCGCGGCGCGCCCGTGCTCTGTCAGCTCACCCGCAAACAGCGGCACGAAAGCGGCATTGAATGCGCCCTCGGCGAACAGCCGGCGGAAGATGTTGGGAAACTGGAGCGCGACAAAGAACGCATCGCTGACCTGGCCTGCGCCCAGGAACGCCGCGATGAATATATCGCGCACGAAGCCCAGAACACGGCTACCCATGGTCCAGCCGCCGACCGTAGCAATGGCGCGAAGAAGTGGCATGCAGCGCTCTTAACGGGAAACCGGGGCGAAGGAAAGGCAGGTATTGCGGCGCGCGGCGCCTTCTATTCTGCAGCCTGGTTGGCGGCCTGGTCGGCGGCCGCGCTATCAGCTTCGCGAATTGCCGCGAGCAGGCGTTCCCGGATCGCGACGATGCGCGCCTCATGGCTCACCTTCATGCCGAATCCGTCTTTGACATAGAAGACATCGACCGCCCGCTCCCCGAAGGTCGAAATCTTCGCCGACGAGATCTGCAGTGAAAGATCATAAAGCGCACGCGTGACCAGATAGAGGAACCCCGGGCGGTCACGCCCGTTGACCTCGATCACGGTGTGGGTCGCACTCGCCTGATTGTCGACGATCACGCGCGGGGCCACCGTGAAGACCCTCGTGCGCGCAGGTATGAATGTCCGCTCCGCCTCCGGCTCCGAGCGGTCCATCTCACCCGCGAACGCGCGTTCGATTTGAACCGTGAGCTTGGCCAGCGTGCCCGACGCCGACAAGGCCGTGTCATCCCGGTCCTGCAGCCAGAAGGTGTCCAGCGCCATGCCTTGCGGCGTGGTGAAGACCTTGGCGTCGACGATGTTCGCATCCACCGCCGATATGGCCCCGGTGATCCGCGAGAAGAGACCGGGATGGTCCTGGGTGTAGACCGTCAGTTCGGTCACATCGATGTCGGCCCGAACCCGCGTGCGGATCGAAAGCGGGAGCTTCTCCTGCTCGGCCGTTCGCATCAGGCGCGCCTGATGGGACAAGGTGTCCGTGTCGAATGTCAGCCAATACCCGGGATAACCCCGATCAAACTGCGCCTCGATATCCGCATCCGACCAATCGGCCAGCGCATCGCGCAAGGCCTCCTTGGCGGCCTCAATCCGGGCACCACGCGCGTTCGTGCGTTGCCCGCCGGACATCACATCTTCGGCAGCGTGATGGAGATCGCGCAGCAGCGCGGCCTTCCAGTTGTTCCAGACGTTGGGTCCCGTCGCCCGCATATCGACGACCGTCAGGCACAACAGCAGACGCAGGCGCTCGGGCGACTGCACCTGATCGACGAAGTCCATGATGGTCTTGCTGTCATTCAGATCGCGTTTCTGCGCGACGTCGCTCATCACCAGATGTTCGCGAACCAGCCACTCGACGGTCTCGCTCTCCTCCGCCACGAGTCCGAGGCGTGGACAAACCCGCTTCGCCACACGCGCGCCGAGCACGGAGTGATCGCCGCCACGCCCCTTGGCGATATCGTGGAACAGGACGGCCATATAGAGGGCGCGCCGGGAGCCAATTTTGTGGATCACGTCGCTCGCGACAGGATGGTCATCCACCAGCTCGCCACGCTCAATCTTGGCAAGCAGGCCGATCGCCTGGATCGTGTGCTCATCCACCGTGTACACATGATACATGTCGTGTTGGGTCTGGCCGACGACACGACCGAAGTCACGCAGGAACCGGCCGAACACACCCGCCTCGTTCATGCGGGTCAGCGCCAGCTCGGGCGAATCGATCGACGACGCCATCTCGACGAACATGCGGTTCGCCTCCGGGTTCTCCCGGACGGATTTGTCGATCCGCTTCAGATTCTGGGTCACAAGACGCAACGCATAGGGATGAATATCCAGCCCCTCGTTATGCGCCACGTAGAACAGCCGGATCATCGCGACCGGATCGCGTTCGAACTGTTCATCATCGGCGACCGTCAGCCGGTCGCGGTCGGTCGTGAACCCCATCAGGTCACGCGGGCGGCGCAGGCGCGGCAGCCGGATAATCGGCCGGCTCATATTCTCCGCCTCGATCGCGGCGCAGAAGATCCGGGTCAGATCGCCGACATCCTTCGCGACGATGTAATAATGCTTCATGAAGCGTTCGACACCGGACGCCCCGGCCCGGTCGGCATAGCCCATGCGCTGGGAAATCGGCGTCTGCACGTCGAAGGTCAGCCGTTCCTCGGCCCGGCCGGACAGATAGTGCAGGTGAAACCGAACACTCCAGAGAAAGTTCTGGTCCTTCGAGAAATTGCGCGCTTCGGACTTCGTCAAAACGTCGCGCGCGACCAGATCGGTAACGCTGTCGACCTCGTAGGCGAACTTCGCAATCCAGTAGAGGGTCTGGAGATCCCTGAGGCCGCCCTTGCCGTCCTTGATGTTCGGTTCGACGTAATACCGGCTGTCCCCCATCTTCTCGTGGCGGGTGTCACGCTCGTCGAGCTTTCCCTTCACAAAATCCATGGCCGCGCCGGAGATCACCTGGTCGCGGAATGTCTTGCGCAACTCCAGATACAGGTCCTGATCACCCCAGAGGTAACGCGCCTCCAGGAGTGCGGTACGAATCGTGAGATCGCTCTTGGCGAGGCGCACACAATCGTCGATCGACCGGGTCGAATGCCCGACCTTCAGTCCCAGGTCCCAGAGTATGTAGAGAATGTATTCGACGATCTGCTCGCCATGCGCCGTCTGCTTCCACGGGAACAGGAACAGCAGATCTATATCCGAGAACGGCGCCAGTTCACCGCGCCCATATCCGCCCACAGCCACGACCGCCATCCGGTCCGTCGCGGTCGGGTTCGCCGCGGGGTACTCGCGCAACGCCGTGTCGTGAACGACGCGAATGACCTGATCGAACAGAAAGGCGAGCTCGCCCTTCGCGGCATTGCCATCGATCTCCACGGCCTCAAAGCGGACCTGAACCAGCGACCGGCCTTCCTCGATCGCGGCCTTGAGCAAATCGAGGGTGATCTGTCGTCGCTCCGACGCCGTCGGAATATCGGCGCATGCATCCTCGATCCGGGCCTCAAGCGCAGCCCGGTCGAGCACATCGCGTTTTCGTTTTCGCGTAGCCATGGTCATGGAGTTTTACACCGTCAGCGCCGGAATGAATATGGCGCGCGGCGGGTCGCGCCAATGCGCGTCGGCGAATCACCCTACTCAGCGCGGGGTTCTGCCTCCAGCGCCGCACGCAATCGGGTGCGTCTTGAGAATGCGTAGATATATATCGCCAGGCCGATCAGCGACCCGACGGACACGGGCCAGCCCAGCCCGACCACATCGCCTATGCGTCCCATGGCCAACGCGCCGAGCGCCGGGCCGGACCGAAAAATCATGCCAAACAAACCCAGCACGCGCCCGCGCATCTCGTCGGGAACGGCAAACTGAACAACCTGCTGGGTGGCAATGCCGCCGCTGGTCATCGTGAAGCCCAGCACGGCGAGGCAGACCATCGCGAAAGGTAGCCAGACCACGTTGACGATCAGGAACGCCGCGGTCCCGCCGACCAGGCCCGAAAGAAGCGCGATCTCGGTAATCCCGTCCTTGTTCCCGCGCCGCAGCATCCAGATCGCGCCGGCCATGGCGCCGATACCCAGCGACGACGCCATAACCGAGAACCCCGTGACGTCGAGCAGGAACACGGAACCGGCAAGCGCGGACAACAATTCGGTCAGCGGCCGTATCATCGTACCGAGCGCCAACAAAAGCAGCAGCATGGGTCCGATCCCGGGATGGGACGCGCCGTACCGAATACCGGCGAGAGCATCACCGAGGAACGTTCCGCGCGCCGCCTTATTGCCGGCCTGAAGGGGCACGTCGATGTTCGCCAGGGCCCAGACCATGGCGCCGCCCGCAAAGATGTTGAAGAAGAAGGCGAGCCCGGGTCCACCCAACGGCAGGAGGATCGCGGCCAGCGCGGGGCCGACAAACTGCGCGGCATTGAAGGTCGAGGAATTGAGCGCGATCGCCGTTGAAATCTCCGACCGGGGCACCAGGTTGGGCATCAGCGCCAAGCGCACGGGCTGCCAGAATGAAAAGGTAACGCCACGCGCCAGCGCCATGGCCAACAGGAGCCAGATGGTCATCAGGCCGGCGAAGGTGAACACCGTCAGGAAAATCGAGATCACGACGAGGGAAGCCTGGGTCGCGATGGCGATCTTTCGCCGGTCCATCCGGTCTGCCATCACGCCGCCGAACGGGCCAAACAAAAGCACCGGCAACGCGTCAGCGGCGGCCACCGCGCCCACCCAAAAACCCGACTTGGTCAGCTCCCAGGCGAGCCAGCTGATCGAAATACGCACGACCCAGGTGCCAACGACATTGGGGATATGCCCGATCAGGTAAATCCGGAAGCTGCGATGGCGCATCACATCGCCCACGGCACCGAAACCGGCAAGCGCCAGGCCGCGAACGAGGAGATCAATCATCCAGCGCGGCTTTCAGGCGGTAGAGCAATTCCAGCGCAGTCTTTGGCGTGAGTTCGTCGGGGCTGACCGATTCCAGGAGCTCGCGGACCGGATCGCCGGCGGGTGCGACTTGGGGTTCGGCGGCGACCGCGGCCTGAAACAACGGCAGGTCGTCGGCCAGGCGGGTCAGGGCTCCCGCCTGATCCCCCGCCTCAAGCAGCCGCAACACCTCTTCCGCACGGCCCACCACGGCGGGCGGCAGCCCGGCGAGCTTGCCCACATGGATGCCGTAGGACCGGTCCGCAGCGCCGGGCCCGACCTCATGCAGGAAGATGATATCGTCGTTCCATTCCTTCACCCGCATGGTGTGGCACGACATATCGGGCAGACGTGCGGCGAGCCGGGTGAGCTCATGGAAATGGGTTGCGAACAATGTCCGGCAGAGATTCTGCTCGTGCAGATGTTCGACCGTCGCCCAGGCGATCGACAGGCCATCAAAGGTGGCCGTGCCGCGACCGATCTCGTCGAGGATGACCAACGCGCGTGGCCCGGCCTGATTGAGGATCGCCGCGGTTTCGACCATCTCGACCATGAAGGTCGACCGGCCGCGCGCCAGATCGTCGGCCGCGCCGACCCGGCTGAACAACCGGTCCACGACACCGATCTCGGCGGTATCCGCCGGCACGAAGGATCCGATCTGGGCCAGGATGGCGATCAGGGCGTTCTGCCGGAGGAACGTCGATTTGCCCGCCATGTTCGGGCCGGTGACGAGCCACAGGCGACCCGCCCCCGTATCCTCGCCGGACAAATCGCAATCGTTGGCGACGAAGGCCCCGGGCCCGTCGGCCAGCATCGCCTCCACCACCGGGTGCCGGCCGCCGGTCACCTGAAACACCTGGCTCTCAGACAGGACCGGACGGGTAAACCGCGCGCCCACCGCCAGTTCGGCCAGCCCCGCCGCGACATCGAGGTCGGCCAGGGCACGCGCCGAGGCCGCAACATCGTCGGCCTGTTCCAGCACATCGTTGACCAGGACCTGGAACAGCTCGAGTTCGATCGCCAGGGCGCGCTCGCCGGCGCGGGAAATCTTGTCGTCGAGCTCGGACAACCCGACCGTGGTAAATCGCACGGCGTTCGCCATCGTCTGGCGATGGATCAGGCCAAACTGATCGGCCGCCGCCTCCTTGCCGTCCGCCATGATGCGGTCCGCGTGGCTGGCACCAAGTTCGACGAAATAGCCGAGCACGTTGTTGTGTTTGATCTTGAGATTCGCGACACCCGTCGTCTCGACATATTCCGCCTGGAGGCCCGCAATCAGTTTCCGGCTTTCATCGCGCAAGCTCGTTTGCTCATCGAGTTCTGCGGCGTAACCGGCCGCAATGAACCCCCCGTCGCGGGCCGCCAGGGGCAGGTCCACGGCGAGCGCCGCATGCAACAGCCCGACGAGGCCATCATGCTCGCCGAGCGATGCGGCGATAAGACGGAGAGTCTCGGGCGCGTCCGTTTTGTCTTCAAGAAACCGCCGCAGGGCAGCGGCTGCCTCGAGCCCGGCACGGATCGCCGCCAGGTCACGCGGGCCACCGCGGCCAAGCGCCAATCGTGACAGCGCGCGCTCCATATCCGGTGCGGTTCGCAATATCCCCCGAATGTCATCCCGCGCCGCGCCGGCCTCACCGAGATATCCGACCGCATCAAGCCGGTCTTCGAGCGCCGGGACATCGGTCAGTGGCGCCGCCAGCCGGTCGGCCAAGAGGCGCGCCCCCGGGCCGGTGATGGTTCGGTCGATCACCGACAGCAAGGACCCCTTGCGCTCGCCCGACAGGGTTTGCGTGAGCTCAAGATTGCGCCGGGTTGCGGCGTCGATCTCCATGACCGCGCCCGCACTCCCCGGAGGCGGCAGGCGACGCGGCCGGGACAGGCGCGGCATCCGGTCCACCTGGGTCAGGGCGAGGTAATCGAACAGCGCGCCCGCTGCCGCGATCTCGGCCCGGCCGGGTTCACCGAACGCATCCAGCGTCCCCACAGCGTAAGTTTCCAGCAGGCGGGCTTCGGCGTTCGCGGAATCGAACCGGCTCGCGGGGAGCGGGGTCAACGTGTCGCGGACCTCCTCCCATAAGGGGGCAAATTCAGGCAGCTCGAGGAGCCGGTCCGGCACCAGGATTTCCCCCGGCGCGATCCGCGCGAGTGCGGCGGCCAACAGGTTCGCGCCGCCGGCAGCAGGAATCGGCTGCATCCACACTTCGCCGGTCGACATATCGAGCCAAGCCAGCCCGAATGCGCCGCGCACATCCGCACAGGATGCGAGATAATTGTGCCGGCGCGAGTCCAGCAGCGTGTCCTCGCTCAGGGTGCCGGGTGTGATCACCCGCACGACGTCCCGGCGAACGATCGATTTCGATCCGCGCTTCTTTGCCTCGGATGGATCTTCCATCTGTTCGCACACGGCAACGCGATGGCCGGCGCGGATCAGGCGCGGCAAATATTGTTCGGCGGCATGCACCGGAACCCCGGCCATCGGGACCGGCTCGCCGGCCTGCTGCCCGCGCGATGTCAGCGCAATGTCCAGCGACGCCGCGGCGGCCACGGCGTCATCGAAAAACAACTCGTAGAAATCGCCCATCCGGAAAAACACCAGGCAGTCGGGATACGCCTCCTTGGCCGCATGCCACTGCGCCAGCATCGGCGACGCCGCGGCGGCGGACTTGACGTGATCTTCGGAGGCGGGGGCTGAACCTGGCATGGCGATGCACCATCATATACGCCGCACGGGGCCCGGCCAAAACCCCCAGGCCACACGGAAGGTCGGTATTCGAAACAGCGTCGCTTGACGCGCAGCGGGAACAGGGTTCACGCTCATTCGACGGATCGCGTTTCGACAACCATTACTGGCGAGAGACATGGCTGACAAACCCAAGGACGAGCAACGCAAACTGTCCCAGCTCGACATCGATTCCCTGCACATGCACCGGACCGGCAAACCGGGGAAAATCGAGATCAACGCGACCAAGCCGCTGACCACCCAGCGCGACCTGTCACTCGCCTACTCGCCCGGCGTGGCGGCGCCATGCATGGAAATTTATGCCAATCCCGACGATGCCTACGACTACACATCGCGCGGCAACCTGGTCGCCGTGATCTCCAATGGCACCGCGGTGCTCGGCCTGGGAAATATCGGTGCACTGGCGTCCAAGCCGGTGATGGAAGGCAAGTCGGTGCTGTTCAAGCGTTTCGCCGACATCGATGCCATGGATCTCGAAGTCGAGAGCGAGGACGTCGACGAAGTGATCAACTGTGTGCGCCTCCTGCGGCCCACATTCGGCGGCATCAATCTCGAGGACATCAAGGCCCCGGAATGCTTCATCATCGAGCAGCGCCTGCGCGAGATCATGGACATCCCGGTCTTCCACGATGACCAGCATGGCACCGCAATTGTCTCCCTGGCCGGGCTGATCAACGCGCTCGATCTGACCAACCGCGACATCAAGGACATCAAGCTCGTGGTCAACGGCGCGGGCGCCGCGGCGATCGCCTGTATCGAACTGATCAAGGCAATGGGACTGCCCCACGACCAGGCCATCCTCTGTGACAGCCGGGGCGTCATTTATCAGGGTCGGGCCGACGGCATGAACCAGTGGAAATCTGCCCACGCGGTCAACACCGATGCCCGTACGCTGGAAGAGGCCATGGTCGACGCAGACGTATTTTTCGGCGTGTCCGTCGCCGGGTCTGTAACCCAGAAGATGGTCAAGTCCATGGCCCCGAACCCGATTATCTTTGCCATGGCCAACCCGGACCCCGAGATCACTCCGGAAGACGTGAAAGCGGTGCGCGACGACGCCATCGTCGCGACCGGCCGGTCCGACTACCCCAACCAGGTCAACAATGTCCTGGGGTTTCCCTACATTTTCCGTGGCGCACTCGACGTGCGGGCGCGGACCATCAATGACGAGATGAAGATCGCCTGCGCCGAGGCGCTGGCCGAACTCGCCCGCGAGGACGTCCCGGACGAGGTCGATGCCGCCTATCCGGGCGAACATCTGGTTTATGGGCCGGATTACATCATTCCCGTCCCGTTCGACCCGCGCCTCATCGAATTTATCCCGCCGCGGATTGCCCAGGCGGCGATGGATACAGGCGTCGCCCGAAAACCGATCGAGGATATGAGCCAGTACCGCCAGGTCCTGGCGCGCCGCCTCGACCCGACCTCTTCCGTCATCCAGGCGACCTTCGAGGCCGTGCGCTCGAGCCCGCGCCGGATCGTGTTCGCCGAAGGCGAGTCCGAGCGCGTCATCCGCGCCGCCATCGCCTACCGCAATGCCGGGCTGGGCGAGCCGATCCTGATCGGCCGAGAAAGCGTGGTGCGCCAGCACATCGAGGATCTCGGGCTGACCGGGGTGGATGAGCTGCGCGTGCACAACGCGGCCCTGGAGGACGACCGGGAGGCCTATATCGAGTTCCTCTACAACCGGCTGCAGCGCCAGGGGCTCATGCACCGTGACTGCGCCCGGATCGTCAACCAGAACCGCAACGTCTTCGCATCCTGCATGGTTGCGCTGGGCGCCGCCGACGTCATGGTGACCGGCCTGTCGCGACGTTTCTACACTTGCTTCAACGACGTCCGCCGGGTCTTCGACTCAGTGCCCGGCGAACAGATTTTCGGCCTGTCTATGCATGTGCTGCGCAGCCGCACGCTGTTCATCGCGGACACGTCCGTGCATGAACGACCGGACCCGGAGGTCATGGCGGACATCGCGACCCAGGCGGCGGCCAAGGCGCGGCAGATGGGCAGTGAGCCACGTGTCGCGTTTCTCAGCTATTCGAACTTCGGCAACCCGCCCGTCGACCTCACGGAACGCTCACGTGAAGCCGTGCGCGTGCTCGACGAACGCGGCAATGCAGACTTCGAGTATGAGGGCGAAATGACTCCCGATATCGCTCTCGATTCCGACCTGCGTGAACGCTACTACCCGTTCAGCCGCCTCACCGGCCCGGCCAACGTGCTCATCATGCCGGGGCTCCACTCCGCCCATATTGCTTCGCGTCTGATGCAGTCGGCCGAGGAGGGGACGGTGCTCGGCCCGATGCTGATGGGGCTCGAAAAGCCGGTCGAGATCGTCCACATGAATGCGACCGTGAACGAACTGGTGACCGCCTCTGCGTTCGGCGCCTATGAGTCCATTCGGCGCGAGGTGGATGCAAAACCCATACGCACTCGCAAAGGCCC